>Ga0316205_10000419_pt1 | contig 81459 bp, 66 predicted proteins | sample 3monthpyrite_MG_FD_204941 | JGI IMG/M metagenome (GOLD analysis project Ga0316205, IMG submission 204941) | Microbial mat bacterial communities from mineral coupon in-situ incubated in ocean water Damariscotta River, Maine, United States -... | ecosystem: Environmental > Aquatic > Marine >...
AAATGACCCTACAGAGTGGCACGATACTGATCTTGATGGTATTGGTAATAATACTGATAATGATATAGATGGCGATGGTTTAGATAACGCCACTGATAATAATGATGATGGCGATCTAGTGATAGACTTCTACGATCCTTTTCCTATCAACCATTTTGAATGGTTAGATACTGATGGTGATGGTTTAGGTAATAACGAAGATACCAACGACGACAATGATTCTGCGCCCGATATTACCGATGCTTTCCCACTAGATCCAACAGAAACACTTGATTCTGACAATGATACTATTGGCGATAACGCTGATTCCGATGATGATAATGATGGCGTTATTGATAATTTTGACACTTTTCCTCTTGACCCTTTAGAAACCACAGATACTGATCTTGATGGCATAGGTAATAATGCCGACTTAGATGATGACGGTGATGGCGTACTCGATGCTGACGATTTATTCCCACTTGACCCAACTGAATCAGGCGATGCCGACGGTGATGGTTTAGGCAATAATGCTGATGCCGATCGCGACGGTGATGGTGTTGTTAACGCAACGGATATATTCCCTGATGATCCAGCTGAATGGTACGATACCGACTTAGACGGAACAGGCAACAATACTGACGCCGATGATGACGGTGACGGCGTACTCGATATTAATGATGACTTACCCCTTGATGCCACTGAAACCGTTGATACTGATAATGATGGACTGGGTAATAATACCGATGATGATGATGACAATGATGGCGTGCAAGATGCTATTGATAAGTGCCCATTAGATCCCTTAGAAAGGTTAGATACCGACAACGATGGTATTTGTGATGGCCCAGATCCCGATGCTGATAATGACGGTGTTGCCGATTCTTTAGATATTTTTCCGTTAGACAGCACTGAGCAATTTGATTTAGATAATGACGGTTTAGGTGATAATGCTGATGCTGATAAAGACGGTGATGGTGTTGCCAACACTAGCGATGTTTTTCCCAGTGATCCTGCTGAATTTATAGATACAGATTTTGATGGCATAGGTAATAATGCAGATGCAGATGATGATGGTGATAGCGTTATTGATATTGATGATATGTTTCCTCTTGATTTTTCTGAAAGTGAAGACTTAGACGGTGATGGTATAGGTAACAATAGCGACCCCGATATAGATGGCGATGGCATTGCTAATGCCGATGATGCTTTTCCTCTTGATATGAGTGATACCACAGATACTGATGGTGACGGTATCGGCAACAATATTGATACCGATGATGATGGTGATGGCGTCAATGATGCTGTTGATGCATTCCCGTTAAATCCAACAGAAAGTATAGACACTGATGGTGATGGTATTGGTAACAACAGTGATGCTGATGATGATGGCGATGGCATAGTTGATAGCGTAGATGAATTCCCTCTTGATTTAAGTGAATATATAGACACTGACAATGATGGCTTAGGTGATAATAGTGACGACGATGATGATAATGATGGTGTTCTAGATTTACTTGATGCCTTTCGTCTTGATCCAACAGAGCAAGATGATACTGATGGCGATGGTTTAGGTAATAACGTTGACAGTGATGATGATAACGATGCCTTTACTGATGATATAGATGCTTTTATTCTCGATCCACTCGAATGGTTTGATACCGATGGAGATGGCATCGGTAATAATGCCGATGATGATGATGATAATGATGGCGTTTTAGACGGACAAGATGCTTTTCCTCTGGACGCAAATGAACAACTCGACAGTGATGGCGATGGTTTGGGTAATAACAGTGATAGCGATGATGATAATGACGGTTTTATTGATCAGGAAGATGCGTTACCTAATAACCCGCTTGAATACCTAGATACTGACGGTGATGGCATTGGAAATGTTGCCGATCAAGACGATGATGGTGATGGTGTTATTGACGCGCTAGATTTATTTCCATTAAATGAAAATGAATTTGAAGATAGTGACGGTGACGGTCTAGGAAATAATGAAGATAGCGATGATGATAACGATGGCCGTGCAGATCAGTTCGATGCTTTTCCTCTTGATCCCTTTGAAGTAGATGACACTGATAACGATGGCATTGGTGATGTACTTGATACTGATGACGATGGTGATGGTGTTTTAGACTTTTATGATGACTTACCACTTGATGCTAATGAACAAGTTGATACTGACGGTGACGGAGTAGGTAATAATACCGATCTTGATGATGACGGTGATGGCATGAGCGATGCCTTTGAATTACAGTATAACTTTGATCCTTTAGACAGAGCAGACGGTACTTATGATACTGATCTTGATGGCATTACCAATGCAGAAGAAGCACAAGCTAATACTAACCCATTAATAGATGATTATGCGCCAATTATTGCACCACCACAGGCTGTTTATATTAACGCAACACACACTTTTACTAAGCTGGAATTAACGGAATTACTTGCGTTAACACAAGTAGCGGTATCTGATGGTAAAGACGGGGATAATTGCTGTAATTTAACGGCATTAGGTTTTGAATCAGGCGCTAAAAATGTGAGTGCTGGTTTAGTACCAGTAACATGGCGTGCCATTGATGAAGCCGGAAACATTGCCACTATTGTGCAAACCATTAATGTTAACCCCTTGGTGAACTTCTCTGCTGAACAAACCGTTGCAGAAGGTGGCACTGCACGTGTAAATGTGGTGTTATCTGGTCAATCCCCAAGTTACCCACTTGAATTACCCTTTATTGTTAGCGGCACAGTTGATAGTGCTGATTATCAAGTAGCTAGCAATAAAATTGTGGTCACTGAAGGTACCCAAGGTTATATAGATATTACCTTTAACAGTGACTTTGAGCTAGAAGGGCAAGAGGAGTTTATCCTCACCTTTGCGCCAGCAGTTAATGGTGGTGTTAACAACAAACTAATTATTAATGTAGTAGAAGCTAATGTTGCTCCTGAAATAACATTGTCATTACAACAAAATGCTATTAACAACAATCAAGTTGCTAAAGATGGTGGTGAAGCAAGCATTGGTTTAGTTATTAGCGATTCAAATGTCGATGATACTCATGTGATAGATTGGCAACTTCCTGATTACTTATCAGCACAAGTTAGTGCCAATCAGCTACAAGTTTTTATTGATCCACTAAAAATTGCTTTACCTGATGAAAACAAAGGGCTAATTGAGGTTGCTGTTACGGTAACAGACAGTGGTAGCACCAATAACAGTGGCAGTGAGAGTTTATCTCAAACGAAACATTTTGCATTTCCATTAGTTGATACACTCCCTCGATTAAGCGCTACAGATACAGATAGAGATGGTATTTCAGATCTAGATGAAGGTTATAGTGACGATGATTTAGATGGATTACCAGCATTTTTAGATATTTCAACCATTCCTTACTTGCAGCCATTACATGTTAATTCGTCTGTGGTTAAATTAGTTGAAACTGAGCCGGGCTTGCGCTTACAGTTAGGAAAATACGCCGTATTGCAATCATCAGATGGCTTAGCGTTATCTCAACAAGAGCTTGATGATACAGGTTTAATTGCCGCTGATGAACTAGTACATCAAGGCGGATATTTTGATTTTAAAATTGAGGGAATTACGCCATTTGGTCGCTCAGTCTTTATCGTTGTGCCACTTTCACAAGCTATTGCTGAGTTTGCTGTTTATAGAAAATTTACCACAGAAAATACCTGGCAAGATTTTGTCGTAAACAGTAACAATGCTATTGCTTCAAGTGAAACCGTCAATGGTGTTTGTCCACCGCCACAAAGTGAGCTATATCAATCAGGTCTTATTATTGGTAATACCTGTTTACGCTTATTGATTGAAGATGGCGGCGTTAACGATAGTGATGGTATTGCCAATGGTGTTATTGAAGATCCTGGTGGCATTGGGATAGTCTCTAATGCCACAATAGCCAAAGAAACTACGCCGGAGAAATCTAGTAGTGGTAGCTTTTCAATTTTTGTCTTATTACTAGCAATGCTTCTGTTATATAGGGCTAATAAATTACTTAAAACTTAGTAGTTAATTTCAACTCACATCAATTTATAAATTTTGCGGTGGTTGAACTCCTTATGACTTCGCTTATATTGCTCCATTAGATAAAGCGCGCTATTATTATTTTACTTTTAAATCAACGTAACGCGCTTATGTCAATCTCCGCTGTAAACCCTTCAACAATCACAAAAAAAGAAGCAGGTAAAGTAAATTGCACTTTAGATTTACAGACTTTCTTACCTTACCGCATGTATTTTTTAGGTGCGAAAATGGCAAAGTCTGGACATGATTTGCCAGAGCTGCTCAAAGAACTAGAAGTGAACATTAGTGAAAGAGAATGGCGGGTTATTTCTATTTTAGGCGCTTATGGCGGTTTAACTAACAGTAATGTGGCAAACCTTTTACAGGCGGATGTGGCTACTATTTCTCGGGCAGTCAAAATATTAAAAAGCTTAAAATATGTTGATACCTTAAACTCTCGAAAAGATAAAAGAAAGCTTTTGATTTTTTTAACAAAATCAGGGGCAGAGCTGTACGATAAGATCACCCCGAAACGTATTGAAACAGGTGATATGATCGACAGCTGTTTTAGTAATGATGAATTATCGACGCTTCATCATTTATTAAATAAACTTGAGCGTCATTTAAAACATATGGAAAATGAGCTAGAAAGTGAATGGGTTTAATTGTTATTTACTAAAGCATCCTCAAGTTGCTTTAGTAAATACGGTGAAACTTTCCAATAATCACTCTTTAACGTTTCATTAAAATGTTCAATCACGGTAACCACTTTTTCTATGCCAATTGTCTCTGCATAATGCATTGGCCCACCAATATAACGCGGAAATCCATAGCCATTGAGCCAGATCACATCGATATCACTGGCTTTAGTGGCAATGCCTTCGTGTAAAATATTTGCCCCTTCGTTAATTAAGGCAAATATTAGACGATTTTGTATTTCTTCATCAGAAATATCAAGACGTTGCTTAACACCTAAAGCTTTAGCTTTATTTGCAATTAATTGACAGGCTTTTTCATCGTGACTAGGTTTTTTAGTTTTTTGATCATAGTGATAAAAACCAGCTGAAGTTTTTTGACCTAATCGATTAGCTTCTACCAGTGTATTTGCCGCAGCAAAATAAGTAGGATCTTTTGATAAGTTAGGGTTTTCTTGACGCGCTTTATAAGCGATATCAATGCCCGACATATCATTAACAGCAAGCGGTCCCATCGCCATGCCCCATGAGGTCATAGCATTATCAATTTGTGTTGGCGTGGCACCTTCAAGCAATAACATATTGGCTTCTCGGCCATAACAGGCATACATTCTATTACCAACAAAACCATAACACACGTTAACGGCAACACTAATTTTATTGATTTTTTTACCTAACGCCATGGCTGTGACAAGGGTTTCTTCATTGGTTTTATCAGCTTGTACTACTTCTAGCAGTTTCATAATATTAGCAGGGCTAAAAAAGTGCATACCTAATACTTTCTCAGGCCGCTTGGTGATGTTCGCTATTTGGTTAATATCTAAATAAGAAGTGTTCGTTGCTAAAATGGCTTCAGGCTTACAATGGTTATCAAGCTTGGAGAATATTTCTTTTTTTACCGCCATAGTTTCAAAAGCCGCTTCGACGACTAAATCAACATCTGATAAATCAGCATAATCACAAGTACCTGAAATTAATGCTAAGTAATCATTAGCTTGTTGCGCTGTTATAATGCCACGCGATTGTGCTTGTTGATATCTCGTGGTAATAGCACTTATGCCACGGTCTATATTGTCTTGATTCATTTCTACTAGCACAACGTTAAAACCTGCTGAGGCAAAACACATAGCAATACCACCGCCCATAGTCCCAGCGCCAATAATAGCAACAGAGTTGATCGTTAGAGGTTTTGCTTTATACGTTAGTTTAGCGGCAGATTTTTCGGCAAAAAACGCATGGCGCATCGCACTTGATTGCGTTGAGTCTCGACATTGAATAAAGAACTCGCGCTCTTTTTTCATTGCTTCATCTAGCGGCAATAACAATGCGTTTTCAATAGAATTTATGGCTCGTTGAGGGGCTTGTTGTCCGCGTGCTTTTTTTGCAAGTTTATCACGCCATTGTTGGCATAATTCAGTAAGTGGGGGGGTAGACTCTATCGGTTTTTGCTCAATAAGTTTAGTGGTTTGGTTTGATTTTAGTAGTTGCTTGGTAAATACAAGGGGTTGCTCTAATAAGTTACTATTTATATTGCTTTTATCCTGGTTATTAACATCAGTGATAAGTAAATCAATAAGGTTATATTCTGTTAACTGCTCAACTTTTTTCATCTTACCTAATGAGATCATTTCAAGTGCTAAAGCTATGCCTGCAATTCGTGGTAATAACTGTGTGCCGCCAGCACCGGGAATTAAACCTAGCGTTACTTCAGGCAAGCCCACTTTTGTGCCGCTCAGTGCCACACGGTAGTGACACGAAAGTGCCAACTCAAAACCGCCACCAAGTACAGTGCCAAATAGCGCCGCAATAACGGGCTTTTTGCAGTGATTTATCTTAGTAAGTACCGCAGGTAAGCTTGGCTCTTGGGGTGTTTTTCCAAATTCAGTGATATCAGCACCAGCAATAAAGGTGCGACCTTGGCAAGCAATAATGATCGCCTTCACCTCATCATTTTGCTCAGCTTGAACTAAGCATGAAACAATGCCTGAACGCACAGCATGCGAAAGGGCATTTACCGGCGGATTATCAATGGTAATAATCGCAATCTCGTTTTGTATTTCTAAAAAAACGGGTGTTAACGTCATGGTGCTACCTTTCATCAAAACTTACGATTACTTCATCTGAAATTGGATGCGATTGACAAGTGAGAATATAACCGGCTTCAATTTCATGTGGCTCTAAGCCATGATTAATATCCATTTCTACTTTGCCTTTTACCAATTTAGCTTTACAAGTAGAACAAACACCGGCTTTACATGAGTAAGGCAATTCAACACCATTGGCCATGCCAGCATCTAAAATATTGGCGCCAACAGTAGCTAATTCAAATTGATTACTTCTATCATCAGCAATAACAGTTACTTTACTGATATGATTCTCACCATAAGCTTCAACACGATTTTTAGCATTCTCTAACACCAGTTGCGCATCTTCAGATGAACTAGCAAATAATTCATAATGTACTTGATGTTCGGTTAACCCTTCGTACCTAAAACCGCGAGAGACTTCAGAAATCATTGATTCAGGGCCACAAATAAAAGCTTCATCGGTATTGCGAATATTAATCAATTTTTGTTTTTGAAGTTGATAGCCTTTTTTATTATCAAGCCTACCATTAAGGATATCAGTGCCTTGATCTTCTTGGCTCATCACGTTCACCCAATTAAAGCGTGTTAAATATTTATTTTTAATAAAACTTAACTCTTCTTTAAACATCATGGTGATGGTTTTTTGATTGCCATAAACTAATGTTACTTGGCTATTTTTCTCTGTGCTGAGTATTGATTTGATCAAAGATAATATCGGTGTAATACCACTGCCGGCAGCTAGCAACATATAGTTTTTACTTTGTTTGGCATTTAATTGCACGGTAAAGTCGCCTTGGGGCGGCATGACATCAATACTATCTCCCACAGCAAAGTTGTCGTTGGCATAATTAGAAAACACACCATTGTCGACCCGTTTTATGGCAACAGACATTTCGTCATCATCAACACCCGAGCAAATAGAATAACAACGACGAATGCTTTCACCGTGAATGATCTGCTTAAGGGTTAGAAATTGCCCAGGTTTAAATTTAAATGTTTGTTGTAGTTCTTTTGGTATCGTAAAGCTAATACAAATGGCGTTGTCGGTTTCTTGCCTAATACGGGCTATTTTTAATGAATAAAAATTTGAATCTGATGGATGTGATGAATGTGGCATAGTGCACCTTTTTATTTTTCTTTACTTAAATGTGTTTAAAGAGATCGAATGGTTCATGGCAAGTGTTACATTTAAATAATGCTTTACATGCTGTTGAGCCAAATTCACTTACAAGTGTGGTGTTATCGCTTTTACAATGTGGACACATCACCTGCGTATCATTATTTAGCTCTTTTGCATCGCCAATTACATCATTAGGTGGCGCAATACCATAATCTCTTAATTGCGCACGACCTTTATCTGTCATCCATTGTGTTGTCCACGCTGGAGATAGCTCAGTAATAACAGTGGTGTTTTTTATGCCAATATCACGAAAAGCTATGGTTATATCTTCGCTAATGGCATCCATTGCAGGGCAACCAGAATATGTTGGTGTGATGGTAACTGTCGCTTGCCCATTATCAAGTTTGATGTCTTTTAAAATCCCTATATCCCATAATGATAAGGCTGGGATTTCAGGATCTTTAACGTGATCAAGACATGCCCATAACTGAGGCACTACTGAATTTCGACGAAACTGTTCACGTTCAAACTGTTCAACAGATTTACTCGGAATTATCGGCTGATAAGGCTGCATAATTAATTACCATTTAGCATCAGGAAAAGAGCGAGCAATAAACTGCATTTGCGTTAACAAATGTCCTAAATGCTCGGTATGATAACCTTGGCGACCACCACGTACTGCCCATTCTTGTGTGGGTACGGTTAAAGTCGCTTGCTCAATAATTGCACTAACTTCTGCTAACCAATCCGCCTTTAAACTAGCACAATCTACGGCAACGCCTAAAGCAACTAATCTTTGCTCTAACTCATCTTGTTCAAATAATTCATGGCTGTACCCCCATAAATCATCTAAGGCGGTTTGCATACGTTGATGGCTTTCAGTGGTGCCATCGCCAAGGCGTAAAGTCCAGTCCTTACTACGACGACAGTGATAACGGGTTTCTTTTGCCGCTTTTATTGCAATAGCTGCTAATGTTTCATCGCTTGAGTCTTTAAGTTTTTCTAAGAAATATTTATTATAAATATCAATTAACAACTGGCGTATGGTGGTGTAAGCAAAGTCGCCCTTATGTAGCTCATGTAACAAGTGATTTTGAAATTGTCTCTCGTCACGTAAATAGGCGAAATCATCTTCAGTTGTATCATCATTGCCATTAGTTTTATTGGTTAACTCGGCTGCGTAGCCATAATACATACGGGCATGACCAATAAAGTCTAGGGCAACATTACCTAAAGCAATATCTTCCTCTAAAAATGGCGCGTTAGAAATCCATTCAGATACTCTGTGGCCAATAACAATGGCATCATCACCAAGGCGAACGGTGTAATCAATGATATCTTGATTAGTATTTGTTTGCGTCATAAATTGCTCCTTTTACATTGCGCCTACGTCTTTGGGAATAGGGTAATAGGTGGCATGTCGATAAGGCTTATCATCAGACGGATCGAAAAAGCTTTCACTATCGTCTTCTTGCGAGGCACAAATATCGCTCGATTTTACTACCCAAATACTCACGCCTTCACTTCTGCGTGTATAAACATCACGAGCATATTCAAGTGCTTGTGCACTATCTTCGGCGTGTAAGCTACCGGTGTGTTTATGATCTAGACCACGTTTTGACCTAATAAAAACTTCAAATAATTCTAATTTTTCTAAACTCATGTTATTTCTCCAAAATTAGTTTTAGTTACTACTTAAGTTAAGCAGCACTGTCAGCTTGCTGTTGTTTCTTTTTATATGCTGACATCGCTTCGCGAACCCAACGACCTTCATCATGGGCTTTTACATGATGTTGAATACGTTGACGATTACAGTGACCATTGCCATTGATTACCGCATAGAACTCATCCCAATTAAGCTCACCACTGTCATGTTGACCTTTTTCTTCATTCCAACGTAAGTCTTTATCTGGATGCTCTAAACCAAGGTAAGCAATTTGTGGCGCGGTTTGGTCAATAAATTTTTGTCGTAAATCATCATTTGTTTCACGTTTTATTTTCCATTTCATTGATTTTGCCGAATGAGCAGATTCAGAATCGTGGGGACCAAACATCATTAATGCTGGCCAATAAAAACGATTAAGGGAGTCTTGAGCCATTTGCTTTTGCTCTGGTGTGCCTTTAGCAAGCTCCATCATGATTACGTAACCTTGACGTTGATGAAAACTCTCTTCTTTACAAATACGGATCATGCCCCGTGAATAAGGACCATAAGAAGTACGCTGCAAAGAGACTTGATTAACAATGGCGGCACCGTCAACTAACCAACCTATCGCGCCCATATCTCCCCATGTTTGTGCGGGATAATTAAAAATTGAGGCATATTTGGCCGCGCCAGTTTGTAAGGCTTCAATTAACTCTGCACGGGTAACACCTAAGGTTTCGGTGGCGCTGTATAAGTATAAACCGTGACCACCTTCATCTTGAACTTTGGCAAGTAAAACTGCTTTACGTCTAAGCGAAGGCGCTCTGGTGATAAAGTTACCTTCAGGTTGCATACCAATAACTTCAGAGTGAGCATGCTGAGACATTTGCCTGATTAAATTTTTTCGATAAGCTTCCGGCATCCAATCTTTAGGCTCGATTTTTTGCTCGCTATCAATTTTTGCTTGAAAAGCAGCTTCAAGCTCTGCTTCACTTTTATTATATTCAGCCATTTTATCTCCTATTAATTAGTCTGGTAGTATCTGTCTTCAATCAAAACAGATACTACAAATTAACGACTTCTTTTTAATACATTAATACCTAGCACCGCTTTGTCCATGCCATCAAAAACAGGTAAGCCAGCCTGCTCAAAAACTTGTTTATATTCTTGAAATGGAATGCCAGCATCTATAACAACACCAATTAGGCATTTTTTCTTGGCAATAAGTTGTGCTAGTTTTTTTGCGAATTCAGTGGCAAATTTAAGGTGGGTGGTATTTATTTGGTTAGAAAGCGGCACCAAACCTAACATCACAACTTTAACGCCAAAATTAACCATAGATTCAACACAGTCAAAATAAACCTCTTCATTAGCCATGGGCGTTAAATCCAATGGATTAACTGCCGCCACTAAGCCATTTAACTGATGTTGAGTTAATACTTCAGTTAATTGCTGATTATTTTCAGCGCTAAGTTCATATAAAGTGTTGGCGTCGTTATCGCCTAAAATATCAACACTACCAACAGTTTCATAACCGGCATTAGTTATAATAGCTAATTGACCGAGTGCTTTGGTATCAGGGTAGGCGGTCATCCATTTAAATACCGCATTAAACTGATTAAAAGTTTCAACCACAATGGCGCCAGCTTTACTCAGTAAACGTTTTTGCTGTAAGTAATCGCCGGTCATAGCGCCTGTGTGCCCAGCTGCCGCTGCTTTTCCTAACACAGAGCGACCGCCTTTATAAATAATAACGTGTCGATCATTTGCTCTAAATTTTTTCACGAGTTTGGCAACTGCACAAGCGTCACCATCGACAAACCCTTCAACATACAATGCTAATACACGCACTGACTTATCACGCTCTATTAACGCCATAAAATCTGATAAACGCATGTCTATTTGGTTGCCAATAGAGAAACCATATTTTAGGCTTAAATTGTCATGTTTTGATAAACGAGTGATCAAAAACGCACCACTTTGACTCACTAACGCTACTTGCGAGTGTTCATTAAAGTGAATATTTAATTTATCTTGTGGAATAAATAAACTATTTAGTTTTAAGGACGATAAAATCATACCTAAACCATTAGGCCCCACTATGGCAGGGCACCACTGGTTACTGTCGCGATGATGTTTTATTAAGCTTGATAAGTGTTCACCATAACCATATTGATCTGCGCCATCACCAATACCGCCAGCAACAATGTAAATAACATTAACACCAGCGCCTTGTTTCAGTAGCTTGTCTATTGTTTCTACGCACGCTTTAGCGGGGAGCGATAAAATTAAAATATCAACAGGCTTAGCTATTAAGGCACTAACGTCAGGCAAACATTGAATATTATCAAACTCATCTCGAGATGGTTTTATTACCAGTAAATCAGTTTTTGATAATGATGATCTTTGCAAATTATCAAGGATCATTCTACCGACATTGCCTTGTTTTTCTGAAACACCAGCAATAGCAATACGCTTAGGATTGAGAAAGCTATCATCAGAAAGTGGAATAGGGCAAGTTTCTTGGTGATCATCCCTAGCACGTAAACCAACACCATCTAGCGCAATAAAATCACCGCTTGAATCAGTAACAAAAGGGTTTACTTCTAATAAAGCTATGGCTTTTTCTTTCATTAAATCATCGAGTTTCCAAATGTTTTTAAGAAATTTTTGTAGCTTTTCTTTAGTGACTAAAGGCTTTTGTTGACGTACTTTTCCTAATAAAATTTTACCAAGCCAATGATTTTCTAGTTCATCAGCGGCTTCTTCTGCACTAAAAACAGACGTTGGCCAGATCAATAATGAATCTTTTAGCTCTTTTGCCCACTCTTCAGCTAATAAGCCACCAAAGCCAAGTGTGACAATAGCGCCACAACATTTATCTCTTTGCAAACTAACAAATATTTCACTGGGAACACCTTGAACAGATTTAAAAGCCACTTTTTCAGTGACTAGGGTGCCAATCCAAGAAAATGATTTATTAACATGTGCAGACATTTCGATATGTCTTTGCTGAACTTCTGCTATTGAAAAATCACAAAATGCTAAAGCACCGTTATCTGACTTATGCCATAACTCGTCTGCCATACCTTTAAGTACAACAGGGTCGCCATTATTAAAGCATGTATTATTACAATCATCAGTATTATAAATAACACTATGCTTAGGTGTTTTTATACCTGCTTGTTGAAGTAAGTTATATATTTCAAATTCAGGTATGAATTTATTCAACATTAGAAACCTATTCTTAATCTATTCTTAACCTATTTTCCGGTGAAAACAGCAGGGCGTTTTTCCATAAATGCAGCGACACCTTCTTTGTAATCATCGCTTTTTCCTAAGTGTTGCATCGCATCACGTTCACGCTCTAATTGCTCATGTAAACTATGATCAAACGAGCTATTTAATAAACGTTTAATGTTGGCTAACGCTTCGGTTGGCTGGCTAGCAAGGTGATTAGCTAAGTTTACTGACTCTTGCTCAAGCTGTTCGTTATCAACAACTTGGTAAATTAGCCCCCAAGACTCGGCTTTTTCTGCGCTTAATTTATTTCCTAACATTGCCAATGCCTTGGCACGAGGTAGACCTAAGGCTCTCGTTAAATGCCAAGAGCTGCCAGAATCTGGCACTAGACCTATTTTACAAAAAGATAAGATAAAAGAAGCTGACCGAGCGGCTATAACAATATCGCAAGCAAAGGCGATACTTGCCCCAGCACCTGCAGCAACACCATTAAGTGCACAAATGGTTGGCATGTTAAAGCCTGCCAATCGGCGAATAAGTGGATTGTAATTTTGCTCAACCGATAATCCTAAGTCTGGCCTTACATCGTCTGAAGAGACCGTTCTGTCGCCTAAGTCTTGACCGGCACAAAAACCTCTGCCATTACCTGTTAATAACAAGCAACGTGATTGACCATCGGTAGCGATATCATCTAATGCTGCTCTGACTTCTTCATGCATAAGCGTAGTAAAGCTATTCATTTTGTCAGGACGGTTAAGGGTTAAAACAGCGACGCCATTAGTTTTAGTCAGGGTAATTGTTTCGTATTTTTTATCTTGTTCCATAAAGAAAACCTCAGTTATAATCTTTAGTTGTTTTTATTCGTTAACTTTTTATCTGTGATCTGTGAGTAACTAAAATGCCCGTTTATGCCCTTGATGACTTTATTCCTGTTATTGATCCAACTAGCTTTATTCATCCTAGCGCAGAAATAATTGGCGATGTTATTATCCAAGCCAATTGCTACATTGGTCCTAACGCTGTACTACGTGGCGACTTTGGTCGCATTTTTGTTGGCGCTAATTCTAATGTTCAAGATTGCTGTGTTTTACATAGTTTTCCTAAAAAAGACTGTCATCTGGAGCCTTTTAGCCATATTGGTCATTGTGCTGTTTTACACGGCTGTTATATTGGCGAAAATTCCTTAATAGGGATGAACGCTGTTGTTATGGACGATGCCAATATTGGCACCGAATCAATTGTGGCCGCTTGTGCTTTTGTTAAAGCTCAATTTACTTGCCAGCCACGTTCAATGGTGGTTGGCACGCCTGCTAAAGTTATTCGTAATCTAACTGAACAAGAAGTTAGTTGGAAAACCTCGGGTACCCAAGAGTACATAAATTTAGCTACTCGCTGTAAAGAGAGTTTACGCATTATTGAACCCCTTACTGAGGTTCAAGCTAATCGCCCTCGTTTTGCACTATCGAAACATGTAACCAAAACCTAAAGCAACGTTTAAGGGCTAGTTATCATCTGAATACTTACGTTCAACCAAAGTCAAAATATCGTAAATAGCCACTGCTTCATTATGTTGATTGGTCACTTCAATATCCCAAACAACAACGCCAGTATGATATTTATCATCAGGGCGTTTTGACTTGTTTATTTTACGTTTAGCCGTTAATTTCACTTGTATGGTATCGCCAATGGCAACTGGCTCAACAAAACGTAAGTTATCAATACCGTAATTAGCAATAACAGGCCCTTGTCCGGGATCAACAAACATGCCAGCCGCTGCTGATATAACAAAATAACCATGGGCAACCCGTTGACCAAAAAACGAATCTTTTGCGGCAATTTCATCAAAGTGTGCGTAAAAATGATCGCCAGATAAACAGCCAAAATTAACAATGTCTGCCTCAGTAACCGTGCGGCGGTGCGTGGTTAATGACTCACCAATTTCTAATTCTTCAAAATATTTTCTAAAAGGGTGAACACGATCGGTTGTGGTGGCTGCACCTTTTACATATTCATTGCTGATTGCCATTAATGAAGAAGGCGAGCCTTGAATAGCTGTGCGCTGCATGTAGTGTTTAATAGCGCGAACACCACCTAATTCTTCACCGCCACCAGCACGGCCTGGGCCGCCATGCACTAAGTTAGCAAGTGGTGAGCCGTGACCGGTTGATTCTTTTGCACAATCTCTGTCTATTACTAACATACGGCCATGATGAGAGGCTGCACCTAAAATCAAATCGCGAGCGTGGTTTTTATCATAAGTAAATACCGAGCCTGCCAAGCTACCTTTTCCTAATTTTGCTAGTTCAAGTGCTTGTTCAATATCCGTATAGGGCATTAAAGTACTAACAGGACCAAAAGCTTCAACATCATGGACGGTATTATTAGTTAACGGATTTTCGCAATGTAATAGTGTTGGTGCTAAGAATGCGCCTTTGCCGTTTTCGATGCCTATGGAGTTAAAATTGTCCATGCCATCAAGAATGATATTATTGCCTTGGCTAAGTTGGTCGATAACCGAGACAACATCATCACGTTGTGATTTACCCACCAAAGCGCCCATGCGCACGCCTTCTTGTTGAGGATCACCTATGGTAGTTTTTAATAAACGTGCTTTAAGTGCTTGTGCAACTGCTTCTGTCATGTTTTCTGGTGCGAAGATACGACGAATCGCAGTACATTTTTGACCGGCTTTTGTAGTCATTTCACGGGCGATTTCTTTGATGTATAGATCAAATTCAGGATCTTCAACTTTGACATCAGGTGCTAAAATACAACAGTTAAGTGAGTCAGCTTCCATGGTAAATGGAATAGATTTGGCAATAATGTTTTTATGGGCTTTCAACATTTGTCCGGTTGATGCTGAGCCGGTGAAGGTCACAACATCTTGCTCGGTTAAATGGTCAAATAAATCGCCGACACTACCGCAAATTAATTGAATAGAGCCTTCAGGAAATATCTTTGATTCAACCATCGCCTTAACAACAGCTTCAGTTAAATAACAAGTCACACTACCTGGCTTAACAACTACGGGCACACCGGCAATTAAACTAGGAGTGATTTTTTCTAACATCCCCCAAACAGGAAAGTTAAAGGCATTAATATGAACAGATACGCCTTCTTTAGATGTTAAAATATGGCGACCAACAAAGGTGCCATTTTTTGATAATGGCTCAACGGGTCCTTCAACAATAAAAGTATCGTTATTAAGCTCTCGACGGGCAATGCCGCTATAGCTAAACATGGTGCCGATACCACCTTCAATATCTACCCAAGAATCTGCTTTGGTTGCCCCCGTTAAATATGAAATTCGATAAAAGTCTTCTTTACGATCAAGTAAATATTTTGCCAACGCTTTGATCATTTCAGCACGTTGATGAATGGTCAATTTACGCAACTCAGGGCCTGCTTTAGCTCTGCCATAATCGAGCAGGGCATCAAAGCCTGAAGTAAGGGAGTTTATTTCGCCAACCACTTCATCGTTAATTGCATTTAAACACTGTTGAGCACGACCATCGCCGCTAACCCATTGACCATTTACATAACTTTGAATTTTCATACTTGTTCCGTTTTGTTAATTCTTTTTTTAACTGATAACTTACTGTTCAATTTGTTTTTATTCGCCCCACGTTTCGATAACGTCGACAAACTTAGCTAAAAATAGGTTGGTTTGATGTGCATCTAAAGCGCGATGATCTATGCTGAGCGAGACATAACACTTAGGTTTGATCACCATAGTATCGACGCCATTTATTTCTTCAACAACGACACGTTTTTCTAATTTACCTACGCCTAAAATGGCTACTTCAGGTTGGTTTATAATAATGGGCGTGGCAATTAAACTACCACTCACACCATGATTTGAAATGGTAAAGGTGCCATTTTTCATATCACTTGGGGTTAGTTTGCCATTACGTGCTTTGTTAGTTTGCGCTGTTAATGCTTTGGCAATAGCAAACAGGTTAAGTGATTGCACTTGTTGTACAACAGGCACCACTAAACCGGCATCGCCAAGCGCGGTACCAACACCAATATTTATATCACTAAATAATTCTAGTGCATCGTCATGAAAACGTGCATTTACTTGCGGTACTGCTTGCACGGCTTTTACTACTGCTGCTAAGAAATAAGCAGTAAAAGTTAAGTTAACCTCAAGCTCTGCATATTCTTTTTTATGCCATTTTCTATGCTCGATAATATTGCTCATATCCATTTCAAAAATACTGGTAACATGGGGAGAGGTTTTTAATAAACTATCAACCATATGATTAGCAATTGTTTTTCTCATTTTGGTATGAGGTACTCTAGTGCCTTTCAGTTCTCTTGGCGTTACAGATTCAGCAGACATTGGTGTGTTTGCTACTATTGAAGGCTCAAGTGTTGGCATATTAGTGATATAGGCTAAAACATCATTTCTTGTTACTCTGCCGCGCCGACCTGTGCCAGTGATAAGGCTAAGATCTAAATGATGGCTTTTTAACAAGCGACGTGCAGCAGGGCCGATAAGATCATGAGCGCTGTTATCATTATCTGTTTGATGACTTAAGTTTTCTGAACTATTAATTGCTTTATCGATAGCTTGATTGACAGTGTTAGCATGTTCAACTACAACAGAGTTATCTGTTTCTAAATGACCTAATACGGTATCAACCACTATTTCTTCACCCTCACAAGCAATAATGTCGCGTAAACTGCCCGTTTCTGGCGCACATATTTCCATCGATACTTTATCGGTTTCTAGCTCAATTAATGGCTCACCGGCTTTTACTTGTTGGCCTATGTTAACTAGCCATTTCGACAATGTAGCCGAAGTACCTTCTAGTTGCGCGGCGGGTAGGGTGATGTCAATTGTACTCATTTTTGCTTATACCTTGTGCTTTTATCTATTGGTCAATTACCAAATAACTATGGTTGATGTTGCTAAAACTCGACCGTGTCTATAATAGTAGTCATGATTCGTTCAACTGTGGGAACAGCGGCATTTAATAAATGAATATTATGCGGGTTTGGCGTATCTGGCATGGTCAAGCGTTCAATGGGGGCATCTAAATCAAAGAAACCATCTTTGGCAACAACCGCTGCTATTTCAGCGCCAAAACCTGCGGTCATGTTATCTTCGTGAACAATTAAACAACGACCAGTCTTTTTCACGCTAGCTAACACAGCAGCTTGATCCCACGGCACTATAGTGCGTAAATCAATCAGTTCAATGCTGTCAGGGGTATGTTCTTTTTTCAGCTCTTCAATAGCCGCTTCGCAGCGCTCTACCATTGCGCCCCAAGTAACTAGAGTGAGTTTGTCGCCAGCACATATAATATTGGCTTTACCAAAAGGAATAACAAAATCGTCACCGGGATAGGGACGACGAGCCCAACGGTTATCCAGAAGACTTCTGTGCTCAAAAAATATGGTTGGATTGTTATCACGCAAGGCATAGCGCAGTAAACCGGCGGCATCTTCTGCATTTGATGGCATCACCACTTGCCACCCCGTTTTATGAGCCCATTCTACTTCATCACTCATTGAATGCCATGGATCACCACGACCAGCAAAACCGCCCGGAATTCTAATTACCATAGGTGCTGCAAACTGGTTATTAGTGCGCCAGCGCATAATACCAGTATCGGTTATTTGCTCGGCGGCTGGCTCGGCATATTTTCTAAATTGAATTTCAGGTACAGGCATTAAGCCTGCGAGCGCCATACCAACCGCGCGGCCTATAATACCTTCTTCAGAAAGGCTAGTATCAAATACGCGATGATCGCCAAATTTCTCATTTAATCCTAACGTTGCGCCATGAACACCGCCTTTAGGACCAACATCTTCACCAAAAACAAGTACTTTAGGGTTAGTTTCAAGTTCATGGTCAAGTACTTGGCGAATGGCCGTTTGCATATTCAAGCGCTGACCTTGAGGTTTAGCAATTTCGCTAACTTTTGGAAATTGATATCTTTCATGCGGTAAGCCGCCATGTAAACCACCGCGTAATTGCAGTTCTGGCTGATTGTTTTCATCTTTTTCAGCAAAAACATAACGAGTTAAGTTATCAATATTTGGCTCTGGACGCTGCTTGGCACGATCAACACTAGCACGAGTGTCTTGGTACGCCTTATCTTCAAGGGCTTGCCATTGCTGCGCTGATATAATTTGCTCTTTTGCTAAATAAGCCTTTAATTTAGGTAATGGATCGTTGGCTTGCTCTTGTGCCAACATTGCTTGTGGCTTATAGGTTTGAGTATCTTGAAACGTATGACCACATAACCGTGGAACTTTTAACCGTAATAAGCAGGTACCTTTGCCACTACGTACGTAATCAACAGCTTCTTGCACCAATTGTGGTGTTAAAACAGGATCAGTACCATCACCATCAATAATTTTTAAATTTTTATAAGCAGCTAAGTTGGTCACTTGATCGCCACCAGGTGTTTGTACGCTTTGCGGTACTGAGATACCGTAGCCATTATCTTCAATATAAAACAAGTGTGGCAGATTATTAGTGGTTGAAATGTTAAGTGATGCCCAAAAGCCACTGGTTGACATAGATGAGTCACCACCCATGGATAAACCTAACGCTCCTTTATACGATTTATCTTTTAATTCATCACGATGATAAACAATAGATTGCGCCCAACCAGCGATAGGGGAGTATTGTGCGCCAACACCACCACACATAGGAAATAACATAGCACCTGTTCGTTCAATATTAGGGTAGTTGCAGACAACACCAATATCACGACCATCACTGTAACCACCAGATTTTGCCATGGGAGAAGCAACAGCTTCATCAATATCTAACCCTAGTGATAATACAAAAGGACGAGAGCGATAATAGCCTGTAGCGCCATCATGAGGATGGGTTAGTTGGGTGCCAAGTAGTATTTGCGCAAAATCATGACCTCGTGCTGAGAACTGGTTAAACACCAATTTAGCAGGCACTAACTCTTGCTCTTCAATATCATCCATTGCCCGTGAAAGCAGCAAAAGGTAGCTGATTTTTTCCCAATCAAGTGTTGATGTAGTTTGAGCACTGTTTGATTGAGTACTGTTTGATTGAGTACTGTTCGATTGAGTTGCAGCAGTATTCATGCATTATCCTGATGATGTAACAATTTAGTTAATATGCTATTGATACTACAATGCAGGTTTTACTTATTCAACAATATTGTTGAATATGCAACTACTTTATTTTAACTGAAGCTTGCATAGTGTAAATTAATCATTACTAAATGATTGATGATTTAGTGCAGTTAAAATCAATACAGTACAAGTGCTTGAGCTATAAACCCATGGTATCACTAACTTTTAGGTGAAAAATCTAGTATTGGACTTAGTAGGTGAGGGCAAGTAGTATAGATTCAAAGTTACTTTGATCATTATTTTATGTCTAAAACAAGCCCTGTGCCGTTATATCCAACCTATGTTGAACTATTAGAATTAGAGCTTATCAATTATCCAACCCTTGATAAATTTATAAAAGCTAAGCCTAAATGGTGTTCAACGCATTGGCAATGGGGAAAATCTTTCCTTGAATACACCGGCAGAAATAAATCTATTCATACCTATGATAGGTTTCGCAATGAAATTGAAAAGTTTTTGCTGTGGTCATTTTTAGAGAAAAAAACACCTATTGATGAGTTACGAAAGGCTGATATTTTAGAATATGCCGATTATTGTTGGCAGCCACCTGTAACTTGGATTGGAACTAGCAGCCAAGAACGCTTTAAGCTGAAAAATAGTTACTTTAATTCAAATGAAATTTGGCGTCCATTTAAGGTGCAAGTAGCAAAAGGCCAGCTATCTAAAGAGGTTGATAAAAAGAAATATCGTCCATCACAACAAACATTAACCTCAACATTTACTGCCATTATTGTGTTTTATAACTACTTAATGGGGGAAGAATTGTGCTATGGAAATCCAGCTCAAATCGCTAAAAAAGACTGTAAGCACTTTATTAGTGATGCTCAAGTCAAAGAGGTTAAAAGACTATCAAACTCACAATGGCAATACCTTTTAGATACAGCAGTTGATATGGCAAATGAAGATCCCATTTATGAACGAAATCTATTTGTTATTGCTTCTTTAAAAACATTGTTTTTGAGAATATCTGAGTTATCAGAGCGGGATAATTGGTCTCCGGTTATGGGACATTTTTGGCAAGACGAAGACGATAATTGGTGGTTGAAAATATTTGGTAAAGGCAGAAAACTTAGAGATACAACTGTGCCATCTGATTTCATTCCTTTTTTAAAGCGCTATCGTTTATATAGAGGATTATCAGGACTACCAACAAGTGGTGATAATAATGTACTAGTTGAAAAAGTTCGTGGTCAAGGTGGCATGACATCAAGACACCTTAGACGCTTAGTACAAGAGATATTCGATAATGCTTATAGCCGCATGAGACAACTCGAAGGTGAAAACAAGTCAATGAAGCTAAAAGAAGCAACAACTCACTGGCTTAGACATACTGGTGCAAGTATGGAAATTGAACGAGGTCGCGCTCTAAAAGATCTATCTGAAGATTTGGGTCATGCTAGCATGGCAACAACCGATACTATCTATGTACAGTCTGAAAACAAAATGAGAGCTGAAAGTGGTAAAAAAAGAAAGGTTGATTAATTTGCCATAAAAGCCGCTTAGTTATTTATTACTTTATATCAGGCTTTTGTTAAATGTTCCTCTGTGAATTCTAGCCATAATTACTGGCAAACGTTCTCAGATTTCACGTAGCGTTCTTATAATAAATGCAAGTTATAGGGGGATAATTCAGCAAACATGTATCAATAAGCTCTCAATACACTAAGTCCGATACTAAAGAGTATCGGACTTAGTGTGACCTATTGCTTAGTGTGACCTATTGTTAATTGTAATCTTTACTATCTTAGTGAATGGCGTTATTTTTTTTAATTATTTCGCTTAACTTCCCACTTTCCTTTAACGCTAAAATAGCATTGTTAATTTTATTTAAATCATTGTCGTTGCAACTTTCTTTGCTTAACATAATATAAATATCACTTTGATAAATAGGTAAAGGATGTACTTCTAATTGATCTTCTAAGTGATACTTTTTGATAAATACTTGCATGGTTATCGGATCTGCTAAAAAACCATCTATATGTCCTTTCATTAACATTTTTACATTTTGTTCAATATCGAGTACGCCATGTATTCTTGCCATAAACTTAGGGTTGTTTTCTAATTGCAGATATTCTTTGCCATAGTAATAACCATTTTCCACACCAATTAAATATTCAGTATTTGCGAGATCAGAAAGTTTTTCTAATTTAATAGATTTAGCAAGCCCCTTTTTAACAAAAAGACTCACTGATTCTTTTCTATAGGGTATTGAGAAGTATGCAGTTTGTGCGCGTTCTTCGGTATAAGAAGCACCAAAAGCGATGTCAATTACGCCACTTTTTATATACATCAAATGGCGTTGCCAAGGTAGTTCTACATATGAAATAGTCATGTTTGCTTTTTTAGCAATTAAGTTGAAAATTTCTATATCGACACCAGTCAGTTCATTTTTACTGTTGTGAAATTGATATGGATACCAAAGCTCCCAACCAACAGTAAACTCTTGGCTTTTCACAGGTAATACTATACAGAGACTTATGCCAATATAGTTAATTAGTTTTTTTACTTTGCTAAATATCATCTACTACTTATTATGTCGCTATCATTTTAATGGTGTAATTTTCATTGCTAATTGTGGATCAAAGCGAACACTGTGCCAATTCATACGCCAATCCAAATGTGGCCCAGTTACTCTGCCTGAATTACCTACTTTAGCAACTACTTGTCCTTGTGTAACATAATCACCTTCTTTAACTAACGATGCACTTAAATGTAAAAAATTAGAAGTTATACCATGGCCATGATCTATCACCAAAGTGCCACCAGAGTAAAACATATCAGGAACCCATAAGATCACTTTACCCGCTGCAGGTGCTTTTACTGCTGAACCTATAGCGCCCGCGTAATCTACGCCAAAATGTGGGTTTTTAGCTACGCCATTATAAAAACGTTGGCTGCCATACACACCGGTAATTCGTGATTGTCGAGGCGCTATAAAACCTTGAGAAAAGTCAGTTAAGTTGCTCGATATTTTACGCACTTTCACCATTGCCGCACGATCTTTTTTAGCGCGAGTTACCGCTTTTTTATTGGGGTTCATGATTTTTTTACTGATACCTTCAACCCGAGAAATTTTATAGTCGCGCTTTGCTGGTGTAAAGGTTTTACTTTCAACTTGGTCTAAAGGAGATTTTACCGTTAAGGTATATTGAGTAATATCATCACGAGAAAAAGCAAAAACATAATCGCCCGATTTTGAAACGGGCAAGACTTTGTCATTTAACATTACCTTATTTTGTGGTGATGTTTTACCAATGACTAAACCGCCCTGCTTTAACTCACCTGAAAGTTTAATTTCAGCTTGAGTAGAAAAAATCGTTACAGCCAGTAATAATGAAATAAAGCTTGTTGCGATCTTACACACTAACAATTGCTCCCTTGGCTACACCTTCATAACCTATTACCTGAATAGTATTATTTGGTCGTTCTTTTTTTAGTTGCCTAGCAATAAAGTCGGCAAGTAATTCAACGGTAGAATCACAATCAACCACATCAAGCACTTTTTTATCAACCGCTATATCAAATCGTCCTTGCGGCGCGGTATAACTAAAGTATTGGTGATCGGGTGTTAAATTTGTTATTGCTTGTTTAGATAGTTCGATATCTTGCTTTTCTATTCGATCAGCTTCACTGGCAATATAAATGTCTTGCCAACGTTGACACCATTTATGTTCAAGTTCAGTGTCTTGCTTTCCATCAACAAAAATTTGAATTTTAGAACGGTGACCATGCGCAATTCGCTGACAATTACCATCATGAAGTTTTAAACCATGAGTATAATGATAGTAATCTCCAGCAATATTTTCAGGCCTTAATGTTAACGTTAAACCTTGCACGTTATTTGGTAACTCAGCCATGATAATTTTGTTTAAGTAATCAGTGACAGAGTTAATGGTAATTTCTAAACAGTCTATTTGTGCAAAAGCACATTGTGGCGATTGTAAATAATAACTGGCTCGACTACTTATAAAATCAAGGGTTTGATGGTTTTTCTGATACGGTGACTCAGTAACAATTAAACCAGGCTCTTGCATTGGGAGTAATAATTTATGATCTACCGCGTCATCGATAATCGCTTTAATTTGTTTTTTCACAATAGCAAAATCGAGCACCATTGATTGCTCATTTAGTGAGCCATCAAGCAGTACATCTACAATCCAGCTTTCACCTACAATCCCGCGTGCCTTACACAAGTAAGAAAAATCAATAACGGTAAGATCGTTTACAAATAGTTGCATAGTTTTATATTTCCTAAACCTTAGTCTTGCACTTGCCAAGCAATGCTGTCGCCACTTCTAATTGGCACAACAACATCATTACCAAAAGTTAGCGTTGCTGGTACTTGCCAAGACTTTCTTACTAACGTTATTTTGTCTGTATTAATAGGCAGTTGATAAAATGCTGGGCCATTTAAACTAGCAAAAGCTTCTAACTTGTCTAAGGCATTTTCTTGTTCAAAAACTTCAGCATATAATTCGATAGCAGCATGGGCTGTGTATGAGCCTGCACAGCCACAACTTGACTCTTTAGCATGCTTAGCATGAGGGGCAGAATCTGTGCCTAAGAAAAATTTGGCATCACCACTGGTTGCTGCGGCTATTAATGCTTGCTGATGTGAATTACGTTTTAATACTGGTAAACAGAAATAATGAGGACGAATACCGCCAACGAGCATGTGATTTCGGTTAAAGAGTAAATGATGCACTGTAATAGTAGCTGCAACATTATCACCGGCACTTTTAACAAAATCGACAGCATTTTTTGTGGTGATATGTTCTAGCACTATTTTTAAATCAGGATAATTAGCTACTAATGGCGATAAAATCGTGTCAATAAATACTTGCTCACGATCAAAAATATCAATGTCATCTGTGGTCACTTCACCGTGAATTAATAACGGCATACCAACACTTTGCATAGCAGCAAAAACATCTTTCATACCATCAATATCTGTCACTCCAGATGATGAATTAGTAGTTGCACCTGCCGGGTATAATTTAGCGGCAAAAACAAGACCTGAATCTTTCGCTTCAATAATGTCTTGCGCACTGGTTGCGTCTGTTAAATAAAGTACCATTAACGGTTTGAAATGTGCACTTGGCGCAGCTGCCATTATTTTGTGGTAATAATCTTTGGCTAAGGCAGTATTGGTAACAGGCGGCACTAAATTTGGCATCACAATAGCACGGCCAAAATAGCGGCTGATATCTTTAACAGTGTCTTTTAGCACTTCATTGTCACGTAAATGTACATGCCAGTCATCAGGACGCGTTATAGATAATGTAGTTAATTGGTTTTGTGTTGTTTGGTTTGTCATAGGTTTTCTCTTTTTATTCAATCTACTTAAATATCATTAACTCAATGATATTTAATAATATATGTATTGATGTCGCTTTTGTTTTTCAGTGCCGCGTTACTTATTAAGTTAATGTTCTTCAATTTCACTAGGGTTATTTGTGGCTAACAATGCTTGTAATTGCTCTTTTAAATTAGGTGGCACTTTAAAAATGGTAATAGAATCATTGTGAGGATTATAAACAACATCTTGCCCAAAATGACCACGTTCAAAACTTACACTAATACCATTACCGTAACCAGAATACTTGGTAATTTTATTTACCACCGCTTGATCATGAGGAAATGACTCTTCTATTGGATAAGATTGCTGTTGGCAAAATTGATAAAAATCTTGTTCATTTCCACTAGCATCAGTTGTAGTATGGCCGATAACTTTGCCGACTTCTTGCATAGAAACATCTTGCGAGCTTGCTTTCTGCTCTTTACAGTAACTTAATAATTCTTTTCGCGTTTGCTGTTTTTCACCTGCATCAAGTTGATTTACTGCAACATAATCTTCTACCGCCTGTACTAAGGTTTGTGTTTGTTCTTTGGCATTCAAGCCTTCTTCACAGCCTAAAAAGCCTAAAAAGAAATCAGAAACCTTACGACCTGCTCTGCCTTTAATAAAGGAAATATAACGATTACCGCTAGCATTTTGCTGATAATCAAATAAATCAATACGCGCGGCTAATTGTAATTTAGTGGTATCAAGATGCTGATCCGCTGAAATATTCAGCTCGCCATCAACACTGTAATGCTCTGAAACAGGGATAACGGCAACTAAAAGATAACGACCGCCCATGTATTCGTAATGACAAACCACTAAATAGCCGTGTTCTTCGAGATCATACTTCTCTATTTCATTTTTTAGTGTGTTTGCCGCTTGACTACTAAATTGATAAAAGCTTTGACGCTCTGTTAAGTAGCTTTCCATTAAATCAACAAAGCGAGCTGTTTGGCTATCATCTTCATTGCTATTACCTTCAACAGGCATAGCTGAAAAACTGCCGTAGGCTTTACTGCCTTTAGCATTATAAATACTGTGTAAACCATCAATAAAAGCAGTTATTTTAGTACTGACGTCTATATTTTCAGGGCCTAAACGTAACAGAACCTCGCCAGATTCTTCTTTTTTTGAAATGAAATGTAGTGCGATATTAGAAATAATTAAACTCATAGTAAGGGTCTATTTTAGAGGGCTATATATTAGTATATTGTTCAGGCTTTTGATAAACTACAAAAATATCATTAATCATCAGCAATTAAGTGTCATTATGCCTATTGTATCGAAATACTCCAATGAACGTGTAGAAAAAATCATCCAAGAACTTATGGATGTGCTTGTCAATGAATCAGCAACAACAGATTTAGCATTAATGTGTTTAGGAAATACCGTAACAAACGTTATTAGTAAAATTCCAACAGATAAGCAACATGCTATTGTAGACAATTTTACCCGTGCGTTAAATCAATCTATTAAAAAAACACACTAGTTTTATTTATCCGTTTTATCATTCATTAAAATAAGAAGAATTAAGCTCAATGGTCTCATTTGATACAAAAAGCTATAGTAAAAAACTTTTACATTTAATCAGTTGGAGCCATTGGTTCACTTTTTTCAACATTGTTGCTGCCATTGCCCTATCTTCTTATTATCTTTTTAGTGAAGCAACGCCTGATACCCTGTTAGGGCAAGCCTACCTTATCACCACTTGGGTTAGCCACATTGCCTTTTTAACGTTTATGAGTTTTGTTTTGATCTTATTTCCGTTAACCATTATTTGGCCAAATACTAAAGTTATTCGTACCAGTGGCTCATTAATATTTACTTTTGGTTTATTACTATTATTACTTGATGGCTTTATTTATAGCCGCTTAGGTTATCATTTAAATGCTTCTTCAAGCGCTCAAATTATAGATTTGATAAAAGAAATAGCTCAAGAAAGTGCTCTTTTTTATATGGTTAGCGGCATGTTAGCTATTCTTATTTTAGCTTTTGAATTTATCGTCAGTAATTATGCCTGGAAGCATTTAAAACAATTACAAAAAACAATTTTTGCGCGTTTTGTCATTTTTACTTTAGTTTTCGCCTTCTTTTTTAGTCATTTAACGCATATTTGGGCCGATGCTAATTTAGATTATGATGTACTGCGCCAAGATACTGTGCTGCCATTATCTTACCCTGCTACTGCCAAAACATTATTAACCAAATATGGCTTATTTGATGTTGATGATTATATTAAGCGTAAAACTAGCCCACTGTCTTTTAGTCATGCTATTCCGCAATACCCGTTATTAAAAGATAGACTGCAAACAGAGCAATGTGACTTATCTACAACTCAAAAATCGGTATTTTTAGTGCTTACCGATGAACAGTTAAATGAACAACAACTGCAATCATTCAGTCGTCGAATAACTAGTAATAGTTATCAACTCAACAACCATGTAGATACGGCTTTACGTGATGATGCTTGGTTTAACCTGTTTTATGCATTACCCAGTATTTATCAGCAAGATATTTTGTCTCAACAAACTAAACCATTATTGTTTCAAGCTATTGAACAAAATAACTTAGCTAGCTCATATACTTTGGTAGATCAAAATATCAATAATGATGACACTAAAAGTGATTTATGGTTTGAAGCTTTATTTGATGAAAAAATACAATTACATGATATTTCTAGTCTTGTTTTTGCCGACAAGCTCAATAGTAAAAAAGCCGGTTTGCATTTAATCTATTTTAAAAGTTCGGCAACAACTGATAATAATAACAGCAAAAGTCGTTATCAATTTGAACTATTTATAGATGCCTTACTATTAGCTCAGCAACAAAAACAGCAAAAAGATCTTATATGGATCAGCGCCATAGGCAATAAAAGCAAGGACTCTCGGTTATCAACTAAACTGGCTTTATTTATAAACCCAGCGAAAAATCCCCAAGAAAATGACATAACCAAAGAGCTTAATTTATTAACTAGTCATATGGATTTACAACCCAGTTTATTGGCTAATTGGCTTGGTTGTACGGTTACAAACGCTAGTAATGGCTCAGATCTGGTGACGTTAACCAAAGAGCGTGTAATAGCGAACACCTCTGCAGAAGGCTTATTAGTTTTCACTAAAGATAAATCTGTGCTGATAGATCAAAATGGCAACTTTCAAAGTTACTCAAGTCAATTAGCTGCCCCGATCACCGTAAATGAAGACTTTCCGTTAATGATTGATGGTGTACATTTTATTAAGCGCTTTAGCTTACAAACAGCGTTAGAAACTCAATAATTGTGTATTAGTTAATCGGTTGATAACAAACGGCTAAGTGATTACGTATTTATCATTGCATAAGTTCAATAAATCATTAATATAGGCTGCGCAAATCAACGCTATTAGTTACCTCCCCTAAATTACAAACTAGGTAACATCAAATTTTTAGTCGCTTATTAAAGGTATTTGCACATCGGGGTATAGCGCAGCTTGGTAGCGCGTGCGTCTGGGGGACGTGAGGTCGCAAGTTCGAATCTTGCTACTCCGACCATATTAAGTAAAACAAAAAAGCCACTTAAGTGTTTTCAATAAATCACTTAAGTGGATTTTTTGTTTCTGGTTAACTCTTGTCTAACTAATATTTCCCAAAAACATCACAAGTGACCAACCTTAACCAATATTACAGTATCTTGCTCAACATAAGGATTGTGACGACTCATGTGTGGGTTTCTTAGCCAAGTGCCAGCGCCATATCGGCCATATTCATCAATAAATTCACCACTGATAACATAAATTTCTTCACCACCGACATGTACATGGGGTTGAAAATGTTCACCTGCTGGCCAGTGAACCAATGCACTAGATTCACCTTTAAAACTATGTAACGGCATGACTTCTAAATTGCCTATACCGGGTAACCATGGTGTGTTCTTAGTATCAATACGCACTTGTTCATTATCACCAACTTGAAATTGGTGAAGCTTAACTAACAATAAACAACCTGCTTTACTATAAGGTGCATGACGAAATCCTTCAGGGTTACGAATATAACTGCCGGCAGGATAATCACCACTTTCATCTGAGAATATGCCCGCTAACACTAATATTTCTTCGCCTAGTGGATGATCATGACTAGAAAAACTAGCACCGGCTTGGTAGCGAACGATACTCGTTGCATGACCTCGCTCAGCTTCTTCGCGAGCTAAGGGTTTACGAGATACGCCCGGTAAAGGACTATCTTGCCAATTTTCTGTTAGGGTATTGATGACAACTCGTTCATCAAAATTCATATTTAGCATAGCTTTTCTTATAAAATAAATATCATAAAATTCTAACGTGATTACTCGACGATTTTAACTTTCTCAATAGATAATTTTTCTAGCTGTTTAGCGATATCTTCGGCTGCGGATGCTGGCGTTACATCTTCATCAATTGTTAATATTTCACCTTCTTTTGAAACATAAAAAGTCACCCGACTAGCAACACGAAAAAGGTTAAGCACATCATAAGCTTTAGCCGTTTTTTTGCTGGGATCACTTAACATGGGAAAATCTGCACCGGTTTTTCTGGCAAAATCACGATTATCATCAAGGGGGTCAACACTGATCATAAAATAACTGACATCAAATGCTCTGATTAAGTGCCCTTGCTCCACTAACGATTTACATTCAATGGTGCAACCGCGAGTGTTTGCCATAGGGTACCATGCAATGACCACCGCTTGTTTACCCCGATAATCACTCAATTGATAATATTCTCCTGTCGTTGCTTGTAATTTAAAATCAGGTGCTTGCATGCCAACTTGTAAATTTGTTGCAAAAAGCATTGTACTGTTAAGTGCTAACATCAGGGCAAGCATAGTTTTACTTAACTTTGAAAATAAAGTTTTCATCGGATAGTCCTTAATGAAGTGATACTAGATAATAACATAAGAGAGATAACAGCCTTATTTTAAATTAACGTGCCTATGTAGATAGTTCAGGTATCGTTGTTCCCGTAGGCGGGAACTTGTTCGCGCTTGTATGAGCGCGATTAAAATCCCGCCTACGAGTAAAAATTAATGTTATTAACGACACGCTTTAGGTGTTTTCCCTGTCCAACGTTTAAATGCATGAATAAAACTAGCTGATTCACTGTACCCTAGCTGCATTGATATTTGCTCAATAGTCAAATTTGTTGCTGACAGCAGGTAAAGTGCCTTTTTAGTTAATTCTTCATTAACCAGTTGTTGAAAAGTTACGCCCTGCTCTTTTAATTTTCGTCTGAGTGTTCGTGCGGTAATAAAATGCATTTGCGCTATATTTTCTAGATTTGGGATTTCACCGTCAATAGATTGAATAATACTTCTTATTTTTTCCGCAAAATTTTTGTGACCAAAAAGTTCAATTTCTTGTGTTTTACACTGCTCTTCGAGTAACTCTCGCGTTAGGGTATTTGCCAAAGGTAACGGCAAATCTAAATACCTTTCATCAAACAATATTTGATTATAAGGCATGGAAAAATGCACAGGGCATTCGTATAACGTTTGATAATGTTTAATAGTTGTTGGGCATGGAAAATCAAAATGTATTGTTTTAGGTTTTTGACCGACAACCGATCGAGGAAACATATCTCTGGTCGATAAAAAAGCAAATGAAAAATCCCTTTCTAAATAGAATCGTCTTAAGCTTCCTAGTTCAAACTGATCGCTAAACCTTAAAATGGCATTACCGTCTTTGGTAAAAAAATTAATGGTAAAGTGTGTATAAGCTAAACGAATATATTTAAGAAAAAATTTAATTGCCTCACTAACAGTGTCGCTTGAGCCGGCAGCTAAACCGATATGACCAAAAGCATTGAGCCGATAACATTGACCCGCTTTAAAACCAAGTTCGTCATCAACGATGGTACTCACCAATTCACGAGTGAAACTCAATTCTTGTTGAAAAGATATTGTTGCTTTTGGATCTTTAAGTAAATACTTTGATATACCAGCCTTGGCAAGTAATAGTTTAGGATCATATCCATAACTGCGAACTAATTTTGTGAGCAATGATATGCCGATAATAGATTGGTTAGCATTAACATCTTCTATAGCTATTAGCTTAGTCATTCGTAAACTTGTCCTATTTTATCAATTACCAAGTTATTAAAGCATAAATTCAAGATAAAAATTAGATCAAAACTACTCTGAGTGCTCTTTTTCTTTTAATGCACGCATCGCCATTAGTTTACGGGTAATCGCAGGTATATCAGAATAATCTAGTTGAGAATCGACAAATGTTAACTCCTCATCAATATAGTCGTTCTCTTTATGTGGGCATGCTAATTGAGCGGTTTGTTGCTCATTGCCATCAAGGTTGAAATTTTGTTTAGCTTCGTCAATACCCGAAGCAACAATTAAAATTTCAATTTCTGAAGACAGGTTTGGATCTAAGGTTACACCAGGAACAATCAGTACAGATTTATTGGAAATTTTCTCTCTAATATGATCGATTAAACCATTATAGGTGGCTAGTTTTGGCTCAGACTTACAAAACAACTGAAAAATAATGCCTTTGGCAGTATCAATTTTAGCAATAGAAACTAAAGGGTTATTTAGTGCTTGATCTAACGCGTCAAAAGCGAGCTCTTCAGTTTCAGCTTTACCAACCCCTAAAATAGACTCACCTTCATAAGAAAGAATGCTTGAAAAATCATTTTTATCAACATTAACATAACCCGTTTCAGTTAACATTTGCACTAATGACACAAGTAAATTTTTCAGCACTTCATTACTTTGATTAAAAGCAGAAAATAAACCAACACTTTCACCTAACCCTTGTAAAAGTAAATCATTAGACAAGGTAATATAGGCATGAATTGGATCTTTAATATCGGCAATACCTTGCAAAGCAAAATCCATACGCACCTTACCTTCTGACTCAAAAGGCAGAGTAACAATAGCCAAGCAGTTTATGTTGAGCTCTCGTGCGATTCTAGCAACTAAAGGACTGGCACCTGTACCTGTACCACCGCCAAAACCTGCGGTAATAATAACAATATCACTACCTTGTATTGCATTTGTTAATAACGCTTCACTTTCTTGCGCTGCTTGTAAACCAATTTCGGGATTAGAGCCAGCACCATAACCTTGTGTTAGCGCCTCACCAATTAAAATTTTATTTTCTACTTGTAATGAATTTAACGAGGCTAGGTCGGTATTGATGGCAATTAAATTAACACTGTTAGCTAAATCATTTTGCTGCAGCATCTTTATTGTATTGCACCCACAACCACCGATACCAACAACGCTAATGAGTAAATCTGGATTACCATGGATCAGCTCTTTCATAAATATTCCTAATCTTTGTTGGATATATTATGAAATTATAAGGTTATTACATCAGTAGTATTATTGATATCAGCAATGCCTTTTAAAACACTCTTAACGACAAAACAACCATTAAATCTCATAGATCATACTTCATTATAATGATCAATTTTTCAATCTGCCACCTTAATCACATAACTCTAGCAACATAATTTACCGATCAATTTAGATTAATTACTCATCGATTAAATAGCCAAATATTAGTTATGTCTTCATTTCTATATTCATTTATTTAAAGAGATAAAAGAGAAGTGAATATTTACTACAAACCGCACAGAGTTATCGGGGCCACACAATAAAACCCACTAAGAGTTACCGGAGTTATATTGAAGTCACTATATAGGGTTGCCGGGGTTATGAAATTGTTTACAAAAAGAGTTGTAAGGGTTATTATTGGCTGACTTAATAAATAACGAAAATGGTGTACTATGAATTATGCAATTGTTTTTAATAATGAGCTCAATGATGAGGTTTATCAGGTGAACGTGCCCGACCTACCTGGTTGCAGTATTAGTGTTGGCTCGATTGATGAAGGGTTAGAAAAAATAAGCCAAAGTATTAAATCTCATTTAGCTATTTTGGCTGAGTACGGTGAGAAGATTCCATCAGCAAACAGTGTAGAAAAACACCGGCAGCAGTATGCTATTGATAACCCACACACCTATACTCAGGCATTTTGGGCAATTGTAAATATTGATATAACAGCGTATTTAGGTAAAAGCCATAAAATAAATGTCACCTTGCCTGAGTTGCTTATTAAACAAATTGATGATCGGGTTAGCAAAAGCACGGCTTATAAAACTCGATCAGGCTTTATTGCCAGTGCTTGCTTGGTGGAGTTAGGGAAATAAAATTATTAAATTGGCTCTAGTTGTTCAACGTTAAAAAGCATTAATTGGTAGTTTTAAATAAGCAATGCCATTATTTTCTTGCGCTGGCATATTACCCGCACGCATGTTTATTTGTACGGCCGGTAAAATAAGTTTTGGTAACGATAATTCACTATCGCGCTGTGTTCTATACGCTATAAATTGCTGCTCACTAATACTCTCTTTAACATGGACATTGTGATTTTTTTGATCGTAAACACGACTTTGCCAAGCATAAACATCTCGGTTAGGTGCTTTATAATCATGACAGGTAAATACGCGATAATGATCAGGAAAAGAGAGAATTTTTTTAATTGACTGAAACAGTATTTTGGCATCACCACCAGGAAAATCAGTACGGGCAGTACCAAAATCTGGCATAAATAAAGTGTCGCCAACAAAAAGTGCATCGGCAATGGCATAGGTCAAACAAGCGGGGGTATGCCCTGGGGTATGTAAAATTTTTATTTTGTTACTACCTAATAATAAAGTATCCCCATCACTAAGTAGTAAATCAAATTGAGAGCCATCGGTTGCAAAACTATCACTTTCGTTAAAAATATTTTTAAATGTTTGTTGTATTTGCGTTATATGTTGCCCTACCGCTATTTTGCCACCTAACGATGCTTTAAGGTAGGGAGCGGCTGATAAATGATCGGCATGTACATGAGTTTCTAAAATCCACCGAGTCTCAAACCCCTGTGTTCTTATATAGGCAACAACTTGGTCTGCTGATTGGGTATTAGTGCTTGCTGATGCTTGGTCAAAATCGAGAACACTATCGATGACAGCACATTGACCACTTTCATTATCAGCAACCACATAAGTCACAGTGAACGTGTTCTGATCGAAAAATGCTTTAATGCTAATTGTGTTCATTAAATACCCTAATAGTAAAAATTATATATAACTAGCAGTTATAACTTATCCTCTTTACTTATTGCAAGTGTTAATGAAGCTAAATCTATGTTTTGTGCCGCCATACAAATTTTTTCATGCAAGCTCATCGTAGTCTCAGGATAAAAGTCAAACTGCGCTATTTTTGGCATAGGTAGTAACTGTTCAAGGCTAGCAATGTTTTCGTCAAGATTAGATATAGGTATTTCACTTGCACTATTTGCAACCCAAGCTACACAGTTCAAGCCGTCAGCAATAATGGCTTGATAGGTCAATAAAGCATGATTTAAACAACCTAACTTCATGTTAATCACTAATATAACGTCTTGTTTGGTTTGCTTAACAAAGTCAGATAAATAGCTTGTTTTGTTTGCCTGTAAGTTTAAAGGCAGTCGCCAACCACCAGCACCTTCGGTGATATTTATATCTGCATTATTAGCTAAAACTCGCTCAAACCCTTGTGTTACCTCTGCAATAGTAATTGCTCGACTTACCTTTGATGCGGCAATGTGTGGTGCAATAGGGTCAACAAGCGCAATGGGGTTTACTTCACTGATAAGTTGATTGCAATTAGCGAAGTGACTTAATAATTGTGCATCTTCATTGACTAACTCGTTGTCAATCTGCTGACATCCAGCGGCAACGGGCTTGTAGGCAGCAACGCTATGTTCATCCTTGATTAAAGCCTGTATTAACGCACAAGCAACAAAAGTTTTTCCTGCATCGGTATCTGTTGCGGTAATAAAATAATTTTTCATGTTAGGTTTTGTCTTATATTAGTTATTTAATTTAACAACTAAGCCTGAATACAAACGATAAGTGGCAGGATAAATACCGCTAGGTTCAAGGAAGTCTTGATAATGCTCTGTCATAGCAAACCATTTATCTTTCCCCGATAAGCCACGGTTCTTTTTCTTCGGTAAATGATTAGCACCTAGCCCTTTAAGCTCTCTAGCAAGGTGAATAACATTTTGATATTCAAGTATAATATCTTGGCATTTGTGCTCTAACACACTGGAAGCGTCAGTATTAAAATACTCGTTTAATTGCGCTTCAGTTTTAAAATCTATCACGTGTTGATCATCATCAACTTGGCGCCATGATGATTTTAATTCATGCAAGGTGCCATCAACCAAGGTAGTAAATATTATAAGACCGCCGGGCTTTAAAATCCGCAGCATCTCTTTAATGGCAACATCTAAGGGTTCACACCATTGAATAACAAGATTCGAGTAAATAAAATCAATACATTCATCTTGTAGAGGGATTTGATGGGCATCAGCTTCAAGCCATGTAATATTTTCATTTCTGCTTTTTTTGGCAAATTTAAGCATCTCTTTAGAAAAGTCTAAACCGATAACTTGCTTGTATGAGCCTGCTAATAGATCAGTAAAAAAGCCAGTGCCTGATCCTAAATCTAGCACACGAAGATCATTTCTATTAGGTAACCAAGGCATTAAATGTTTACCGGAAAAGCGCTGTAATCTAGCAGAAACATCGTAAGATTTACTAGCAGAGCCAAAGCTGGTTGCTATTTTAACCTGATTTTTTTGATGTGTTGTCTGTGTATTCATCTAAATGAGTGCCTTATTAAGGGATTTTGCTAGATGTCTGATATCGTTAGCATTATGGTGAGAGCATACAGTTACGCGTAACCTTGAACTACCCTTTGCGACTGTTGGTGGCCGTATAGCCGTTACCCAAAGCCCTTGTTTTTTTAATTGTTCGCTAACAGCTAATGCTTTTTGTTCATCACCTATGATTATGGCATAAATTGAAGATGCCGAAGGAATAAGTTCGATACTTTCATCAAGCAATTGTATGAGTAATTGGCTTAGTTCATTAATTTTATCTCGTCGATATTGCTCTTGTTGAATGAGCTCTATACTTTTAATTGTTGCCCAAGCAAGTGCAGGAGATATAGCCGTTGAATAAATATAATGGCGAGCAAAGTTGATTAAATAGTCATGCAAGTTTTCATCACAAGCCAAAAAAGCGCCACTGGTTGCTATTGCTTTACCAAAGGTAGCCATAATAATATTGCTTTGGCTGTTGTTAGCTTCATTTAACAAACTAACACTACCTTGACCTTGTTTACCTACCACGCCAATACTGTGAGCGTCATCAAGATAAAGCCAAGCGTTATGATCGCTAGCTAGTGCTGCTAGCGCTTTTATGTGTGCTTGATCGCCATCCATACTAAAGACACCTTCAGAGGCGATTAATTTATTGGCACAATCACTGTGTGATAATAACTGAGACAACTGCGCAGTATCGTTATGAGCAAAACGTTTTACTTTTGCGTTACTTGAAAAAGCGCCATCAAGCATTGATGCATGAGATAACTTATCAAGAAAAAAATGACTGCTATCACCACTACTTTTCTTCGCTGGAAATTCTCCAAGAGTTTGAAAAAAAGCAACATTGGCAGCGAAGCCACTAGAAAATAATAAACATTTAGGTTTGTTTAACCACTGACAAATTTTATCTTCTAATGCTTGGTGAGCATAATGAAAACCAGTAACTAAGCTTGATGAACTTGAGCATAAACCAAATTTATCAATGCCCTCTTGCATCGCTTTGTTTATTTGTGGGTGATTATTTAGCCCTAAATAATCATTAGATGAAAAGTTTATGTACTCTTTATCTGCAACCATTATGTTAGCAGCGCTTACAGATGACTGCTGCACACAAACCCGCTGTCGATAGCGAGCCTGTAACTTTTGTGTTGCTAATTTTTCTTTAGTGAAATCAAATGCCATTTATATTCTTATTATATCCTTACAAAACTTACGCGTTATTTAGTGGGCAGCATCGTAAAATAAGTCTTTATGCTGCTCGTTAATTAACGACGTTTTCAAGGCCTTATCTTGCAAAGCACTATCGTCAACAGTCGTTTCAGTATTAATACCTAACTTGTTAAAAAGTTGTATGTCTTTATCTGTTTCAGGATTTTCAGTGGTCAGTAATTTACAACCGTAAAATATTGAATTGGCACCTGCTAGAAAACATAACGACTGCATTTGTTCATTCATTTCTGAGCGACCTGCAGATAAACGGACATGAGATTTTGGCATCATAATACGAGCAACAGCAATACAACGAATAAAATCAAAACTTTCTAAATCATCAACATCAGCTAAAGGTGTACCTTCAACTTTTACCAACATATTAATAGGCACACTTTCTGGCTGTTTAGGTAGGTTCGCTAATTGAACTAGTAAAGAAGCTCTATCAACCGCTTTTTCGCCTAAACCGACAATACCGCCGCTACATACTTTCATACCTGCGCTGCGCACATGATCCAAAGTGTCTAACCTGTCTTGGTAAGTACGTGTGGTAATAATTTGATTATAGTGTTCTGGCGAAGTATCAAGGTTATGATTGTAATAATCTAACCCTGCATCTTGTAACTGCTGGGCTTGGTCTTCATCTAGCATACCTAAGGTCATACAAGATTCCATACCGAGTGCTTTAACACCTTTGATCATATCAAGTACAATAGGCATGTCGCGGGCTTTTGGGTTACGCCATGCAGCACCCATACAAAAACGTGTTGAGCCCATATCTTTAGCTTTTTGCGCTGCCTCTAATACTTTTTCAACTTCTAGTAAACGTTCTTTTTCTAGGTCGGTTTTGTTACGAGCACTTTGTGAACAATATTTGCAATCTTCAGGGCAAGCACCTGTTTTAATTGATAATAAAGTACTAACCTGAACTTCATTAGCATTAAAGTTTTGACGATGTACCGTTTGCGCTTGAAACATTAAATCGTTAAAAGGTAGAGCAAACAAGGCTTGCACTTCGGCTAAAGTCCAGTTGTGGCGTATCGTTGATTGTTCAGCATTTGCAATTAAAGAAGGAACTGCGGGTGACATAGGTTGTGTCATAAAAACTCGTTTGCATCTAGTAAAGTTAACGGGTAGTCTAGCGATCCTATTATTGATGTCAACATAGAACCGCCACTTAAGTTAACATATGAACAAAAAACACACAAACAAATCAACTTCATCGTTATTAGAATTTGATAAAGAGCATGTATGGCACCCTTATACTTCAATGTCATCCCCCTTACCTTGTTATTTAGTTGAGGATGCCAAAGGTGTTCATATTAACCTTGCCAGCGGCGAATCTCTTATTGATGGCATGTCGTCATGGTGGTCGGTATTGCATGGCTATAATCATCCTAAATTAAATGCAGCTTTAGTAAAGCAATCTACCAAAATGTCCCATGTAATGTTTGGCGGCTTAACACATCAAAGTGCCATTGAACTATGTGAAAAATTAGTAGAGTTAACGCCAAAAGGTCTTGATAAAGTGTTTTTGAGTGATTCAGGCTCCGTGGCTGTAGAAGTTGCCATGAAGATGGCTTTTCAATACTTTCAAAGCAAAAAAGAGCAGAGTAAAGACTACGCAGCTAAAACTAAACTACTTACCGTGCGTAATGGTTACCATGGGGATACCTTTGCCGCTATGTCAGTGTGTGATCCCGTTACTGGAATGCATCAAATATTTGATGATGTGTTAATGAAAAATATTTTTGCGCCAGCGCCCACTTGTCGTTTTGGTGATCAATGGCAAGATACTGATATCAAGGCACTTACTGAGTTGTTTGAACAACATCACCATGAACTTGCTGCTTTTATTATCGAGCCGATAGTTCAAGGGACAGGCGGTATGCGCTTTTATCACCCCGAGTATTTAAAAGCTTGTCGAGCACTGTGTACTCAATATGATGTTTTGCTTATTGTTGATGAAATTGCCACGGGTTTTGGTCGCACAGGTAAACTATTTGCCTGTGAATGGGCCGATATTAGCCCTGATATTATGTGTTTGGGCAAAACTTTAACAGGTGGTTACATTACTTTAGCGGCAACCCTTTGCAGCAGTAAAATAGCCGAAACTATCAGTGATGGCGAAGCCGGTTGTTTTATGCATGGTCCTACTTTTATGGGTAATGCTCTAGCCTGTGCAGTTGCTAATGCCAGTATTGATTTATTATTTGAAAATAACTGGCAGCAACAAGTTCAGTTTATTGAACAACAACTGCAAGCAATGCTGTTACCGCTTAAAAATCATGGTCGAGTGAAAGATAGTCGCGTACTTGGCTCTATTGGCGCAGTTGAATGTTTACAAGCAGTTGATGTCGCGGTTATTCAAAAGCGCTTTGTTGAACTAGGTGTATGGATCCGCCCTTTTGGCAGACTCATTTATATTATTCCGCCGTTGATTATTAACAAGCAGCAGATAGAAAAATTAGTTAGCGCAATAACAAAGGTATTAGATGAGGATGAATGTTTTGTCATCTAATTTATATAACATTCGCTGCGCTGAGAACGTGGTGTAAAATAATTGACAACCAAATAAGATTAAAACCAAGTAAAAAATATACATTGTAATGAGTATTATCATTGCGCCTTCTACTACGGTATTTATCTATTAACATTGAGGCATAACTGCCTGCGGCGCTAAACCAAATAACTAAATATAAATATCCTGTTAATGGTGTTAACCAAAACTGCCGTACTTCAATATTGCGATAACGCAATACACCATAGTTAGTTTCTGGCGCGACAAAATAAGAAATAATTATTGCCACTAAAAATGCCAACCAACTACAAATAGTAAGTATTCTTGCTAAGTAAAACCAAAAATCAATAGATTCACGACGCTCTTTTATAGGTGTTTTACCGTCTATGCTCATTCATTTACTACTTTTTTAGTCATTATTTTAATCATTGCTAAGTTTTTTTCGTTATTGTTAATTAATTTAGCAAGTTTTACTTGTTAAACATAATAGTCACGGTAACATATCACCCCATTTTTTGCGTAAAAGCAAATTTTCAAGTACTAGATAATATATAAGAGGTCATAACATGTCAGTTATAGCAATTACTGATGTATTAGCAGGTAAATTCCCTGTTGATGAAACTATTTCCGTACATGGTTGGATCAGAACTCGCCGCGACTCAAAAGCCGGCATTTCTTTTTTAGCTATTCACGACGGCTCATGCTTTGATGCCATTCAAGCTATCGTTCCAAGTGATCTTAATAATTATCAAGACGATGTGCTTAAGTTAACCACGGGTTGCTCAGTTAAAATTACCGGTATTTTAGTAGAATCTCCAGGTAAAGGTCAGTCTTTTGAAATTCAAGCAACAGCAGTTGAAGTGCTTGGCTTTGTTGAAGATCCTGATACTTACCCAATGGCAGCTAAACGTCACAGCATCGAATTTTTACGAGAGCAAGCACATTTACGTGCCCGTACTAACATTGGCGGCGCGGTAACTCGTGTACGTAACTGCTTAGCACAAGCTATTCACCGCTTTTTGCACTCAAAAGGATATTTTTGGATCAGCACACCGCTTATCACAGGCTCAGATTGTGAAGGTGCAGGCGAAATGTTCCGTGTTAGTACTTTAGACATGGAAAACTTACCTCGCGATGACAGTGGTAAAGTTGATTACAATAAGGACTTCTTCGGTAAAGAAACCTTTTTAACCGTTTCTGGCCAGTTAAACGTTGAGACTTACTGTAACGCGTTATCAAAAGTGTACACCTTTGGACCTACATTTAGAGCGGAAAACTCTAATACTTCTCGTCACTTAGCTGAGTTTTGGATGGTTGAACCAGAAATTGCTTTTGCTGATTTATCTGATGCCGCTGACTTAGCAGAAGAAATGCTAAAATACGTATTTAAAGCCGTTTTAGAAGAACGAAGTGATGACATTGCTTTCTTCCAACAGCGTGTTGATAAAACAGTAACTGATCGTTTAAATTCAGTGATTGAAACAGACTTTGTTCGTTTAGATTACACTGACGCCATTACCATTTTAGAAAACTGCGGTAAGAAATTTGAAAACCCAGTGTCTTGGGGCGTAGATTTAAACTCAGAGCATGAACGTTATTTAGCGGAAGAGCACTTTAATGGTCCGGTAGTTTTACAAAACTACCCTAAAGATATTAAATCTTTCTACATGCGTTTAAATGATGATGGTAAAACTGTTGCTGCCATGGATATTTTAGCACCGGGTATTGGCGAAATTATTGGTGGTAGTCAACGTGAAGAACGTCTTGATGTACTTGATAAGCGTTTAGCTGAAATGAACTTAGATCCGGCTGATTATAGTTGGTATCGCGATCTTCGTCGTTACGGCACTGTGCCACATTCAGGATTTGGGTTAGGATTTGAGCGTTTAGTGGCGTATGCCACAGGTATGCAAAATGTACGTGACGTGATCCCATTCCCTAGAACGCCAAATAACGCAGCGTTCTAACGCATTATTGGTGTAGGTTGGAATTTATTCCGACCTACACTTACTGCCAATAACTCACTTTATTTTCAAAAGACCTATTTGGTTTGACCGCTTGCTCCTTGCAAGGTGTGCCAATATACAAAAAGCCTGCTATTTCATCTTGTTTATTAATCGCTAAACCTGTTTTTACTTGCTGGTTATATGCTAGCGCACCCGTTCGCCACATTGCTCCATAGCCTAAAGAATAAGCAGCCATTTGCATGGCATGTACACAACAACCAGTGGTAATTAGCTGTTCTTGCCTAGGCACTTTTTCATGGTCGATAAAGTTTGTACTAACAACAATGATCATAGGCGCGCGAAAAGGCATTTTAGCGACTTTTTCTAAGTTGGCTGTTTTAGGATCACTACTTGCAACCAACAAATCACTTAAACGTTGTAAACCATCACCTGTGATAACGGTAAAATGCCAAGGTTGCAAACAGCCGTGATCGGGTACACGCATACCGGCAGACAAAATAGTTTCAAGTGCTGATGTACTTGGTGCTGGTGTGGTTAATAATGGATTAGATTGTCGCTGTAAAAGTAAGTCTGTACTGTTCATTTACTCATTTTTCCTAATTGTTGCTATTCTTGCTTGACTTCATACATTAGTAGCAGCAATATAATTAGCTTATTAGATAAAGTAAACATACAAATTAACTAAGCTATTCAATCACACTATAAAGTAAATATACTGATGAAGAACGTTTTTCTAACTAACCGTAGAGTGCTCAATCGAAACTTTATTCTGACAACAAGATGTTGGCAGAATCAGGTCATTCGTTGGTGGCCAATTAATGCGGATCGTTCAAGTCAATAATATAATTATTTAATATTAACTAAGACAATATTTAAGCCGCAGAATTTACCTTTTGCGGCTTTTTATGTTCAGGACGAACGGTATGTCGCAATGCCATGGATGGCAAGGCGCGATCTTTTGAACTTTCAAAAACATTCCGCACCAGATTCTGCGCTCAACCAGTAAAACAAAAAAGGAGAATAAAATGCAAGTCTCTGCTGCCTACTTAGCGGTTCTATTAATTTGGTCAACCACACCACTAGGTATTGTTTGGAGTAGTGAAACGATCAATCCAACCATGGCGGTACTGCTACGCATGTTAATTGCCGTAGTGTTAGGTGCTTTGATCATTGTTATGAAAAATATTGAGTTGCCATGGCACAAACAAGCTGTTCGTTTATATAGCTATTCTGCCTTGGGAATTTTCGGTGGTATGTCATTTTCATATTTAGCTGCAGGGTATTTATCTTCTGGAATATTATCTTTATCATTTGGTCTAGCGCCGGTTTTGTCAGCAATTCTGGCAAGAAGAATACTTGCGGAGCCTAAGATATCAAACTTGCGAAAACTGTCGATGTTATTATCCTTTGTCGGTTTAGCCATTGTTTGTGCGGACAATTTATCGCTGTCTGGTAATAGTATTTATGGCCTAATTTTCATTTTGATAGCGGTGTTTTTATTTAGCTTAAGTGGCGTGTTAGTTAAAAGTGTTTCTTTAGCCATTCATCCCATGGCCACTACAGTGGGCGCATTAACCTTAGCCCTACCCTTATTCATTATTAACTGGTGGTTACTTGATGGCAATATAGATAGTAGTACTTGGCAATTAAGATCTATTTGGGCAACTATTTATTTAGGCGTGTTTGGATCGTTAATTGGCTTTTTTGCTTACTTTTTTATATTGCAAAGATTAACGGCTAGCACTGTTGCTTTAATAACGCTAGTTACACCAGTAATTGCGCTGACATTAGGTGCTTTACTTAATGATGAAGCAATTAATAGCGAACTAGTGATCGGCGCAATATTAATAACATTAGGGTTAGCGATTTATCATTGGGGTGAGATTATTGTTAGCAAAGTACAACCAAAGATTTTATTTTATAAACATAAAGTTAAGTCTTAGAATAGTTGTAATGAGCGGTCTGCTCTATATGACCGCTTTGTCATTCAATTTATATAATCACTTGAAAATGTTTTTATCTGTACTTATAAAATATTTTGAAAGGCCCTTCGACAAATAATAATCAACGCTAGTATATCTACCAGCACCAATAAAGAATAAAGCAAGTAACATAATAAAATAAGTCACTGAAAATTCAATGCCATTATTGAGCACAACGATGTTTCCTTTTTCATAAAGCCAGTCGGTATTACCATTTTCCTCTAAAATCTCTTTCATTTTATCTAAACGCTTTCTTGTCTCAACACTATTTTCTAAGCTTGATTGTGCTTGGTCAAAACCAACCCAAGTCATCATTTTAGCTGCGCTAATATCAGGGTTGGTTGGCGTAATGGCAAACCAACCATTATCCATATGCACTGTAGTGGCAGCAACTATCATGGTAAACATCAGTGGAATAGTAACTAATCGCGTTAGCGCGCCAACAAGTAGTAACCAGCCACCAAAAAATTCAGCAAGAATTACCAAGTGCGCTAATAACGCAGGAAATGGTAAGCCCAGCCCCCAATCACTATTACCAAACCAAGCGATAATGTTTGGATCTGCCATAAAAGAAGCTAGGCCGGTAACGTTAGGGTCAAGCAGTTGAGTTTTACTAAAACCCGCCATGATAAAAACTGGCGCAAGATACAGGCGTAACAATAACGCAGGGATACCGTCAAAATTAGGTAGTTTAGTTAAAAAGTTTTGGTACATTTTTATTATTGACGACATAGTTTTATTCTCAAAGGGTAAAGCTTTATTCACGTGTTAATAGATTAGAACCTTGTAGTAGCTAATAACTTTCAACCACTTAACTAATACTAGTCATATAAAAATAAAATACGTATTTATTTACAAACTATTAGCTAATTTATTATCTGAATTTAAGATAAATGAGGTAATATATAGGCAATTATACAATTTAATATGAACAATATTTATGAAAGCATTAGCAAACTTAATTAAGCGAATTTTCTCAGCCATTGGTCGGCTATTTATTTTAACTCGAACAATAGTTTTAAATTTTATTTTTATCGTCTTTTTAATTGGCTTTGTTGCTGTGTTAACTAGCGATGCCAATAAAATAATAGTGCCAGAAAAAACCGCGCTAGTGTTAAACCTTGTAGGTGATCTAGTTGAGCAAAAGCATGAAATAAATGCTGTTGACGCCTTTTTAACTGATGCTTTAGGCGAGGAAGAAGACAAACCTGAAGTTTTATTAGCCAATGTGCTCGATGTTATCGCAAAAGCAAAAAATGATGATCGGGTGCAAATATTAGTGTTGCAATTAAATGGTTTACGCTCAGCCGGTTTAACTAAGCTACAAGATGTTGGCGCTGCATTAACAGATTTTAAAGGTTCCGGTAAAAAAATTATTGCCTTAGGTGATCAATATTCTCAAGATCAATATTACCTTGCTAGTCATGCTGACGATATTTGGCTAAACCCACAAGGCTTTATGTTACTTGATGGTTACGGTCGTTATAAAATGTATTTCAAATCAGCTTTAGAGAAGTTATCTATTAATCAACATATTTTTCGTGTTGGCACTTATAAATCAGCAGTGGAGCCGTTTTTACGAGATGATATGTCTGCTGCTGCCAAAGAAGCAAATAAATTGTGGTTAAATGATTTATGGATGCAATACAAACAAGATGTGGCGAAACAACGAAACTTTGGCATAGAAAACTTTGATGAAAATATTACTGATTTAGTTACTAAATTTACAAAAGCTGATAGTAGTTTTGCTGATTATGCCTTAGCTAATCATTGGGTTGATCAATTAAAAACCCGCGCGCAAATGCGTGATGAATTAATTACTATGGTTGGCGAGAATAAAAAAGGTAATAGCTATTCTCATATAGGTTTTAAAGATTACTTATCTGTAATAACAAAGAATAAATCATTAAATAATCAATTATCAGCAGACCCAAGTGATAAAGTAGCGGTCATTGTTGCCAAAGGCACTATTTTAGATGGTACTCAAAAACCAGGTACCATTGGTGGTGATTCAACGGCAAAATTATTACGTAAAGCACGTACTAATAATGATGTCAAAGCCGTTGTACTACGTGTAGACAGCCCCGGTGGTAGCGCATTTGCTTCTGAAATCATTCGCCAAGAAGTCGAATTACTAAAAGCTGCCGGTAAGCCGGTTGTTGCGTCAATGGGCACATATGCCGCATCAGGTGGTTATTGGATATCGGCACCAGCGGATAAAATTTATGCTGCACCATCAACGATCACAGGCTCTATTGGTATTTTCGGTATGATGATGACCTTTGAAGATTCGCTAGCAAAATTAGGCGTTCATACCGATGGTGTTGGCACTACTGACATTGCTGGCTTTGGTCTAACACAACCATTAACTGAGGGTATGGCACAATTATTTCAACTGAGTATTAATAAAGGTTATCAAGACTTTATTAGCTTAGTAGCAACAAACAGAAAGATGACTTTAGAGCAAGTTGACGCCATTGCCCAAGGACGAGTATGGTCAGGTAAAAAAGCCAAAGAGCTAGGTTTAGTTGATGAATTAGGTAACTTAACCGATGCTATTGTTGCCGCTGCCCAGCTTGCTAAACTTGATAACTATGAAACCTTATTAATTGAAAAAGAAGTTTCAGAGCGTCATAAGTTTATTCAAAAAATGATGGGTGAAGCTAAATCTTTTATGTTAGCTAATACAGATTTAACCCGAGCCAGTGATTTAATGTCACCACAGAATGTGAGCACAAAGCCGATGACACAACTTATGTCTCAATTACAAACGGAATTATCTAAATTCAATCAGTTTAATGATCCACAAGGTATGTATACACTTTGTTTAGCTTGTAGTGCGCAATAATGTTGATGAAAAATAAACGTATTTATGTCGCTTACACTGGCGGCACCATAGGTATGAAAAAAAGTGACCAAGGCTATATCCCCGTTGATGGTCACTTAACAGATTCTATTAATGCTTTACCTGAGTTTCATCGTGATGAAATGCCTGACTTTACCATTAATGAGTATCAACCGTTAATTGACTCGTCAAATATGACGCCCAGTGACTGGCAACGTATTGCTGATGATATTAAAGATCATTATGACGATTACGATGGCTTTGTGGTTTTACATGGTACAGATACCATGGCTTTTACTAGCTCAGCCTTGTCATTTATGTTTGAGAATTTATGTAAACCGATCATAGTTACTGGCTCACAAATTCCGCTTAGCCAATTACGCTCTGATGGTCAGGTTAATGTGCTCAACTCGCTTTTTATCGCCGCTAATTACCCTATCAACGAAGTTGGATTGTTTTTTAATAACAAACTTTATCGTGGTAACCGTTCAATTAAAGCATACGCTGATGGTTTCAATGCCTTTGACTCACCCAATATGCCAGCACTGCTTGAAGCGGGTATAAATATTAATGTTATTGCCGGTAACGTTTCGCCGTGCGTAGAGTTAGAGCCAACGGTAATTGTACGTGATATCGTTCCACAACCTATCGGTGTTGTTCATTTATATCCAGGTATCAGTAGCGATGTTATTGATAATGTTATCAGACAGCCTGTAAAAGCTTTAATTTTACGAAGTTACGGTGTTGGTAATGCACCACAAGATTCAGCACTATTGGCTTGTTTAGCCAAAGCTAAAGCTAAAGAAATTATAGTGATTAATTGCAGCCAATGCATTAAAGGCACAGTTAATATGTCAGGTTATGCTACGGGTAATGCACTTAGCCAAGCCGGGGTTATTAGTGGTCATGATATGACCTTAGAAGCAACGCTAACCAAGCTTCACTATTTACTGAGTCAAGATCTTGGGTATGACGAAATTTGTCGTTTGATGGAAACGAATTTACGCGGTGAACTTACAATTAAGCAGTGAATTACACACGCAACTAGATTAAACACTAGTTGCGTTTATTGATATTTTAGTTATTACAAGCACAAGCTAATTGCCCGTTTTCTTGTAGCCATTCAACGTAGTTTTGGTTAACATCACAGTGCATTTGACGGCATTGAGCCTCACTATAGCCCACAGGAACGCCTGTTATTGCGGTAACAGCACTTGCTTTTAGATGCTCTTCCATTGTTGTTGAACTACACGCCGCTAACATTAACGATAGCGCGATCATCGTTATAACCTTCATCTTATTTCCTTATTTTTATATCTATAGATCACTGATTAACTGACAAAAATTTTCTTAACCCTAACTAGCAAGGTAGAATCTTCAGCGGTTAATTGCCCTAACTGTAACCAATCAAGCAAACGTTGAGTTAAATCAATGTCATTAGCTGATTGCATTTGCTCTTGCATTAAGCTGACTTGCACTGCCATACGCTGCTTAGAAAACTCAGCTGGAGAATCAATTTTACCTAAAATTTCAAGGGCGAGTGTTTGCTCGCTGCGAATTTCAGCATTTGCATCAACCGTTAATGAACATTGCTCTAGTACACGCTTTTGCCAAAAACTAGACAAATGCTGATACTCTGCTTTTTCAACTATGGTATCGGTAGTGATATTTGACTGCTCTTGTGCCATTTTATTTAACAAATCAAAAAGATTCTGCCAACTGCTCTGTTCTACTTCGACCATGATTTTATCTATTTGTTCAGATGTTTCTTTAATAAAGCTTTCAATCGCTTTGGCAACACTTTTAATGATGGGTTTATGAGCAAGTACAAGGCTTAATAAATCACCCGCTTGGGTTTTAGCGCTCTGCAATGCAGCTTGGTCGCTACGCATCTTGTCATCTGCAATACTTGCTGAAATATTGCTTAGCTTATTTTCATAATCTGTAATTAACACATCTAATTCAGCTTGTTGCTCTGATTTAGCTTGCGCTCGTTTAGCAAATACTTGATCGTTAATCGCTCTAAACTTTTGCCATAATTTTGTTTCTTGATGTGAGCCGGCAAAACCAATATCACGCCATTGTAACTGTAATTTTTTAATGTTATTGATAGCTTGATGAATATCTTCTGTGGTTAATTCTTGTTCAGCTTTCGTTATTAATGCAGTTTTATTAATTGCATTGGCATCATAAAAGTCATTAATACATTGTTTAATCGGCTGTATTAATTTTTTATATTGTACAAATAATTTTTGATACTGCTGCCTATCAACTTCACCCGCTTGTTGCCAACGCTGCTGTAATTTATTTAATTGCCAATCAAGCTTTTTAAAATCAATGTTATCGTTATCATCAGATATTTTAAGGGTTTGAGCTAATGCTTCGGCTTGGCTAAGTATTTCATTACGTGCAATTAAATGCTGTGCACGCATTTTTTCTTGTTCGGCATAAAACAAGCGACATGGCGCAAAGGCTTGTTCACAAGCGAGATTAAATTGCTCATTTAGTGATTTATCTAGCGCTTCATCAGCATGACCAAGAGAGTTCCACAGTTTTCTATATTGTTTAACTTTATCCGCTTGATCGTTTGGGTTATCAAGTGGTGTAGTAACTAACGCAGTAATTTCGGTGAGTAGCTCCTGTTTGCGAGGGGTTGCGATGTAGTGCTCCCAATCGCTGATTTCAGTCATTTTTTCACTAACACTAGTAAAGTCACGTTGTAATTGTTGTTGCTGCGACTCAGATAATAAAGGCATGGTTTGATTAACACCTTTGAATAAACCAAAGCAGACCTTGTATTTACCATTTAGCTGTAAACGTTTTAGGTCAATTAGCTTTTTCTTCGTTTGAGCAAATAGTTTTTTTTGCTCTTGCTGTAAAGGTTTAAGCCCTGTTCGCCAAAGTTGTGTGATTTGTTGGTGCGCATCTTTAATGGATTGAGGTAAAATGCCACACGCTTTTTGATCAACAGCTTTCCAGTCGCTAAGCCAGTGTTGATAGGTTTGGTGGCGATCGTTTAAGTCATTAATTGTTTGCGGCAATGCTAGTTGCGATATTTTTGAAATGAGATAAGTAGCCTCACTCACTGACTGAGCAATTTCAGGTAGTTGCGTTAAGCGCTGTTCTAATTGTGTAATTTGCTCACTAAATGCTGCTTGCTCAGTTTCATTCAAGACACTGCCAGCTATTTCATCATTAAGCTGTTGAAGCTGCTTTAAAAATGCTTTTTGATCGAGTGTTTCATCATCATTATTTGTTTCTTCAAAGACGGCTGTAATTATTGTTTGGTTCAAGTCAGCTATCGTTTTTTCAAATGCATTTTTAGCGGCTTTCTTATCTTGCAATAGTTGCTCTGCAATTCTAGCTTGTTGATAAGCTTCTTCTTTTGGTGCAAATAATTGTTCAAGCTGCGTATTTATTTTAGTGTATTTAGTTAATAGTGTTTGCTGCTCTTCTGCTGTTAGGCAAACCATGTCATCAAGATTTTTCTGCCATTCTTGCACCAACGCAGATTTTTTAAGTAAATACTGTGCATAATCAGTGTTATCTTTTAGCGCCAATAACTTTGATAATATTAATTGCAGTGCTTTAAACAATTTTTTAGGTTTTTCTTGGTGTTCTTTTTGAGTAGCTAAACGGGTATTTATTAATAGTAGAATGTCATCATTAACGGCCTTTTTACTGAGTTTGGTCAGTAATGTTGTATCGTTTAACTCTGCTAATTCTAGTGTTAATAATTGTTTTTGTATTTCAGCTGATTGTTTTTTAGTAAAGTGTTGTAGTAGAAACTGTGCTTTATTTTTCTTTTCAGCCAAAAATTGAAATAAACTGATCACCAATGATGGCTCTATTTCATGTGCAAGCCAATTGTTTAAAAAAGAAACATCAACTTTTTGATTTTTTATCACTGATGTTAAAAAGCTTTGTTTTTGCTCAGTGCTTAGTTTTATCTTATGGTTATTAAATAAAATATCTTGCACTTGCGTGGTAGCAAAAGCTTGGATAGCACTATTGTTATTTGTATTAGCAGCATTAAAATAATCATCAAAATTATTAAGTTTTAAAAGTACAGCGCGGCGTACAAGTTCACTATTATCTTCATTGAGTAATGACAATAAAATAGCTTTATCTTCACTATTATTGGTATTCAGCTCATCATTAATTGCCGCAATACGGACATTGCTGTCTTTGTGTTGCCAGCTATTTTTACTTTTAAATAAATTGAAAATCATGGAGGTTACACTTCGATTTTTATTTGTTTCTCACCAACAAAGTGTCTAAGCACTCGCCAATGGGATATGGGTTTAGGATCTTAGCTTATAAATTCGTAAAGTGAGCAATATCACTGTCAGTCTTTTGTTTAACTTGTTTATCATCACTTGGTTTCGCACAAGGTGTAATAGCTTTGTCTTTTGCGGCAGTAACAAACTGCTCTTTTAATTGGCGCTTGTTTTTATGTACCATATGACCATCGCTACCTATGGTGAGCATTTCATCACTATTTAGGTGCTGTGCTTGATAAGCCATAATTAGTTGTAATGCGGTATCACGTTGTGCTTGGTCAACAACTGTGCCTTCGGGCCATTTTCCTGTTTCTGCTGCGCACTTTAAACGCAAATACATAGCTTCAGGCATATTTTCAATGGTGCTTGTTAAATTCAAGAGAAAAACCTATTTTTGACGTTTGAAGAAAAGTAATCGAATACGGATCACAATATATAAAATAAACCCTATTGCTGCGCTTGTCATCGCGGCGGTGTATTGCCAAGTGCCCTGCTCAACACTGTCCCAGAACATAAACAAAAAACCGCCACAAAATAATAACATAGCGATAAAAGAATAATTCATTAATCGTTGGGCTTGTTTTATACGGTTGATATGATTCAAACTCGCAATTTTATCGCTGTCTAGTGCTTGCAAAGAGAAATTACAATGGCTACAGGTTTGTGCTTTATCTGATACTTTCTTTTTGCAACTAGGACAATTAATTACTGCCATTTACCTACTCTTAATGTCATTTTTTATGAGCAAATATTCTACCTTTTTTCAAACAAAAAAAAACGTCCAATTGGACGTTTTTTATGATTAATAGCAATATGTTTTACATTAAGACATATTAACATCACTGGCATGTGAGTTATCTTTAGATTTGGCTATACGCTCTTCCCAAAAAGTAGCATTTTTAATGCCTAATTTTTTAGGATCAAATGTATATTTATCAACCCCAGATTTTTGCTGCGCTTCATAATCTTTTAATGCTTTTATTGCGGGTTTTGACATAAAGAAGATAATGATGATACCTACAATATTTAACCATGCCATGAGTCCAACACCAATATCACCAAGGCCCCAAGCTACATTAGCCGCTTTAATGGTGCCATAAAAAGTAGCACTTAAAATAACTACTTTTAACAAAAATACTGCACCGGGTAGTTTAAAAGTACGCTTGATGTAATAAATGTTATTTTCGGCAATAAAATAGTAGGCCAAAATGGTAGTAAAGGCAAAGAAAAACAAGGCTAAAGCTACAAAAGGTTTGCCAACACCAGAGAACACACTATCAACAGCAAGTTGAGTAAATTCAGGGCCATTAGCCGCTACTTCACTAGCAACATTTTGTATTATGAAGGCATCGCCAACACCATGAACATTGTAAGTGCCAGTGATAATAATCATAAAAGCGGTTGCAGAACAAACAAATAAGGTATCTATATAAACAGAAAATGCTTGTACTAGACCTTGCTGTGCTGGATGCTCGACTTCTGCTGCCGCAGCAGCGTGTGGCCCAGTGCCTTGTCCAGCTTCATTAGAGTAAACGCCACGTTTAACGCCCCAACCAATAGCCGCACCAAAACCCGCCATTGGCGTGAAAGCATCACCAATAATCAACATAAAGGCACTAGGTAGCTGTGTAATGTTCAAACCAATAATCACTAAAGAAATCAATATATAGGCTAAAGCCATAAACGGCACTACCACTTGAGTGAAATTAGCAATACGTTTAATACCACCAAAGATGATAAAACCAAGTAATAAAACAATACCGATTGCAGTATAAAGTTTAGCGTAACTGATAACACCGATTGCAGTATCTACACTACCCGCGTTAGAGAACACTTGCGCTATGGCTGTACCAATAGTATTAGACTGTACAGTAGGTAATAGCACACCGGTAGCGAGAATAGTGGCTATAGCAAAAGTCCACGCATACCACTTTTGCCCCATGGCTTTTTCAATATAATAAGCGGGACCACCATGATATTTACCATCGTGCTCTTCTTTATATATTTGTGCATTCGCTGATTCAATATATGCGGTAGCAGCGCCGAAGAAGGCAACAATCCACATCCAAAAAACAGCACCTGGACCACCAAAACCGATAGCAGCAGCAACACCAGCGATATTACCTGCACCAACACGTCCTGATAATGAAACCGCTAATGCCTGAAACGATGAAATACCTTGTTCAGAGCTTTTCCCTGATATTAATAAACGCCACATTTCTGAAAACTGGCGCAATTGTACAAAGCGGGTTAACACGGTGAAAAACAAACCTGCGCCTAAACACAGATAAATCAGTGCACTACTCCAGATATAACCGTTTATAGTATTGACTAATTCTTGCACTTATACTTCCTCTCTTATTATAATTATTTACAACATTGATAGTATTTAGCTTGAAGATTATTACTATCTTAAGTCATCAACCATATGATAAACACCGGTTAAGAAATCTCGCCCCAATAAACTACTGCGAATATCTGACCAACCCATAGAGTAATCAGGCAGTAAATCATTATCTTTAAATGGCATTTCTATGGTGTAAGCTAAGCACTTAAATTGATTACCAACCCAGTTAGTACCAACGGTAGGGTTAGCTTTACCCGGTTCATCTTTATCATAACCACGCTCATCTTGAAATTCAGGGGTTAGTGATAAAAGAATCGCTTTGAATTTATCTTCAAGGGCTTTATGGCGCTCATCATAATTAACAACGCCTTCGCAGCCCGCTAAAAAATTAACCGGTAGCGCTTCATCACCATGCACGTCTAAAAACATATCAATGCCTGTTTCAAACATTTTTTCACGCACTAAATAGACTTCGGGGCTGCGATCCATTGATGGCTCTAACCATTCACGGTTTAAATTTGCACCAACTGCATTAGTGCGTAAATGACCACGGACACTGCCATCAGGGTTCATGTTCGGCACAATGTAAAATACCGCTTTATTTAATAATGCACGGGCAACGCCGTCATCTTCATCAAGTAATCGGTCAAGAAAACCTTCAACAAACCACTCTGCCATGGTTTCACCGGGGTGTTGACGAGCAGTTATCCAAATAACACGTTTACCTTCACCCTCTTCACCTATTTTAAGTAAGCTCATATCACGACCATCAAGCGTTTGTCCTAATACTTGTAATTGGCAGTCTAGATGCATTTGGGCGTTGTGTAATAAATCTTGATGGCGATCGTAACTATAAGGTGAGAAATAAGCGAAATAAACTGAATCATATTCTGGCGTTAGCGTAATAGTAAGTTTTTCGCCATCGTAAGTTGTTGGTACACGAAACCAGTGATCGCGATCATAAGATGCTACTGCTTGATAATCTTGCCAGCCTTCAACATAAGCAGCTTTTCCTGCATTAGTTAAATGAATAACATGTTCTTGGCGCTCATTCGTTGGTGTGGCATCCGTTTGCAGTTTAAAATGAAACCATTGATAGAACTCAGATTGGTTGTCGTGTTTTATTTCTAGCTCAATGTTGCTCGGCTCATTTGCGTTGATAACACGGATATTACCGCTATCAAAATTGTCAGATATTTGCATAAAGTAAAGTGCCTTTACGGTTTAATGGATAACAATGAAAGCAACAGTGTACACAAACAACTATAAGATCACTACTATAGTATTCGTAAAAATAGTTATAAAGATCGCAAATAAAGTCCTAGCTCTGAAGAATATCCCAAAGACTTACCAATAATAGAATTTTCTTCATTAATAACATAGTAACTGGGATATCCTGTAATTGAAAAAGCTTGTTTGATTTTTTCATTTCCTAAAGCGATAGGAAATGTAAGTTGATGCTGTGTGGTAAAAACCATCACTTCATCAATGCTGCTATAGTCTAATGCTACGGCTATAACATCTAAATGATCATTTTTTTCATACAAAGATTGTAAATTACCAATACTGGCATGACAAACCTGACACCAAGGGGCAAAAAAATAGATAATAGTATTTTTACCTTGAGAATTTAATGAGACTGTTTCCCCCATTAAGGTGGGCACTTGGGTCAATAACAATTGATTTTCGCTCACCACTTTAGTATCTGTAGAAAGCATGCTAGTTTCACGAAAATAAGAAAGCGTCTGAAAAATAATAAAGAAGATCAATGCTTGCATTGCTAAATTACGAAGTGTGGATAGCAAATGTTTTTCCTTTAATCTTTATAAAAATAGTTAGTTAAATTATTAGACCCGATCATCAAAAAATCATTACAATTAATCTTATTAAATAATTTTTTGCTGATTATTTACAAGAAAAGCTAGCCGTGAAACACAGCTAGCTTTTTAATATTAATTGTTCGGTTGAAAAAATAACTAACTAATATTGGTTAACCCGTTCATATACGGTTGTAATACTGTTGGAATATCAATGCTACCGTCGCTTTGTTGATAGTTTTCTAAAATAGCAACTAAAGTACGACCCACCGCTAAACCTGAGCCATTTAAGGTATGTAATAATTCTGGCTTGTTAGATTCGCTATTACGAAAACGTGCTTGCATACGGCGAGCTTGGAAAGCGCCCATGTTAGAGCAAGACGAAATTTCACGATAAGTTTGTTGTGCTGGCAACCACACTTCTAAATCAAAGGTTTTCGTTGCGCTAAAACCAACATCACCACTACATAACACCATAGTACGATACGGTAGTTCGAGTTTTTCCAGAATTGCTTCAGCGTGTCCTGTTAATTCATCAAGGGCTGCCATTGATGTTTCAGGCTTCACCAGTTGTACCATTTCAACTTTGTCAAACTGATGCTGACGAATTAAGCCTCGAATATCTCGTCCGCCAGAGCCTGCTTCACTACGAAAACAAGGTGTGTGTGCGGTCATTTTAATGGGCAACTCTGCTTCATCAACAATTTCATCACGGTACATGTTAGTTAACGGCACTTCGGATGTTGGAATTAATGAGAATTTTTTACCTGATAAATCAGTATGAAATAAATCTTCACCAAATTTAGGTAACTGGCCTGTACCAAACAAAGAGTTAGCATTGACCAAATAAGGCACGTACATCTCTTGATAACCGTGTTGCTCGGTGTGCATATCAAGCATAAATTGCGCTAACGCGCGGTGAAGTTTGGCAATTTTACCGCGCATCACCGCAAAACGGGTGCCAGCTAGTTTTGCGCCGCTTTCAAAATCTAAACCTTGATTAACGCCATAACCTAAATCAACATGATCTTTAACTTCAAAATCAAATGTTTTAGGTGTGCCCCAACGTTTAACTTCAACGTTATCATCTTCATCTTGACCTACTGGTACAGACTCATCTAATAAATTAGGCAAGGCATAGGCAATATCATTAATTTTGGCTAATACTTCATCTTGCTCAGCTTTTGCTGCGTCTAAATCGTTACCTAATTGGCTAACCGCAGCAAGTAATGGCGCAATATCTTCACCGCGCGCTTTTGCTTGTCCGATAGATTTAGAGCGGGTATTACGCTCATTTTGTAATTCTTGAGTTTTCACTTGAATAGCTTTGCGTTGCTCTTCTAAGGCATTTAATGTCGCTGTATCAAGCGTAAAGCCACGTTTTGACAATTGAGTGGCAATGTTATCTAAATCTGTTCTAAGTTGTTTGGCATCAAGCATAATTGTTCACGTATTTTTAGTTGATATTTAAAAGTTAAATTTATTTATGTCACTTTGCTAATGCTGAAACTAGAGTTAAACCTAGCGCAGCAGCAGCGATACAAAGCGAAACGTTTAATAAAATATTAATAGCCGCTTTGGCTAAATCCCCCTGCTGTATTAACAACAAAGAGTCTAATGAAAATGTTGAAAAGGTGGTAAAAGCACCTAAAAACCCAATACCTATTAAGGTTCTGTGGACATTAATGTCTAAAATTTCATGCTCTATTAATTGGTATAGCAAACCCATAATAAAGGAGCCGGTGATATTAACCATCAATGTCGCAAAAGGAAACCCTTTTCCGAGCCAATTTAACACTAATTGTGAAATATAAAACCGCAAACTAGCACCACATGCTCCGCCAAGGGCAACAAAAGCATATAAGGTAAAATTACTGATGGCATTATTCATAGGGAGGCTCATAGCGTTGTTCATTGCTGTTTTGATTTAATTGGTTCAAATAATCTAGTTTTTGCTTTAATTGTTTTTCTAAACCACGATCACTAGGTTGATAAAGCTTAGTGCTGTGATCATTCGCTTTTGCTAGTGCTTCGGGAAAATAATTCTCTCCGGCAGCAAAAGCATTTTCTTCATTATGTGCGTAGCGATAACTAACACCATGACCTAATTTTTTAGTAATTTCACTGGTTGAGTTTTTTAAGTGATCAGGCACATCTAAACTTGACGTTTGCTCAGCCAAAATTTTTGCTTGATTAAATGCCATATAAACAGCATTACTTTTTGGTGCTAATGCCATATAAACAGTTGCTTGAGCAATAGCGCGTTCACCCTCGCTTGGACCAACTCTATGAAAAGTATCCCAAGCGTTTATCGCCAATTGCATCGCTCTGGGGTCAGCATTACCAATATCTTCACTGGCGATAGCTAATAATCGTCTTGCAACATATAAGGCATCACCTCCCCCAGTTAAAATTCTTGCATACCAATATAAAGCGGCATCAGCATCAGAGCCGCGTACCGATTTATGAAAGGCGCTGATTAAATCATAAAAAGCATCACCACCTTTATCATAAAGGGCAATTTTACTACCCGCTACTTGAGCGATTAACTGCACGCTAATCACTTTGCTTTTCTCGTTTTCTAATGCTGAATCAGCAATACTTTCAAGGCAATTTTCTAAAAGATTAAGCAAACGCCTAGCATCACCATCACTGCGATTTAATAAACTCTGCTTAGCGTCATCATCTAGTTCAATATTAAGTTGCTGCTCAGTTGATATAAAACCTAAAGCGCGAGTTAATACTTGAGCTAGCTCGTCAGCTTGAAGTTTTTTTAAGGTGTAAACTCGTGCTCGCGATAAAATAGCTTGGTTAAGCTCAAAAGCTGGGTTTTCTGTGGTTGCACCAATAAAAATGATGGTGCCATCTTCAATAAAAGGTAAAAAAGCATCTTGTTGAGACTTATTAAAGCGATGCACTTCATCAACAAATAATACCGTTTTACTTTCGCTGTTGTGATTTGTATTGGTTGCTCTAATTTGAGCTTGCTCAATAGCAATACGAATATCTTTAATACCTGAGGTCACCGCCGACAGTCTGATCACTTTAGCATTAACATGATTGGCAATAATTTCAGCTAAGGTTGTTTTACCACTGCCCGGCGGCCCCCAAAAAATAAGCGAATGACAATGCCCTTGCTCTATCGACTGTCTAAGCGGTGAATCCTCAGCTAAAATGTGTTGTTGACCAACATAATCGTTTAGTGATTGCGGCCGCATTCTCGCCGCTAGTGGCGCAGACAAATTCATCCCTGTGCCTTTTTCTTGTGACTCACTATGAAATAAGTTAGCTTGCTGTTGATCGTTAATCACAATAATCTCAATAAAGGTTAATTATTAGCAAACAGACATTAATTTGCACGCTGATCATCAACTTGTACACCTTCAGGTAAGACAAATTTGAATAGGCTTGCTGTGGGCGTTTGTTGATCATCAAAACCAGTTAGCTTTATATGGCTCAATTGGCCAGTGGCATCTAAAAATGAAAATTGCTTTAATTTACCGCCCTTATTCTTAGAGTCAAAAATTAAGGTTAAACTTTTAATTTGACTATTTTCATCAATAGCGCTGATAACAAAGCTTTCATCATTATTTGCGTTAGCGCTCTGCTTTGAATTAGCTTTAGTTTGAGTTACCGTGTTTTTTTGAATAACGGAGTATTGTTGCCACAAAGATTCATCTTTACTGGTTAACAATAAAATGGGCGTTTTTGCGATGGCAGCTGATAAAGAATAAACACTGACTTGTTCAATCCACGGGTTATAAAACCAAACATCTTGACCATCAGATATTATAGCAAGTTCATCAGGCTCAGTAGTATGCCAATTAGCTAAGTTAGGTTTGCTAATAGCTAATTCCCCCGCACTTTGTTCAAGTAACTCGCCTGAATCGCTTAATACTGTTTGCGTAAATTTGGCGCTAAAAAAATCGACATTGGCAAGTTTAGCCATTAAAACACTTTTAGCCGAGGGCTGTGTAGCACTCTCTTTTGAAATAACAGGTCGTTCATTTGCTTGTACTAGTGTCGCAGTAGCCATATTTAAAGCTATAGACATTATCATCACAGAAGATAATGCTAGCGGTTTTACATCATTGATTTTCATTTATTATCCGAAAGTAAATTTTACCTGTTAATCTCTAATTGGCGGTGGTGCTAATACTTCGCGAGCGCCATTGGTACCGGCTGTAGATACCACTCCTTGTATTTCCATTTGTTCAACGATTCTGGCGGAGCGGTTATAGCCAATTCTAAATTGCCTTTGTACACTTGATATTGATACTCGGCGCTTATCAGTAACAAAACTAACCGCTTCATCATAAAGTGCGTCTAGCTCTTCATTTTCACTTGCTTCAGCTAATTCGCTGGGTAATAACGCATCAGAATCACTACCTCCAGCAAGGATTTCTTCAATATAGTCTGGCTCACCACGTGATTTCCAATCATTAACAACGGCATGAACCTCATCATCATTAACAAATGCGCCATGTACCCTGATTGAAACAGCTTCACCTGGTGGCAAATAAAACATGTCACCCATACCTAATAATTGCTCAGCGCCTTGTTGATCGAGAATAATACGTGACTCCATTCTTGATTGAACACGAAGTGCCATACGGGTTGGAATGTTCGCTTTAATAAGCCCAGTGATAACATCAGCAGACGGACGCTGTGTTGCTAGTATTAAATGCATACCAGCAGCACGCGCTTTTTGTGCAATACGGGCAATCAACTCTTCAACTTTTTTACCCGCAACCATCATCATATCAGCAAATTCATCAACAAGAATGACAATGGCAGGTAATTTTTCAAGCATTGGGGGTTTTTGATCTAAACCATCTGTTGGCTGCCATAAGGGGTCAATTAATGGATCACCATTTTCTATCGCTTTCAACACTTTTTCATTATAACCTTTAAGGTTACGCACGCCCAGTGATGACATTAACTTATAACGACGTTCCATTTCGCCTACACACCAACGTAGCGCGTTTGCAGCCTCTTTCATATCGGTAACAACTTCCGATAATAAATGCGGTATTCCATTATAAACAGATAGCTCAACTTGTTTAGGATCTATCATAATCATACGAACATTTTCAGGCGTAGATTTGTATAAAATACTAACAATCATAGTATTAACTGCCACTGATTTGCCTGAGCCAGTTGTACCGGCAACTAATAAATGCGGCATTTTAGCTAAATCAGCAATAACAGGCTTACCTGATATATCACTGCCAATAGCCATGGCAAGATGAGAGTTCGAATTGGCAAATTTGGGATCAGAGATAACATCGGTAAAAAAGACTGTTTCTCTATATTTATTGGGTAACTCAATACCAATAACTGATTTTCCTTCAATAACCTCAACTACACGAACGCTTTTTGCCGATAATGAGCGCGCTATGTCTTGGGATAAACCAGTGACTTTACTTGCCTTGATCCCTGGCGCAAGATTCAATTCAAACCGAGTAATTACAGGACCTGGGAACACGCCAACAACCTCAGCTTGAACACTAAATTCTAAAAGTTTCTCTTCAACTAAACGGCTAACTTGTTCAAGCTCTTGTGGATCAATAGGATTTTCAGCTTTGTTAGGTCTATCAAGTAGCTCCAATGACGGCATTCCATCAAATTTTATTTCACTACTTGTTGTATTGCTTGAATCAATATTGTTTTGGTTCACCGTTGAACTCGGTGATTGATCATCTGCAACATCTATTTTTTCAACATCAGCAAACGCTGCGGTAATTTCAGAATCATTAACATGCTCTTGCACGTTGATTTCTAGTGGACCGCCCATTAAATCATCGATATCAACAAAAGGCTCTTCAGGCTTATTATCTTCTTTGTTTGGGCTGAAAAATGGAATTGAACGACCTTTTTTAGACGGCTTGCTTGGTTCATCGTTATTTATTTCAAGCTCAAGTGGTTTATCTGAAATATCAATATCACTATTTGCTGAATTTTTATTAACATCGGGTGCGCCGACACCAAACTTGTCTTTGATATAGTTAGGTAACTGCTGAATAAAAACCACACTAGCAATGGTATAGCGCCCCACATTATCAATAAAGTTGAGCCATGAAAACCCCGTCAACAATACAAAACCAGCACAACTGAACATTAAAAAGATCAACGTGCTACCAACAAAAGAAAAATAGGGTAAAAAAGTTTTACTTAAGACATCACCTAAGATACCACCAGCCGAAAAATAAAAAACATCATCAAAATTCATACTAGCAAGTGAAGTAATACCAAGGTAAAACATAATAAAACCAATTAGCTTTAATCCTAAGGTTAAATAGTCTAACTGCATTAATTGATGAAATTTTTGAAATAATAACCAGCCAATAATGGCAACAACAAAAGGTAAGGTATAGGCAATAAAGCCAAACAAATTCAGCAACAAATCAGAAAGATAAGCCCCTACAGCACCACCAAGATTTCTGACCGGTGTTTGGTAACCTGTTTGCGCCCAACCGGGATCAGCGGCATCAAAGCTAAACAGTGCCAGCATTAAAAACATAGCAAAAACACTAAAGAACAGTAAGCCGGTTTCAAGTAAGCGCTGAACACCACTTAATTGCTTAGAAGGAGCCTCATTGTTTTGGGCATCATCAGTGTTTTTTTCAAATTCAGTCATAAGTTCAAAAGACAATTAAAATTCCATAGGTAAAACGAGTATTTACAATAACTAGTAAAGTAACAAATTATCGCTTGATTGGTAACATATTAGTAGATTTTATTTCATCCATAACCACGTAGGTTCTACTTTCGCTAACCGCAGGCAACCGTAGTAAGGTATCTCCTAGTAATTGCCGATACGCTAACATATCTTTTACTCGTGTTTTTAACAGAAAGTCAAAATCACCAGAAACCAAGTGACATTCTTGAATAACATCTAGTTCGTGTACCGCACTGGCAAAATCATCAAAAACATCAGGGCTAGTTTTAGTTAGAGTGATTTCGACAAACACTAGTAATGCTAGATTTAATTTACCTGGATTCAAGTTTGCTTGATAACCCGTAATATATTGCTCTTTCTCTAATCGCTTAACACGCTCTAAACAAGGTGTTGGACTTAAACCAACGCGCTTAGACAATTCAACATTAGACAGCCGACCGTCTTTTTGTAATTCAAACAGAATGTTTTTATCTATTCGATCTGTTTTCTTATTTGTTATTAAAGTCATTCTTTATATGTCTCTTTAAACTACCCGATTAACAGCATTATATATCGCCTTTAAAATATTTTCGACAGGTTATTCTGCTAATTTATTCTTATACTAGACGTATCTAAAACAAAGCCATTTCTACAATGAAACGGCTCTTAATTACAATAAGTTAACCTTAAGAGAGATTATTATGATTATTGGTGTACCTAAAGAAATTAAAAACCATGAGTACCGTATCGGTTTAACACCAGCAGGCGTTAAAGAGTTGGTCGTCAACGGTCATGAAGTGATTGTTGAAAACAATGGCGGTGCTGCAATTGGTTTTGAAAATGAGCAGTACATTACTGCTGGTGCAAAAATTATCGACAGTGCGGCAGAAATATTTGCCACTAGCGACATGATCATTAAAGTAAAAGAGCCACAACCTGTTGAATGTAGAATGCTACGTCCGGGTCAAATTTTGTTTACTTACCTACATTTAGCCCCAGATCCACAACAAACTGAGCTATTAGTTGCTTCTGGTGCAACTTGTATCGCCTATGAAACTGTAACCGCTGCGGCTGGTGGTTTACCATTACTAGCACCTATGTCTGAAGTTGCCGGCCGTATGTCAATTCAAGCCGGCGCTCATGCATTAGAGAAAGCGCAAGGCGGTTTGGGTGCTTTATTAGGCGGCGTTCCTGGTGTTGCTCCAGCAAAAGTATTAGTTGTTGGTGGTGGTGTTGTTGGTACTCAAGCGGCACGTATGGCTGTAGGTATGGGCGCAGATGTAACCATTTTAGATCGTTCATTACCACGTTTACGTCAACTTGATACTGAGTTTGACGGTCGTTTAAAAACAGTTTACTCAACAGCTGATGCTATGGATCAATTAATTGTTGAAGCAGATTTAGTTATTGGCGCGGTATTAATTCCTGGTGCTGCTGCACCAAAATTAGTAACACGTGAACATATTAAAATGATGAAAAAAGGTGCCGTTGTTGTTGATGTTGCTATTGATCAAGGTGGCTGTTTTGAAACATCAAAAGCAACTACTCACCAAGAGCCAACTTATGTGGTAGATGACGTTGTTCATTACTGTGTTGCTAACATGCCTGGTGGCGTTGCCCGTACTTCAACATTGGCATTAACCAATGCAACTATGCCATTTGCAGTAACCATTGCTAATAAAGGTGCTAAACAAGCATTACTTGATGATGAACATTTATTGGCAGGCTTAAATGTTGCTGGCGGTAAAATTACCTACAAACCTGTTGCTGATGTATTAGGTTATGAATATGTAGAGCCAAGTGTTGCATTAAACGCTTAATTTTATGCGTATCATTAAGTAGAGGCCGATTCACTTATAAAGCTGAATTTCTCTTTTACTATGTAACTAGGCATTATTGCTTATAAAAGAGCACGAACTTAAGTTTGTGCTCTTTTTTTTTGCCTTTCAGTTAACAATTTTCATAATTCACACTATACACCCTTGATAGAAGTCCTTATCATCCCAATTAATAAAGTTATTATTTTAAAACCAAGTTATCAAAACAAATTCTGGAGAATTAATTCATGAGCGATGTTAGACACTGCCCACTTCTTATTTTAGGCTCAGGCCCTGCGGGTTATACTGCTGCGGTATATGCTGCTCGTGCTAATTTAAAACCTGTAATGATCACAGGTATGCAACAAGGTGGGCAATTAACGACCACAACCGATGTTGAAAACTGGCCGGGTGATGCAGATGATTTAACCGGCCCAGCCTTAATGGAACGTATGCAAAAGCATGCTGAAAAATTTGATACTGAAATAATTTTTGATCACATCAACAAAGTAGATTTTTCAAAACGCCCTTTCACTTTAACCGGTGACAATGGTGTATTTACCTGTGACGCTTTAATTATTTGTACTGGCGCTTCAGCACAGTATTTAGGTTTACCTTCAGAAGAAGCGTTTATGGGCCGTGGTGTTTCAGCCTGTGCTACTTGTGACGGTTTCTTTTATAAAAATCAAAAAGTAGCAGTTGTTGGTGGTGGTAATACCGCTGTTGAAGAAGCACTATATTTATCTAACATTGCCAGTGAAGTGCATTTAGTGCATCGTCGTGATACTTTCCGCTCTGAGAAAATATTAACGGATCGTTTAGCTGAAAAAGTTAAAAACGGCAATATCGTGCTCCATACCGATCGTACTTTAGATGAAGTATTAGGCGATAACATGGGCGTAACAGGCTTACGTTTAAAAGATACAAAATCTGATGCCACAGAAGAAATTGATGTAGCAGGCGTATTTATCGCTATTGGTCACAAACCCAATACTGATATTTTTGCGGATCAACTAGCTATGGAAAACGGTTATTTAACGATTCAAAGCGGTAGCCAAGGTAATGCAACTCAAACCAGTATCGAAGGCATTTTTGCTGCTGGCGATGTAGCTGATCATATTTATCGCCAAGCAATCACCTCAGCTGGTGCAGGTTGTATGGCCGCTTTAGACGCAGAACGCTTCTTAGACGCCCAATAGGTTCAATGTTTGTTATACCAACTTAACGACAATTCTATTGAATTTCCGCCTGTAGACAATGCGTTAACTGAGCCAAATGGTTTATTAGCCGTTGGTGGTGATTTATCACCTCAACGGTTAATATCAGCTTACAGCCAAGGAATATTCCCTTGGTTTAGTGACAACGACCCGCTGATGTGGTGGTCACCTAATCCCAGAGCAATTATCAAACTAAGTGATTTGCGTATTAATCGCACTTTGCGTAAAGCATTAAAAAAATCACCTTATACAATCACCTTAAATACTGCCTTTGAAGAAGTTATAGAGCACTGTGCTGATGCGCCTTTTCGAAGTGATGCTGGCACCTGGATATTACCTGATATGCAAGCTGCTTATATCCAGTTGCATCAATTAGGTTATGCCCATTCTATTGAAATTTGGCAAACAGATAACGATTCACCTGAACAAACTCCCGTGCTTGTTGGTGGTTTATACGGTGTGGCTATTAATGGTTTTTTCTCAGGTGAATCGATGTTTTATACCCAAGCGAACGCCTCTAAATTTGCTTTAGTCGCTTTAACGAAATTACTTCACTCTATTGATGTTAAATTTGTTGATTGTCAGTTACTTAACCCTTTTTTAGCTGATATGGGCGCAGTAGAAATTTCCCGTGATAGTTTTATAAAATATAAACAAGCTGCTATAAGTAAAGAAGTAGCCGATGATTTTTGGCTCCCTAAAGCATTAGCGCTTTAGTAACATTGCAGCAGTAGCAGTAGCAGTAGCAGTATGAACGATAACAGTTATAAAGTTGGTATTACCAAAACCTTTCCTTGTAGTTATTTACCTGAGCAAGAAGAGCGGCTCTTAATTGCTCTTGATGAACGTCTGCAAAATAATCACAGTTATAGTATCTTAATGATGGAAGGATTTCGCCGCAGTGGTGAACAATCGTATCGTCCACACTGCCCTCATTGTAATGCTTGCCAGTCTGTTCGTGTTATTGTTGATGATTTTACCCCTTCTAAAAGTCAAAAACGCTCACTAAAGCGTAATGCGCATTTTATCGTCACTACCTCTGAGCAACTCAAAGATGACTACTATCCCTTATATGAAAATTACATCAACAGTTTTCACCAAGATGGCAGTATGTTTCCCGCTAATTATCAGCAGTTTAAAAGTTTTCTCTCTAGCCAGTTAACTAAACAGTTGTTTATTGAAACTTGGCTAGAAACTGATGACGAAAAGAAACTCGTTTGTGTTGCAGTAACCGATGTGCTGATCAATGGTTTATCGGCTGTGTATACTTTTTATCACCCTGAGTTTAAGTCACATGGTTTAGGTGTATTTTCAATTCTCACTCAAATCAATTTTTGTAAACAATATCAATTACCCTATTTATATTTGGGTTATCAAATTGATGATTGTAAAAAAATGAATTATAAAAATCGTTATTTTCCTTTTGAACGCTTTGTTGATCAACAATGGTTACTTGTTAAAAATAACAAGGATCTTAACCTTTAAATAAAATAAGCTACTTTGATGATAAATAAACAAGCACAAAGCTTTACTTTAGCATTGCAATTAGGCATCATTCGCGCAGCTTTTTTTATCGGTCACAATTTCTAACAGTTATATTTGAGATTTTGACTAATTTGCACAACATACAGAGGTTTACCGCCCCATGGCGAAAGAAGAAAATATTGAAATGCAAGGTACGGTATTAGATACGTTACCTAACACTATGTTCCGAGTTGAATTAGAGAATGGCCATGTGGTTACTGCTCATATTTCAGGTAAAATGCGTAAAAACTATATTCGTATTTTAACTGGCGATAAAGTAACTGTTGAATTAACGCCATATGATTTATCTAAAGGCCGCATTATTTTCCGTGCCCGTTAATTTTCTTCGCTAAAGTCTTATAGATAAGCTATTTAAGTTAATAAAGACACGCTCTTTGCCATCCATGGCACCGCGACATACCGTTCATCCTGAACATAAAAACCAGCATTCTGTTAAAGAGGAGCTGGTTTTTTTGTGTCTTATTTTGCTGTTCTGTCGTGCCTCGTTCCTCTCGTGACAACCTACAGATTGCCAGTGAGCACGTTTGATAACAAAACAGAACTTAATGGCAAGAAGGTAAAGTATTATTTTGGCATATCCACATGAAAAGCATTGAGTTTGTTGCCATCTAAGTCGCGAAAATAGCCCGCATAAAAACCACTCATCTCACCTCGAAATCCCGGTTTTCCTTCACAAGTTCCACCAAGTTCAAGGGCTTTTTGGTAAAAGGCATCAACCTTGTCATTAGAATCAAGCATTATAGCTACCATAGTACCGTTACCAACAGTCGCGGGTTTACCGTCAAACGGCTTAGTCACTGAAATACCGGGTTGATCCATGCTGGGTGCCCAAGCAACAAATTGCTCTGTTTCTAAAAAACGTCCTGCGCCAATAGTGGCAAAAAGTTGGTCGTAAAACGATACGGCTTCTGCCATTTTATTAGTGCCTAGAGTAACGTAACCTATCATCTGAAATTCCTTGTTGTTGTCTGTAAAATAAATTAACTATAAGAATGTAGCAGGTTTTTAGTAAATTGATCGGCACTAATAGTTAAATTTTTGTTAGTAATTGTTTCTTGCAATTTAGTTATTTCGTCATTTACTTTGTTAATAGTCAAGGTGTTATCGTCTAATTGATATACCTGCTTTAGGCTTTGATAATAGAAAAGTAAAATAATTAAAGCGCTTTGCTCTTCATTTACTGCCGCAGCTTTAATCTTTTTTAATTTTCGGTAAATCAAATTCTGTAATTGCTTTAACTGCCAAACATAGTAAATTTCCTTAAAAAAAACTGACGTTTTTAAAGTATGTAAAATTGCTGCACAGGCGAGTAAAGCTAAAACCACGCCGAGAAAGTTATATCTAAAGTTGCTAACCCCCTCTTGTGCAAAGCTGGCAATAAGTAATTGACCAAAAATCAATGCTAATACTAATAAAGTAGCAATAAAGCCTGCGATAACAATATTTAAATGTTTTCTGTAGCGTGTTTTATCTATATCAATCAATTGCATTTAATGAGAGTTTCCTTTGAGAAATAAATAATTGCCGGCGCATTGTAAACTAAAGTGCTAAACCAGAATAACGTTTTGTTGCCGTTTTTACTGCTTGCTGCCAAGTTGAACTATTGCTAGCAATGGTTAGTTTTGTTTTAGCGCGCGTTATGCCAGTATAAAGCAGCTCTCGTGATAGTAGTTGATGCCCTGATTGTTGAGGAAGCGCTATCGCTACATGGTCAAATTCACTACCTTGGGTTTTATGAATAGTCATGGCATAAACACTGCCATACTTAGGTAAACGAGACGGTAACAAAATTTTGTAGTTTTGTTCTGTAGAACTTTCAAAATAAGCCATTAAATGGCCATCGTCAGTGCGCCAAAGTAGACCTATATCACCATTAAAAAGTCCAAGTCGGTAATCATTTTCACTGATCATAATAGGCATTCCATGATAGCCTGCTGGTATGCTATTACTATAATAAGTTCCACTGTGTTGATTTAATTGCGCTTTTATCCACTGATTCAAGGTATCTACGCCAAACTCACCTTGGCGAGTAACACACAGTACACGAAACTTAGCCAATTTTTCAAAAGCTTGAGCTACATCAGCGCTCTGGGCTATACCTTGATAGTATTTTTTAACTAACGGTGCTAACCACTCATATAAATTATTGCTGACTAAACTATTACTGACTAAACTTAGCTGATTAGGCTCTGTGCTTGTTAGCGATGATAATAACTGCCAGCTTTGCTTGGCTTGGCCTTGAATAACATAAGTCGCTAACTTACCTATGCCGCCTTCACCATCAAAACGTCGGCTTTTCATTAAAAAGCTTAAATGATCATGGTGCGTTTTATCATTAATATGGTTCTGTGAAAAATGCGCCTGTATTGTGCTTTGCTCAATTTGGCAAGCTTGTGCTAAATACCCTAAATTTTCATCGCTATATCCACAGTGGGGCCTTGGCGCAATGTCAGCTAAAATACTACCAACAGCAACCGAAGGCAACTGATCGGCATCACCTAATAAAATAACTTTTGTCTGCGCTTTCAATGCTCTAAAGATGCGCGCCATCATGGGTAAGTCAACCATAGACACTTCGTCGATTAGCAATACATCACAGCTCAGTTGATTATCTTGGTTAAACCTAAAGTTTGGACTATTAGGAATAACCCCTAACAAACGATGAATTGTTTTCGCCTCAGTGGGCATAGCTGCTAGAATTTCATCGTTGATCAGCCCTTTAAAACCTGCAATTGCTTTAATAATAGATTCGGATAAACGTTGCGCCGCTTTACCTGTTGGCGCAACTAAAGCAATATCTAAGGTTTCTTCATCACAATTTGTGTCAGCTTTTTGTTGCAACATTAGCAAGGCTGCTAATAATTTAGTAACGGTATAGGTTTTACCGGTACCGGGGCCGCCGGCAATAACAGTAAAGTTTTTATTTATGGCATTGGCTACGGCAAGCTTTTGCCAATCTATTTCATCTTGTTCATTGACTGTAGACGACTGTTGAGGAAATAGCTGACTAATGGTTGCTACTATCTCTGTTAAAGGTATAAATGATGTTTGTTGTAGGCGCTCATGAATATTTTGTGCCAATTGAGATTCAAACTGAAAATATCGACGCATGTATAAATTGTTATTACTAAGTACTAACGGCTGCTGCGAATTTGCATCTATTTCAAGGCTATTAAGTAATACGCTTAATGATTGTTGACTTGGAAATGTATAACCTTGGTGGCTACACAACCCTTGTTCATCATAACCAATAGCCCAATGCGTTGAAGCAATTTCAGCAAGGGGTAAACAACTATGCCCTGCCCTTAAGCTAACACTCAACGCCATAAACAAATGCATTAATGTTTTTTGTTGCTCATCAGTGGCGAGCGAGTGTTCAGCCAAAGCTATGATCATTTCTTTAGCAAAAAAGTAATCTATGGCTTCAACATCAATTAAAGCTTGCTGGGCTTGAGCAAAACTAGTGTAGACTTGACTCATTAGCTTTGCTCCTTACTTGTTGTGTTTTCTAGTGTATTTTCTGGTGTTTTTTCTAAATGTTCCCCAAGAAATAGTTTATCTAATTGGCTTAGTAGATCTAGACATATTTGACGGTGGTAAACGCCTGCGCCTTTATGTGAATCATTGTTTGTCATACCACGTAAGTACAAGTAGTAAATGCCACCAAAGTGTTCACTAGGATCATAGTCAGCTACCTTTTGTTTTAAGTATCTGTGCAAGGCGAGGCAATAGATAAGGTATTGCAAGTCATAGTAATTTTTTTCTATATTACCTTTCATTGCTTCATAACTATAATCACAAAAAGCATCACCTAAGTGACTCGACTTATAATCACAAACATAATATTTACCATTATATTCAAAGACTAAATCAATAAAACCATGCATCATTCCTTTTAGGGATTGGTAACTTGGTAATCGAACCTTATTTATTGTTTTATTATTGTCACAGGTTGATGACAGGCTATTGATATTACGATGATCGGTTAGCAATTTACCAAGACTAGCAATATCAGCTTGCGCCATAGGAAAATAAAATTCACTTTCACGTAAGGTGTTTTGCATATTTATATTGCTTAGGCAAAAGCTTTGCTGGTGATTGCTTGTACAAGCAAGGGGGGTTGCTACAATTTCATCAATCCATGTAGCCAAATCGTCAACGGAAAACCCAGTTGCTAAGTCACCGTATTTAACTAAAGGCCATTTAATGCTTTCAATAATATTATTCTCAGCATCCTCAATCGTTTTAAAATTACACTTTTCTAAAATATCATGTAATAAATTTCCGCTATGAGCACCTTTAGCTAATTGAAAACGTAGTGAATTTTTTTCATTTTTAGCACTATTAAGTGAGCTATGGCTATCAAGTAACTCAACAAAGTCCCTATCTGGCGTAGAAACACCGCCATGGCGTAAATTGCGACTTAAGGCAGAAAAAGAGCTCAGCCACCAATCACGCTCGATTGAACCAACAAACTTACTTACTTCTAGCTCAGATTGATGCTCATCTAATGGTTTAAATATGTCAGAGTTATCACTATTAATATCGTCAAAAGCTACTGTTTCTTGACTAATTGATTGTGGTGCTTTATCGGCTAACTGCTGCAAATGTTGTGATATGTTTTGCTCTGCTTGCCATTGTAATGTTTTGCCTAAGGGAGATAGTGAATATTTATCAAAAGCAGTGCTGAGTATATAGCAGCGCTGCTCTGCTCGCGTAATTGCAACATAAAGTAAACGAATACTTTCGGCATAAGCCTCATCTGCCATTGCTTTTTTAGCATGATCATCACCATCTAAACTTAAACAGAGCTGCCCTTGTTCATTATGATATTCAAGATAACTTACTGATTTATTGCCAAACTTCAACGGATCTTTATGGCGGGTAGCAAACGGAATAAACACGATAGGATATTCGAGCCCTTTAGCGCCATGCTGGGTCACAATGCGAATAAGATCGCCATCGCTTTCAAGGCGCTGCTCGGCTTCTAACTCACTTACCGAACCGCCATGCTCTTCATTGCATTGTTGTTCAAACCAAGCTAATAGCTCTTGTGGCTGCAAAAATCGCTGGCTTGCAGATTGCAGTACTTCAAATAAATGCAAAACGTTTGTTAATATTCGATCTTTATTATTGAGTGAATCAGCGCTAGTAAAATCAAAATGCTGATGCATTAACGTCATTGCCATGGTAATAAAACCTTGGCGTTGCCATTGTTCACGGTAATTAAAAAATTCGAATTTTAAATGTTGATACGCTAATTCATCGCATTGTAATTTATACAAGGCTTGGGCATTAAAACCAAGTAAACCACAAACAAGCGCGCGCAAATAAATACGTTCATCTTCTGGGTTTAATATACCTTGTAATAGTTGCACTAACTGCATGGCTTGTTCGCTGTGAAATAAATTAGCGCGATCGGCTAAATACACACTGGCTAAATTAGCGTTAAGTAGCGCTGCTTTTATGTCGCTTGCTTCACGGCCATCGCGCACCAAAATAGCAATATCTTGAGGTTTAACTTTTGGCTGTTCTTGTGCGCCACTTTGATTTAACAACGTCACTATCTCATTAGCACACCAACTTGCCATTATTGGCCTAGCAGATTGCTTTACTTTTTCGCTTTCATCTTCGCCGCTAAAGTGTATAAACTGTAAGGCTTTTTTGTTGTCAGATAGAATACTCTGACTTGTCGACTTACCCGCTAAAACACCCTGATATTCAATACCATAACCAAAAACACTACTGTGCTTACTGCCTGCTTTTTTAACTTCAGCAGAGTCTTGCTCATGACCAAGAAAAACCTGATTATAACCAGCAATCATTAACGGGCTTGAGCGCCAATTAGTATCCATTAACCAATGATGATCACAATCACTGCGCGCATTTAAATAAGCAAATATATCGCCACCCCGAAAGCCATAAATAGCTTGTTTGGGATCGCCAATTAAATACAAAGCAGTTGAAGAAAATGTTGGTTCAGCTTGATAGTAAATTCCTTGCAAAATAGCAAATTGCTGTGGGTCTGTATCTTGAAATTCATCAACTAAAGCGACTGGGTATTGTGCTAATAATGTTTTTGCTAAACGGTTTTCTTCTACTTGAGAGGTACTTTGTAAACAATCAGCTAGGGTATTAATAAGATCGTTAAAATCAAGGGTATTCAACTGTATTTTACTTTGTTTTACTTGTGCTCTAATTTGATATATTGCTTTTCTAACCAACTGATAAGCATTGGCTTTATTAATTATAGTAGGGAGTTTCTTTACCTGTTCCTTTATTTCTTTGGCTGCTGATAAAACTTGTGCTAATTGTGCTTTAAAGGCTTTTGGATGGCGATTGCCGTTAAGTAAATAATCAGGATACGGCTGTTTTATTTCCGCTAGTAAGCTTTGTTCATCTTGGCAGTCAGCTACTTTTGCTAACCAATCTTGCAGTTTAATTAATTCACCTGTTCGCTTTTCTTGTTCATCAGCTTTTTTGTGACTAACTAAGCCCTCAGCAAGTAAACTAGCATTATCAAGTAAATCGCTGTTTGCTTGTTTGGCTAGTTGGACAAACTTAACAACAATATCTTGCGCATCAACAACTAAGATCTCACTTGTGTGAGTAATTGCTTTAGCAAAACTTGCGATAAAAGCATCGGGCGTTGACCAAAACTCTGATATTAAAGAAAAATCGTCACTTTTTTGTTTCGCAAGTTGTCGATACCAATCTTGTGTTGCTTGTAAAATCAACTCATTACTATTGGTCGACATATTCGCGTTAAACGGTAAACCACTCGCAAAAGCATGTTGTGTTAACGCGCGTTGGCAAAAGCCGTGAATGGTAAATATGGCGGCTTCATCTAGAAATAATAAGGCGCGTTTTAATAAAAACTCAATTTTGTCACTGCTAACTCGCTCGTTTATTGCTTGAAAATATTTATCTTCAACACATAAAGCTTGCCAATTATTTAATGCTTCCCGTATAAAAGCATCAATTCTGCCTCTAAGCTCTTGCGTCGCGTCTTTAGTAAAAGTCATCAGCAGAATTTCTTCTACTTTTAATTCGCGCTCGAGCAATAAGCGTAAATAAATACGAGTTATATTATAGGTTTTTCCTGTGCCTGCACTTGCTTCAATGAGGTGTCTGCCGGTTAGTGGAATAGTAGCTGAGTCTAAATTAGTTAGTTTCATTATTTTGCCCCCACTTTTGTCACCGTTTGATATAAACCTTGATAGAGAGCATTTAATTGCGGCAAATAATCAGATATTTGTGGGCAGCTTTGCCAAAAATAATGAATATATGAATCGTCAGCAAAACCTTTGTTAGCATCATCACCATACCAAAACTGTTCAAAACGCGCTTGGGTTAGCTCAAGTGTTTTACCCCGTGAGGTTTTAAACACTTGAGCAGCTAAATCACCATTAAGTAGTAAGGCTTGTTTTTTACCTTGGGCAAAAACATCAAGCAAACTATTTAACTCAGCTTGTACATCTAAAATACTAGCACCGATATAATCAACCTTATACCGTTCAACTTTTTGGGCTTTAGTATTAAAGTAAAAACCACAACTACTTTGTACTTTGCTCAGTGGGCTGGCGGCATAATGTGCAGTGTGCTGGTTTTGCTGTTGCCATACTTGAACAATTAATTGGTGGAAATACATCACAAATAGATCTTTAGCTTTAGCAGTTGAGCTACGATAAAAAACTAATTGAGCTCCTTGTTCATGTTGTTTTACTGGCAGTTTGGCCGTTAAAATTACCGCTTGTTTAGACGCTGTTGCGTTTTCATTAGCTAACAAGAGCTTTATCTGACAATCAATAAATTCAGGGTTATCACAGCCATGCTCGATGATTTCAGCACTAAATTGTGTGGTATCTGTTAACCAATTATCAAAATGTACTTGTGTGCTTGGCAAATCAGGAAACTTGCCCGATAACTTGGCTGCACGTAAAACTTGCTCTGTGCTGTTTATTGCTGACTGTACTTCTGGCGCTTTGTCATCACTGGCTGACAAACTTGCGCTCAATAACGCTTGTTTTAGTAAGTAGCTTTCTAAATGATCTGGGCTAAAGGGCTCAACATCGTCTAAGTGCACTTCATCTGTAGCTAAATATAAATTTAAAACTTGTTGCGCAAACACTTTGCTTGGATGCTGAAAAAAGCGTACCAATTCATCTGCGGTTATTGCTTCAACAGCAATATCGTCATCAGCTAGCACTAGCTCAGCTTCTTCTCTTATTGCGTTATTAGTTAACGCATTACTTTGTGCTAATTTTAGCCAATTCGCATCAAAACTGGGCTTTGCGAATGAATGCTCGTTTATTGGTAAGTAATTAGCCTTACTAAAAGCTTGCATTGGCATTTGGTGTAGCTGGTTTTTATTGTTAGTGTCGTCAGTAAAAGACCAACCATAACCTTGGCTAAGGTAGTCCATTAATTCTTTAAGTACCAATGACGGTTGTTTTTCACTATTATTTTTAATATTTCGTCCTTGATAACTTAAATACAATGATTGCCTTGCTGAAATAAGCGCTTCTAAAAATAAATAACGATCATCACCTCGGCGTGACCTATCACCTAATTGTGCAGGGCTTTGCGCCATTAAATCGAAACCTAACGGCTGGCGTTGCCGAGGAAATTCGCCATCATTTAGCCCTAACACAGCAATTATTTTAAAAGGGATGCTGCGCATGGGTAACATAGAGCAAAAAGTGACTTGGCCAACCATAAACTGTTGGCTAGCATCGCCTTGACTAAAATGATTGTTAAGAAAATCAATAACAATGGCTAATTCAATTTCTTCATTAAAATGCGCATGAGCACAATATTCAACAAGCGCGGCAATTGCTTGCTCGATAACATCTAAACTGCGTTCAATGTGATTATTTGTTTGCTGCTCTGTTCCTGTGATGGGATCGAGAGAAAAAAGTAATGTCAGTTGGTTTAATAAAAAACTTTGCCATTGAGCAGCAGTTCGCGGGGTGTTTAATTGTATAGCTAGCATTTGAAGCTGCTCTATAAACAACATTAACTGACCTAATAATATAGCATCATCGCCTTCAACTGCTGACAGTACAAATTGTTCTTGGTAAATACTATCGCTATCTGAAAAAGCAAAACCGCGCAGTAAACGTGATAAGCCCTGCTGCCAAGTAAAGCTGTCACTGGATTTTTCACCTAAGAAGTTTTGTTTATGCTCTTGATTTAAGCCCCAATGAACCGTAGCTTGCTCAAGCCACAAACTAATTTTTTCACACTCTTCTGCGTTAATTGAAAACTTATTCGCTATTGCCGGTAAACGAAGAAAACTCATTAGTTGTGATACTTGAAAACGTGAATCGGGCAATGATAATAACTCACTAAAACCTGCAATCAGTGGGTCACTGTCTTTAGCACTACGATCAGCAATAGAGCAAGGTAGTGGTGGTACTTCATCATTCAAATCTTGCCAACCACGAGTAAATACAGCATTAACATAAGGTGCGTATTGCTCTATTTGTGGGCACATCACTAATATATCTTTTGGGGTTAATGTTTCATTGTTGTTTTTGGCATCATTAAACTGATGCAGCAAATAGTCATGCAAGGCTTGAACTTCACGCAAAGCACTATGACAGCTTACTATTGAAATAGAATCATCAATTAGCTGGGTGTTAGTTGTTGTGCCATCATGTAGCGCTAAAATATCATTTTGAATTTGATGCAAAACACGCGGTTTTGCTACTACCGCTGAGTCTTTACTTTCGTCAGCTGCTTTAACGAACAGTTCAACATTAACACTGCTGTAATCTTGCAATAAGGCTAAAAACTCACGCCCTTGCTGGCCAAAATTTGCCAGTAGCGGGTTGCCGACAAATAAATGTTCGTCTTCAACACCCTCTGACCAATGGCTAAGTTTTTTAATGGCTTGTTTTTCGCTAATAATATCGCCCCAATAGGAAAAACAAGGGTTAAGATGAAAAAAATCGACTTCGATATGTTCACTCAAAGCGTTAATAAAATTGAGCCACATCGGCGCCATGCTATTAATACCAAAAAAACTCAAACGTTTAGGCAGTAATAACGGATCAACAGCTAATTTTGTGCTGATGTTAGCTATGGCATCATTTAATAACTCAACTGGGTTATATGGCAGTTGTTTGATCAATAATTGCCATAATTTAGCTTGCCATTTATTGTCGGTAGAAAGTTGCGCTAATGTGTCATCTTTTTGCCATGAGTCTAACCATTGCGGGCGAAATATTAAATATTGCTCATACAAATCGGCCATTTGTACCGCAAGTTGATAGCGTTTTAAATTTTCTTGGCTTGAATAGCGCTCAGGCATAGCATCAGAAGATAACCAATATCGGGTCGCTGGTAGATAATCACTATCTGTAATAACGTCTTTACTGGCTAATAATGCATGTATTCGCCACGTTAATACTTCTCTTGAGTAAGGAGACTGCTCAGGTACTTTATCATCGCTAGCTAGCGTTCTTATTAGCTGCCACAAACATTGCGCTGGTAACGCGTAACGCATATTCATACTAATACCGCGATCGTTAGCAATAGCTAAATTTAGCCAGTGTTGCATACCGGGATTTTGAACAATAATGACTTCTTGATTAAAAACCCCAAGAGGAGAAACTTGGGAAATTTTATTAAGCAGCACTAACAAATTTTCCATTTTGTTGGCGGGATAAAGGTTGATCAAGGTAATGCCTACCGAGTAATTCTAATTCCCTAAATTTAACCACAAGCATGAATCGAACACCATGATTTTAAGCTGTTAATGAATAATTAATGTGACTAATCTAACCAAGTCTTCTATGATCTATCTCTATTGAAAATTAAGCCAAAGAATACCTATAAGAGCACAACCAATGACACTAAAATATGCCTTTGAATTATTACTATTAGCCGCAATTTGGGGCGCATCTTTTATTTTTATGCGAATTGGTAGCCCTGAGTTTGGCCCTTTTTTATATATGGCCGTGCGCACTCTGACTGCGAGTATGTTTTTATTACCCTTAGTTTTTATTGCAAAAAAACAAGGTGATTTAAAAGGCTTTAAAACTAAAATTTTTATTGTTGGGCTCTTTAATACTGCCATCCCTTTTGTGCTGTTTGGATATGCCATTTTAACACTGTCTGGTGGGCTAACGTCTGTACTAAATGCTACCACACCGATGTTTGGCGCCATTGTTGCTTATTTTTGGTTTAGAGAGAAAATGACCATAGTTACTTCTAGTGGTTTATTAATCGGCTTTATCGGTGTTTATTTGTTGATGTTTGATAAAATCACCTTAGGACAGCAAAATATTTTATTACCTACATTAGCTGCACTGCTCGCCTCTTTATGCTATGGCATCAGTGCGAGTTATACTAAAAAATATTTAACAGGTCTTAGTTCAATTGCCTTAGCCGCAGGTAGTCAAATAGCATCAACATTAGTTTTATTGCCAATCAGTCTCTTTTTTATTCCTGAACAAGTACCAAGCAACTTAGCGATTGTGTCAGTGATACTTTTAGGGGTTTTATGCACTGGCATTGCCTATATTATTTTCTTTCATTTAATTGCTAATTTGGGTCCTACCAAAGCAATTTCTGTTACTTACTTGATTCCTGCCTTTGGCTTATTTTGGGGGAACGTGTTTTTAAATGAAGTAATAACTACAAGCATGATTATTGGTTGTGGTTTTATTTTGACCGGTGTTGCTTTGTCTACTGGGGTGATAAAAATAAAAAGCCGCGTTAATAGCGGCTTGAATGAGAAAGTGTAATATTGGAATTATAAAACGCGTTAATTTTTAATTATTTCTCCGCCCTTCATAACAAAATCAACGTCTAATAACTCGTTAATGTCATTTAGCGGGTTACCATCAAAAGCGATTATATCTGCAATTTTCCCTTGCTCTAATGTACCTAAACTAGCTGACATATTTATTAAATCGGCAGCGTTGACCGTAGCTGATTTCAGTATGTCACTGTTTTTCATGCCAGCTTTTGCCATTAAAACGCCCTCTTTGCCGTTATTGCCATGAGGAGAAACACCACTGTCAGTACCATAAGCAATGTTAACACCGGATTTAAAGGAGTTTATGAAGTTAGCGATCATATCGCCACCAACACGAATAGCTTTGGCTTTTATCGCCTCAGACATAAAGTTAGTGTTTTTAGCTAATCCCACCACGGTATCACCAGCCATTAAGGTAGGTACTAAATAAGCGCCTGATTTTTTAAAAAGCTTCACGCTTTCGTTATTGGCATAACTGCCGTGCTCAATGCTATCAACACCTGCTCTAAGAGCTGCGTTGATACCATCAGCGGCGTGGGCATGGCTAGTTACTTTTCTGCCTAAGGCATGAGCAGCATCAACAACTTCTTTTAACTCATCGTCTGCCATTTGTTGACCTGTACCAGTATTGGTATCAGATAAAACGCCACCTGTGCTAGTAATCTTGATGACATCTGCACCAAATTTAATGGCACTTCGTGTTGCCCGGCGACAGTCATAAGGGCCATCACAAATGGTTTTACTGGTACGCATTTCAAGAATATCAGGGCTCAAACCGTCAACATCGCCATGACCACCTGTTACAGAAACTGGCGAACCGGCTGCGATTATTCTCGGTCCTAGAACCCAACCTTTAGCGATACCATCACGTAAGGCAAAAATTTGCTCGGCTTGTGCCCCTAAATCTCTTACGGTAGTAAAACCTGCCATTAAGGTTTTTTTGGCATTAAAAGCGCTATTCATTAACACATCAGCATCAGACATTCTTAACGATTGGCTATCATTTTTCGGTCCTAGCTCGCCCTGTAGATGAACATGCATGTCCATTAAGCCTGCCATCACAAAACTTGACGATAAATCAATTAGCGTGGCATCTTTTGCAATTTTTTCTACGCTGACAAAGCCTTTTTTGATAGCAGTGATTTTACCGTCTGTAATAACGAGTGTTTGCTTAGCTAACGGCTTTTCACCAGCAACCTTTAATAAGGTTCCCGCATGGATCACTTGAGTTTGGGCAAATAAATTAAATGAAGTTAATAGCGAGAGTGCAAGAAAGGATTGTTTGAACGTTTTTACTGAAGTTTTAGTGTTAATTGCTTTTTTGACTTTAGTTGTTATTTTTATCATGGTGGTATTGCTCTTGTTGTTTATAGAAAATTAATTTATATAAAACTAATTTAAACTAAAAAGTTTAGCTGCCAATACCTTAACAGCTAAACTAATTTCGTCAACAGAGCATTAACCTGCCATTATCACTTAATGATGATGACCACCAACTCCGTGAGCATGACCATGCTCTACTTCTTCATCAGTTGCAACGCGTACATCAACCACGTCAATATCAAAAGTAAGCACTTTGCCCGCTAATGGTGGATTGATATCAACAGTGACCATAAATTTACCAGTTTTAACAACCGTTACTTGACGTTGGCCTTGCTCTGTTTGAACAACGGCTATCATGCCAGCTTTCCATTTCGCATTTTTGCTAGGTAAACCATGCAAGTGCTTAACCGGTACGCGTTCAACCAGACCTTCTTGACGCTCACCATAAGCATCTTCAGGTTGTAAAGTAACACTAAACTTATCACCAGCTTCTTTATCCGTTAATGCTTTTTCTAATCCTGCCAAGGTGTTATTTGCACCGTGTAAATAGGCAAGCGGATCACTACTGTGTGATGATTCAATTTCTTCTCCTGCTTCATCTTTTAATACATAGTGAAACTGAACAACGGTTTTATCGGCAATTTTCATTTAATTCTCTTTAACTTAGTTAATCATAGTAATAATGCCGCGTATTTTAATCTACCTAAGCCCATAAAAGCAAAATAACAACGCTTAAAATAATTAGAAACATACCAACATACTCAATAAGCGTTATTTTTTCTTTAAACAAGCGATAAGTCAGCGCTAAGGTAATAAAAAACTCAACTTGCCCTAATGCTTTTACGTAGGCTGCGGTTTGAAAACTTGCACCGGTAAACCAGCCGATTGAGCCAAGTACACTGGTAACGCCAACAAATAAGCATAAGCGCCAATGTTTTAACATTAAGCTTAATTGTTTTTTGTCTTGAAAATAAACATACAACACTGAGATAAGTGTTTGCACTGTGATCATAAAAACCAAAGTGACTGCAGCACTGACCATTAAATCGGTATTAAGGGCTAAGCTAGATTGTCGAATAAGCAAGGTGGTAATGGCTAAGCCTAAACCCGCGCCAAGACCGAGCAACAAGCCTGTCATTGCATCTGATCCAGCGAATACTTCACGAAAACTAAATTTCACTTTAGAAACAAAGAAAACCCCAACTACACCAACAATAACACTGAACCAACCCAGCACACTTAATGGCGCTGAAAATAATAGCGCGCCAACAATCGCCACTTGTATGGCTTCTGTTTTCGCTAAACTGGTGGCGACGGCAAAGTTTTTATAACGAAATGCCGCCACTAAACAAACGGTGCCAATAATTTGCATAACACAGGCAATTAATGCGTACGTTAGAAAGTCATTATTAAGTGTTGGTAATGAGACATCACGAAAATCTAATAACCACCATAAATAAAACCAGGCAAATGGCAATGCATAGACATAACGCACAGCAGTAGTTGCCATGGCGTTGAGTTTTCCTGAAAGCTGCTTTTGTCCAGCGGTGCGTACCGCTTGCATGGTAGCAGCAAGTAAGGTGAAATAAATCCAAGTTTCCATTTTAGTAAACTAATCCCATTTTATTTATTCACTGGCAACAAATTTAAAATTATCTGCTAGTGCACTAACCCCTAAACCACTTTGTTTTTCGACTTTTACTTGCACGGCAATACGCTCTTTAAGCGCTTCTACATGACTGATAATACCGATCATTTTTCCTGTTGCATTAAGGTTATCTAAAGCATCTAGGGCTACTTCTAAGGTGTCATTATCTAATGTGCCAAAGCCTTCATCTAAAAATAGGGAATCAATACTGGTTTTACTGCTAACGAGATCAGAAAGTGCCAATGCTAAGGCTAAACTGACGAGAAAGCTTTCACCGCCTGAGAGGGTTTTAGTATCGCGAACACTATCGCCTTGCCAAGTATCAAGCACTTCTAACGCTAAAGTATCACTTTGTTGGCATTGCAGTTGATAACGGCCATCGAGCTTATTAAGCTGCTCATTGGCCAAGTAAACTAAATGATTAAGTGTCAAACCTTGTGCAAATTTTCTAAATTTCGCGCCATCGGCTGAGCCAATTAAACTGTTTAAATAAGCCAAGTCATTTAATGCTTGTTGCTGCATTGCTATTTGTTTAAATAAACTTTGTTGTTGAATTTT
>Ga0316205_10000420_pt1 | contig 81367 bp, 72 predicted proteins | sample 3monthpyrite_MG_FD_204941 | JGI IMG/M metagenome (GOLD analysis project Ga0316205, IMG submission 204941) | Microbial mat bacterial communities from mineral coupon in-situ incubated in ocean water Damariscotta River, Maine, United States -... | ecosystem: Environmental > Aquatic > Marine >...
ATTTAACGTTTTACAACAATCTCAAACCGTTATGCCTCTTTTTCCTTCTGCCCTTCAACCGAAATTGAAGCCGTTTGCCTTAACGAGGTGGCGCATTCTACAGACATCAGCTCTAGCGTCAACATCTTTTTAAAACTTTTTGAATAAAACTTTTATTTAAAAATAACAGGCGCCGCCACACTGCTATTTCAGTGTTATTTTGGCTATTTTTTTCTTACCTGCCTGCACAATATATGTACCTGCTGCGAGGCGATGCTTCGCATCGACTACCTGCCAGTCAACTTTCACTCGCCCGTTAGTTAACATATCTTTAGCCTGTGCAGAATTTTGCGCAAGATTGGTTTTATTGATAATAGCGGAGACCGGCATATCATCCTGTCCTCCCAACTCTACTTCTAACTCAGGCGTACCCTCTGGCAACTCGCCTTCTTTAATGATATTGCCTGCGGACTTATCCGCTGTCGCGGCCGCCTCCTCTCCGTGAAATCGCGTAATCAACTCTTTTGCTAATTCGATTTTTATATCCCGCGGGTTGCGCCCATTTTCCATTTCCATCTTCAACGCATCTATATCTGCAATCGATCTGAAGCTGAGTAACTCATAGTAGCGCCAGATAAGCGAGTCGGGCATCGATACAATCTTGCTAAACATTTCACCCGGCGCATCGGTAATACCAATATAGTTATCGAGCGACTTGGACATTTTATTAACACCGTCCAGCCCCTCCAGCAATGGCATCATAATTATGGTTTGCGGATCCTGCCCATAATGCTTTTGTAACTCGCGCCCCATTAACAGGTTGAATTTCTGATCGGTTCCTCCCAATTCAACATCGGCTCTCATTGCTACAGAGTCGTAACCCTGCACCAACGGATATAAAAATTCATGTATCGAAATACTCTGCTCTGCTTTATAACGTTTTTTAAAATCATCGCGTTCCAGCATGCGCGCCACAGTTTGCTGACCCGCCAGCTTAATCATCCCCGCCGCACCCATTTCTGACATCCATTCGGAGTTAAAGACAATTTTCGTTTTATCTTTATCGAGAATTTTAAACACCTGCCGGGTGTAGGTTTGCGCATTCGCCGCCACCTGCTCTTCAGTCAACGGCGGGCGGGTTGCACTTTTACCCGTGGGGTCTCCAATCATGCCGGTGAAGTCGCCAATTAAAAATAATATCTCGTGACCCAAATCCTGAAACTGGCGCAGCTTATTGATTAACACCGTATGCCCTAAATGCAAATCCGGCGCGGTGGGATCAAAGCCAGCTTTAATTCTAAGCGGCTTTCCCGACTCGAGTTTTTTAAGCAACTCATCTTCAACCAGAATTTCTTCCGCGCCGCGTTTGATAATTGCCAGTGACTCGTCTACAGATGGCATAATGTCTCCACATTCGTTACAACTTCAATAAAGCATGGTCTTATACAAGAGCAACCGGAATATGGCAATAGCTAAAAGCAGACTTTTAATCAGACTTATCTATTTATCCACAACGCTACTCCTATTGAATGCCTGCACAGATGAAATTGAAAAATCTGAATACACCTTAAATCGACCCAAAAGCAGCATCACGCTTGTCGCAGTGGGAGACATTATGCTCGGCGGCAGCGCACAGGAAGTTTTGCTTAAAGAAGGCTACAACTACCCATTTAAAAAAACAGCGCCATTGCTGGCTTATGCCGACATAGTGATTGGCAACCTTGAAGGCCCGCTCACTTCCATCTGCAATAGCTCTATGGATCTGGATAAACAATACGTGTTTCGCTCACCCGCCGAAAAAGTTGCACCCGCACTTAAGCAGGCAGGCTTCAATATACTGAGTTTGGCCAATAACCATATTATGGATTATGGTGTTGCCGGCATGGATGACACGCTTCAAGCTCTTGCTCAATATAATATCTATAGCGCTGGTGTTGGCCACAATATCAAACAGTCCAGAGCCGGCACAATTATCAACACCGAAAATGGCAAGCTGGGATTTTTAAGCTACTCCCTGACCTTCCCAGAATCATTCTGGGCAACCGAAAATAGCGCCGGTGCCGCATTTGGGCATCAGCAGCAAATTGTCGATGATATTACACGCCTGAAAAAAATCGCCGATAGTGTAATTGTTTCATTTCACTGGGGTCGGGAAAAAACCACCGAACTTCGCCCCTACCAGCCCAAACTAGCCCACGCCGCTATCGATGCAGGAGCCGCCGTCATTTTAGGCCACCATCCCCACGTTTTGCAGGCCATTGAAAAATATAATGGCGGGCTCATTTTATACAGCCTGGGAAACTTTGTGTTTGGGTCATATAGTCAGGATGCAATAAATAGCGTAGTCGCGAGAGTGACATTATTAAACGGAGAATTTCACAGCGCAGAGCTCACCCCCATTAATGTATTAAATACCGAGGTTATTTTTCAACCCGAAGTATTGACAGGTAACGCAGCAAGCAGCGTAATTAATCACATAAATCAACTTTCGCGGGTCACAAACACTCGATTAGATCAACAAAAATTCCGTGGATACTTGCACACTTTGAAAAATTAAATACAATCTTTACTCCGCAACAATTGATTTTCCTCGCATTTCGAGCTATTTTATCTAATAAATAAGATTAAAAACGTATATAAATCCGTGAATTACAATAACTTTATAAACAAAGACTTTCGAAATCGCTCGCAACCAGAGCCGTCACAACGTCATCCCGCAATGCGCTGGGGGCTTCTGGCTGCGGGTTTTGCGGTTATCGGCGTCGTGCTCGCAAGCACCAGCAGCAATAAAGAAGAAACGATTTCTGTGAGTGAAACTGAAATCATTCAAAATATCGAAATAGAAACAAGCCAGCCAAATCAAGCAGCAACTACCCGCACACAAACTCAATTACCGGCACATGAACACTACCGAACTATTAATCAGCCTAAACCTGCAACAGGCAATATTCCAGCAACTGACACTTCAGACAATTTCGAGAACAAAAACACCAACGCTCACATTGAAATTAATGCAGAGCCCGAAACCTCATTAACACCTGAAGAACCAGGCAGTATAAATTCTGATGACTTGAATTTAATCACAGAAAACCAGACTGACTGGCAATCACTAAAAGTGAAACGCGGCGATAGCTTATCGGTTTTATTTGATCGCGCAAAAATCAAACCTGCTCAATTACTAAAGCTCATGAAGCTAGCAGATGCACGCGAACTAAAACGCATCCACCCCGGCGACAGCATAAAAGTCATTAGCAATGACGATGGCGATTTACTGGCCTTAAATTATCAAATTGACGGTGTACGCTATTTACAGGTTGAACGTGACGGTGATGAGCTTAACGCAAACATTCTTAAACATCACATTGAAGTTCGCACCGCGTATGCATCTGGCGAAATTGAATCGTCTTTATTTTTATCGTCAGCAAAGGCAGGGTTATCACAAAACACCACCATGGAATTGGCCAATGTATTTGGCTGGGACATCGACTTTGCACTCGATATTCGCAAGGGCGATAAATTTACAGTCATCTATGAACAACGCTTTAAAAACGCCACAAAAATAAAAGACGGAAATATTTTAGCTGCGGAGTTTATTAATCAGGGTAAAGTTTTTCGCGCGTTACGCTACACAGATCCAGTCACAAATTACACTGGTTATTATTCACCAGATGGCCACAGTTTACGTAAAGCTTTTTTGCGTAGCCCGGTAAAATTTAGCCGCATAAGTTCGCGCTTCACCACTAAGCGCTATCACCCGATTTTACATCGCTTTCGCTCTCATAAAGGCGTCGATTATGCAGCAGGCAGAGGCACGCCAATTCGTGCATCCGGTGATGGGAAAGTTATTTACAAGGGTAACAAAGGCGGCTACGGAAGAACAGTTATTATAAAACACGGCAACCGATACACTACACTGTATGCACATATGAACAGTTACAATCGAAAGATTCGCTCCGGCAAACGCGTTAAACAAGGCCAGGTTATTGGTTATGTTGGCTCCAGCGGCCTGGCTTCCGGCCCGCATTTGCATTATGAATTTCGCGTGAATGGCGTGCATCGTAATCCGTTGACGGTTAAGTTCCCGAGCACTAAACCCATTCCAAAACGTTACCGCGATAATTTCGAATTAACCACTAAAGGTTATGTTGCGCAGCTGGATGTTTTATCGCGAAATCGACTGGCGTTTAATAACAATTAAACACACGTTTTTATTATGCTTGTTGCTGCTCAAACATACGTTTGCAATTTAAAACAATCAGCTTCATTTATAAAAGAAAACTAAAATGGTCACTCAAACATATCCAGATAGCCATGGCATTAGTGCATCCCAGCACGCCAACGTAAATGAACGTAAATTCTCGCGAATGACTTTTTATAATTTTAGAGTCATATCTAAAACCATCTTGATTCAATTTTTGAGAAAAAAACCTGCTTATTATTTTTTTGTGTTTATTTGCGTTCATTTGCGTTCATTTGCGTTTTCTTTTAGTCACCACTAAACATCATGTCAGAAATTTACATAGGTTTAATGTCAGGCACCAGCATGGATGGCATCGATGCTGCGCTGGTTGAATTTTCTGATAAAAAAATCAAACTACTTGCCAGTCATAGCCACGAAATACCTGCGCCATTAAAAGACAGGTTGCAGCGCTTATGCCAGGATGATGCAAGCACTACAATAGACATGCTGTGCGAAACTGACACTGAATTAGGTTTACTTTTTGCTGATGCAGCCAACACATTACTTCAACAATCAAACACACAAGCTGAACAAGTTACTGCCATCGGCTCACATGGCCAAACCATTCGCCACCAACCCAATCTAAAAAATAATTTTTCATTACAAATTGGCGACGCTAATCGCATTAGCTACAACACCGGCATTACCACTGTCGCTGATTTTCGACGTAAAGATATAGCAGCCGGTGGTGAAGGAGCACCACTCGCTCCTGCTTTTCATCAGCAAGTTTTTTACTCTGCTGAGAAAAACCGAGCTGTATTAAATATCGGTGGCATTGCAAATATCACTTATCTTGATGCCAATGAAAATGAAAAATGTTTTGGCTTTGATACCGGACCAGGCAATACATTAATGGATGCATGGATTAAAAAAAATAAAAATGTGTCATATGACAAAAATGGAGAATGGGCAGCAAGTGCAACTATAGATAAATACTTACTCGCACTTTTAATGCAGGACTCTTTTATTTCGCAAGCACACCCCAAAAGTACTGGTCGTGAACATTACAATTTAGACTGGCTGGAAATACAATTAAATAACTTCCAGCATTTAAGCTTCGCTCAAGTGCAATCCACTTTATGTCAGTTTACCTGCGACAGCATTGTGAATGCGATCGAGACCAGCTTGCCCGATATTAGCACATTAATTATTTGTGGCGGTGGTGCGCATAACACAGAATTAGTTAAACGACTTTCCAGTAGACTGAAAAAGATAGAAGTAAAATCTAGCGACATGTTTGGCGTTTCACCCGACTGGGTAGAAGCAATTGCCTTCGCCTGGCTAGCTAGACAAACGATGCATAATTTAGCGGCAAACATCCCCAGCGTTACCGGCGCAGAAAAACCGGTAATACTGGGCGCAATTTATCCCGTTTAAAAATATTTAAAACCTAAGATGGTAAGAAATCGATAGGGTACTTAACCGTAACTTTTTCAGTATTACCCGGCTTAAACCTAAACAACTTCACCCGTGAAATTAACTTTTTCTCCACCTTCGGATTATTCAACTCACTTGAAATTATTCTTGCCTTAATCACTGAGCCATTCGGCGCAATGGTCAATTCGATTACTACCTTACCCTGTAACGTAGGATCTTTTCTCAATGCTCGATTATAAATTTTATAAATAGCACTCTTGTTTTTCTGGAACACCTGCTCAATTTCAAACTGCGGGCGAATCGCTTTACCACTCTTACCACGTCTAGTCGGTTTAGCTGCCGGTCCGGTATCAATATTACTCGCGACTTTAGTCGTCTTTCTACCGCTCAGCTTTCCGCCACCGGTAGATTTACTTAACTGACTACTCTTTAAACCGCCACTACTCGCCATCGCAGAACTACTGGTAATTACCGGTGCGCTAAAGTCCTGCGTTTTGGTTTTTCCAGCTTTACTTAACGATTCATCCTGAATATCTGCCAAATCAAAACTGTCACGCAAATCATTTAACTCAGATGCCATCGACATTAGGCCTGCACTAGCTGCAGCCTGTTTAGCCACTTTTTGCTTTTTATTTAGCTTTTTCTTAACCGGTTTTTTTAAAGGTTTTTTTGCCTTCGGTTTTTTCTTGGCTTTTGGCTTGGGCTTAGCTTTAGCTTTTACCGGTTTTGGTATCGGCGGTGGCGGCTGCTTGCGCTTTTCTAACACCAGCTCAGCCAGACGTGGCGAAATGGTTTTCAAATCTTTTTTAACTGGCTCAGATGTTGGCAAATAAGGGACTATCGCACCGAATATGGTAAACACAACTATATTGATCAGCAGTATTTTTAAAAACCGCCGATCATTTGCACTTTGCACCCAGGGTAAAAAGGGCTCGTCCCATGTGTTAATTCTAGACATACTTAAGACTTATCCGCCGGTTTCTTTTTATTAACAGCCAGCGAAATATTTGCAAAATTTGCGGCAGCGCTGGTAATCATTATTTTTTTAAGCAAGATATAAGGCACATCTTTATCACCTAAAATAGTAATGCCCTTCTTCATGGTTTTCTTAGCATCATCACCGGCTTTCTTCTTAATGATAATTTGTTTTTTCAGTTCATCCAGCAAGGGAATAATTACATTGTTGTTACTTTTAATCACTCGATCGATACGAGCGACTTTTTTTCCCTGAATTAAAATATCATTATTACCGATAATAATAACGAGATTTTCCTTCGGCAATTTTTCCGCCGTTGATGCGGGTAATTTAATATCTTTAGGGGTCGGTAAAATATCTGAACTTGACGCACTCACAAGCAGGAAAAATACCAGAATGGTAAAAATATCCATCAGTGACACCATGTTCAACGAAGCACTACTATCACTGCGCCGCTCATGATGGCGCTGCATTCGTTTGGCCCGACTTGACTCTTTCATCGCTTAATCCTGGTCATATCTTTGCTCAGCGCTTAGGCGCATCCCCTATAGAAATACCCGGGAACAACTCAGCCACAACCACTTCACCGTCTTGCAACGTTTGAAACTCGCGCACCGTGTCCATCACCTGCACGATAGAGTCGTAAGAGGTGTATGGCTCAGATAAGATTGTAATATTAGTTTTTTCTGGAAATTTAAATTTAATAATACGTAACGTCTGATTTAATAAAACATAATTGTGACCACTTTGAGTAATCGGAATATGCTTTATCATGCCGCCTTTAGTATCGGATAAATCCAGTGCATTTTTACGCACGGTTACCTGCAATTCAAAATCGTCTTTTTTCTTATCCGGCGACGCTGAACTCATGCCTGGTAATTTTAAATCCAGAATACTAATACTGGTAAACATTGCGCTCATTAATAAAAACGGCACCAGCACTACCATCAGATTCATAAACGCAGTTATATCCAGCTCAACCTGCGTATTTCTTTTGCGACTTCGTTTGTTACGTTTTCCAGCCATTATATTTATCGTCGCTTATTGCTTAATCATTATCAGATTAATAAATTTAATCGTCGCCATTTCCAGGCTATCCACAATCTCAGTGGTTTTGGCCTGTAAAATTGAAAAGATAATAATTAATGGAATTGCAACCGCTAAACCAAATGCTGTTGTGTTCATCGCAACCGAAATACTACTAGAAAGAATTTCGGCTTTTAATGATGGATCAACTTGCGCAACCGCGGTAAATGCCTTAATCAAACCAGTAATGGTTCCTAGCAATCCAAGCAGTGTTGCAATATTGGCAAACATCGCAAGATAATGGGTGCGTTTTTCAAGGCGCGGAATAATTTCCATTAAACTTTCTTCCATCGCCATTTCTATCTGGTCACGCTGTGGCTTAATTTTTAAACGGGTTAAGCCTAAATTTAGCATCTGGCAGATAGCGACTTTTGAGCGTGAGGTAATTTGAAATACCTGATTTAAATCACCCTCTTTCAATAACGGCATTAGCTTGCTCAATAGTCGGCGATTATTATATTTTATGGCAGTAAGATAAAGATATCGCTCAATCGCAATAGCCATTCCAAAAGCCAGCACCCCTAAAATAGGGTACATGAATGACCCACCGGTTTGCATAAAGTTGACTATATCATCGTACATTTCAATCTCCAGTAATATTCTTTTTCATAGATACTAATAATTAAGTATCGTTAATTATTTTTTCTGTTCTGCAAGACTGGCGGGCACCACGCCTTGCTGCTTAATAATTTGTTTATAATATTGACGCCTTAGCATGGTTTGGCGGTCAATTGGCTGCAAGGCATCATTAATCAAGCTAGATAATGGCAGCTCAACCATGCCCGGCAGTTCGGCTTGCTTCCACGGTAATATATAGAGCACATTCGGCAATTCTTTATTACCGATTATCGACATTGCATCCATATCAATACGCTCTTCTGCAACAACTGTATTTGCGAGCGCACCGAAAGACAATACTATAAATAAATTGATGATAGTTTTCATGATTTTTTATTCTTTATTTTTTATTCTTTATTTTTTACTCTTTATTTTCTACTCTTGGATATTCGACGCTTTAAATCGACAATCCATTTATTCACTGTTGCATCTTTCTTACTAATCATAGACTGATATTTTTCATAATGTATCAGTGCAGGCTCTAACTCATACAAATATAAATCAAGTAAAATGCCCAAATTCAAATGCGCAATCGCATAATCTGCATTTGATTCAAGGGATTTATTATACATCTTAAGCGCCGTATCAAAGTCACCATTTAAGCGAGCAATCACCCCGAGGTGATTATATGCAATCGCATCTTTCGGGTTTAGCTCAATGGCTTTTTGTAAACTTTTTTGCGCCGCAGCCCTGTCTTTCAATCTGAGCTGCTGTAAACCCATATTCGTATACGCCGGTGCAAATTCAGGCACTGTCTGTATCGATTGCTCAAAAAAGGCAATAGCCTGTTTTGACTGGCGTTTTTGCGCAGCCTTTAATCCATCAACATAAGGTTTGGGCACATTATTCCATGCCTCATCCTGCCTGGGTGTCGCAGTGCCGCTAGTGTTCTCGCCCCCACTGATTGAGGCACAGGAACTGAGCGTTAACAATACAACACCTAAATAAATAATTAATTTAATGCGTAATAAGAACATAGGGCTCTATCTTTTCATATTTAGCATATTGCACTGGCTGAATACTCTTCAACACCGCTATACTTTTCTTAATCCATTCGTCATAAATATTCTGCTTTGTACGTTTTGCATTTATGCTATGAATATCAACCGACTTTTCTTCAAATGGATAAGCCTGCTCTTCAAGTAAAATCTCATATTGTTCAAGCTCTTCTGCAGACAACCCTTTGGGGCGCTGCGACTCCATTAATGAATGCGCAAGATGATTATATATTTCACCCATCTGATAAGTCGAGGCAGTAGAGAATTCTGCCACCTTATAAGTCATGACTTTCTTCAATGAGCTGATGGCGGTTTCCATACGTTTCTTTTTAACTTTTAGATTTTTCTTCAATGGGATATTAAGCTTAACTTGTTGGTACGACTTTAACACCGGCTGAGTTAATTCAAACATTGCCTCAGCGGCTAAATAACGGCTACGATCAGTACGCTGCTTGCCGCCTTTTTTCTCTGCAACAATTAATTTATTCAGCCACTGCTTTCTCTGCTTAGCCGAATTGGTTTTTTTATAAAACACACCCACTCTATTATGCGCTTCGATATTCTGTAAGAAAGGTTTTGGATATTTAGCAATATATTTTAAATATAACCCATTGGCCTTTGATCTTTGCCCCGCCTTTTCATACATTTCTGCAGACTGCCAAATAAGCTTACGTTTATCTTCTGGCGTTTTTGCAAAACCGGCCAACACATTTAATTCTTTTGCTGCTTTATCAAAATTACCAAGCGAAGTATAAATAATTACCAGCTTGCCACTAATGCCCTGTGCGAACTGTTTAGCCATGGCAGGGCTGCGGCGCATATTTTCCAGAATTCTGCCGGATGTTTGCCACTCATTCATCCCCATATAAAGTGCCGCCGCATCATATTCCGCAGTGGCCCGGATACTAGATGAAGGCGCAGCCTGACCGACGCGCATAAAATGAAATGCAGCAAGCTTATTGTCACCCTTGGCTTTATGAAATTCTGCCTGCTTATAAATACTTGCCGCCAGTTTATCGGTCAGCTCGTTTTTAAGTTTTATATTGTCTTTACCCTTGTAGGGCACACGGCTAATTGCGACAACATAGGCTTTTTCTGCTTCAACGTATTTAGCCAGTTCATATTGTGAATGCGCATAAACTATTGCTGCAGTACGCTGTAAATTGGCTTGCTTAATTTGCTTATTATCAAGAATACGTTTCGCAAAATCGGCGGCTTCCGGGTAACGTTTAGACTGCAATAAATTTTCTGCTGTCTTGGTAATAACCGCAGGCGCATGCTTGTCATTTGGAAATTTATTACTGAAGCGTATTGAACTGCTTAAAGATTGCTGCTGAAGTTGAGCTAACTGTTGCGGCTGCTGTTTTGGAATTTTCAACAACACTCCGTAGGTTAACAATGCGGCATAGCCGGCTTCTGCGCTTCTTTTGTTAAGTGGATATTTATATGCCGATTTTTCGTATTCTGCCAATGCTTTATTATAAATTTTTGCATCATACAGTGCTTCTGCGTATAAAAAATTAATATTCGCAGCTGCTTTTTCTAACGGGAAAGAGCGTAAAAAGTTTTCATACCAGGATGCTGCAACTTTGAAATCTTTTTGTTTTTTAGACTTTCTTGCCTGCGCATGAAAGTGCAGCGCCAACTCCTGAATATGGCGAATCAACTCGGGCTTAATTTTATCCTGATCTTCAGGTTTTTGCTTATTCCAGTAGGGCGTATTTACATCATAATTTTTCACATATAAAATTTTGCTATCTAAAACTTTATTATTTATTTTGCCATCGATGTATGCCTTTAGCGCTAGAGAATGAAATGACGGAGACATGACACTCTGCGGATACTTTTTAGTGAACGCCATAAATGTATCGGCCGCATCATTCCAGCGCTCTTTCTTGGCGTACAGCTTACCAAGTTGCTCATAAATCAAAGGTAAATATAGTTTCTTTTCACGCCCCTTAAATACAGACCCAATACTCTTGTAGCCATTAAGATAAGACAATGAAAGACTGGTGACTCGTAATGAATCTATTATAAAATCTTTTTCTGAATTACCCAGCGATGCAAGTATTCCATATTGGTCAAGTTTCTTTTCCGACTCTTTAATATCCAGCAGCACTAAATATGTTTGCAATGCCTGTTCATAATGCGATTGTTTAAACTGTGACCAGCCTAATTTATATAGCGCCTTTTCATACAATGGTGACTGTTGATAATTACTAACTATATTGGCATAGGCTTTTTCAGACGCTTCAAAATCGCGATTAACAAATAAAATTTCACCCCGGCGAAACTGCACTTCATCAATATGCAATGAATTGGGATAGTCTTTTACTATTGTATCCATGGCTTTCATGGCTTTATCCATTTCACCCACTAGCGAATATGCTTTGGCTAACTGGTAAAGTATCAAATCATTTCTTTCATGCCCGGGATACGTTAATAAATAAGTATTGTAATGCTCAATTGATGATAACTTGATCGCCTGTATTGCTGCCTCATCAGCACCGCCGCCCACACCAACAACTCCATGACGCTCTTCTTCGCTTATTTCTAATTCAAGATCGGCAACACGTCTTAACGCCTCTCCGTAATGAGTTTTAAATTCGGTTTTTTGTAAGTAAGTTTGATATTGTTCAATAGCGTGCAAGCGCTCCGGCGTAACCGTACTTGCCAGCGGATAATCAATCGGACTACTCGCCAGATCCTCTACCGTAATGTCTTTTTTCACTTCTGTGCCACAAGCGGAAACAAACAATACAGATAACAAAACCAAAGCTTTAATAGAAACGTATCTCATATTAATTACGTTCCATTAATGAATCATATAATCGAGCTTTAGCAAACAGAGCGCGGTCATGATAAAGCTTGATTTGATTGCGATGTAGACGCAATTTTTCAAGCGCCATAACACGCAGCTTGCTTTCCTGCTGCGTAATAGCCAGATTAACTTTTTTATTTAAATCATTTATTTGTTTGTCTTTATTCGCAATGCGCGCATTAAAACTCGAGAATTCAAATGGTGCAGTTTTCCAGGCCGTCTCTAAAGATTCTATCGAATCATTCATCTCGGTTACCGCTTTATTTAACTGTTGAACCTGACGTTTAACTGCCCAAATTCTAACCGGATAATCGACATCCATTTCCCACTGCAAACGGCCTTTTAATAAGCGATACTTTTCTTTTGACTCATCAACACCTTCTTCATTAGAGCCTTCAAGCCGCCCAAAACGTAACTCACTGTCTTCTAATAATTTTATTTTCTCAACTTCATCTGCAGTCGCTAACAACGCTGCATCTTCAGAAGCCTCTATCTCTTTAATCTTTGCGACTAACTCATTGCGGCGCTTAGTTAATACTTTTACTTTATTTAAACTTTCATCATCCATTGTTTTTGATAATTTATCTTTATAAACTTTGCGTTTCTCTTTTAAAATCATCTGTAACGCAGGAATATTATTATTCCAGTGATTCAGCATATATTTTAAATGCAGGATTTCCAGATAAGATTTAGCTTCATATTGAAATTCATTTGAAGATAAAAAAGGCAATAAATATTGCGTTAGCAACGGATCAAGACTTTTAATAACATTCACAGCCGATGTGATTTCTTTGCCAAGACTCCCTGGGTTTAGCTGTGCGATAAACTTCGGACTCTTTATAAACCCAACCAATTGCTGGGTTTCGTTTAATTGAAACTTATAACTGTCTATCGCTAAACCATAATGATGTAACGCCTGATCTCGCAGACCCATTTTTTCAAACGCATAGGGAATAGATATAAACGCTTCCTGCACTGCCAGGTCCGATTCGGTTTGACTCGATGCAAGATGCATCCAGGGAATAACTGCCTCCTGAAATTTATCTTCACGATAATGCGCCCAACCCACACCCAGTAATGCCTTATTGGTTTCAATACCTTTTAATCTAATTTGATTAAAATGCTCTATAGACACATCTGAATAACCGTCCCGCAATGCCACATAAGCTAATGCCAGATTTGCCTTATCTTTAAGAATGAGTTTTTCAGGATGCGCTGCATCACTTGACGCCAGTTCATCCAGCAACTCAAAACCCAGTTCAACATTACCTTCTTCAGGCCTTTGTATTAAACGACTTGCCGTATTAAATTGCGCATAATCTTTCCAGACTGAATCCGAAGAAAAGTGATCTAATGTTTTTTGAGCTTGCGTAAAATCTTCATTGCGTAAAAAAATAGCATTCATTAAGAACAGCTTCTCTTCATCACTTTCTAGCTGCAGCCCATCTTTAATATTAATAAATTGCTCTTCGGCCTGCGGGTACAAGCCATCCTCATAATGGTTTTTACCCAATAAGAAATGCGCTTGGTCGATTATAGAGACGGGAATCTCTAACTCTTTTTCGTTGAGCAATTGCTTAAATACAGCGGATGATTGCTTATGCAGATCATAAGACAGATACAGACCGCCCAGCAACAACGGCGGATTACTATCATCCGATGTTATGCGCTCATAGTGCTCAGCTACTAATAACTCAGTAATCGCTGAAAAATATTTCTGCTGAAAAAAATTATACAGGGAGACGCCGTATGCCAGGTCTTTAACTTTGTGGGATGCTTTGTCGCCCGCATACGCGCCGTTGGCTAAACCACAGCCAATTAAAAGACATACAATTAGAAAAAATTTGATAGGGTGTCGGTACCACATAAGAGAATATTGTTTATTTATTCCCAGACTTTCACTTCAAAATCCGGCTGTTCCTTGCTGCTGTTACCAACAATCTTTAACTCAATGTACTTTGCATAACCTGACTTTTCAATTTTTTTAGTTGTACCGCGCTTATAGTCTCGATCACTCGGCCCCTTGCCCACAAAGAAAGCCGTTAGTTCATGCTCACCCGAAGTTAGATTCCCGATATATAAACGTTGAACCCCGCCTCTTTTTAATGCTTTAATTTCACGTTCAGTATATAAGTAATTACTGACTACCTTGTCATCGAGCTTTAACTGAACTGAATCCAGCTTAAAAAACTCATCCGCATCTAAAGACAGGAAAACACTGACTTGCGTATTAGCCGAAAACAGCAAATCCTCTTCAAGAATGAACAGGTCTCTATTTAATTCTATAACTTCATTCTTTAAGCTTTCTATATCCTGCTGTACACCTTCGGGTGCGCCTGCTTGTGGAGTTGTTTTTTCATCTTCCGCATATACTGCAGCGTTAAATAAAAAACTATAGAACAGAAATAATGCGATAAAAACTTTCAATGCGGAAACCTTTTCACTAATTAAACTTTTCTTAAAAAAACACTCACAACTTGAACGTGAAATGTATTATATGCAAATCACTCACCCAAACGAAGCATAAGTTTACGAATCAATACTTTAACTCTAATTTTATACCGGTTATCTGTATTAATATAAGAAAATTCGAGTTTTTATATTTCTTTATTATATTTACATGAAGTAGTTCACTAAACGAGCCGATTTGTTTGCTTAGAATATATCAACGTGGTTTGCTATAACCACAAGTAGTACTCCAAAATTAATTCAGAAGTACTTCAGATCTACATCGTTAAAATAATTGATAAATGAAACAGGCATCTAGTATAGCTCAGTAATGGGCTGCTATTAAATGCATGAACATTAATTTCCAAGCGTACTGTAATGTGTAGGAGAAACGCGTGCCACTAACCCAACAAAAACTGAGCCAGTCAATAAAATCTTATCTGGCGCATGCAGGACGACTTTCTATAATTTTGCCCTTGCTGGCCGGTAGCCTCGCTCAAGCCGGTGTAGAGCGAGATCAGGCAAGGCGTATTCATGATCGTCTTGCTGGCACGCCACCAACCAATGCAGTGCTAACACAAATGGAAAGCGCCATTGTAAATAACGAAACATTTAATGGCGGCACTGGCTTAGAGGCTGCTGCTCAAATCGCCATGACTAACCCTAACTTTTATAACGTAACATTGAAAAATTACGCGGCGCCCTGGACCAATGAAGACCAGACAGCCTTTATCCCTTTAAACGACTACACAGCAACAGTGGTTGGCATGATTCGAGATGACAAAGACTTCAGAGAAGTACTTTCCGGCAATATTATTTATACGGGTAGCAATGTCGTTTCAACCGGTTACTCAGTCTCCAGCAATCTACATTATGAAGAACTGGAAGCGCTTGGCCCCGTCGCAGGTGACCTGTCTGACAGCTCAATCTTAGTTGAAAGAGTACAGTCAGATGTTAACAACTTACCTGCTGATGCTACCGCAGGCGTAGTAACTACACGTGCAGCAGCACAAGCCTTTTTCTCAGATGGCACCAATCGCGCTATGTTCCGCTTCACTCTGATGAACCATTTGTGCACAGACCTTGAACCTTTAAAAGATGTAAGCAGGGTTCCCGACCGTGTACGTCAAGACGTATCACGCAGCCCTGGCGGTGATAGTCGTATCTTTATGTTCAGCTGTGTAGGTTGTCATGCTGGCATGGACGGCCTCAATGGTGCCTATGCAAAATATAATTTCGACACTGTCTCTAACTCTTTAGTGTATGCAAGAACCGATGCAGCCGCCCTTGCCGACACATCATTAAATGGATTTGTAGCCGGTGGCATCACGGCTAAATATGTTAATAACGCTGAAAACTTTAGCCCCGGCTATATCACTACAGATGACAGCTGGGTGAATTACTGGCGCGTTGGCCCCAATAGCTTATTGGGCTGGGATGCAGCTGCCAGCAACAATCCTCTAGATGCTCGAGGCCATGCAACAGGCAACGGTGCAAAATCAATGGGGGCAGAGTTAGCTAACAGCCGCGCATTTGCAAGCTGTCAGGTTAAAAAAGCCTTTAAAGCCGTTTGCCTACACAACCCAGACGACTACGCTGCAGATAGAAGTATTGTTGACAGCATCACAAATAATTTTATTGGCACTGGTTACAACATGAAAACCGTATTTGCCAAAGTCGCTTCCTATTGCAGCAACTAAAATTTAATTAATTATTAAGACAGCTAAGCACTTACTTTAACAACAGTGAATAGTGATGAATAATATATTTGGAGAAAAATCAGAATGAAACATGAGCAGCATTATTCAGCACCATTTGCTCTATCTTCGCGTGAGTCACATCCATTGCGTACGTTTTTACGTTGCATTGCGCTCGTGTCATCAATAGGCGTTTTAGCCTCTTGCGGGAATAGCACTGAAGTAGAATCCAACACCAATGGCAACACAGGCGGTGGCGGCAATGCAGGTAATGGCCCGGATTATTCAGGCCCAGCACCACTGACTAATGAAGTTCAAAAATTTAAAACCGAATTCTGGAATCCACTCGCAGCAAATGACCGTTGTGGACAATGCCACACGAGTGGCGGTCAGGCAGAAAACTTTCCATTTGTTGACTTGCTGGATATTAATGCCGCTTTTGCTGCTGCAACATCAACAAACACTACCGGACAGTTAATTGTTGACCGTAGTACGCCGGGTAATTCAAGAACTGTTTTAAAAGTAGCTAATGGCCACCAATGCTGGGGCAGCAACTCTGACACAGCCTGTGCGGACATTATTGAAGGCTATATAGATAATTGGACTAGTGACACATCTATAACTGGTGGCCGTAGTATCTCTTTAACTGCGCCAAGAATTTTTGAACCTGGTAGAAGCCGTAACTTCCCGGCGACTGCAACAGATGGCTCACCCAGCTTTGAGACTATTCTCTATAACCCATTACTCGTACCATATTGCTCAGAATGCCACTCTGATAGCTCCGACACCCCTCAGGCACCTTTCTTTGCCAGTGGCGACCTCAATGTAGCTTATGCTGCAGCCATGTCTAAAATCAACCTTGACGCGGTAAATGAGTTAGCTAACGGCTCGTTAGAGCCTCTACCCATCGACTCTCCAGAGCAATCTCGATTTGTTACTCGAATTTTAGAGCTGCATAATTGCTGGACAGCTGATTGTTCAGCAGATGCCGACCTGATGCGCCTGGCTATTTTTAATTTTGCTCAGGGGATTCCTTTAACTGAATTAGATTCTGCATTAATCACCAGTAAAGCCATGACCTTTGCCGATGCAACACTTGCAAGCGGTGGCAACCGTTATGAAAATGACCAGATTGCGCTTTGGGAGTTTAAAACCGGCTCGGGTAATCAGGCATTTGATACCAGCGGCATTGAACCCGCTATGAACCTTACTTTTACTGGATCAGTTGGCTGGATACTCGGTTACGGTATTGAGTTTTCAAATGGCGGCTTTGCTTCTGCACTGCCTGAAACCAGCAGAAAACTGTCTGATCTTATTCGTTTAAATAACGCATACAGCATTGAAGCCTGGGTTATCCCTGCAAATGTTACTCAGGAAGATAGACGCATCATTAGTTATACCTCAGGTAACGGAACTACGCGTAACTTCTCAATGAGCCAGACACTATACCAGTATGAGTTTCTAAATCGCTCTACTGAGACAGATGAAGGCGGCAGACTATCTTTATTAACACTTGATGACGACGAAGATCTACAGTCTGCATTGCAACATGTTGTATATACTTTCGATCCAGTCAATGGCCGTCGTATTTACATTAACGGCGTATTTACCGAAGACGTTGATTCAGCAGACGCACAGGGTGGCAGCCTGCTCGATTGGGACGATTCATTCCCATTCGTACTTGGTGGCGAAACTGGTGATCCGGATGCTGCATGGAATGGCAAGATAAGAATGGTTGCCATACATAACAGCGCATTGAATCAGGATCAAATCAACCAGAACTTCAGCGTAGGCGTAGGCCAGAAATACTTCATGCTCTTTTCTGTAGGTGATCTGCTTAGCCCGGTAGAAAGCGAAGCTTTTGTAGTGATGCAAGCTGAACTTTATGACAACACAGCCTATTTATTCAACAATCCAATATTCGTAAATCTTGATGGTGAATATATTCCTGCAGGCGATATTCTTATTGACGGTATGCGTATTGGAATTAACGGCCGTGAATCTGTTACGGGACAGGCATTTGGTAATATCAATCTTAATATCAATGCGGCAAATTACACCGTTGATGGCCAGACCATCTCAAGATCAGGTACTGTTATTCCTGTAGGAAAGGGCCCAGAAAATGATGAGTTCTTCCTGACATTTGAACGTATCGCCAACATGTCCAATCCAAGAGTTGAGGCAGAGCCTGTAGCACCTGCGGCTCCACCTGAAGCTGATCCGGTATCTAAATTTGGGGTTAAAACTTTCGATGAGATAAATGCAAGTATGTCGAAAATAACCGGCATACCCACAACTAATGCTGCTGTCTCTGCGGCCTTTGCTTCATACGAGCAACAACTGCCTTCCACCGAAGATATTAAAGCCTTTTTATCTTCGCAGCAGATGGGTGTTGCTCAAATGGCGATGACTTACTGTCAGCAACTGGTTAACCAGGAAAGTGCACTAACAACACCTGTATTCTTCAGTGGCTTTAACTTTGGTGAAATCGCCTCGGTAGCATTTAACTCGGTAACTAAGAAAAATTATATTATCGATCCGTTACTCGTTGGTGCCATGAACCTTGAGGCGGGCAACAACCTGACTGAACAAGCTGACCCAGCTGTACTACGCAACTTCCTCGGTGCTACCAGCTTACAAGTGTTAGATGATGCGGCAACAATACCGGCTGACTCTAACTTTACAAGCCTGATAGAAAAGCTGAATGAATGTGCGACATGTAATGACGATACAGCACGTACAGCAAAAATCGTTATCGGAACTTGCGCAGCCATAGTCGGCAGCGCCATAACCATAATTCAATAAGTGTGATTCGAATGAATATTAAGAGGTATTTTTAATGAAAAACAAAAGCAAACCACTGGGTACCAACGACCCACTTTGCCATGCGGATCACTCAAGGCCCACTACGCGTCGTGACTTTATTAAGCAAGGTTTTATGACCGGCCCCGCCGCCGTTTTAACCGGCGGTGTATTCGGGTTATTTAATAACCCCCGCACGGCATACGCAGCAGTTTCTACAGATCTTGATCAGTTGGCAAGCGACATTCCAAACGCTGCCTGCCAGCTTGGTGGAGTAGCCGATGGCACATCCAAGATACCTTTTATCTGTTTTGATCTTGCCGGTGGCGCCAACTTTGCCAGCTCCAATGTTCTGGTGGGCACTGACGGTCAAATGGATTTATTAACAACCGCAGGTTATAGCAAAATGGGGGTTCCTGGCGACACCCTACCCGGTCAGGTTGAAGCTGCAGGTCAAAGCCTTAATACACTTGCAACCAGTCTTGATTTTACCAACGATCAGCTTGGTCTTAAATTTCATGCTGATAGTGCATTACTGTTTGGTATCCTCGAAAAATTTAAATCGGTTGCACCCGGCCTGGTTGACGGTGCAGTAATACCTGCACGTTCGGGCAACGATACCAGCAATAACACGCATAACCCTTTATATGGCATTGCGAAAGCAGGAGCCGTTGGAAGCGCCGTTACTCTGATCGGCTCACGTAACACTGAGTCAGGCGGTAACTCAATGGCACCTCCTGGCCTGATCAACCCTGAAATTCGTCCAACTAAGGTTGACCGGCCTACAGATGTAACCGGCATGATTGATGTTGGCGACCTGACTAGTATTTTAGACTCAAAAGAAGATGTAACTGCGGTTATGGAATCTATGGCTCGCATTAGCCATAAGAAACTAAATACGACAATCACTCAAAATGATGTGGTCAGGGATTTAGTTAAATGCGGCTACATAAAAGCAGCCGATATCGCAGACCGCTTTGCGGGTAAACAAGTCGACCCGGCATTAGATCCATTAATAGTTGGAGATGAAGCTGGAACGACTGGAATATTCACACCAACACAGTTTAATGGCACTGATCGCGGTGAATTTCAGAAAACCGCTTCAGTTATGAAAATGGTCATTGATGGTTATGCTGGCGCAGGAAGCATCACAATGGGTGGTTTCGATTACCACACAGGAGATCGCATCGCCGGTGAAAATAGAGATTTACGCGCAGGCCGTTGCATTGGCGCCTGCCTGGAATATGCGGCCCAAATGGGTTCACCTCTAATGATTTACGTATTCAGCGATGGCTCTGTCGCCAGTAATGGCACACTCGACAACACACAGCCACAGGCAGATAACTCTAGTGGTGTAAGGCTCGGTGGCGGAGGCAAAGGCGTTTGGACTGGCGATAATTCTTCTACAGCCTGTGCGTTCTTCCTTGTATTTAACCCTAATGGAACGATTAATAAGTTTGCTGAAAATGTTATGACAGACCATCGTCAAATTGGACGTTTCTCAGCCAATGGTTCGGTAGTAACCTCTGCAACCCCCGCGGCTAATAATGTGAATTTATTGGTCAACACGGTGATTGCTAACTACATGGCACTTAACGGTGATATAGAATCATTCGCTGACAATGATAAGTTTGCCAACCATGGTTTAGGTAATTATAAGCAGTACGTATCATTTGGACCGCTGGCTTAAATTGCTTTTAACACTATATGGAAAAATGGCTGTTTAAGAAAAAAATCTGTCTGTATTTTGGTTTATTAATCAGCACTCAGGCAGGTGCACAAACTGAAGCAGGATGGTTTAATTTTCAGCAGTCCATTATGGGGACATCCACCGTAGTGGAGCTCTATAGCGAAACACCCAAGCAAGCTGAGCATTGTAGCCAGTTGGTATTTGCTGAGATGCACCGTATCGATAAGTTAATGAGCCCGTATATCGAACAGAGTGAACTGGCTATTATAAATCGAGAAGCGGCCAACCACAGTGTAAGAGTTGGCCGTGAGTTATTTAATCTGATTAAATATTCGATTGAATTTTCAGAGTTATCTGAGGGCGCATTTGATATAACGTTTGCCAGTGTTGGCTACCTTTATAACTATCGCATGAAGCAGCGCCCTACAGACAAACAAATAAAGCACCAGCTCAGCGCCATAAATTATAAAAACATAATACTCAATGAAGCTGATACTAGTATTTCGTTTAGTAATAAAGACACTCGCATTGACCTCGGTGGAATCGCAAAAGGTCATGCAGTTGACAACTCGATAGAACTATTAAAAACCTGTGGCATTAAAAATGCGCTGGTAAGTGCGGGAGGAGACTCACGCATATTAGGCGACAAAAATGGTCGTCCCTGGGTGATGGGAGTCCGTCACCCGCGCAATAAAAATAAGGTAGTAGTTAGCATTCCGTTAAACGATTCAGCTATCTCTACCTCCGGTGATTACGAGCGTTATTTTATAGAAGATGGCAACCGTTACCACCACATAATTAAACCCACAACAGGACTATCGGCAGATCAAACATGGAGTGCCAGTGTTTTGGCCAACAAGGCGGTTACCAGTGACGCCCTGTCAACCACGCTGTTTGTACTGGGCACAGAAAAAGCCCTTAAACTCATCAATCAACTTGATGATGTTGAAGCAATTATAATAAATGCAAACGGCAAAATGTTTTATTCCAATGGATTAATGCCGCCGAAGGCAAACTAACTAATTTTATTTTATGACTCAGCTTCAGGCCGAGTATATGCAGGTTAAGTTTTATGAGTAACAAACTATTTAATTCACTAATACCTAAAACCACACAGTGGTTACCTCAGCTAACGCTTTTGCCATTGATTGGATTACTCGCATCTTGCGGTGCTGGCGGCGGTGCTGACTCGGGTGCAGACCCAGGCATTGAAGAGTTTCCAATTGCTTATGTAAAACGCAGTATTTTAGTTGATGATGAGGGCGTACTCATTCAGCCCGATATTCGCCGCCCTCTTCGCTCCACACCTGGTGGCGATATTTATTTAAAAGCTAACGCCAGTATTAGTGCCGTTGAAATTAATATTACAGGCTCAGTTACTAACGGCCTGGGAGATGTAAAAGACCTGGAGGTTTCCAGCGATGGCAAGCTACTCGTATTTTCACTATTAGGTGAAGACCCCGACCCCGATAATGACGACGATAACCCAAAATGGGATATTTATACTTACAATCGGGAAACAAGCGAACTTAAGCGCGTCATCATATCTGACATTGCGGCTGCGTTAGGTGATGATATTGCTCCGTATTTTTTACCCAATAATAATCGCATTGTATTTTCATCTAATCGCCAGAAGCAATCGCGCGCTATTTTAAGCACCGAAAGTAAAGCCCAGTTCTCTTCACAGGATGAAGACAACCGAGAAAAAGCACTGGTGCTACACACCATGGATTTTGACGGCTCAAATATTAAACAAATATCGTTTAACCAGAGCAATGACCTTGACCCCATTGTGCTGAGCAATGGCCGCATACTCTTCAGTCGCTGGGACAATATGAATCGTAATGACGCGATCAGTTTATACACAGTATTGCAGGACGGTTCTGACTTACAGCCTTTTTACGGCACCCACGATGAGAGCCATGAGGTAGCCGATGCACTAGACGCGGATGACAATATTCCTGTAATACAATTTGTACAGCCAAGAGAATTATCCGATGGCAGCATTATGATGATGCAAACCCCATTCTCAGATTCATTTGGTAGCGGTGAAATTGTTACTGTTGATGCCCAAAACTTCGTTGACCTAAACCAGCCTACTGCTGACAACCAGGGTGCAATGACGGGTATCTCCGCAGTACAAAAAGTAACTGCTAATAATTTAACCTTTGATGGCAGCATCCCCACTGGGGGGCGTTACTCTTCATTTTACCCTTTAAATGATGGCACCAGCCGCATACTAGTCAGCAAAGGTCTATGCCAAATAGAAATAGATACCAATACTGACCCGAATGCAGAGCCCGTACTTGAATCGCTTTTATGTGTTAGCGCTGAAGCCCAACTCCTGCTTAATGACCCGGCAACAACTGAGACAGAAGCCTACCCTGCCTACGGCATATGGCTTTATGATGCAAGCTCACAAACTGAAAAACGTATCGTTCGATCAGAGACAGGGGTCTTTATAAATGATGCAGTTGTTATGCGCCCTTACAATCGCGCCAATATTATTGAAGGTAGCGAACAATTAGATTCCAGTCTCATTGAAGAAAATGTCGGGTTACTGAACATACGTAGCATATATGACTTTGGAAACGGTACATTTAACGGCTGCTTTTTCAATCTATGTACCGATGCTAATGTCAGTAGCGTACTCGAATTAGGTGACCCAGCACTCGCCACGGCTGACCAGCGCCCCGCACGCTTTATCCGTTTAGTAAAAGCGGTTGGCATGCCCAATCGTCGTGACCCGGATTTAGCCAACCCACCTGATTTATCTAGCCGTGCATTTGGCCGTGGTGGACGCAGACTAGGCATGAAAGAAATCATCGGCTACAGCACGATTGAACCCGATGGTTCGGTACTCGTTAAAGTCCCCGCAAATATCGCATTCTATTTTGAAGTGTTAGATAAAGATGCAAGACGCATAGGCCCGCGCCATGAAAACTGGCTGCAGGTCACTGCAGGTGAAACACTCAGCTGTAGTGGTTGTCACACACACCCTAACGACGGCACACAACCTTTACCCCATGGGCGTAAAAATGCCGAACAGGCATCGATCAATATCAATGCCCCAACAACCGGCTTTTACCCTAATACACAGGACCCTGACACAATGACGGCCTATCTTGCCGGAGCACGTGACACAATGGCCGAAGCATTAAGCGCTGCTCAGGGTGTGCTGGGTGCTACACCAACTGTCAACGTAGTTTACAATGATGTTTGGAGCGACCCAAATACACTGACACCCAATGCTTCATTTACTTATGCCTATACAGGTGTTGCGGTTCCCGGCTTCTCAACATTAAACACACCGAACCCATACCTTGCGACTTCGCTCTGTGAATCACAATGGGATGCACGCTGTCGTGCCGTGATTAACTATCAAGATCATATACAGCCTGTCTGGGATTACACACCTCGAATTGATAGTGTAAGCGGGGCAGATGTTACCTGCACGAATTGTCACACATCAAATAACAAAACGACACTACCGGCAGGGCAACTAGAACTGACTTCAGAGTTTTCTGATGATGAAGCCCAGCACATTCAATCCTATCGCGAACTGTTTTTTGATGACGATGGCCAGCAACTGGTTAATGGGGCACTCGTTAATAGAACAGTAACAGTGCAGGCCAGAGATGACGAAGGAAACCTTTTGTTTACCAATGATGACCCTCCGCAACCAATATTTGAAACCATACCCGACCCTGACTTTAGTGTATCTCCTTCAATGAGTGCCAATGGTGCACGCGTTAGCTTCTTTATGGAGAAAATGAACGAAACAGAATTAAATGCTGGACGCACGTTAACTACACCCACGGTTAACCATGCCAATATGCTCACGCCTGCAGAGTTACGTTTAATTGCTGAGTATCTGGATATAGGCGCGCAATACTTCAATAACCCATTTGATCCCGCAGCGCCACAAAACTAGTTTATAATTAACAACTAAAATGATAATAACCGGACCATAAACTCAGGGCTGTTTGCACTAACTATGTATATTAGATTGACTGTCATGCTGCTTATGCAGCTGTTCAGTATGAATGTTTACTCTGCTTCTGAGCCACTGCAGCAAGTAAAAATTGCTGACCCTTTCATTGAAATGCATACCGGCCCTGGCGGCGGGTATCCCATATTTCATGTGATGGAGCGCGGTGCATTTATTGAAATTATTGTGCAACGCGCAGACTGGTTTAAAGTCCGCACTGAAAACAATAAAGAAGGCTGGGTTAGCTTTGCACAATTATCTAAAACACTCTCTGCAAATGGCGAACTAATCGAATTTAAAGTTATTACACAGGAAGACTTCGCCGATCGCACATGGGAAGTTGGTGTGATGGCGGGGGACTTTGGCGGTGCGCCATCGCTGAACGTTTACGGGTCTTATTTTTTTAATCAGGGCTTTGCCATAGAATCCAGCCTTGCACAATCCATTGGCGAACAATCCAGCAGCCTTTTATTAAAATTGGGTTTGCTCATTCAACCTTTCCCGGAATGGCAATACTCACCCTATTTTCAAATGGGCACAGGTATTATAGATGTTAAACCATCGTCATCCACAATACAGCCCATCGATCGCACTAACCAGCTTTCAAACTTCAGCCTGGGTGTGCGCACCCATTTAACCCAGAAAATTATTCTGCGTGTGGAATTTAGTCAATATATAATATTTTCATCCACCAAAGATAATGATAACAATGAGGAAATAAACGAATGGAAGGCAGGATTCGCAGTCTTCTTTTAGGCTGCATTTATACAGGTTTGGCGTTAGCCAGCATTAATTTACAAGCAGCTGATTTAGATGTTGAACAGGTTTCAAAGCCTGTTATTCAACCCGAAATTGAACGCATGGAATTTGATGAAGCTAAAATTAATCCGGACAATTTTGAAATTATTGCATCGTTCGGACTCATTAACATTGAAAACTTTAACTCAACCTCGATCATAGCGGCAAAGTTTGCGTACCGGGTTTCTGAAAACTTTTTTACCGAGTTAGAGTTTGGCTCAGCCACCGCAGGAAAATCAATCGTAGAAACTTTTTTAGACACCGATCAATTAACACCTGATGAACGAGATTATCAATATTACTTGATCAATGTAGGTTACGATATTTTCCCTGGCGAATCATTTATCACCAACAACACCACCTTCAATACTGCGCTTTATGCGCTTGCGGGTGCAGGTAATACACAGTTTGCGGGCAAAGATAATTTTACTTTTAGCTGGGGGCTCGGTTATCGCGTTGTGGTTAATAATTATCTTACTGCTTATTTTGAAGCACGTGATCACTCATTTGAGCTTGATTTTGCCAATGAGATTAGACGTACAAACAATATGGCAATTACTTTTGGTGTGGGATATTACTTCTAATTGGCATATGAAAAAGACTAGCACTCAGCCTCTACTTTTTTTCAAAATAAAACAAATTTTCATTTGTTTTATTTTTTCAATGGGTCTGTTCAATACCTCCGTTATGGCCAATGAAAAAGACAGCGCAGACAAACAACTCGCATGGGACTTCACCCTAAAAAGTCAGAATGGAAAAAATATAAAACTGTCTGAATTGCGTGGGCAAGTTATTTTGGTTAATTTTTGGGCCACCTGGTGCGGCAATTGCCTACAACAATTTCCACTGTTAAACAGTTATTATCAAAAAAACAAAGATAAAAATTTTACACTACTTTCCATTAATATCGATGAAGATTTATTAACCGCAACCCGACTTATTCAAAAACGTCAGTTTGATTACCCTATTCTATTTGACCCTTACAATCAGGTTAGCCGGTTATATTCAGTAGAAGATTTACCGACTTTATTTTTAATTGATCGAGATGGTTTAATTCGCTACACCCTCGACGATTCACAAATCAAACAACAGAAAATAACCCAGCAAGTTATCGAGGACCTGTTGAATGAATAAGCTTTTTATAAACATATTATTCGCTGGCATTGTCACTTTTCTGAGTGCATGCAGCGCACCCGAGCCCTGGGTAAAGCCCTACGAAAAAGGAAACCTTGCAGATCCAATTATGTTATTTGATCGCGACCCGGTTTCCAATTATTATCTGGGCCACGTACATGATGCCCGCGAAGGTGCTCGTGGTGCAGGCACTGCTGCGGGTGGTGGATGTGGGTGTAATTAATAAGATGAAGCTTTGCACTGCATTTTTATATCTGATATTAACGCTGCTCATTACGAACCAGCTTGGCATCGCAGCAATTCTCCCCGAAGAACGGGTTGATGTGCTCTACCATAATTATACCGGTGGCGGCATTACCGTTGATGGCCCCTCGGTTTTAGTGCGCAAAAATTTTGCCGATAAAGTGTCTATTTCAGCCAATTATTATGTTGATAATATAACCAGTGCATCAATCGATGCAGTTACACAAGCCAGTCCATACACAGAAAAGCGAGTTCAGCAATCTATCGGTGCGGATTATTTGAATGATAAATCGACGCTGAGTTATAGCTTTACAACCAGTGTTGAAAGTGATTTTGATGCAACTACACATTCGTTTGGCATTAGTCAGGAAATGTTTGGTAGCATGACGAACGTAAGCCTGTCTTACGCGGTAGGTGACAATATAGTCACTCAAACCGGTGTTGATTCTTTTTTAGAAACATCTGGTTTTAAACAATATCGTACATCGCTATCTCAGGTGCTAACAAAGAATATGATAATGTCATTAAACTATGACATTATTACTGATGAAGGTTTTCTAAATAACCCATATCGTAATATACGTTATTTAGATAATAGTGTTCCGAGAGGCTACTCATATCGCCCTGAAGTATATCCCGAAACACGCACTACCAACGCAGCAAGTATCGGGCTGCGCTACTTCCTGCCCTACCGCGCTGCAATTTATGGAAGCTACCGCTATTTCAGTGATAGCTGGGATATAAAAGCAGATACATTTGAAATAGGTTACGTGCACCCACTAGAAGAAAACTGGACATTTGAAACTAGCCTACGCTATTACACTCAAACTCAGGCAAGTTTTTATAGCGACTTATTTACGGTTAATAATCCCGATGGCCCTGCAAATGTTTTTGGTCGTGATAAAGAAATAAGTACGTTTACAGATTACAATATTATGTTAGGAGTAAGCTACGAATTTGAAAGTGACAGCCTATGGATTTTTGAGCGTGGATCCGCAAATCTTTATTACACATTCATGTCATTTGATTATGCAAACTTTAACGATTTACGAGTAGAAACAACTGTGCCTGGAGATGAACCCTTATACAGTCTCACCGCAGGCGTGACTCGACTCTTTGTATCCTTCTGGTTTTAGCTAAACAGCAACTATTTATCCAACACATAAAAAAAGACGCGATGGCGTCTTTTTTTATTAATCCAAAACTGAGTAATTTAAGCTGGCGAAAACGAAGACCCACAACCACAGGTGGTTTGTGCGTTCGGGTTACGAATCACAAACTGCGCACCCTGTAAGTCTTCTTTATAATCAATCTCTGCACCCACTAAATATTGAAAGCTCATAGGATCAATTAATAACGTTACACCGTCATTGTTCACTTCAGTATCACCATCTTTAAGTTCTTCATCAAAGGTAAAACCATACTGAAAACCAGAACAACCACCGCCGGAAATAAACACCCGTAATTTCAGATTAGGATTACCCTCTTCTTCAATTAAGTTTTTTACTTTGGCCGCTGCCGCATCGGTAAAATCCAGAGGATCTGGCATTGCATTATCAACTGTTTCAGCAGTCATTCTCTTTCTCCAAAAATTCTGTGGTGCTATTAATCTGCTTATTTTGTATTACCTGACTAATTTAGTCAAGTTTTAAGCGCCGGCTTTTACTAGCTAGCTGACGGGCTGGGCTCTGCATTTTCATCCCCGTCTTCATCATGAGGCGAGGCATTATCTGCTTGATATTCCAGCAGTTTATTCTCGTCTTTGCAGTGCACGAGGTTACCATTCACTTCTGCACCCATGGCCATTTCGAGTAAATTGTAGTAAACATTACCCTTCACCTGTCCATGCCTTGAAAGCTCTACCCGCTCGCTGGCATACACATCGCCGGTAACCTGACCATTAAGCACCACAAAAGGCACGCGCACTTCACCTTCAATCTGGCCCTGATCACTGAGAATCAGCATTGAATGGGCATCTTCTTCGGCAATCACATTGCCGACTATTTTGCCGTCAACATGCAGGCCACCGGAAAAAATAAGATCTCCATGAATCTCCATCGCCGTACCGACCAGAGTTTCTATTTTAGTTGAGTTTGATTTTTTCTTGCCCCACATTGGCTTCGCTTCCTCTAGAAATTAAATCATCCCAGGGGTAGTTTTTTTCAACCCTGGGAACCTTTGCACTTTTAGGTTGTGCTTTAATGAAAATGGACAATGGCTCAAATCCTTCTGGAAATCTGATACCACCTTCAAAGTTTTGAAAATATTTAAATCCGAATTTCTGACGCTTCCTGGCTTTTCCTGTTGCCACCGTGGGCAAATCTAAACGGACTTCAGTACCATCGGCTTTTTTACCCTGAAACGATATTTCGAGGTAGCCCCGCTGCACATAATCATGCCGACCCACCTGAATTAACACTACTTTATAAGTATAGCCGCCATTATGATCCGGGTGCAGCAGTATCTTATTAACTTTAATTTCACGCTTAGCTTTACCCGGCGCTACAATATTGTGGTAAAAAGTCAGCTCCTCTTTCATCTTGAGGGTTTCATCCTGACACTCCGCCAACGTTACACTTATTTGACTACTGGCATCTTTTTGGATATCGCTACCGCGGGACAAGCGTGCATTTTCACGCAGCGCATCTTCTTTTCGGCTAATTTGATCCTCTAAAGACAGGCGTAAAATTTCGATTTCCTCATCGTAATCCGCCTGATCAAAACCGGCAACATAACGCCCATACTCAAATGTACTCCACATCACTAATAGAATAACGAGCAAAATTGCCACCCCACTCGCTATCCACAATTTGGGCTGATGAATGGAGATTAGGTGTTTACTGTGTACCGGGTCTAAACTCATAAACTTATCTATTTTGTCTTTTTATTAGCGGTATTAACCTTAAACCAGACTAAGGCAATAACGCCACCTGATTAATGCCAGTGGTTTCATTCAAACCAAACATTAAATTCATATTATGCACAGCCTGCCCCGCCGCACCTTTTACTAAATTATCAATCACCGATGACACCACCACCGTGTCGCCACCCTGGGGGCGAAACACGGCAATGCGACACATATTCGAGCCTTTCACACTACGCGTTTCAGGTGCCGTGCCCATGGGCAGCACATCCACAAATGGCTCATCTTTGTAACGTTCAACATATAGCTGATGCAAATTATCTGCATCAGCCTTTAGCACGCCGTATAAGCTGGCTTCAATGCCACGAATCATCGGCATTAAATGGGGCACAAAGGTTAGCCCCACATCATGCCCCGCAATACCACCCAGCACCTGCCGGATTTCAGGTAAGTGCCGATGACCATCAACCCCGTAAGGTTTCACGCTTTCGGTGGCTTCGCATAATAATGTGGCGACACTCGCGCCACGCCCTGCACCACTGACACCGGATTTAGCATCCGCGATTAAATGTGCATCATCAATTAAATTATTCTCGATTAGCGGAATATAACCCAGCGTCACCGCGGTGGGGTAACACCCCGGGTTGGCAATAATGCGCGCGGCTTTAATCGCTTCACGATTTATCTCAGGCAGGCCGTACACGGCCTCGGCAAGAATATCCGGGCAGGCGTGATCCATGCCGTACCATTGTTTCCACACTGCGGTATCTTTCAAACGAAAGTCAGCAGCTAAATCTATCACTTTCACCCCTGCGTCCAATAATGCAGGCACCATTTTCATGGCAGTGCCATTAGGGGTTGCGAAAAACACTAAATCACATTTTGAGAGCGATGTAATATCCGGCTCAGAGAAGTTAATATCCACATGCCCGCGTAAATTCGGATACAACGCAGACACCGCCTGTCCCGCCTCTGCCCGCGATGTTACCACCGCTAATTCAACGTTTTCATGTGCCACTAATAAGCGCAATAACTCAACGCCTGTGTAACCGGTGCCACCGACTATGCCGGCTTTAATCATCTGTGAACCTCTTACTGCAAATAAAGCTTACCGAAATTTTAATTAGTGTAAGCAAGTGATTGATATATTGGGTGTTAGTATAGACTGAATTAAACCTGCGGCATAGCCAACTCATGCACAGAGATTAGCTTAAAGGGTGGTTTCAACGTTCTTTAAAAAAAGATAATGCACGCGAATATAAATTTCCTGCAGATGACAGATTGCACTGCCTACCTGCTATGGGCTTTATATAAATAGAAAATAGCCTTCATTTGCGTTTTCTTTTAATATGCTTTGCTCTAACAACACAATAATTACACCACATCAAAATTTAAGCACGGAGAAATCATGCTCTGGTTAAAAGCCTTTCATATTATTTTTATGGTGACCTGGTTCGCCGGCCTGTTCTATTTGCCGCGCCTGTTTGTATACCACGCAGACAGCTCGGATGAGATTAGCAATGAACGCTTTAAAATCATGGAGCGCAAACTATTTTACGGCATTATGACCCCGGGGGGCATCATCACTTTGCTGCTGGGCTTGTGGATGTTATTTGACTATGCCTGGGTGGCCTATAAAAGCGAACTGTGGATGCAGTTAAAGCTGTCACTGGTGGTAGTGTTAATTGCTTATCACGCCTATTGCTGGAAGCTGGTGAAAGATTTCAAATATGATCGTAACACTCGCTCACATGTCTGGTATCGGTGGTTTAATGAGTTTCCGGTGCTGATACTGGTAGCAGTGGTGATATTTGTGGTGGTTCGGCCGTTTTGATTAAAAGTAACAGAATCCAATGCTACTGATTATTCAGAAGATAGCATTGGTATCTAACTGGCAATTTACTGGCGATTTACCCGCGTAGTAACGGCTCCAGCTCAGTCAGTGCCTTTTTATAAACTTTACGTTTAAAAAACACCACCTCATCCAGCGGATGCCAGTAATCCACCCACGACCAGTTATCAAACTCCGGGTGTTCCATGGTGCTTAAATTGAAATCATTTTCAGTACCCACCAGTTTCAGAATAAACCAGATCTGCTTTTGACCGATACACACCGGATGGCTATTGCGACGCACCATCCACTTCGGCAGCCGGTAGCGCAGCCACTTGCTGGTTTTGCCCACAACCTCCACATGCTGCGGGCTGAGGCCGGTTTCTTCAAATAATTCACGGTACATCGCCTGATCCGGCGATTCATTTTGATTGATCCCCCCCTGGGGGAATTGCCAGGCATTCTGACCAAAGCGGCGCGCCCAGAAGACCTTGCCGTCCGGGTTGCTTAATATGATGCCCACATTGGGCCTAAATCCGTCAGAATCAATCACTTAACGATGCCTGTTTAAAAGTTACCTCTGATTCTTCCAAAAATCAGAGCAATGCGCAATGTTTTCGTTACAATACACATTCGACCGATCTACTATAGAACAATTCTATATAGATTGGTTAAATTAACATTTTATTTATGGTGAAACTTTAATGGCATTAGCGCTTTTCGATTTAGACAATACCCTGCTTGCCGGGGACAGCGATTACCTGTGGGGGGAGTTTTTAACCGAGCAGGGCGTGGTGGATGCAAATTTATACGCCCGCGAAAACCAGCGCTTTTATGATGAATATAAGAAAGGCACGCTGGACATTCACGAATTTCAGGCATTCTCTCAACAACCACTGGTGAATAACGACATCGAAGAAATGCTCGCCTTACGAGAGCAGTTTTTAAAAGAAAAAATCGAGCCAATCATGAGCCCCGCCTCATTTGAATTAATTAAAAAGCATCAAACACAGGGTGACACGCTGGTCGTCATTACTGCCACCAACAGTTTCATTACCCGGCCCATCACCAGCGCCTTTGGCATTGAGCATTTGCTGGCCACCGAGCCTCAAATAATCAATGGGAAATACACCGGAAAAATTGCTGGCGTGCCCTGCTTTCAGGAAGGCAAAGTCACGCGCTTAAATGAATGGATGCATCAGCAAAATTTAAACTTACACGGTAGCTGGTTTTACAGCGACTCTCACAACGATTTACCTTTATTATTAGAAGCTGAAAATCCAGTCGCGGTTGATGCCGATGAAAAGTTACTTGAATATGCACGCCAGCATAACTGGCACATAATGAGCTTACGTTAAGCTCGCACTTTACTTACTCGGAATAAAAATGAAACATTCATTAAGCAAACTTTTATCAGCACTTTTTTTAATACTCACATTCACATTATTGAATGCCTGCAGCTCGACGATGCTCGTCGAAGACTGGAGCGACAAAACTTACAAAGGCCCAACTCTGAAAAAAATTCTTGTGATTGGTGTTATTAAAGAAGAAAGCCGTAGACGCTCATTTGAAAACGAATTTGTCAGATTAATTACTAATGATGTACGCACCGGCATTGCCAGTCACACTGTGCTGGGCGACTTAAAAACCCATGCTAACAAAGAAAGCGTACTCGCCGCCGTTGAAAAAAGTGGAGCCGATGGTGTAATTATTGTAACCACCCACGGTGTGACCCAACAGAAAAGAGTAACGCCTATGACCGTTGATTACATTCCAGGTGCGGCTAGCTATGGTGGCTATGGCGATATGTACGGTTACTATGGCTTGTCCCATGCGTATGTTTTTAATCAGGGCAACACGGTGTCCGAAACTATTTTAAGAGTCGATACCAAGCTATTTGAAGTCGCATCGGAGAAGATGATCTGGTCTGGAAAAACAGAAACGCTAAATCCGAAGTCAGCCACAAAACTTATTGCAGAATTTGAACAGCAGGTAATAAGAGACATGCGTAGAAACGGCTTTATTGATTAATATTTTGGCACCAACATTAAGCGTATTTTATATTGCGCCACATTTATTAAGACAGCAAAATATCTTTAGAGCTTTCAAACTGCTGCTGAGATTTTTCAACAATTTTGTGCAGCAGTGCCGGATCGAGTTTATTGGCGTGCCAAATTTCAACATCAATTTCTGGCAGGTTATTTACTGACGAGTCGATATCAAAATCACTCTCATTATTTTCATCCGGATTTTCCACAAAATACCGGTCAACAATCTGGCTTGCCAGACAAATTAACCACGCCGCACTCTGAACTTTTTCAGGCGCCAGTTGCGGTGTTAGTTGATAGCGTACTGAGCCGCAAATCTGCTCCGGAAGATTCCATTTTTTTAATAAACCGCCACCGACTTCGGTGTGGTCAAAACCCATAATTTCAGTTTCGGCTTTAGCCAGTTCAAGCCTGTCATTTTTTTGCATTTGTAAAGCCTGTGACATCTCATCCGGCATTTTTAAATACAATAATAGCGAGCCAATATCATGCAATAAACCCGCTATAAAAAATCGCTCAATCTGCGACTCGCGCTTAAATGCCGCCAGCACCCGCGCCGTCACCGCTGTACTTAAGCTGCGCTTCCAGAAATCTTTCATGGAAACCAGTTCACAGGGAATGCCGTCAAATACATTAATCGCCGATGCGGCGACCACCACACTGCGCAATTCTTTGTGTCCAATTAATGCCACTGCGCGGTACACCGTATCAACTTTGGCAGTGAAACCATAGAAAGGGCTATTCACCAGTTTAAGCAGGCGCGCGGTGAGGGCAGGGTCATCATTAATGACCTTGCCAATTTTGGTGGCGGTGGATTTAGGGTCATCCATAACCCCGAAGACTTTGTGAACAATGACCGGCAGACTGCCCAGCTTGCCACTGCGTTCAATTAATTTTTCAAGACTTTGCAAAGGTGACTTTCCCCGTTATCCCCTGTAACCCATTGTGAAACCAATGAGCCACTATTAAAACTGCTGGTTTAGTCTTAAGTTTAGTCTAAGTTTTAGGGAGTGTAACGCCAGTTTGGCCCTGATATTTACCCGCTCGATCGCCGTAAGATGTTTCGCAAATTTCGTCTGACTCAAAAAACAGCATCTGTGCAACGCCTTCATTGGCATAAATTTTTGCGGGCAAGGGTGTGGTGTTGGAAAATTCGAGGGTCACATGGCCTTCCCACTCAGGTTCTAGCGGCGTGACATTCACAATAATGCCGCAACGCGCATAGGTGGATTTTCCCAGACACACGGTTAGCACGCTACGCGGAATTTTAAAATATTCGACCGTGCGCGCCAGTGCAAATGAGTTGGGAGGAATAATGCAAACGTCAGATTGCACATCCACAAAACTGTTGTCATCGAAATCTTTTGGGTCGACAACTGCTGAGTTGATATTAGTGAATATTTTAAACTCATTGGCACAGCGCACATCATAACCATAGCTGGAAGTGCCGTAGGAAATTAGCCGGCTATCGTTATTATCATAACGAACCTGCCCCGCCTCAAACGGTGAAATCATGCCTTCATTTTCCGCCATTCGACGAATCCACTTATCTGACTTTATGCTCATGGGTTTGCGCTTCCGAAACTCTGTGAATTATTTGTGCGCGCATTCTAGCATATAACGATAAAAATCTTAGCCCCCCTCATGGCAAAGAGGGGCTGGGGAGATTTGCTTTTGGAGAGGCAGACAGTGCAATAGTCAATTCTCATTCTACATTTACGCTGATACACCTAAGTCAAAAGCATAAAAGAAAAAGAAAACGCGAGTGAACGCAAATGCCCGCTAATTAAAGAAGCAGCGTTTTTTGAAATAGTAATAATGAAATAGAAGAGATTAAATCCCCCTTAACTCCCCTTTTACTAAGGGGGAGGCATAAAAAAGCCCTCTTTCGAGGGCTTTTTACTTACCACCAGAATAACTAAACCGATCAGTTATTTTCAATAACAATATTCGGGAACTTGCTACTGTAATCTTTCGCCTGCGAAGCCAACTTCGCGGCGGTACGGCGAGCAATTTCACGATAGATAGTCGCAACCGTGCCGTTTTCATCACTGGCCACAGGCGGCACACCTTCATCGCCACTGGTACGAATCGACATATCTAAAGGCAGTGCGCCCAAGAAATCCACATCGTAATCTTCTGACATGCGCTCACCGCCGCCCTGCCCGAAAATAGGCTCAGCATGGCCGCACTCAGAACAAATGTGCACACTCATGTTTTCGATAATACCCAGCACAGGCACTTCAACTTTCTCGAACATCTTCAGGCCTTTACGCGCATCTAGCAGCGCAATGTCCTGCGGAGTGGTTACGATAACCGCGCCACTTACCGGCACTTTTTGCGCTAGTGTTAATTGCACATCGCCGGTACCGGGTGGTAAATCGATCACCAGGTAATCCAAATCTTTCCACTGGGTATCCACTAATAACTGCTCTAAAGCCTGCGTTACCATCGGGCCACGCCAGATCATCGGGGTTTCATCGTCGATCATAAAACCGATAGACATGGCCTGCATGCCGTGCCCCATCATCGGTGATAATGTTTTACCGTCTGCCGATTCCGGCTTGTCGGTGATGCCTAACATACGCGGAATACTGGGGCCGTAGATATCTGCATCTAAAATACCAACATTTGCGCCTTCTTTGCTAAGCGCCAGTGCCAGGTTAGTGGCAGTGGTTGATTTACCCACACCACCCTTGCCCGAGGCTACTGCAATAATATTCTTGATGCCCTCTAAAGGCTTCAGGCTGGATTGTACTGTGTGAGCAACTATGTCGTGACTCACATCAACTTTAACGGAGTCAACGCCGTCGATTGCGCCGACTAATTTGGTTAACTCATCTGAAAGCTTTGCATAGTGACCTTTTGCGGGAAAGCCCAGCACGATCTTAATAGTTACTTCTGAACCATTAATATCAATGTCTTTTACCGCATTAGCGGCTTTTAGATCTTTTTCTAAATAAGGATCTACATATTTTGCAATTGCTTCTTCAACTTGTTGCTGTGAAACGCTCATGGCATTTACTCCAAAAAAACTGATTGTGTCGCCCTGGAGTTACACCCCGGGAGCTAAAAAATGTTGTTGCGAATTCTACACCAGTCACCCCCAAAATTAACCCTACCCTTTGTTGGTATAGAGAAAGTGCCGGTCATAGAGAAATGGCTAGCGGTTGAGCCGCATGCTCAAAACCGATGGATTCGCGCCGTGGGCGTTAATTGGGGGCTAAATTCACTTTTTCAAGGTGCCGGCTCGCGGCGTACCCGAAACCCGGCGCTGCAATATTTCCAGCACCTGCGGGTAAATAACCGCTTCACCTCGACTTTTCGCAAACAGTGCCTGCCTGATTGCATCAAAACTGCCTTTGGCCAACTTATTTTTGAGGGTAATCACCTTGCGCTTATTGCCCTTTGGACTATTAAAATGCTGCAGCTGTAACTCACCCTCGCTATTCTCAAATACTATCCCGGTAAAGGTATCCGGCACATCTTTAATGGTGAATAGCAGCTTAAAGGTAAGCTTATGCAACATGTTATCCGGTAGATTCGACAAATCATCCGCTAACACTTCAATATCATTCAAAACAAACATAATTTTAACTTCTCACTAAAAATCCAACAAAGTTTAGCAAAACTTTGCCATACAAAAACCAGATTAATGTACAATAAATTCAGATGATCGTTTTACCTAACTGTAAAACTGATTTTCAGGGACTACAATTAAGGTATCCCCCAGACGATACCACCTTGCTTTTTATAATATAAAACCGTCAACCGGAACTTGAAACTCGCACATATGAGCTCAGATTCAGAAACACCAGAACCACCCAATAATATCGTTGATATCGACGATCCGGAAAAAGTTTCTAAAGCTATTAAGCGCTTTATTAATGGCGAAAGTGGCAATGAATCCGGTTCAGCAAATGCAGCTACTATCTCTAGCAATGCAGGCAAACAATTTCATGACCGCCGCGATGTAATAAAAGCCCTCACCAGCTTACAAACTTCTTACAAACCCAAATTCGCCCCCAATGAAACCAGTTTTAGAAACGACAGTTTCAAACATGCCCTGCTTAACAGCATGGCTAAAATGGGCAATACCAGCATGACCAAAACCCTCAATGCAATTGACGGGCGCACCATTGATTTTGTTGAAATGTTATTTGGGGCTTTTTTACGCGACGAAAATGTTTCGGTAGCGGTGAAATCATTACTGCTGGAATTACAAATTCCGTTAATAAAAGTCGCCATGCTCGATGCGCAGTTTTTTCAAAATAGCAAACACGCAGCACGTCGTATGCTCGATAATGTCGCCCATCTGGGCATTGGAATTGAAAACGAAGACAACACATTATACAAAACCATTAAGTTAATTATTGAACAACTGCAAGCTACGTTTGAGCAAAATCTATCCAGTTTTAATACGGCACTCACCGCCTTAAACCGCTTAATGGCGATTGAAAAAGATAAAACCGGCAAGCAGGAAGAAGAAACCCAAAAAGCTATTTTAAAAGAACACGCTCGTCAAATTGTTTTAAACGAACTGCAGCGCTGCACCTATAAAAAAATTATAAAGAAAGATTTAAAGCCACTCATTTTGAAGCAATGGGCGGCACTGATGTTTAATCGCTTTATTAAATACGGCAAAGACAGCAGTGAATGGAATGAAATTGTTACCCTGTTAAAACATCTGGTATATAGCGTGCAACCCGTTAAAACATCTGAGCAGTGGGTGTTGCTCAATAACGACTCGGGTATTTTAATTAGCGACATTGAGGCACAACTCAGAACCACGACTTTAAGCCCGGGAGGTATCGATGCCTCGATCACTGCATTAAAAGAAATTCATTCGCACTTAATAGAGTCGTCTGAATTTTTCCTCGACCAGCCAGACTATACTCTGTCGGAAAGAAGCCTGGATGAAATCATTGAAGACTCCAGCGAAGCCATGCCGGATGATGGCGACCCGCCACACATGCAAATTTCGCGCTTACCCAGCGACGTTAAACAGGGTGTGTGGTTTGAAATTTATAATGGTGAAAACAAGGCATTACGCAGAGTAAAACTCTCGGTGATTTTATTTGATGAAGCGAAACTCGTTTTTGTTGATCGCCATGGTGACAAGGTGATAGAAAAATCTGCCAATGAGTTTGTGGACGAACTTAACGAAAATAAATCTAAAATCATTGCCGATCATTCAATATTTAACCATGCATTAGGGCAGATTATTAATTCAATTATTCGATAAGAAATTTGAATTAATAATCAGGTTTTATCCGGCGGATAAATATCCCACTCAACTAAAAAATCCGGATTGGTCACAAGCGTTTCCGACTCCGCCAGTTTATAATCGCCGGGCCTGGCAGGCAGGTAATGATCTAAATCCGGAGGGATACTAAATTCCTCCCCCGTATCTTCGCGCTTAACCACTAAACCATCTTCATTATCAATACGCACAATGGGCCCAACAAATTGCTCAAAGGCATCCAGATCACCAAAGTCATTCATGCAGGTTAAACTCACCAACACGGTTTTGCCAATCATTGTTGCGGCTTGTTTCGGATCGAACACACAGCCTGCGAATACTTTTTCACTCATAATATTTCTTCAAATAAATTTGCGCGCATTATACGTTATTTTATCTTTCAAGTACGGCTATTGCACTTTCCAGCGCCAACCTTAACTCTTTTGCCTGATCAATGGTCATTGCATAATAGCGGCTAATTTCAGCGTCTTCGGCGGTTTGCCCTGGCGATGAAATAAAGTGCGGACGAAACACCACCAACTTGTGGTCTTCAATGGGCCCCACATCCCAGTTGGCAATAGGGTAAATATTTTCGTTTTCCTGATCTGACATACTACACCTCTTAATATAAGTTCAACGGCTATTTTATTACCAGACCAAAGAAAAGGAAAATGCTAATGACCTCAAACATAGAAAGGCTCGAACAATGACAAGCTTGTGAATCCAGAATATTTCAATTTCTGTCTATGTTAAAATTTAGCTCCAATTCAAAATACAGTAAAGCCCCTATGAATTACACTGGCAATATTCAAAAAATGCAAACCCAACTCAAAGACACCGTGCAATATCACCTGCCAATCGGAAATGAGCTGGTTGATATGAATGCATTAATCGGCTCTGAAATTAAGTTTAGTTATGCCGGTGGAATTAACTGTGTAAGTTGTAACCGTAAAACCAAAAAGAGTTTTAGCCAGGGATTTTGCTTTCCGTGTTTTAAAGCACTCGCACAATGCGACATGTGCATCATGAGCCCGGAAAAATGCCATTTCGCTGCTGGCACCTGCCGAGAACCCGAGTGGGGTGAGCAGTTTTGCTTTCAGGATCATTATGTTTATTTAGCAAATTCATCCGGGTTAAAAGTCGGCATTACCCGGGGCACACAAATTCCAACGCGCTGGATGGATCAGGGTGCTACTCAAGCCATTCCTATTTTCAAAGTTAAAGACCGCTTAACATCCGGCTTAGTTGAAGTGATTTTTAAAAACCATGTTGCGGATAAAACCAGCTGGCAGAAAATGCTCAAAGGTGAAGCAGATAAATTAGATATGCAGGCACGGCGCGATGAACTTTATGCATTAAGTGAAAGCGCACTCAGTGAACTGACTGAAACATTAGAAGGCAACGCTATTGAATTTTTAGAAAATGAATCAGTTATTGATATTAATTTTCCCGTTAACGCTTATCCCGAAAAAGTTAAATCTTTAAACTTTGATAAAACGCCGCAAATCAGCGGCGTTTTAAATGGCATTAAAGGCCAGTATTTAATTTTAGATAATGGTGTATTGAATATGCGTAAGTTTGGTGGTTATCATTTAACGCTAGAAGCATAAACATTAACCTTCACGGGTAGTTAACTGACTACCTGCATATTATAAACCTAACTCTACCTCTTACGCTTATCTAATTCAGTTAAATACGATTCAACTTTTTTTATATAAGGAAAATTACTGGCATTTTGCCGATCAACTAATAATAAATATTTTTCATACGCATGTTTAGCCTTAAGTGGACTCAAATCTTCTACTGTATTTGCATAGCTAATCCATGCCTGTGAGCTATTCGGCTTTATAGATATCCAATGTTCCATATAGGGTAAAACTTTTTTATAACTAACCGCCTTTAAATACGACAAATAATAAAGCCAGTGCAATGAGCCTACATGATCAGGATTAAGTTCCAATGTTTTAATATAGAAATTCACTGCCTTTGCATTATTACCTGTTTGCTGATAAACCCAGGCTAGATTTGCCATTAGCAAATATTTATCTATAATGACTTCACTTGCGGCATCAGCAGCCTTAACTGCAGCATCCATATTTTTAAGTTGTACATAATTCACTGCCCGACCCACCAATAAAAACTGATTTTGAGGGTGAATCTTCAAGCCCTCATTTAGTATAAAAATTGCATTTGTATAGTCTTTTTTTATTGCATATAGCTCATTTATTTTTTTAAATAAACTTGATCTTGCCCCAAAGAGCAATGCTCTTTTATACCATTTAATCGCATTACTATAATCCTTATTATTCCAGTAATCCCTTGCCTTATAAACTGCGTCATATCCGCCAAGGGAGATTAGCTTTGGCTCTACCACTGCACGTTTTCTTTGACTTGCCGCATGGGACGACATTTCAAATAACGAGCCTCCCCACTTTGGTTCAATTGCAACCATGTACCGATGATTCAACAGAAGACTCGCGGAAAAATGTGTAAGCGCATCCACATATACTTTATTAGAGTCCAAAAGATCACTCGCTCTTGATATATTTAGCATTGACAGATATGAAAAAAGCATTTTATTATTTAATTTTAATGCAGCTCTGTGATCACTGATCGCTTTACGAAAGTATTCTCGCATTTTTATAAACTGTTCTTCACTTGTATCTTTCGAAAACTTACTGCCTCGCTCACTCCAGCCTAAACTTTCATAGCTGCTACCTCTTATGCTTAACGGTATCTCTGGATATTTCGAGACCGCTATCCAGCGTTCCAAATAAACAAGATCTGCTTGTTTAATATCTTCAAATTTATCAAACTCAAATTCATATTGCTGCTCGGTAATTTCGCCTTTGCTAAACTGCTCTTCAAGACCATGACATGCTTCATCAAGATGATGGAATTTTTCTTTTCGTAATAAACTTATATAGTCCAGCCCCGTTACATCCTGATAATTGAATTTTGAAAATTCGCTATCAACTTCATTTTTCGTGACCGTTGAATCGAACATAACAACCAAAACAAAAAACACAAAACAAATTGCCACTGATGATATTGATGCATAGCTCTTTTTATTAACAAACAGATAAATTAATGAAATAGTCGAAACTGCCGAAAACAACGCTGCTATAGGCCTATAAAAATCATACCCGATTTTTTCGATTAGAAAATCCACAAGAGAAGATGGAATATTTTGAATATACGTTGCGAAATATAGCTTAATCAATAACAACTCAGATAATGGCTGAACACCTAAATTGGAGCTATCTGAAAAAAACTCCGGATAAACAAGAATATCAATTATATCCCAATAATAAACTTTTGAGACATAAAAAGACAGACCTAGAAAAATTGAAGAAAATATAAGAAGACAATTAAATACAGTAAAATTCCATTTCATACTTTAATCTCAATATATATTTCAGGATTGACAAGAATAAAAGCACTGGCAGTAAAAGTCTAGATTCAAATTCGAAACAAGTGACACATCTTCATATTAAGTCCAATAATTACCTGCTTGAATTCACCTCGCCCGACTCGCGCTCACCCATTTCAAAACCATGATGATAAGCTTTAAACCATTCCATCACATGGTCAGTTTTATATATTTCAGCCGCATCTAGTTCCAGATGATTTAATTTATCTGCAAAGCCATTATTTCGAAAATATGCCGCCACGCCATTCGCGTATCCCCGGTTGTACCACAGCTGCGCATCCGATGGATTATCCGCGTAGCCTTCAGTTTCAGTGTAAAGCTTTTCAACTAAGCCCACTAATTTATCAATTACACTCATAATTGTTAACTCAGTAGCTCGTTTAAAGAAGTTCCGTCGGCACCTTCGCCCATTTCAACAATCAGGATTTCGTTCAGTGGCACGGCATCGGATTGAATATGCGGCAATAATTGCTCCGTTACTTCAATCACTATCATCATGCCCCGCTGCGCTCCCGTGTCGGAGGTAGATTTTGCCTGCTTCAGCAGAGACTCAATATATACGCGCAGTGATTCTAAACGCTGCTCAACACTCATCTGCTGAAATACTGGCGAAAAACTCAGGTGCAATTCACGTAATTGCGGCTTAGGGTCATGTATAGATATATCAAACGGTACGGGAGCTGTCACGGAGGCACTCATCAAAATCTCACTATTCTTTTGGGCGGATAATTATATATGAAAAATAACGCTAAAAATGCTATTTTACGCGCCTGAGATTTGAACATGTGATTTGAACATGTGATTTGAACATGTGATTTGAATATTTGATTTGAATATTTCTTTAATCCGAAAACGAGCACCCATGACCACACAACGCAAAATCCTCATCACCAGCGCACTGCCCTATGCTAACGGCCCCATACACCTTGGGCATTTAGTCGAATATATTCAGACTGATATCTGGGCACGCTATCAGAGAATGCGCGGTCATGAATGCCACTATGTGTGCGCAGATGATGCCCACGGCACGCCGATTATGTTGCGTGCGCGTCAGGATGGCATTACCCCTGAGCAGCTCATTGCTGATGTCAGCAAAGACCACCAGGCAGATTTTGCGGATTTTTTAATTGGCTTCGATAATTATCACAGCACCCACTCAGATGAAAATAAGGAATTATCCCAGAGCATTTATCGCACACTTCGCGACGATGGTCATATTGCGATGCGCAACATTTCGCAAGCCTACGACCCTGAGGCCAAAATGTTTTTGCCCGATCGTTTTATCAAGGGCACCTGCCCGAAGTGTGGCGCAGAAGATCAATATGGCGACAACTGCGAAGTGTGCGGCGCAACTTATGACACCACTGATTTAAAGAAACCCTACTCGGTAGTTTCTGGCGCAACCCCCATTAAAAAAGATACGGAACATTTTTTCTTTAAACTGGGTGACTTTGAAGACATGTTAAAAAAGTGGACCACCGCCGGCCACGTGCAATCTGAAATCTCTAATAAGTTAAAAGAATGGTTTGAATCGGGTTTAAAAGACTGGGACATTACCCGCGATGCACCGTACTGGGGTTTTGAAATTCCGGATGCTAAAGATAAATTTTTCTATGTCTGGTTAGATGCACCGATTGGTTACATGGCAAGCTTTAAAAACCTCTGCGATAAAAGCACTGCTGATAACAAGTTAGATTTTAATGAGTTTTGGGGTGCAGATTCTAAAACCGAGTTATACCATTTTATCGGTAAAGACATTGCCTACTTCCATACTTTATTCTGGCCAGCGGTTTTACAGGGCGCAGGTTATCGCACACCAACTAAAGTTTTCTGTCACGGATTCTTAACCGTTGATGGCGCAAAAATGTCAAAATCTCGCGGCACCTTTATCAAAGCGCGCACCTATTTGGATAATTTAAAGCCCGAGTATTTACGTTATTATTATGCCGCTAAATTATCATCGGGTGTTGATGACATCGATTTAAATTTAGAAGATTTTCAGCAACGTGTTAACACCGATTTAGTTGGTAAGTTTGTTAACATTGCATCGCGTGTCGCCAGCTTCATCAAAAAGAATAACAATGGCATGTTAGCAGGCGTTTTACCTGCGCCTGAACTACATCAGCAAATGATTGATGCAGGTGATTCCATCGCACAGCATTTTGAAGATAGAAAATACTCTCAGGCAAGCCGAGAAATTATGGCACTGGCAGATAAAGCCAACGAATATATTGCAGATGAAGAACCCTGGGCGAAAAATAAAATCGAAGGACAGGAAAAAGCCGTACATGAAATATGCACCCAGGGCATTAATATGTTCCGCATATTATGTATTTATTTAAAACCCATGCTACCGGACGTAATTGCACAGGCTGAAGCATTTTTAAATTGTGGTGAACTTACTTGGGACGATTTAGATAAGCCATTATTAAATCACAGCATCAATAAATTTAAACCACTGATGCAGCGTGTAGAAAAAGATGCCATTGATAAAATCGTTGAAGCATCAAAAGAAGATATAAAAGCCGCCGCACAAAAAACACCTGCAAAAAAATCAGACAATGCTATAGAGCCTATCGCTGATGAAATTGAATTCGATGATTTTGCAAAAATAGATTTACGCATCGCACGCATAGTTAAAGCCGAGCATGTAGAAAAAGCAGATAAATTATTACAACTGACTTTAGATATTGGCGATGAAACGCGCAATGTTTTTGCTGGCATAAAAACGGCTTACGCGCCTGAAGACCTGGAAGGCAAACTCACTGTGATGGTTGCGAATTTAAAGCCCCGGAAAATGCGCTTTGGCATGTCAGAGGGCATGGTATTAGCTGCAGGGCCAGGTGGTAAAGATTTATGGATTTTAAATCCGGATGATGGTGCACAACCGGGTATGAAGGTTAAATAAAATACATTAGATTAAATCGCACTTCTTTATTGTAGGGCATTAATTTAATATCAGATACAGGGTTCCTGCCGTCACAGGAAGGAAAGATCTTACTTTTGCATGCCACTTTAATAAACTTATAACTGCGATTCAATAGGCATAATCGATAAAAAGTCCTGCCCAAAGCGTCGCCAAAACCCAGTCTTCGGCTCTGTTGAATAATAGTGTTTTTTATCGTCAATTGATTCTACCCAATAAACTTCACCTTCATCAATTTCAACATCACCTATTTGCATATCTTTATCTGCAATCATTACCCTATATGTTGCTTGTTTTATATTTTCATCAAATACGGTTGTCGCAATTAAATTCGCCATTTCTGCGACTTCGTATACAACACCTACTTCTGAGTTAATGTTCGATGACCTCGGGTCAAAATTAAATGAGCCAATAAACACCTGTTCTCTATCAAAAATATAAACTTTAGCATGCAATGCACTTTTGGCTTTTTCACCCCGCCGCAGTGACTTACTTACACTAGTTTTAAAGCTGCTTTTAAACTCGTACAGTTCAACCCCACCGACAAGTAAATCATGACGTCGCCGAGAGTAACCTGATTGCGCCATCAAACCATCTGTTGAGGACAATGAATTAGTCACCACTCTCACCTTTATTCCTTTATCAACCATAGACGTTAAATAGTTAACCCCTTCTTCTCCGGGCACAAAATAGGGTGAGATTAATTCAAATGTTTTATTGATGTTTTCTACATAAGGCTCGATTAAATATTTTAAATAAGTAACTTCCTGCTCTGTTTTCCCAAGTCCTTTTCGCGGATCATCATATATAACATGAACAATACCCTGAAACACCTTATAAAATGGTGACTCCGGTAATTGATCACGTTTAATCCCCTTATACATTTCTGAGTTTTGAACATCCTGATGATATTTAGAATTTTTTTTAGAATCTACAAATTTCTGCAATGATGCAGCTACCTTCTGTAAACTTTTTTCTGATGATTTATTGTGATCGAATGCAGTAACTGGGTATACCACTTTACTGTTCCAGTACAAGTCAAAATGACTGCCAACTTCTTTCACGATTGGCCCAATCGCTAATACATCGATATCTTTAAAATTACTATTTTCATGCGCTGAAAAATATTCATCTCCAATATTACGCCCACCAATAATCGTATGCTGATTATCAACCGTGAATGATTTATTGTGCATGCGGTGATTAATGCGTTTCGGACTTACCAGATAAGTCACATAACGAAAATCACGAGTGGCAAATGGATTGAATAATCTCACTTCAATATTTTGATGCTGATCCATTGCATAAAGAATCGTTTCTGTTTCTTTATCGACAGGCATATCATCTAACAATACCCGCACCCTTACACCTCGATCAGCTGCTGCAATTAAACCATTGAATAATATTTTACCAACTAAATCTGCGTGCCAAATATAATATTGCACATCAATCGTTTTTTCAGCTGCATATAATAAGGAAGCACGTGCAACAAAGGCATTTACGCCATCGTCTATTAGAATCATTTTTGATTCATTACCTGCATTCACTAATTTTTCTTTAGATATTTTCCCCAGCGCAGTATCTTCTGTATTCGATATTACATAACTTGCAGGCGCGTCAAAATCAGTCGGCAACTGGGCACAGGCGCTGAGCAATAAAATCGCACTCACTAAAAATATTTTGAAACTTAATTTCCGCATAAGGCTTTATAAAACATTTTGATATCGGATCTAATTTAGCAGATTTTTTTAAAACACAATACACATGCCAGTTTAAAAAACAGCACTAGATATAATTATTTAAAATATATACTGGAATCAGCGGGAGGAAGGAGATTTAATACACAAATTTAGATATGCATCTAATCAAATGAGCAAAGAACTTTCTTTGCTCATTTGAAATTCGAGACTATATTAACGACTGGCTTTTAGCCTTTTTTCATTAAATCAAAAAACTCAGTATTGGTTTTAGTACGCGATAAACGCTCCAACATAAATTCAATTGCAGATGTTTCATCCATCGGATGTAATACTTTACGCAGCACCCACATCATTTGCAGCTCATCTGGATCGGTGAGCTTTTCTTCACGGCGAGTACCAGAGCGATTAATATTAATACCCGGGTAAATACGTTTTTCTGTGATTTTGCGATCCAGATGAATCTCTGAATTACCTGTACCTTTAAATTCTTCGTAGATAACTTCATCCATTTTAGAACCGGTATCAACTAGTGCTGTCGCCATAATAGTGATACTTCCGCCCTCTTCAATATTACGTGCTGCACCAAAGAAACGCTTGGGACGATGTAATGCATGGGCATCAACACCACCAGTTAATACTTTGCCGGAAGATGGAATTACAGTGTTGTATGCACGTGCTAAACGGGTAATTGAATCTAATAAAATCACCACATCTTTTTTATGCTCGGCTAAACGCTTGGCTTTTTCGATAACCATTTCTGCAACCTGCACGTGACGACTCGCGGGCTCATCAAATGTTGATGACACTACTTCACCGCGTACCATGCGCTGCATTTCAGTCACTTCTTCCGGGCGCTCATCAATCAGTAAAACAATTAAATAACATTCGGGATGATTCGCTGCGATAGACTGAGCAAGGTTGCTCAACAGCATCGTTTTACCGGCCTTTGGAGGCGAAACAATTAAGCCACGCTGACCTTTACCAATGGGTGAAACCAGATCAATTATTCGACCCGTAATATCTTCCGAACTACCATTACCTCGTTCTAACGACAAACGTTCTTCAGGGTGTAAAGGCGTTAAGTTTTCAAATGCAATTTTATTTTTTGCATGCTCCGGTGGATCAAAGTTAATCGTGTCCACTTTCAGCATCGCGAAATAACGCTCGCTATCTTTTGGCGGTCTGATTTTACCCGCTAAAGTATCGCCGGTCCTTAAACCAAAACGTCTAATCTGGCTGGGTGATACATAAATATCATCCGGGCCGGCTAAATATGAGCCTTCAGCTGAGCGTAAAAAACCGAAGCCATCCTGCAGTATTTCCAGCACCCCATCGCCAAAAATATCTTCACCGCTTTTGGCGTGTGCTTTGAGTATGGAAAAAATAATATCCTGTTTTTTTGCACGAGCCAGATTTTCCAGCTTCATAGATTGGGCAATTTCAACAAGGTCGGCGGGGGCTTTTTTCTTTAATTCAGTTAGATTCATAGTAGGAATTTTTTTGAAGGATTGGGATTAGATTAAATATAAGGTTTGTAAAAATTAATTTTGGACTCAATAAAAATCGATATAATAGAATTGGTTTAAATTATTCAGCTTATTTTGTTTGGTTTTTAATCAGGCTTGATTACGCCTGATTTAGCTCGACTAAGAATTTGTCGATTTAATGAACAGACTTTAGCATAGAATTTTTAAAACGTCTACTTTTTAGGCACACACGCTAAAAACTTAATGCTAAAGCCAGGCTATTCAATATTGTTTTATGTCTATAGGTAATGCTATATGTTGCTATCGAGAAATGCAGTTAGCTGTGATTTAGACAAAGCACCAACTTTAGTCGCTTCAACTTCACCATTTTTAAACAGCATTAAAGTCGGAATTCCACGAATACCAAACTTGGGAGGTGTGCCCGGGTTTTCATCAATATTCAATTTAGTGATTTTTACTTTGCCATCATAAGAGCCGGCAATTTCTTCGAGGATGGGGGCAATCATTTTACACGGTCCACACCACTCAGCCCAGTAATCAACAAGCACGGGCACATCAGAATTTAATACATCACTTTCAAAACTGTCATCAGATACATGAATGATCTCACTCACAGTGTTTAACCTCCGGGTTGGGAATTGCCCTGTCAATACAATCGCATTACTTTAACTGGCGATTTGACAGGTATTTTTATTATTGGTTTCAGTAGAAACCATATTAGCTAAATTTACAGATTTGTACAGTCCGGCTGCATACTATATGCTTAGGCAATGAGCACACACTTAACTGATCAAAGATTTGATCAATATAAATTACCTGAGACGCTTCTGCAAGGACTGAATCAGGCGAAATTCGAACTTTGCACACCCATTCAAGCCGATAGTATTCCGATTTTACTTGAAGATCTCGATGTGGCAGGGGAGGCGCAAACCGGCACCGGTAAAACCATTGCCTTTCTGGTGGGTGTTTACAATAAACTGTTAACCGAAGCCCCTCCGGCGCACCGAAAACCCAATCAGCCCCGCGCATTAATTCTGGCTCCCACCCGTGAGCTAGCCATTCAAATTCACAAAGATGCCGAACTTATTGGTAAAAACACCGGCCTCAAACTGGCGTTAATTTACGGTGGCACCGGCTACGAGCAGCAGCAAAAATCAATTACCGACGGAGTTGATATTTTAATTGGCACCCCGGGGCGCTTAATCGACTTTTTCAAGCAACACATTTATAACCTGAAAATGGTGCAGTCATTAGTGCTGGATGAAGCTGACCGCATGTTTGATTTAGGCTTCATTAACGATATTCGTTATTTAATTCGGCGCTGCCCGGAGCCGACGCATCGCTTAAGCATGCTCTATTCCGCCACGCTTTCGTTCCGTGTGCAGGAGCTTGCATATGAGTTAATGAATGCACCGAAGCACATTAAAATTCAATCCGAGAATCGTACTGCAGATAAAATTGAAGAGCGGGTTTACTATCCGGCGAATGATGAGAAAATTCGGCTGCTTGTAGGTTTACTCCAAAAAGAGCAACCCACTCGTAGTATTGTGTTTGTAAACACAAAGCGCGTAGCCGATAACATTAATGCCTGGCTCACCGGTAATGACATGCCGCCGGCGATTTTATCCGGCGATGTACCCCAGAAAAAACGCCAGAGCCTGCTGAAAAAATTTCAGGATGGCGAAAGTAAAATTTTAGTTGCCACCGATGTTGCCGCCCGTGGATTACATATTCCCGAAGTTAGCCACGTGTTTAATTTCGACCTGCCACAATTGGCCGAAGATTATGTGCATCGCATTGGGCGCACCGCGCGTGCCGGCGCATCTGGCACTGCAATTAGCTTTGCCTGTGAAGACTACGCCCATTACCTGCCCGAAATTGAAGAATACATCACCCACAGTATTCCCAATGAATCGGTATCCACTGAACTGCTAGCCGAACTAAAACCCAAAGCCCATGTGGAACGCTATGGCGGGCAAAATCGCAAACATGGCAGTCGCCCAGGAAACCGCAGTGGTAATCGCAATCAGCAGGGTAATCGACATCACAACCGCAACCATAGCGGCGGCCACAAGCAGCATAATTCTCATCAGGCAAAGAAGGCTACATCTGACAACTAGTTTGGTGGCTTATCACCTTTCCTGCCCTTAAATATGATTGTCGAAACCGGCCTTTACCTCCTACTCGGCGCAATCGCCGGCATTCTAGCCGGCTTGCTCGGGGTTGGTGGCGGCTTAATTATTGTGCCCATACTGGCAGCAATTTTTGCCTCACAAGGCATGTCACTCGACATCATTATGCACCTGGCCCTCGGCACATCGCTGGCCAGCATTTTATTTACGTCTATTTCTTCTGTGTACAGCCACCATCAACATCAGGCCGTAAGCTGGAGCCGCGCCTTTAAACTTACCCCGGGCATTTTATTCGGCGCCTGGTTTGGCGGGCTGTTTGCGGGCAACTTAAGCGGCGATATTTTAAGGCCCATTTTTGCAGCATTCGAACTGCTGGTTGCCGCCTACATGCTCAGTAACATTAAAGCCAAAGCCCACCATACACAGCCATCATTGATTAACTCCAGTAGCAGTGGCGGGATAATTGGTTTTATCTCATCAATCGTCGGCATTGGCGGCGGCTCACTGAGTGTGCCCTGGCTAATGTGGCACGGCAGCAGCATCCATAAAGCGATTGCGACATCTGCAGCGACAGGGTTTCCAATTGCACTAGGCGGTGCACTCAGTTACTTATACGCGGGCTGGAATAACCCGTCATTACCCGCTTACTCGGCGGGGTTCATTTACTTGCCAGCGCTATCTGGCATTGTTATCTGCAGTGTTATTTTTGCCCCCCTCGGCGCAAGCCGGGCGCATAAGCTGGATGTGAAAAAACTCAGGCAGATATTCGCAGTTTTATTGATTGGACTGGCAGGGTATTTATTTTTTAGCTAAAAGAGACCTTTGCACGATAGAGGTGCAAAAGAAAAATGCGCTAAAATTTTACTGATTGAGGCAGCAAACGCAGTTAATATCTAGATATTGACAAGTTTGCTAACGAAAAGCAGTGAAATTTTAGCCATTTTTACTTGTGATTCTATCGTGCAAAGATCTCTAAAACACATTAAATATTCTGCGTCTCAAACATTATGCGATTCTGTGGCAAAAAATCATTTAACTGCCTTGCCCACATCTTTTAACGACGGTGCCGTTTTTTTCATTCCGGATTCATAGCGCAGCGGGTACAACACCTCAGTCAGCTTAATCAATGCATTAATAAACAACTGTTTTTTATATCGATTACAGTGACGCTGCAACCAGCCCTGTGCCTCATCAAAACCTGACTCGCCTAAAATATTATAGGTATTAGGCATAATGACATTAAACGCGGTTAGATAGCCAATCGTGTAGTCGATAAAATAATCCTGCTTCTGACCGTTTTTCATCGACGTTAAATACACATTGCAACTCTCTCCCCCTGCCCCGTACACGGCATAGCCACCTTCAAAATCCCTTGCCATCACTTGCAGGTTAAATGTGAATAATAAAATAGCGGCGAAAGTTGAGAACTTCATATTTTTCTCTTATTTATGTTGAAGATATATTTAAAGCATAGACGCAGTGCGCACAGAGTTCGAGCTTGATTTAAAATAAAAATCAGACTAGTGTCTAATTACAGCAATTTCGCAGGTTAATCTATGCCCAGGCCCGAACTTAAAGTCACCATTCTAAGCGATTATATCTGCCCGTTTTGTTTTATTGGGCACCTGCGCCTAAACGCCTTGCGCAAAATTTATGATTTAAAAATCAACTGGTGTTTTATTGAAATTCATCCCGAAACCCCGTGCGCAGGCCACTCTATAAAAATGCTAAATTATAGCGATGACGTGTGGGATGAAATGTCTAAAAATCTGCTGCAGCTCGCACAGGAAGAAGGCATTACTTTTTGCGAACAAACCGTTACCACCAACTCCCGCAAAGCGCTGCTGCTCAGTGAAGCCGCTAAATCATTGGGCAGTGAAATTTTTTATGCCCTGCATGAACGCTTATTCAGTGCCTTTTTTATCGATGGCAAAAACATTGGTGACGAAGCGGTTCTGCGTGAAATAGCACGCGAAAACAATATCCCGGAGAATATGGTTAATCAGGCCTGGAGCGATGAGTTTGCCAATGGTCCGGCAGACGCTGTTCCCGCAAAACTATTAGCTTACCTGCAATATGCTGGCGCTTTACAGGCAACAAGCGTGCCCTGTTTTATTATTGGCGACCAGATGCTCAGCGGCGTTGTCACTCGTCAAAAACTACTCGATGCGGCCAAAAAGTTTGTTGATGCATCATGAAAATTCAAAAAATCTGAGCTAGGCTTAAGGTCAGTTTAAACTTAAATCACATAATTATGGATTTCCCAAACAGCGAATTCTGGAACTACTCCACTCAGGCCTGGACACTACCCGAAGTTGAAGCGATTTGCCTGGCGCTACAAAACGATATCGATGCCAATATTAATATATTGCTGTATTGCTGCTGGGTGGGTGATAAGAACCGGCGCCTGAATGACGACGATTTACAGACCTTGCTGGACACCATTCAACCATGGCAAACCATCATTAAACCCCTGCGCGAATCACGCAAAATGATACAGCAGCAAGCCATCGCCATGCCAACCCGCTTAAAAGACCAGACGATTACCAATATGAGCGAAATGGAGTTGAATGCGGAGCACATGGCTCAACTGGCGCTGGAAAAAGCCCTTAAGCCAGAAGATATTTCTCCCTGTAATACCACAGACGAAAATCAAACTAATGGCGTTGGTTGCAGCCTGAAGAATATTAAATCTTATTTGAATACGCTGGATAGCATTACATCAATCGATGCAATACTCCCGCAGATTAGCCAGCTACTCAGTGCTGTTTTTCAAGATGAAGAAGCCGTGCAGATAGCAATGATGGAGCTTGCCTGATTTTGCAACATTAAACACTCAGTCAGGCAAGTGTTAAAATGTTTTTCAAAAAAATATCGTGATAAACAGATCTGTTTTAATCATCAACAATACCCAGCATGGCATCTTTCAAGTCGTCACTAACCGGCTCTTTCCCCAGCCATACCGATAACAATGCACGGTTAAAATCAGCGCCTTCTATCATGCCTTTCACGTCACCCTTAATCATCACCCGCGTACCTTTGGCGGGAATATAATCCAGTAACACCCGGTCGCCTTTATGCATATCAGTGAACATTAAATTAAATTTATCCAGTCTACCCTTGAGCGCAGAAAATGTTGCGGCATCAACATTTTCTTCGAAACCCTCAATCCAGGCATCAACCAGTTTTTTCTTTTCCACTTCATCGTAAAGAAAGTCCATGGACACACGATTGGCTTTTCCGCTTTTTAAAATTTTCTCAGCACTGCTCTGCTTTTCGATCAGGTAAAGCGCACCCACATAAATATTAAAAAAGAACTTGGTCCGGATACCGGCACCATTTAACTGCAGCGTTTCATCGATCGCCTCTACCGATATTTGCTCTATCAGTTTAATGCCGGCAATGTCACGCGCAGCTAACTGATGACTAAACATTAATATTAAAAAAAAGAAGACGGCCTTATGACAATAAAGTAATTTCATTTTTCAACACCTGGTTATTTTTGCTGTTACGCACAACAAGCACATACAAACAGCAGATAAAAATTTAATGATTAATATTAAGCGAAAACAGATAAAATAAAACAATCCTATATATTTTTCACCCTTAAATATCTTTCTTTATGAATCAAAATGTCACGTATTAATCGGTTATGCCATTTTTCATTTTTGTTTGCACCATAATTTTGATCTTCATAGGGCAAACGTTCAGTATAATACACATATAACACTTCACTTATAAAAAAAGCTCTGTTGCCAGACATTTCTAACATAGGAAAAGTAAACGCCTTATCATCAATTCGTCTAATATATTTACCTGATATGTCGTGTAAATCCTCAGACTTAATCCCCCTCCAATGAAACCATCGTCGAAAATTAAGCGTCAGTAACGCTCGAACCAGAGCCTGTTTTATCTCTCCATTAGAAATATAAAAAACATCCATATCTAATTTCTGCCACAATCTATATTTAAATGTTTTTAAGTGAGACGCTAACCAACGAACATCTCTAAAAGAATTATTCTGTATAACTTCCTCATCATATGAGTAGCACTTTGGTGAACGAGCACCATCCATAACGCCACCCATATCAGTATATGAACCATAAGTCATCCAGCATTTTTTTTCATGATATACATCATATAAATACTGCAACACATTTTTATTAGCAAGATGATCATCTCCGTCGACAAGAACAAAAACATCATCATCTTCTGCATCAGCCTTATTTATTGCCTCTGCAACATTACGTGTTTTATACTTTTTTTCCTTATTTAGAAACAACTTAAATCGATCATCGCCCTGTATTATTTTCTTCACTACATCAACCGTTCCATCAGTTGACATATCATCAACAACAATCACTCTAAAGTTACGATACGTCTGTTCTTTGAGCAATAGAATATTTTTTTCAATCATCTCTTCTACGTTATGCATAACAACAACTATCTGAAACTTCATATGCTCATCAATTTCATTTCAATAATGTGAATCACTGTAACGATAACATTTATTATAATTTTATCTGGCTGCAGCCGACCAGGCTAAATCTAACTGCTTCGCCGCACGCACTTCATCCAGCCTGTTCACCGGCATAGTGTAAGGCGCATTGTGTAACATATCCGCATCTGTTTCCGCTTCCTGCTGAATCTCTACCAGCGCCTCAACAAAACCGTCCAGCATATCTTTGGCTTCAGATTCTGTCGGTTCAATTAATAAACACTCTGGAACCAATAGCGGAAAATAAGTGGTTGGTGCGTGATAGCCTTTATCCAGTAAACGCTTGGCAAAATCCATCGCACTGACATTTAATTCTTTGGCTTGTGTCTTCAGTGTAATTATAAATTCATGGGACGCATAACGATCAGGAATTGCCGCCTCAAAACCGCGTGCTTTTAATTGCTCCATCATATAGTTGGCATTTAAAGTTGCGAACTCACCGACCCGACGCATACCTTCTGCACCCAGTAAACGCATGTAAATATAAGCACGCAACAACACGCCCGCGTTACCCATAAAGGCAGACATGCGGCCAATAGTTTGCGGCACATCTTTTTCAGTTAACCAGCGATATTTATCATTTTCTTTTGTCACAACCGGCAATGGCATAAACGGCTTTAAACGTTCGGCTACACCAATCGCACCGGAGCCGGGGCCACCGCCACCATGTGGTGTAGAAAATGTTTTATGCAGGTTTGAGTGAATCACATCGAAGCCCATATCCCCCGGACGTATTTTTCCGAGAATCGCATTTAAATTTGCCCCATCGTAATAAAGCAGGCCGCCAGCATCGTGAATCAATTTTGCAATTTCTTCTATCTTACGCTCGAACACACCCAGCGTTGATGGATTGGTTAACATCAGGCCTGCGGTTTGTGGCCCAACGGCGGCTTTTAATGCATCTACATCAACATCACCACTCGGCAAAGTTGGAATTTCTTTTACTGTGAAACCACACATAGTTGCAGTTGCAGGGTTAGTACCGTGTGCCGCATCCGGCACTAAAATTTCACGACGTTCTGTGTCACCATTTGCATCGTGATAGGCACGAATCATTGCGACACCCGCAAACTCACCCTGCGCACCCGCCATCGGTGACAATGCAAAGGCTGACATGCCAGTCACATCACAAAGCATTTCCTGCAACTCATGCATGCAAGCCAAAAAACCCTGAGAATTTTGCTCAGGCGCTAACGGATGACGCGATAAAAAGCCGGGTAACATCGCTAACGAATTACACACTCGCGGATTGTGTTTCATGGTGCAGGAACCCAACGGATAAAAATGCGTATCGATGCTGAAGTTTTTTTGCGACAAAGAGGTGTAATGACGCACCGCCTGCATTTCAGAAACCTCGGGTAAACCCGGCGCTTCAGTTCTTAATAATGCTGCAGGAATATCGGTTGGCATTGTATGGCCGGTTTCCGACTGGATTTTAGTTTTTCGGCCTTTGGCTGAGCGTTCAAAAATTAACATGTTTTTTCTCTATTACTTTCGTCCTGATTTTTACGCAGGATTTAACTGACTTACATAACTCTAAGTCGCTGGATTTCTGCCTTCGCAGGAATGACAAAAATTAACTATTTAATCGCGTCAGTTAATGCCGCGGTTAAAACTTCAATATCTTCAGCAACGCGTAACTCAGTTGCACAAAGTAAAATACAATTTTCAAATTGCGGATAATCTTTTTCCGAGTAAGCATTTGATAAATCATAACCCGCTAAAATATTTTGATCGGCCAGTTTATTTAAAACCGCTTTCGATGATTTTGGTAAACGCAACACCACTTCATGAAAACGCGGCTGATCAAACACCAGTTCAACACCATCAATCGCAGTTAACTTTTCAACCATCAACTGCGTATTCTGGTGACAACTAATCGCGGTTTGCTTTAACCCTTCCGGGCCTAACAAACTCATATGAATGGTTGACGCAGTCACCACTAAACCCTGATTCGTACAAATATTAGATGTCGCTTTCGAGCGACGAATATGCTGCTCACGCGCCTGCAGTGTTAACACAAAACCTTCACGACCTTCCTGGTCTACCGTGCGCCCAACAATGCGTCCGGGCATCTGTCGAACATAAGCTTTTTTACAGCACATAAAACCATAGTATGGCCCGCCGGATGACATCGGTGCGCCTAAAGGCTGGCCATCACCCACCGCAATATCGGCACCGCTTTCACCCCATTGCCCGGGTGGTTTTAATAGCGCTAAACTTAACGGATTAACTACCGCAATCACGACTATATTATTGGCATGCGCCCAATCTGTAATTGCATCTACATCTTCGAGTGTGCCGAAAAAGTTTGGCTGCGAAATAACCACTGCAGTAATGTCTTCACCCGTATAGTTTTCTAATGCTGCCATTGATGTTTTACTGGTCGCACTATCAAACTCAACATCAATTAACTCTATGTTTTGATGCTTAACAATAGTGTGTGCAACATCTTTATATACAGGGTTTAATGAGCGCGGCACTAAAACTTTACGTGATTTAGATTTACGATTTGCACGCACCGCCATCAATGCTGCTTCGGCCACTGCCGATGCACCGTCATACAAAGACGCATTGGAAACATCCATGCCGGTTAACGCCGTCATCATACTTTGAAATTCGTAAGTAAGTTGCAAAGTACCTTGCGATGCTTCTGCCTGATACGGCGTGTACGCGGTGTAATATTCACCGCGTGTAGTAATCTGCCAAACCGCTGCGGGGATGTGATGATCGTATGCACCAGCACCCATAAAACATAATGGCTGGCCATCTTCGTTAGCACGATTTTGCATTAAGCGATTAATGCGCATTTCGTTTAAACCCGCCGGCACTTTTTCTAACTTATCAATTTTTAAGTGCGCAGGAATTTCATCGAATAAATTTTCAATGCTGTCGATGCCGATGACAGACAACATTTCTTTTATTTCAGTTTCGGTATGGGGAACAAATGGCATTTTACATTACTACTTTGTTGTTAATTTTTTAGAACTTGACTTTAATTTTTTACCACACAGGACACAGAGAAAAAACGACTTTGCTAACTGCGCCGAAGGCGCAGCACCAATAAAGCCTCTGCGGCCTCTTCTGTGGTGCAATCATTCTTAGTCGTCACACTCAGCTTCGTATGAACTCGCATCCATCAGCTGCTCAACATCGTCTTCATCCGCTGGTTTAATTTTAAATATCCAGCCATCATCGTATGCCGAAGCATTAATCATTTCCGGCTCGTCAACCAATGCCTGATTAGTATCAATCACTTCACCACTAATCGGCATGTAAATATCAGACGCCGCTTTTACTGATTCAACTACGCAGCATGCTTCGCCCTGTGCAATAGTCGAATCAACATCTGGCAATTCTACAAAAACGATATCGCCTAATGCATCCTGTGCATGATCGGTAATGCCGATGGTTACCGTGCCGTCTTCTTCTAAACGTACCCATTCATGGGATGGTGTGTAACGTACATCTGTTGGTATTTCGCTCATATTAATAACCTCTTTATTACAATTTAATTTAATAATTCAAAACTCTGAAGCTCGGCAAAAACATCAGCAACAAGCCTCCCCCTTAGTAAAAGGGGGATTGAGGGGGGGCAACCGATTAAATCTCCCTCAGCCCCTCTTTTTCTAAGAGGGGAGCCTGTTACCATGCACTGTGGGCTTCGAGTCTGTTTCTATTTACAAGCAAGACTTGCCTTCACGGAAAAACACCGGCTTCACCACCCTGGCTTTTAATAGCTTGCCACGCACTTCAACCTCACAGGTTTCACCAATATCTACCGGCACTCGCGCAATCGCAATCGCCTGTTTTAAACTGGGCGAAAAAGTACCCGAAGTAATTTCACCTTCACCGGCTTCACAAACGACTTTCATGTGACCGCGTAAAACGCCTTTACCTTCGAGCACCAGTCCGACTAATTTTTGCTTAACACCCGCCGCTTTTTCTGCTGCGATTTTGTCACGGCCAATAAAGTTTCTGTCTGCAGGTTCCCATGCAATGGTCCAGCCTAAATTCGAAATTAGCGGGGATGTGCTTTCGTCCATATCCGTGCCGTATAAATTCATGCCCGCCTCTAACCGCAAAGTGTCGCGCGCGCCTAAGCCGATAGGTTCAACACCGGCTTGTGCTAGTGCTTCCCAGAACGCCGGGGCTTCAGATTCGGGCAACATAATTTCAAAGCCGTCTTCACCGGTGTAACCAGTGCGTGCGACAAACCAGTCGCCAGAGGCTACGCCCACAAAACGTTTTAACTCTGCCGCTGCCTGACTCACATCAAGGGGTAAAACAGATAAGGCTTTCTCAATTGCATTCGGGCCCTGCACAGCAATCATTGCCAGCTCCGGGCGCTCAGTAACGCTTACATCAAATGCACCGGCCTGCTGGTTAATCCACGCCATATCTTTATCACGAGTGCCCGCATTCACCACCATACGGAACCACTGATCGTTCATATAATAGACGATCAAATCATCAATTACACCACCATTTTCATCCAGCATGGAGCTATATAATGCCTTACCTTCAGATTTTAATCTGGCCACATCATTGGCTAATAAATACTGTAAAAAAGCGATAACTTTCTCACCTTCTAAATCCACCACCGTCATATGGGACACATCAAACATGCCCGCATCGGTGCGCACCTGATGATGCTCTTCAACTTGTGAACCGTAATTAATGGGCATTTCCCAGCCGGCGAAATCAACGATTTTACCACCGTGGTTTTGATGATTTTTGAATAAACAGGTTTGACTCATAACAAAAGGATCTCCAGTGAAAGAAACCCCCTCTGTCCATGGTACCTGAGAGATTGACGTGGCGATATTTGCCGCGCGTCCCCTTCGGTGGGCCATCGATTGTGGCCGCTCTCCAGAGTCAATTGCCAGACATATATGTCTGAGCGAGAAGCTGTAGTCCTTTTACCTGAGCGTTTCCGGGTGGTTGCGCCTTCGGTGCCAGTCAATTTGACGGGTCTCTCCCACAGCTTCGAACCACGTAAAATACATGGCTAAAATTGAGGGCGTACTATAAACCAGTTATGCGGGAATTGCTATATGTCAGGCAAGACTTCGTGAGCTAAAGCTTGCTCCTACGCCAGGGGGCACACTCCCCCTGGCGTAGGAGCAAGCTTTAGCTCACGACGGGGCGGCTCTATACACCGGTTTGTATTCTCTCGCAAATTCTGTGATTATTTCATCAACTCAAATTATAAAGCGCACAATTATGGACTGGCTAAATGAAGAAAAATTACTGGACGCACTGAATGCCTTCAGCGAAAACCCGTTTTATCAGGCGATTATTATTTTATTTATCAGCCTGTTACTGGCGCGCATTTTTAATAACGTTATCAGTAAGCTTATTTTAAAAATTGCCGATAAAACGCAAACTAATTTGGACAACCAGATCATTCACATCAGTCGCCCGACTGTGAGTAACAGCATTGTTCTGGTAGCGTTGGGACTTTCCAGTAAACTCATTTTATCAACACAGGCCGGTGAAGTAGCATCACAATTTCTTTACACCTTTGCATTACTGGTATGGTCATTATTTTTTATTCGCCTTAGCCGAATATTGCTCACTCACTTCAGCCGTAACGATCAAAACCTGCCACTGGTTACCCGCCAAACCCTACCGCTATTTCAAAACTTATCCATCCTCATCATATGCGGGCTGGTGATTTATTTTATCTTTGTGCTGTGGAGTATCGACATGACCGCCTGGCTGGCATCCGCCGGTATTGTGGGTATTGCGGTTGGCTTCGCTGCGAAAGACACCCTTGCGAATTTATTTTCCGGCGTTTTAATTCTTGCAGATGCACCTTATAAAATTGGCGACTACGTAGTGCTCGACACGGGTGAGCGCGGCATGGTTACTCATATTGGCATTCGCAGCACGCGCATGTTAACCCGCGATGATGTTGAGCTGACTATTCCTAACTCAATTATGGGCACCACTAAAATCATAAATGAATCCGGCGGACCCTATAAAAAATTTCGTATTCGAGTAAGCGTCGGTGTCGCCTATGGCAGCGACATTGATCAGGTTAAAAAAATATTATTTGATATTGCAATGGCCGAAGAAAAAGTTTGCCACGACCCGGCCCCGCGAGTGCGCTTCAGAAACTTTGGCGGCTCGAGTTTAGATTTAGATTTATTGTGCTGGGTGGAAGACCCGTCTTTACGCGGACAGGTGATTGATATTTTATTAACCACGATTTATAAAACCTTTAATAATGAGGCTATTGAAATACCTTATAGCAAGCAGGATTTATATATTAAGGAAATACCAAAAGCGACTTAAGCTCGAAGCATTACAAGCCCCTCCACTTTTTTAATTTATTAAAACACTATATTTAACTTATACAAGTAGCAAAGACTAAACATTGTCATTCCGTATGCTCATTAGAAAAGACACCCGCAACAAACATACTGAAATGACAATTCGATTAATTTTAGACTTTAATATTTTTTCTTCTAGCCATTCCAACCAGACCAATCAAGCCCGAACCAAACAACCAAACTGCAGCAGGCACAGGAACCGCCGACATCGTCGCGTTACTCACGCCCAAACCAAAGCCAAAACCATCGCCAATATTTTGTGAGCGCATATCTAAACTTATCAACAGCGAAAGCTCGGCTCCATTAATATATTCAGACCACAACCCAAGGTCGAGTGTATTGTCATTAAAATAATTAAATGCACTATTTAAATCAGTAAATGATTCATCAATAAAAAGCTGGCCCTCAACCTGCACTCTGAAATTTAAACTGTCGAAGTCGCCACCAAAATCATAGGGGTTGTATAAACCTAAAAGTAAATTTTCCTGGCTGTTAAATTCAAGCGTATCGAGAGTGAAACTGAAAGAGGTTGAATAGGATTGAAGTGAATCCTCCGCACCACCTTCAGAATAGGCAACACCCAGTATGCCGACTAATAGTGAATCACCATTTCCATAGCCGAGATTAGCCTGCACATTTGGGTTGCCCGCAACAATTGCATCCATCGTTTCATTACTGGGTAAAATGGTTGCGAAGGCAACCGATTGTGCATTACGCGCTTCGGCTTCTGTGTAATTGGCATCACCAAAACTAACTGCCGTTTCGGCTCGGCTAGTGGCGATGACAGAGTTGGTTTGATTACCGGCAACATTTGCACTGGCATTTGCAGTAAAGCCATGTACTAATAAATTTTCTGTGCTGACCTGTGCCGATGCCGAACCGCTCGCACCGCTTGCTACACTGGATGCCCTTACAGTGCCACCCAAAGTATCATTTCCACCATTAGTTGCATACGCATTAGCGGTGCTGGACACGGCTCCCTGACCTGTAGCCTGTGACGTTGAGGTAGCATTGCCACTGCGACCAGCCAAACCTCTGTTACTACCGGTGCCAGCGTAGCCCCAGCCGCCTGCATAGGTAACCGCCTGAGCGCTCACATAAGCCGTACCATTATTACTGGCGATGGCAGTTGACGAAGCGTTGCCACCTTGCCCAGCAATACCGATAGACCCAGCAGAAGATCCCAACACGCTTCCCGCAGATCCGCCATCTGCTCTGTCATTAACAAAAACGCTACTGCTACCTAATGCCCTGCCTTCCGTTCGACTGGTTGCACTACCACCATTACCACCAAATCTTCCAGCGCCAGCACCGCCGCCGGCTCCACCACCGGCAAAGCCACGTAAATCTATTCTTTGTCCATCGCCAACAGTTTCACCTAAAACATTAGCTACTGCTGCTGCCCCGTTACCGCCATTTACAGATGCTCCGCCAGAACCACCACGACCAGCAGTAGCGTTTGCGCTGATATATAAACTGCCACTATCATTTCGTCCACTTGCATTAACAATAGCGCTGGCGCCATCGCCAGACGTTTCGAGGGTGCCAGCCTGCAAATAGGCACGTGAGCTACCAACACCCCCTGCTGCTCTAACCTCTAATGCCAGACTTCGACTGCTGGTTTGCTTCGTTAAATTACTCACGGTCTGACCAGCAATGCCGACATTACCATTCGAAACATGCCCCGCACTACCGCCTATTGCTGTTTGCTCTAACCGCAATTGCCCTGTGGTATTTCCATCGACTGCATTAATCAACGTTACACCAGAACCATTACCTGCATCCGCTAAATAACCATTCCCAGTGGCACTACCCTGACCGCCACTACCCCCTGTCGCCGTGCCTCGAACATCTATGTATCCACCATTTGTGGATTCGCCATAAACTTCGCCCAATGTTGCAGCGCCGCCATTGCCACCGCTCGTAGTCGAGCGATATGCAGTACTCAAAATACCGCCATTTCCGCCTTGGGATGTAGCGCTCACAGAAACTCCATCCGAGCCTACTGCTCTGGCTTCAGCATACGCATTACCGCCATCACCGCCACTTCCATCCTGTCCGTATAAATCCTGAGTAGCAGCATAGCCTGTCGCCCCAGCTTGAGCCCCACTACCACCCCGAGCCGATGCAGATGCGCTAGCACCGCCGTTTATGACATTCGTATTAGCCGTTGCAGACGCATTACCGCCGCCGCCACTATCTCCGCCATTTCCACCTGCGGCACCGGATTCTCCTCGCCCTCCATTGCCGCCTCGGCCGCCGCGACCACCTGTTGCGCTTGCTGTATTATTTGCATCAGTAGATGTATCTGCAATTACAATAACCGCTTCGCCATCACCACCGGCAGTGGCATTTGTGCCTGGTACACCTGACACGCCAGAAACGCCCCAAACACCTGAGTCACCAACCAGCGATACAGTTGCTGAATAAGCATTAACAGACACACAAGAACTCGCACCAATTAAAGCCAAAAGACTCAGATGTAGCTTTACACTGCATTTATTTGATTTATTTTTATTCATTTTTAAATTGCCCATTTTTTAAATTCACACGCACACAACATCAGTAACATTGCGTTTAACACCACAGACTTGATGCTATAGGTTTAACGCATTGTTTTTTTAACTAAAGTAAGGGAAGCTACTGTTGGCTATGTCAATACATAGCTTTAAACGATGGCGACAATAAAAACGACTATTAAATTGGGAATTAAACAACAATTTAATTTTGAGATTAACGACAGCCACACACTATTTTTCAGATAAAAATGTAATTGCTAATCGTTGATAAGAATTATTTTTTTCATTTATTTAGCTACCTTGCCTTTTTATTTATGCACTAATCTTACATAAATAAAACATCACTCACATCGCACGTTTGGGTTATTAACTTTAAAAATATTATTTTTTTGTGCACCTTAAGTCACATAAAAGCATCTATTATTTCCACAAAGCCAACACCTCATCAATTTGCAATTCATCGACCATTAAATAAAGCGGCACAGCCTTTAAAATATTGTTTTTCTTTCTTAGCCAGTTACACATAAGCGGCTCATCACCATCGTGCATCACATAGAGTTTTTCATACATCAAAATAAATTTCTCAGCTTCAACCCATTGCACAGAATTTTTTTTAAGGCTTTTTTTTGCATTTACCAACTCACCAATGCCTTCACATTGCAAGCGCAGAATACGAGCAAGTTCCGCGTGATAAATCCCAAGCATTTGAGTTATTTGCAAAACCGCTTGCGTTAATTGCTTTTCAGAGACAGAAACTTCTGATAATTTAATTTTGTGCATATTAGTTATCACTAAGCTTGTAGGAGTTAGCTTTAGCTGACGATAAAAAATGCGATACCTAAGCGAGCCGACTAGAATTATATTTTATATTAATGGCTCGCTGCGCATCGCTTGCTGTTTCGGCAGCTGAAGTTACCTCCTACATGTTATGCATTGCTTTTACCAACCTGTGGATTTTGCCATTTTTGGCAAATCACCTTCCAGCCCGAGCGCATGTCGCATTAATTTATTTTTAACTGGGCCTAAACCATTCACTAAATTCAAACCCGCATTACGCATAAACGATATTTCAGTTTGTTCGTTACTAAATAAATTTTTAAAGCCGCTCATGCTATACATCATTAAACTATTATCCGCTCGCCGCCAACGCTCATACTTTCTTAATGTTGTTAAGGATGCAATATCTTTTCCTTGTGCGCGTGCCTGCACAATTGTTTCTGCCAATGCCGCTGCATCCAGCAAACCCAAATTCACACCCTGCCCTGCCAGTGGATGTATGGTATGTGCCGCATCGCCAATTAAAGCTAACCCCTGTTTTACATATTCATTTGCGTGACGACGCACCAGAGGAAATGCGGCACGTTGGCTGACTTTTTCTATTTTTCCGAGCGTATTTTCAAATGCATTTTGTAATTCTTTTATAAACTCACTCTCTTGCATTGCGATTAATTCATCTGCACGATCATTTTCTGCTGACCATACGATGGAGCAACTACCATCACTCAGCGGCAAAAATGCCAGCGGCCCAGTGGGTAAAAAACGCTGCCATGCGGTGTCTTTATGATGCAGTGTGCTTTTCACTACGGCCACTACTGCCTTTTGTTCATAAGGCGATTGATTAATTTCTATATCCGCAGCTTCTCGCACTTTTGAGTTTGCACCGTCAGCACCTACTAATAATTTTGCCGTTATTATTTTTCCATCACTTAAAGTGACTTGCGACTGTGTCTCAGAAAAGTTTATTTCATTGACTGTTTGCGGGCACAACCAGTCCACTGTTGATAATTGCAAGCACTGCTCTAATAATGAAAATTGAATCACTTTATTTTCAATAATGTGGCCGAGAGAATCAATACCTAAATCAGCGGCATCGAAGTGAATACTACCATCGCCGGTGGCATCCCAAACATGCATATGCTGATAAGCACAAGCCCGACGATTTAACATGCCTTGCCAGGCTTTTACATTTTTTAAAATTTGTTGAGATGATTTACTGATGGCGGAAACGCGTAGTTCGTAATCGTCTTGCAAATTTATATCGCTGGGTTCATACGCTTCGATGATTGCAACATTGAACTGTTGTTGGCCGAGTGCGCAGGCCAGGGTTAGGCCTACCATGCCGCCGCCGATTATTATTATGTCGTATTTAGTTTTCATGACTGGCAAATATAAGAGAAAAAGAAAACGCAAATGAACGCAAATGAACGCAAATAAACGCAAATAGCCGCAAATTGTTTAATATGAAATTTAGATATTGTTACGCTACGGACAGCCTTTTTACACCCCTCTTTAAAAAACGGGAGTACAAATAGAGCAAACCTACATCTGAAACATTGTGAAAATAAATCATATAACTGAGGGGAATTTAAAGTTCGAAGCAAATCTCCCCCAGCCCCTCTTTTACTAAGAGGGGAGCATTTATTTATTCGCGGTAATTTGCGTTCATTTGCGTTCATTTGCGTTTTCTTTTACACCCAACCTAATAACATAACAATCACACAGTAAACATCACAACGACAACCGACGCTGCAACTTATTCATCCGCCCCAACAAACCCATACTTTGCCGCGCCATTAGTGAGCGTAGCGGCGATATTAAATTCAATGCAATCAAACCCGATGCCCGTAAGTGCCCTAACGCAAAATTATCATTAGAAAAAACCTTTACCATTGAGTCGGTAATACGATAAACCCGCTGCATATCTTTTAATCTTTTTGCGTGATACCCGGCTAACAACAATACATGGCCGGGGTCAGTATTATTAACTATCATTTCAGCTAACTCGGCAACATCCCGTAAGGCTAAATTATAACCCTGCCCGGAAACAGGATGTAACGCATGAGCAGCATTACCAATTATTACTACGCGACCTTTGGTTAATTGTTCAGTTTCAGTATACGCCAACGGATATGAAAAACGTTCGCCGGTTTTTTCGATATTGCCGGCACGATGCCCGAAACGTTGTTGCAATTCATGCATAAAATCAGCATCACTTAATTGCGCAATACGATCGGTTTCATCTTTCTCGCATGTCCACACAACCGAGTAGCGATTTTCAGTCATCGGTAAAAATGCAATGGGCCCACTACGGGTAAATCTTTCGTATGCGATACCTTTATGCAACTGATCAGTTTCTACATTGGCAATAATTGCAGATTGATTATAGTCTTCGCGCTTTATGTCTAAACCCGCTAATTTTCGAGTTACCGATTGCACGCCGTCCGCCGCGATTAATAATTTTGCCTGCAGTTTTTCCTTGCCTGTTTCAGTTTGAATTTTTATAGAAATTTGATCTGCCGTTTGCTCCAGTGTTTCAATCGTTGCCGGACAATACCAGTCAACATGTTTTAATGAGCTGACTTCGCTCATTAAAACCTTACCCATCACCCTGTTTTCTACTACATAACCCAGCGCTTCAACATTTTCTTCAGTGTGAGTAATGCGTGTTGCACCGAGATGCCCTCTGTCTGAAACGTGAATGGATTTTATCGCTTCAATTTCAGGTTCTAGTTTTTCCCATATCCCCATCGACTCCCAGATTCTTCGTGAGCCATAAGAAAGTGCAATCGAACGATCATCAAAACTGGGTTGTAATGCTGAGTTAAATTTATAAGCTTCGACGACGGCGATTGTTTTATCTGTGTGACTTTTCAGGGCCGCAACTAAACTGGCACCTACCATGCCACCACCGATTATTATTATGTCGTATTGGTTATGCATTTGTATAAAACATAGAAGAAAAAGTAAACGCAAATGAACGCAAATAAACGCAAATGGGCGCGAATTGTTTAATGTAAAATTTAAACATTCTTACGCTTCGGAAAGAGGTTTTATGGCTCTCTTTAAAACTCGTGATTACATTTAGAACAGAGATGAATCTAAAACTTTGTGAAAACAAATTATGTGACTGAGGGAAATTCAAGTTTCGAAATAAATTCTCTCTTACAGCTACCATCTTTTCACTAGACGTTATAGTACAGAGCACCACCTTAATTCCCTCTTATATTAAGAGTGAAGACAGACTTTTTTATTTGCGGTAATTTGCGTTTATTTGCGTTCATTTGCGTTTACTTTTTCTTCTATCTTTTTATTTAAACCTACAACCAATACCAGACAATTTTACCCACCCGCCATAATCGCTTCAATCTCATGCGTAGTTTTCGGCAGGCCATCCGTTAATACTTCACAGCCATCTTTGGTCACTACCACATCATCTTCAATGCGCACCCCTATATCCCACCAGCGTTTTGCACCGCGGCTACCGTGGGGAATGTATAAACCCGGCTCAACCGTCATTACCATTCCCGGCTCTAGCAAGCGCCAGCCATCATCAACTTTATAATCACCAACATCGTGCACATCCATGCCTAACCAGTGCCCTGTTCTGTGCATATAATATTTCTTATAGCTTTCATCTTTAATGAGCTTGCTCAAGGTACCTTTTAATAAGCCTAATTCAATCATGCCTTTGGTTAAAGTTTTTACGGCGGCGGTGTGCGGATCATTCCAGTGATTGCCCGGCTTTACTTTTTTAATGCCCGCTAAATTCGCCTGTACCACTAAATCAAAAATTTCTTTTTGTGCTGCGCTGTATTTTCCATTCACTGGAAACGCACGGGTGATGTCTGCATCGTAGCCACCGAATTCACAGCCCGCATCAATTAACACTAACTCGCCATCATTAAGCGGCATATTGTTTTCGGTGTAATGCAAAATGCAGCTATTGGCACCGCCGCCGACAATGCTCGGGTAAGCCCAGGTTGCGCCGTTTTTTTGAAACTCGTACATAATGATTGCATCGAGTTCATATTCATTAACGCCGGTTTTGCATATGCGCATCGCCTGCTTGTGGGCTTCTACCGAAATTTTGGCGGCTTTTTTCATTAGGCGAATTTCATCACGATTTTTAAACAGACGCATGTCGTGCAATAAATAATCGAGCGATACAAATTCATAAGGCACATGCCCGCCGGAGCGTGACTGCTTGCGCAAAGAGTTCACCCAGTCCATCACCCGCTTATCAAAAAGCGGATCCAGGCCCATGGTGTGGTAGACCCGTTCACAGTGTTCCATTAAGCCGGGTAAAATATCGTCGATATCGTCTATTGGAAAAGCATCATCTGCACCGAAATTTTCAATTACGCCTTCTGGCCCCGCACGTCTGCCATGCCAGATTTCCTGCTCTTCATCTTTGTCTCGACAAAATAAAATATACTCGCCGTTTTTTCGCCCCGGCACTAATACAATCACCGCTTCGGGCTCATCAAAGCCACTGAGATAAAAAAAGTCACTATCCTGTCGATAAGGGTAATCTACATCGCGGTTACGACAGCGCACCGGGGCGGCGGGCAATATGGCGATACCATCGTCGCCAATCATACGGAGCAACTGTTTTCTGTGTCGGGCGTGAATTTTGGGGTTCATTCAAATCTCTTAAAAAATTATTCTCTATTAGGGGGGGCACAATCCTGTTACTGCAGCATTTCAGGTGGTGTATGGGACGGCTGTAACTCTTCACTAATGAGCAACACACCCATGCGCACATATTCATATATTTGCATAAACGACTCTTCATCCGCATCGCTATCATCACCTAAATCATGACCGGCGCGGGCAATTTCAACCATATCTGTAATTAATTCTGCGGTATCCTGAGGCAACTTTTGATCCTTCTTTAAACCGCCGGCGGCCAGCCCATAGGTGAAACCCTGACACCACATCGCCAGCGATTCAGTGCGCTGCGCCAGTGATTCCTGATCGTCCGGCAGTAACAGCTGAAATTCTGCATTCGAATCATTTAGCTGGGACTGAGTGTCATTAAATAACCCCACCAACAATTGGCTGGCTTCTTTCACCAACATATCATTCACATCGAATGCCTCAAACACCTGCTCTAACCAGTGACTCAGCTCAACTTTTCCTGAAGCGCACATCATTCCGCACAGCGCGCCATGAGATTCAGATGCAACAAATTCCGCATCGGTTTTAGCCAATGCATCGGTTAAGCTGTTATAATCCGGTCTGGAGATCATATTTTTTTCCGTCGGTATATTTGTTTGAAATTTAATATCGCTGTTTCAGATGCCGCTTTTGCATCCTTATTTTAAGACAACTTATTGAAATTTAATATAAAAACTAAGCCGTTAGCTTAATTTTTGCTGGCTATTATATAGCAAAAAATGATTCTAGCACGCCCCGCTCAGGGTCTGAAAAATTTGACCTGAGCCTCAGGACTAACTATATTTAACATTATGACTACTGAAAACCAAAGCAATATCGAATCACTGGAAGGCAAAGTTGAAGAGCTGCTGGCATTATCAAAAAAACTAGCGACTGAAAACGGCGAGCTGAAACAACAATTACAAGACCTTAAAGGTGAGCGCTCTCAGCTAGTTGAGCAAAAAGAGCAGGTACGTAATCAGGTTGAAAGCATGATTACTCGCCTTAAAACAATCGAAACAGCTTAGCTTTTTATCAATGTAGATCAAACTTTATCTACATCATTTAGGGCATAATGCTTTACAGCTTTTCACATAATTAATAGCAGATATTTTTGAGTAGATTTTATGGCAGATAATGGTCTCGACATTAAGATAATGGATAAGGACTATCGAATTGCCTGCCCACAAGATCAACAAGCTTCATTAAAAGATTCTGCAAGCTTTTTAAATGACCGCCTGAATGAAATTAAACGCAAGGGTTCCATCATTGGTACTGAGCGCATCGCAATTATGGTGGCACTAAATTTAGCGCATGAATTACTGGGTAGCCAGGATTCAGTTGGCGACTTCGAAGACGTTGATAACCGCATGCTGAATTTACAGAAAAAAATTGATATTGCGCTTCGGGATATTGAAGTCGCATAATAGTCAGGAATTAAGTTGCCGCTCAGTTAGCAGTGAAATGAGCGGCAACAAAGAGTTTGGGTGCTTCTGCGGTGTTTGTAAGCATACTTATAAAACCCTTGAGCCTTACTCATCGACCCCGGGAATGTGTCTGCCGGTGCTGTGTGCATTACCGCTTGTAGCGGGAAGCCTTATACACCGACGCTAGTTCCCACCTGAACTTCTGGTTCAAGGTTCGTGAGACTTGCTACGGTACACGTGGCTGCACCCTCCTAAACACCAGCCTCGCCCTGCGGGGCTTTTTTATGATTGAGATATGACAAACTCCGAGCCTGCCCAACATCCAGTTAATTCACAACAGCTACGACAGGCTTTACGTAAAAATTTACGCCAACAGCGTAAAGCACTGAATTTTGATACGCAGGAAAAACATGCGCTTGCACTCGACCAGCAACTTAGCCAAAACGCACTATTTAAAAGCAGCAAGCGTGTTGCTGTTTATTTAGCCGCCGATGGTGAAATAGACCCTGCTTTTATAATACATAGCGCGCAGCAAACACATAAAAATATATACCTTCCGGTGCTGGCACCTTTAGCCAATCGATTATATTTCGCTCCTTATCACAAAAACACTAAAATGAAACTAAACCGATTTCATATTGCCGAACCCGATGTGCACCCCAAATACTGGCTCAAGCCACAGCAATTAGATTTAATTTTAATGCCACTAGTGGGCTTTGATACAAGCGGTAACCGCCTTGGCATGGGGGGCGGATTTTATGATCGCAGTTTGCATTTTATGCGTTTTAGAAAAACCGCTCACAAACCCTATTTAGTCGGTTTGGCACATGAGTTACAATGCATCGAAAAGCTGCCGCATCAAGCACATGATATCCCCTTAAAAATGATTGCTACCGAACAACGAATATATAACTGCAGATGAAATATTTTTTAGTTAAAAGCATATTAATTATTACCGCGTTACTACCGCTTAAGGCGGTACATTTTTTGGGTAAAATAATTGCCAGACTTACCTGGTTAACAAATAGTAGAATTCGTAAAATTGCCGAAAAAAATATTCAATTATGTTTCCCCGAATTAAATGCTCAACAGCAAACCGAACTGGTAAAAAAAATTCTACACGAAACCGGCAAGGTCATTTTAGAAGCCGGTAAAATGTGGCAGCTCAGTGCACCACAAACTTTAGCTCTGGTAAAAGAATGCGAAGGCGAGCATTTAATTAAGCAGGCACAGTCTGCAGGGCGCGGCGTTATTCTTGCTGCTCCCCATTATGGCTCATGGGAACTGGTTGGCTTATATTGCGCAAAACATTATACGATGACATCTATGTATGCACCACAAGCCAACCCACAAGCCGACAATTTAATGCGTGAAGCGCGCCAGCGCACCGGAGCCAAACTCGTACCCACCGATATCCACGGCATTCGCGCCATGAGCAAAGCCTTAAAGCAAACAGAACTGGTTGCAATATTACCCGATCAATCACCCTACTCGAATGGTTTATTCGTACCCTTTTTTGGCCACCTTTGCTATACCATGACATTGCTACCCAAATTGGCAAAAAAAACCAATGCTGTGGTTTTATATACCTATGCTCAACGCCTTGAAAACAGCAGCGGGTTCAAAATGATTTTTCGCGAATCAGGTAAAGATTTAGCTGAGCTGGATTTAGAAACCGCCACTACTCAAATGAACTTAGATGTAGAAAAATTAATTCGAGAAACACCGCATCAATATCAGTGGACATATAAACGTTTTAAACGTCGACCAGAGGGTGAAAAAACTATTTATTAATAGCGTGTTTTAAATTTCGGAAATATTTATTTGTCATGCTATTATAGAAAGCAGTTAGCTTAGTTCAGTGATTTCTCATTCGTTTGTCATTTCTGCAAAGACAGAATAAATTTGACTAGCTCAAATTTAAACATGCTCTGCATGGTCAGCAGGGTAGAAGCACTTTATAATCTAGTGACTCCAGGAAATTACAGACACATGTAAAATCCATCTTCAAACCAGCCGAGTAATAAAGGGATAACAATGTCAGTAAGCGCACAACAAATACTTGAGCAATGGCCAGAGTTTTTCACTTTAGTTAGCGGTGAAAAAAACAGTCAGGCAGACTTACCCTGCTCAGCCAATAACCCTTTAGCCAACAGCATTGTTTTTTTAAGTGACAATAAATTAATTTCACAAATTAATTCTAGTAACATTTCAATCGCGGTAATTGCTGAAAAAAACATTCAAAAATTAGATCTAAGTGAATTAAATTCTAACATCACTTTTTTATCATCCGCCAATCCTAAAATGGCAATGTCTTTAATAAACCAGAGGTTTTTTACTATAACAGATAACCAGTTACAGTTAGGTGATAGCAACATACATCCAACTGCAAATATTTCAGCATCTGCCAGCATTGGAAACAATACTATCATCGGACCCAATGTAGTTATTTACGATAACGTGGTGATTGGTGAAAATTGTTTTATTGGCGCACAAAGTGTGATTGAAGCCCAATGCGAATTAGGCGACAACTGCCACATTCACGCAATGGTGTTTATTGCACATCACACACAAATGGGAAGCCACTGCGAAGTGCATCCACAAAGTGCCATTGGCACCGAAGGTTATGGTTATGCCACCGATGCAAATGGCGATCATCATCGTATCCCACATTATGGCAAAGTTGTTTTAGACGATCACGTACATATTGGAGCCAACGTTAATATTGACCGCGGCACTTTTGATAACACTCACATTGGTCGCCATACAAAAGTCGACAACCATTGCCACCTCGCCCACAACACGATTATTGGCGAACAATGCTTTGTTACCGCCGGTTTTATTACCGCCGGCTCAACCACCATTGGTAACCGCTGCTCGTTTGGCGGACGCTCATCCATTAACGGTCATATAAATATTTGTGACAATGTTTTAGTAGGGGGCGCGAGTACGGTGAGAAATGACATAAAAGAATCGGGGGCATATATGGGCGACCCATTGATGACAATGAAAAATGGCTTGCGCGCTTATGCTACTTTTCCGCATATTACTGAAATGCGCAAATCATTAAACAGCTTGAAAAAATCTTTAGACGAAAAAGACAGCGCGAATAAAAGCTAATAGCCGCAAGTTTTTTTAATAGCATCTTTATTACAAGTTCAAGTTTTTATTTCAATATCATCTAGTTAACTTAAATAGCCTCGTCATTCCTACGCAGGCAGGAATTCAGTGACTTACATCAAATTAAAGTCACTGGATCCCAGCCACAAGCATGCTGGGATGACGAAGTTCGTTGTTTTTTACTATATAAATTCATTAACGTGACGCTATTGTTTTATTCCGGACAGTAATGTACCTTCGCAGAAATGACTAGACTTACACTCTCATTTCCAGGTTTTTAATCTAAATAACTTAATGTGTTTTTATCGGCCATTTGCGTTTTTCGCGTTAATTTTTTTGCTTTTATATTTTTTAAAACTATCGTCCACATTCAATTCACCGCTGACCCTAAAAACATCTTATAAGCCTCATTATCACTTTCGTCCCACCAGCTATAACCCAGCTCATCCAAAAACACTTTAACATCTTTGCGCTCTTTCACCGGCACCTGCAAACCCACCAGAACCCGGCCAAATGCAGCACCGTGATTACGGTAATGAAACAAACTTATATTCCAGCGCTTACCAATACAGGCAAGAAAATCCAGCAAAGCACCTGGGCGCTCGGGAAACTCAAACCGGTACAGCACTTCATTTTCTATTTTATTGGCGTGCCCGCCCACCATATGACGCACATGTAATTTCGCCATTTCGTTATCACTCATGCTGAGCACCGGATAATTTTTATCGGTTAATTTTTTAACCAGATCATCCAGCTCGCTTAGTCCATCGGCCAACTGTATGCCCGCAAACACATGCGCATTACTGCTATCTGAATAGCGGTAATTAAACTCAGTAATGCCTTTCTTACCAATCAAACGACAAAAACGTAAAAAGCTCCCCGGCTCTTCGGGAATGGTCACGCCAATTAAACCTTCGCGATGCTCACCTAATTCGGCGCGCTCCGACACATGGCGCAGGCGATCAAAATTCATATTCGCGCCACTGTTTATGGCGATTAAAGTTTGCTGGCTGATATTATTCTGTTCGACATATTTTTTAATGCCGGCCACCGCCAGTGCACCCGCAGGTTCCATAATCGAGCGCGTATCATCGAAGATATCTTTAATGGCGGCGCAAATTTCGTCGGTGTTTACGGTTATCACTTCGTCCACTACCTGCCGCGCCAGTCGCCAGGTTTCGCGGCCGATCTGCTTTACTGCCACTCCATCTGCAAACAGACCCACCTGATTTAATATCACACGGCGATTTTTTTCTAATGCGGCAGCAAAGCAGGCGGAGTCTGCCGCTTCCACTCCGATCACTCTAACATCAGGGCGCAGATATTTAATAAAAGTCGCCATGCCCGCAATTAAGCCGCCACCGCCCACTGGAATAAAAATCGCATCAATATCGTCGGTGTACTGACGTAATATTTCCACCGCCACTGTACCCTGCCCTGCGATTACATCCGGGTCATCATAGGGGTGAATATACGCCAGCCCTTCAGCGTCACACAATTCATTAGCATACACCGACGCCTCGTCAAAAGTATCCCCCACCAACACGGCCTTTGCACCATAGGAGCGTACCGCATCAACTTTAATTTTGGGGGTGGTTTTGGGCATCACAATCGTCGCCTTCACCCCCAGCTTAGCGGCTGCCAGGGCTAAACCCTGCGCATGATTACCTGCGGATGCCGCTACCACACCTTTTAACTCCGACTTTCGACTCAGCTGGTAAAGCTTGTTATAAGCCCCGCGTAACTTAAACGAAAACACCGGTTGCAAATCTTCGCGCTTGAGTAAAATTTGATTATCCAGTCGTACACTTAAACGCCGTGCAACTTCCAGCGGTGATTCAATTGCCACATCATAAACGCGAGCACTGAGAATTTTTTCAATGTATTTTTGAGTCATTATTTTTGAGTCAGGCGGCCTAAAGGGTTAGAATTAGCGATTCCGGTTAATGTGACAGAATACTATGTAGGCCATCGAAAAGAAATGGCCTGACGAAAATACAGAAACACAATAGGTAAAAAGATGACTCAAGACGAAATGAAACGCAAAGCTGCGGAAGCGGCTTTACAATATGTAGTAGAAGATGAAATTATTGGCGTGGGCACCGGCTCAACCGTCAACCACTTTATTGATTGCCTGGCGGAAATTAAAGGCAAAATAAAAGGTGCTGTTTCCAGCTCTGAAGCCTCTACCAAACTAATGGAAGAGCGCGGCATTAAAGTTTATGACTTAAACAATGTCGATTTCATTCCGGTTTATGTTGATGGTGCAGACGAATCCAACCACGGCCTGTCATTAATTAAAGGCGGCGGCGGCGCACTGACCCGTGAAAAAATTATTGCCGGTGCCAGCAAAAAATTTATCTGTATTGCGGATGAGAGCAAACTGGTTGATGTGATGGGCAAGTTTCCACTACCGGTAGAAGTCATTCCAATGGCCAGAAGTTATATTGCACGTAAATTAGTGGCTCTGGGTGGTCGCCCGGTCTGGCGTGAAAATTTTATTACTGACAACGGCAATATTATTTTAGATGTTCACGACATGGATATTATGGAACCGATGAAAATGGAAGATGAAATTAACAGCTGGGCCGGTGTTGTGACCTGCGGGCTGTTTGCACGTAAGGGTGCGGATGTGTTAATTCTGGGTACGCCGGAGGGGGCGAAGACGGTAATGCCGAAATAGGCTAAAAAGCTAAATCCCCCTCAATCCCCCTTTTTCTAAGGGGGGGCATTTAGTCCCCCTCTTAGAAAAAGAGGGGTTAGGGGAGATTTAAAAACGCTCCGAACAATTCACTGCCAGGCTGCACCCCCCCTGACACAGGGAGGACACACCAACACTAAAAAATAATCAGTTCGTTACAAAAGCACCCGCTCAATCCCGCCATTCTTCACTTTCTGATAATAATTTTTCTGCCAGCTATCACCCAGCTTATGTTTCGCCAGCTCCACTAAAATATATGCCACTTCCATATTGGTATCACCGCGATATCTCTCTAAACCTTGCTGGCACGCAGGACACGACGTCAGCATTTTTACATTATTATTTAAGGCTTTTTCATGGCCGCTTATTTTTTTAATATCCGACTTTAATTCTTCAAGTTTACGATGTTTTACCTGTGCCGCAATATCCGGGCGTGCTACCGCAAATGTGCCCGACTCACCACAACACCTGTCGGAAAGCGCAACCTCTTTACCCATTAATGTGCTCGCCACATCTGTGCCATTGTGATGTTTCATCGGTTGATGACAGGGCTCATGATATAAATATTTCGTGCCTCCCACGCCATCCATCGTAACGCCTTTTTCCATCAGGTATTCGTGAATATCCACCAGGCGACAGCCGGGAAAAATTTGCTCGAACTGATATTTTAATAACTGATCGATACAGGTGCCGCATGACAACACCACCGTTTTAATATCCAGATAATTTAAAGTGTTCGCCATGCGATGAAATAGCACGCGATTACTTGTGGTTATTTGTTTGCCTTTTTCAATATCACCGGACGCGGTTTGCGGATAACCACAACATAAATAACCCGGAGGTAAAACCGTTTGAATACCCAGCTCATATAACCAGGCTAAAGTTGCTACACCAATCTGGCTAAACAATCGCTCCGAACCACAGCCCGGAAAATAAAAAACCGCTTCACTATTAATATCGGTTTTATGCGGATCGCGTAAAATTGGAATGGTTTTATCGTCTTCAATTCCCAGCACCGAACGCATCGTGCCGGTAGGCACATCGGCCGGCATCGGCTTACTAAAAAATTGAATCACCTGTTCTTTTATAACCGGTGTACCCGTAGTAGATCCCGGCCGTGTTTTTTTATTACTGCCACTGGTTTTAGGCACCCCCCCCGGAATTAATTTCAGGGTGTTATGTATTAATCGCTGACCGATATAACCGGCCTGAATTAAGCCCGCGCGCATCACTTTTATTTGTCCGGGCGAGGTCATATTTAAATACGCCATCGACATTTTGGTACCAATATTTTCTCTGCGTTTACCCTGTTTTTTAAGGATATGACGCATTTTCACTGTCACATCACCAAAATCAATATTCACCGGGCACGGTGACAGGCAGCGATGACAAACCGTGCAATGATCGGCAATATCATTCATTTCATCGAAGTGGCGAATGGACACACCGCGGCGGGTTTGCTCTTCGTATAAAAACGCTTCGGTAATTAAACCGCTGGCTAAAATTTTATTTCTTGGAGAATACAATAAATTCGCAGAAGGCACATGAGTTGAACAATCGGGTTTACATTTTCCACAGCGCAAACAATGTGAAATAGAGTCGTTTAATTCTCCCAACTCGCTCTCTTCTAAAATCAAAGCTTCCTGTTTTAACAAGCGCAATGATGGCGTGTAAGCTGATTCCAAACCACCGGTATTGCGTTGTAATTTACCTTTGTTAAAAATATCTTTCGGATCAACCTGCTTCTTATAACTTTCAAATGCATCAACCGTTGCATCATCAAGGTACTGCATTTTAGTTATGCCAATACCGTGCTCACCGGAAATGACGCCATCCAACGAACGCGCTAAATCCATTATCTGATCTACAACTCGCTCAGCTTCCTGCATCATATTGTAGTCGTTAGAGTTAACCGGAATATTGGTGTGCACATTACCATCGCCTGCGTGCATATGCAGTGCAACAAATATTCTGCTGGATAAAACTTCACTGTGAATCCCGTCGAGACGCGTATGCAAATAAGCCATGTCACGACCACTAAACAATTGTTTTAATGGCGTCTCCACTTCGGCTTTATAGGATATGCGTACATCGGCATTTAGCACTGCGTTGATTACACTTACATCATCAACAACCGATGCTGAATTTAATTCTTCGTCTAATAAATACGCTTTTATGCTCTGAATATTTTTTGAAAAATTATCACGCAACGCACTCCAACGCAGCTGTGCTTTATTGATTATTTCTATTGCCGCAATAAAGCGCGGCGCAAGATATTGCGATGATTCTGCGGCATCACTTAATAACGCCTGCTCTGCATTAATATAATTTAATAATGCCTCGAGCATTGCGAGTTTATTTGCAATAGATTGCTGCACATTAATGGTTTCAGTACCCCGGGTATAATCGCCCAGACGACCTAAAGGTATCACCACATCTTCATTAATTTTAAAGGCATTGGTGTGCGCCGCAATTGCCGCGGTGCGACTGCGCTCCGCCCAGAAACTTTTACGCGCCTGTGCACTCACCGCAATAAACCCTTCCGCATCGCGCGCATTGGCGAGCCGCACAACTTGCGCCGCCGCTTCACCCACTGCGGCTTCATCTTCACCAACAATATCGGCTACCAGCAACATTTTTGGCAAACATCCGCGCGAGGCTTTTGGGCTGTAGTTCACCGCACGAATATAACGGTCATCTAAATGCTCCAACCCCGAGAGCAAAACATTCGGGTTATTATCTAAATAATCTTTTATCTCTACAATTGCGGGTACGGTTTTTTGTAAATCCTGACCGTAAAATTCGAGTGCAACGGTGCGCGCTTGCTGCGGCATGGTATGCAGTAAAAAATAGGCCGAGGTAATAATGCCATCGCAACCTTCTTTTTGAACTCCGGGCAGGCCACCTAAAAATTTATCGGTTACATCTTTGCCCAAGCCTTCTTTGCGTAAACTTGCACCTTCAAATGCTAAAATTTCTGGGTCGTCAATTAACAACTCAGTTTTAGAATCATAACGACTGATTCTAAATTTCACTTCCGGCTGCAGATGAATTTTACCCAGATTATGGTTTACACGTTCTACGTCTAACCAGTTACCATCTGCGGTTACCATTCTCCATGACACTAGATTATCTAAGGTGGTGCCCCACATTACGGCTTTTTTACCGCCGGCATTCATGGCGATATTACCGCCGATGGTTGATGCATCTTGTGAGGTTGGGTCAACTGCAAACACATGACCGTGCTGCTCGGCTAAATCTGAAACCCGTCGGGTAACCACTCCCGCTTCAGTGCGTACAACCGGCACTGACTCATTAAGCCCGGCAATTTGTTTATGCTCTAGCGTACCAATCGCCTGTAATTTTTCAGTATTAATAACCGCGGTGTTTTGATACAGCGGAACGGCACCACCGGTGTAGCCTGTGCCTCCGCCTCGAGCAATAAGGCTTAAACCCAGTTCTATACATTGGCGCACCAGCTTTGGAACTTCTTCTTCTGTATCTGGCGTCAACACCACAAATGGAAACTCAACACGCCAGTCGGTCGCATCGGTTACATGACTAACTCTGGATAAGCCACTAAAATCAATATTGTCTTTGCGAGTAATTTTAGTTAATGACTTTAAAGCTTTGGCTCGCAGCTGACTCTGGGTAGTAAACCAGTCGGCAAACGTTTTTACTGCTGTGCGTGCAGCTTGCGCTAACTCGATGGCTTTCTGGTTACCATTCGCACGCTGCTCAATTTGCTCAATGCGATGATTCAATGCCGAAATTAACTGTTTTCGACGTCGCTGATTTTCAAGCAGGTCATCCTGTAGAAAGGGGTTACGCTCAACCACCCACATATCACCCAGCACTTCAAATAACATGCGCGCCGAATGCCCGGTGCGACGCTCGCCTCTTAACTCATTAATTAATTCCCATATTGGCTTACCGAGAAATCGAATAATAATTTCACGATCGGAGAACGAGGTGTAGTTATAGGGTATTTCGCGAATTCGGGTATTAGAACTCATTCAGGGAGGGCTGCCAGATGATTTTTTAATTGGCGAGGATTTTAACATAAAAGATAAAAGCTGTTTTCCGCAAATCAACGCAAAACACGCAAATATTAAGTGCTGCTAATGATCGACACACTCAGGACAGATCTTGCTTTTTATGCTCTGTCTCGGGGGGCATGCACCTCAGCTGATCTACTGATTATTTTTTAAAAGATACGGTCTGACTAATGGCACTTACTTAAGCTCAAACAAAGTAGGAGTTAGCTTTAGCTGACGATGTTTTTTTGCGATGCAAAGCGAGCCGTAATAATTACGCTGAACATAAACTACAAGCTCGCTTTGCATCGCCCGCTACTTCGTCAGCTAAAGCTAACTCCTACAGATATACACCATTGGCATTCGTAGTCAAATTTAAAACCTTTCAACTTCAGCCTGCTAGATCACTATATCAATTTTGATTCCGAGCCCTTCATTACTGATTGCCTTGCCAATCCAATCGGTATCGCAAAAGGGGACAGGGCGCAAAAAGCGGCGACCTTTCCCCGATGGTTATGTGCCTCTGCATATTCGACTGGTTGTTTTTTGTACATAGCCGAACTTTTATATATGTCCCGTGTCTATTTATTACGTTGTAGTTGTAGTTGTAGTTGTAGTTGTAGTTGTAGTTGTAGTTGTAGTTGTAGTTGTAGTTGTAGTTGTAGTTGTAGTTGTAGTTGTAGTTGTAGTTGTAGTTGTAGTTGTAGTTGTAGTTGTAGTTGTAG
>Ga0316205_10000421_pt1 | contig 80953 bp, 71 predicted proteins | sample 3monthpyrite_MG_FD_204941 | JGI IMG/M metagenome (GOLD analysis project Ga0316205, IMG submission 204941) | Microbial mat bacterial communities from mineral coupon in-situ incubated in ocean water Damariscotta River, Maine, United States -... | ecosystem: Environmental > Aquatic > Marine >...
GGAAAAAATATTGCCGCCTATCATATCGTCCTATCATGGCATCCCGACGAGCGTAAACACCTAGACAATGAAATGTTGATGGCTTTTGCCAAAAAGTTCTATCAGCTCTATGACGGGGATCGTTCATTAGCCTTTATTTCTGTGCATAAGGACACCAAGAACTGGCATTTGCATTGCGCTTTTTCTGCCTCCGAGCGAGGCAGTGGAAAAAACCGGAGAATCTCTAAAAAAGAGCTACGGGATTTGCAGATCGCCATGAATGAATTTCAGCGGGATAGTTTTCCTCATTTATCGAAATCGCTTCTTTATCTCCCGGAACTAAAACACAACCGGGAAAAAATTATTGGAGACATCAAGGTGACCCTGCCAGAAAAACTAAAACACTCGGACGGGAGCTTTCGAGCCAAGAAACGAGGGGATGTTTCCCTCTTGGAAAATTTACGACATCGATTGTATAAAGTTGCTATGAAATATCCTGACAAAACTGGGTTTCTGGATGCATTGAAATTGGAAACCGATCTCAAGCCTTACCTATATCGTGATAAACCGCGTGGGGTCATGGTAAATGGAAAAAAATACACCTATCGCCGTTTGGCTATCGGAATTGACGATTTGAAGCAATTTGTCCGTCAGTACGACATGGAACGATTACGAACTCAGTCACAACAACAAGAGCTCTTTAAAAACTTAGAACGATGATTGAAGACATATTCAGTTTTAACAAGAAAACCACTCACGGCAGCAGCGCTTTTGCCAGTACGTGGGAGGTGCGTAAACTTCTAAAATCAGGTAACAAAGGGGTTTATCTGGCTAATGGCTTACGACTGACGTCTGATAAGAGCTTTATGCATACGGTTTTAGTAGGGCCAAGTGGCTCTCATAAAAGCACTGGTTTTCTGCTCAATAATTTACTACGTAAATGGAATCAATCCGTCGGTATGGTCATTTTTGACCCTGATGGCAGCGGCTATGAAAAATGCACTCCGTTTATGGAAAATGAGGGGTTCCAGGTACTGAAAATTGATCTTAACAACCCCGAGGAAAGTGAATCTACCAATCCACTTCTAGAAGTGACTGACAAACACAGTGCCCGGGAAATGGCTCAGACCCTTATCGAAGGGGTCTATAAAGACAACAAATCGGACCCCTTCTGGTCTGAAAGCGGCCAATTGTTGCTCATGGTAGTGATACTTGCTATGACAAAAAGAGTTCCCGAGTCGGAACGTACTTTGTCCTTTTTAGCCCATCTAATCAATAAATTCAACCCTACTTCGCAAGAAGAAGTGGATGCTTTCATCGAAGGAGCGCTGGAAGACGACCTCCATACCTTCCAGGAATACCTAGCCTTTACTGCCAATAGTTTCAAGGTCAAGATGTCGATTCTTGCTACGATCAAGGCCTGTTTATATTCTTTTGCTGATCCAGTCATGCAGCGTATCTGTTCGCATAACAGTTTCTCATTTTCTAAACTACGGGAAGGTAAAATCGCCTTGTTTCTCATACAGAGGGAAGACCGAATTTCTTACAATCGAACATACTGGGCGTTATTCCTAAATAGCCTCTTTTCTTATTTGATGCAAGGGGGTAGCAGTTCTCAACCAGTGTATTGCTTCCTTGAAGAGTTCAGCAGCTATAAAATACCAAATTTCACGGCCATAATTAGCACCATCCGTCGGCGGAATGTAGGATTGAACATCATTTTGCAATCGGTCGAATCCCTGCGTGAAATCTATGGCCCTGAACAAGCTAAAGTGGTCTTTGAAAACTGCGCCACAAAAATGTTCCTATCTGGGCTCAGTTATGAGTCCAGTAAGCTCGTATCGGATATGTTGGGGCAGGGAACTGCAACCTACAGTCAAGAACCTTTAAAGGGGTTATTTACTAACGATACGCCCAGATACCGCACAGCCAGACCTTTACTCACACCTGATGAAGTGAGAAGACTTAAAGACGGGACCGCCCTTGTTGTACATCGGAATCATAGACCAATGCTACTGAAACAAACTCCGTATTTCAAAAACAGAAAGTTAAAACGTAGAAGTAAGTAGAACCAAAATTTTAAAAATCATGTTTGCAATTATTCTCACCATTATCTTATTGACCATCATATTCAGACCCATTATGAAGCAATTTTTTGGTGGTCTGTACGACATCTTAGACCAGATCTTTTCTGCTACCATCAGCGCTCTTTTCAAAGGGCTATTTGGCCTAGCAAAATGGATATTCAACCTGATATTCGGGATTTTCCGATGGCTCTTTAGAATACGCTAAACGATTTATTACAACAATGAAATTTTAACGAACTCAAAAATATTTGAATTATGACGACACAAAGGCCTAGACCAGGCCAATTAATCAGAAAAATTGAAACAGTTACCCCGCGAATTTTTCAGGGGCTTCTCTACCCGCTTATAACGGGAGTACTGCGTATATCCGCATCACTTATTAAAAACATCTTTTGGCTCTTTATTGCTCTGATTGGTTTTTTAGTAGGGGGATTGCACCGTATGCTTGAAAATCTAAAGGACATGAACCAAAACGAGCCAGAACAGTGAAAGTAGTATGTATAGAAGAAGAAGCTTTTTTTGAGCTTTTTGAAAGGGTGGTTGCCCGCATTGAAGAAGGTCGCCAGAGCCATAGCAAAATGGAGTGGATCTCTAGCGAAAAGGCCATGGCACTGTTATCAATATCGAGTAAAACCACGCTCCAAAAATATAGGGACGAAGGTCGTATTCGCTTTTCCCAGCTATCGCGTAAGGTTATACTTTACAGCCGAAGCAGCATTTTGGAGATGCTTGAGGAAAATATTCAGAAATTTTAAAAAAGTGACCGATGGAATTTAAAGACGAAATAGAACGACAGACATGGCTTTATAATATGGGCTGGAAATTACACCAACACGAACCCGAAATACTCAATGCAATTTTGGATATGAAAAGCCTTCCCGAAAGTATCAGAAAACCCTTGGAACAGGGGCGAGATCGGTTTGAAAAAGATCGATACTTTCTCCAAAAAAAGCTAGAGAAGCGACAACGTCTGGATAAACTCAAACAACTCTGGGAGCATAGTCACGAGCAGGATAAAGAAGATGACTTAGAACGATAAAATCATGTTGTGGAAGAAAAAAGAAGATAAAGACTTTTACAATGAAGTTTTTATGACAGGATTGGAAAAGAGGAAACGGTCACTTTTCTGCCTTAGAATAAGCTCGAAGAACTACCCAAAAAGAACGAGATGGGGAATTAGAGCAATAAAGCAGCATGGCTCAAAAAACCTCCCTAGTTGAATGAGGGAGCTTTTTCCGTGGCATTGTTGAAGTAGAATAACTCTAGCCGAGTTATTTCCAATTCAACAAGCGATAAAATGAAATCAAAAAACACCAAATGAAGAGACTTGATTCTTAATCCACTCTGTACCGCTAGAAATGTCCCCCTTGATCTTAATAAAATCAAAAGATTTCACTATTCGTCCAATAGCGCTTAAAAATTAAACGAACACATGAATCGTTTTTACACTTTTGTTTTTAACATTCCTCGCATTGCTCATATAACTTTTCCTGATGTTCAAAATAAAAGCAAGGTTTGGGTTCGCTAACAGCGGTTAAAAGAATCTTGACCTTTATATCGTCTTTTCGAAATTTTGAAATTTCAAAAGCATAACCAAATAACCCCAGGTTCCCGCTTGGTTTATCGGATTTTCTAAATCCATTTCTTTTCATTATATCCTTAGTTCCTTTGTCATTTTTGTTGGAGTCTTTCTTCTCTCTACTTTTCTGAATGCCCATGTATTCATCGTACCAATAATGATGTTCCGTAGAATATGACAGGTCGTTTAAGCATGTGCTGCAAATATTTGTAGACAAAATTGTAGCGTCTTTTTTTTCGGTTTTAATATGTTTGAGTGTTTCGGAATGAGGATGTTTAAATCTTCCATGCCGGCCTGCAGAAATACCCAAGAATACATTTCCTTCATTAGAAATAATTTTTTGCCATAATTTTTCATTTGACGAATTTCGGGATCCGTGGTGACTTACTTTTATAAAATTGGCATCATAGTTTCCATAGTTTTTAATATAAGGATACGAAGTATTGTCATATTGCTCAAGGCATTTCTCCCAAATTTTAATATGCGTATCACCTCCAAATAAGAGGTTTACCTCACCGAACTTTATTTTTAGGATATGTGATATTAGATTTTTATCTATTCTGTCTTTATCCTCTATTTTTAAAATATCTGTTTTTACAATTTCAAGATTAACATCGTCCAGATAATCATCTAGCATTGTTCCCAAAGGACCTATATTTACCGCCTCACAATCTTCAGATATGGAACAGGGATTACGAAGCGATCGAATATCACAGAGATATTCCCCCAGACCTACATCCGCGTTCTCATACCGAAGAGAATTAAAATCTTTCTTTTTCCACTTTTCAAAATATTCGAAAAAATCCTCCAAGTTGCGGTTATATGAATTTATAGTATCATTAAATTCCAAACGATCGTCCAGATCGAACTCATCAATAAGTGCATTTACCTTTTCTCTTAAGAATTTGACCATTTGAGTTTTATCCCTTGCAGCCCCCAACCATATATCTTTAATTAGAATCCCATTCTCATAAAACCAAGAAATTGTATTGGCAACTCCTTTGACGTGATCTTTATCGGTATGTGATATACAGAAGAACGAGATTGTAAGTTGGTCAAACGCTTCCTTTGGCAAGGTTTTTTTCAATGCTTTAAAATAACTTAGACTTGGCGGTTCAAAGGCTTTTGAATCAGGATCGAAGAAGAAATCAATAAGACCATAAGAACCATCTGGAAATTGAAGCATAAGATGATCTCCCTGCCCTACATTAAATAGAAATACTTTCAGTTTGTCAGATGGTTTTTCAATTGGTATATGTATTTCTTTTGCGGTATATATGACTTCCATTTCGACGTTAAATTAGTTCAAAAAAGGAACCACTTCCTCCTTCGTATTCAAATACTATATAAAAAAAACTTGAATCTTTTTTTAAATGCTTACTAGAGGCTAATTCGGAATCCATCTCCATGGATTCTGTGGAGCCTCCCGGAGAAAGATTCTTCATTTTAAATGTTGTTGTAGTCTCATTCTTTGTTAAAACTTCTCCTAGGAAAAGATCAATAACAAAAGGAAAACCAATTTGTTCAAAAATACCAAGGAAGGCGTGGATGTCTTCTTTTGCCTGGATATTAAGACCTTTCTTCTTATAGAGATTTCTGAAAAGAATCTTCTGACTTTCGAGTTTGGCTAAAAACCCTAGTTCTTTAAGTGACTTGATAGTATAATTAATGTTCAATTCTCCAGACAAAAACTTTTCGCATACGCTATGTACAATAAACAACTCGAAGGCAAGCTGTCGAGGATCCTCTTTCTCCAAAGGAAGAACGAGAGTTTGTGCACCACATGAAATAGCTTCAATGTCTACTTCTTGACTAATACTTTTGTCAATCACTCTTCTCGCAGTGAATTCTTTAGTGTCCAACTTAACCAAATAATGAAGCATTTTGTTTTCGAATGTTTTTTTACTCTTCCTTTTTATGATTTCATCAACATGTTTGGTATGATCAGAATTTACTGCTACGAGCCAGGCAAAGGGTCCTATACTCCAAACATATTCTCCGAAATTCCTAGTTTTTGCTAGCTTCTTACTGAAATAGAGTTGTACTTCACGGGGCAGTTTTGTTTGTGCTTCATGAATTGGCAGTATTTTGAATTCCAAAGAATAAAATTCTTCCATGAAGTCATGGAGGTGTTGGTTGACATCTTCATCCTTGTTGCTCTCAAGAACTAAAGAGACATAGGGATCTTCGTAAAGATGAAGGTGTTCCTTATAGGCCTCTATGAGTGCTTTTTTATTTGAACTGTACAATCCAACGCGAATTTCAGGGAAAGTTTCCCGTAAATATAAAGCCACATCAATCCCGGTATAACATTCCATTTCGCCTAGTTTAATGAACTTCTGATCTCCTTCTAACCATTCAGACAGATTATAATCAATAAGAGCTCCCATGAACTTTTCCGACTCTACGGTTTTCTGGCATTCCCAAAGATCATCTGGTGTTTCCGTATGTGCATATTCTTTCATTACACAATGATCTTTGAGTTGGTCGCGAAAAAAGTCGAGATCTTCTACTACTAAAAATTTTCTCCCCATAATGAAATTTTACTTGTCTTCTAGAATAATTTTTTGCGTTTTCGGAAGGACAATGGTGAAGGTTGTAAACTTATTCTTGGTCACCCCATTAATGTTTCCTCTGTGATTTGTTTCAACTATATATTTACAGGTGGGCAGACCGAAGCCCGTTCCATTAGCTTTACTTGTGATATTAGGAATAAATATCATTTCTTTTAAACTTTTGTCAATTCCTTTACCGTTATCAATGATCTCTAGTTTTATTTTTTCATTTCCTGATTCGCGGAGCTTTATTTCAATTATACCTCGATTTTCAATCGCTTCATACGAGTTTTTTAACAGGTTTTCCAAAACCATTCCGATTTGGAGCTCGTCACAATCGATACAAATGATATTCTTAGAATAGTTGTCTTCTATATGAATTTTTTTTTCTTGATGAAACTCTTCGACCACTAAATCAACCTGTTTCTTTATAAGGGCTACGAGATTTACTTTTTCCTCATATTGAACAATTTTATCAGGTTTGTACATCGCCTCAATTTTATCAAACGTCTTATGTAATTTCTTGAGTTGAGGGGTTAGCTTGTTTAATTCCCTCCTTACCTCGACGAGATCCATACGTTTACTATCAAAGTCAAAAGGGTTTTCTAACTTTCTCACTAGACCAATGTAAAATCCATATATGCTAGTAAATCTCTTTTTGGCATCATGAAGTGCTCCGGCATTCAAAGCTTCCTCAATTAGGGGTTTTGTCATTCGTAAGTTCCGTAAAACGAACTGTCGATTTCGTTCAGAAACAAGGGCATTGGCAATTCCCGCAGAAGCAAATGAAGCAAAAGGCTCTAGTATTGTTTTTAATTCTTCATCGAAAACTACTTGTTTACGAAAATTAATGAACATGACTCCAACGGATTTACCGCTAAGTCTTTCGTCATTAACTAGCTTAATAGCTGCCATCGCTTGAATACCTTCTCTCGTCCAAAACTCTTCTTTAAAAATTCTCTCTTTGTTTCTGGACTTACGACTTATATAATTTATATATTCGCTATGATTGTTAAAATATCTGGTTCCGTCTTTAATAATCCATTCAGCTAAATCAACACGTCTTTTATCTCCTTTTTCGAATATTTCAATGATTCTCTTGTCTTTAAATTCTTCTCTATAAGAATACGTCACACCTTCAAAATATACAGAATCACCGTCATTACTTTTGAATAAAATAACAGGGTCTGAGTCTAACAGTTCCATGGCATTGTTTGTGATGGTTTGTAAGGTGGCTTTAAGTTCATCTCTTCGAAAAGAGGCTGAAATATGTCGAAAAGAACTAACAATGCCATTAGTTTGAATTGTAGACAAAATTTTCTCTGCCACAAGATTTAGAAATCCAACATCATCATAAAATGAATGTTGCAGTTCGTTTTTAAAGTAAATATTAATAAAGCCGTAGTTTTGATGTGCTTTTTTTAGGGGTTTGGTAAGCAGTGATTTAATGTTGTTTTTTTGACCGTATTTCCGAAATGGAAGATGTTCAGGATTAGTATTTTCAATACCCAGTGGAATTATTTTGCATTTATCATCATTTAAGGTATCTGGATTTATATTTGTTTTTCCATACGATCCACAGGTATTCATGAACGTTTCGGAGGCATATCGCTGAATAAGATTTTCTCCTTTATCATCAAACATCCATATGCTAATGAAAGGTGTTTCATAATAGTCCTCAAGTATTTGAATCATGGGAAGCATATTTGATCCCATATCTATTAATGTGTTTCTAGGCGTGGTAAGTTTTGCGACCGAGTAGTGGAATTTCTTTTCCTGATACGTAATGGCGACACTATTCAAAATAGTGTGAAGTCTAGATTTAATGACTGTGTTAAAGAAGGTGATATTCCTTTTAAGGAATAGTATGCAAACAAAAAAGTGCTGTCGTTCAACTACTGAAAAAAGCTCGCAAGACGCACCCTTATAATATTTTGAAAGTTCAGCTTCTATTAACTTTTGCCGACTTTTTAGTTCCGAAAAAGAAAGTTGGTTAGAGGCTTTAATATGCTTGTCAACAACTGAGTAAATCTTTTTTCTCTCTCGTTGAGCAATATCCATATCGGGGAAAATAAAATTTTCGTGGGGAACCCTTCTATTGAAGGGACATATAATGGATAGGCCAAAATCCATATTCAAATTTTCACAAGTATATTGGGTTATTAATCGAAGAAATTCCAAATGTTGGTCTTGGCTGTTTTCATCCGCTTTCTTGAGAATACGTTGAGCCAGAGTATTAGTAAAATTATCATAGAGACGTAAATACGTTTGTGAACAATTATCAATATATACTTTCAATTCACCTTCAATTTGTAAATTTCTTTGACTCAAGACTTCTTCTTTGGGAGCATAAAAACCCGCTTCAATGATTGCAAAAACGCGATTTCCTTGCTGCTCTAATCCCTCTGAGATTCGAGGGGAATTATTTAAGGTGAAAACAGGAATCAATAAGCGGTCTAAAAAAAAGTGATTGTATTTTTCAAAAACATTTTTGTTTAACGGACAATCAGATGCGTTTAAATTTACCTTATGCCCATCTACAAAATCTCTATAAACATGTACAGTTTTTTTATCTTGGAACACTTTGGCCATAATATCGTGATGGCCGAATGGGATGCCTTCTTTTAATACCCATTCTTCAATGTGCTGTATTTTTTTAGGTACTGATTTTGAGGCTTTATAAAAAATCTTCTGTTCAGAATAATTAGCTTCGGAGAATACGACGAAGTCAAAATTAAAAACCTCGTTCTGTGTAAGATGTTTCGTGACTTTCTCGGCCAATTCTTCAATACTCTCCGAATTGGAGATCTCATTAATGAGCTTAGGTAACGAATTGACTTTTCGGATTTTACGATTTAGCAGATCATTTCTGGAAGTGGTGCTTTTTTGGACCCTTATAAAGAAATCATAGAGACCAAACAAAACGAAACTTTTTCCAATTAACGACAGGCCAAAACCTGTTCTTTGAATAATGTTCTCGTTTATATTGAAATAATCTCCTAAAAAGGACAAGGGTTGTAACATCGTCCATAAACCAAACCCTGAAATTAAAAAATAGATCACAAGGCGATTCGGATACAAATCCTCAACATCTATTTTGTTCTTGGAAAATTGCTTGTATAAATAAAATGTTACTAAACCGTAAACAATAAAGTTTGAAATATCTAGAGAAACATTTCTTTCTTTCCAATTAGAAAGTATAATAAAAGCAAATAAAATAGTAATACCTATATATAATAGCCTCAAGGGATCTATTTTATTCTTCTTTGATGGCGAAAAATAGCTTATGGCTTCTATGAGAAAAAAATAAGCGGTTAAAGCTTCAAAAAGAGTGATTAGGGACTCTTGGAAGTCCAAATCAAAAATGGACCAAGGAATAATTTGATTATTCGATGTAATTTTTAGCAGGAGGTAAATGAAATTAGTCATTAGTCCAAATGCGATGAATCGAAATGGATAGTTATTTACAAAACCCCTTAAATTTCTGAGATTAGATTGAAATTCTTTGTTTTTCCAAGGAATCTTTGTTCTAAAAGAGAATAAAACAATTAACGCAACTATTGGGAGTTGCATCACTTGAAAAATAAGAAGATATGTTTCTTGCGGCGTCATAATGTGCTTTCTGAGACATTATCCTAGTTATGCATACATATTTTATTGGAAGTTCATAGAACCGATGCATGATTAACCAAGTAATGTGTTCAGATTACAAATAAACTGAATAAATAAAGGGGAGATTTTATGGAGACAAGTTAGTAATTTTTTTAAGATTTTAAAAGTCGTGTTTTTAAGTTTGATTTAGAGGAGTAAAATATAAAATGTAGTGGACGATATTTATTTTGAAAGCACTTCCCAATTAAATGCTTTATGTTTTGTCCTGCCAAATCGAAAACCTCGGAACTTGTAAATTCTAAGTTTCGTTGTTGATCCACGAAATTCGAATTTAACTTCCACATAAATTTGACACATTACAATTCAAGTATTTTCTCATTATAATCGTCAAGAACCTCATTAGGAAGTGTTTTAAGATAGATTTGGGTTGTGTTGAGTCTAGAGTGACCCATCATTTCCGAAATAGCCGTTAAAGGAATATTTTTTAGCATGGCCTGAGTGGCAAACGAGTGCCTAGAAACATAGGAGGTAAGATTAGTTTCAATGGAACATAGTTCAGCAATTATTTTTAATCTTTTGTTATACTGAGCCCTTGCCCACTTAACATCATGGTATTGGTCAATCTCAAGTTCTCTTTTAATAATTGGGAAAATGAAATCATCCTTTTTCTTATCGTTAAGATAGAAGCTCAACATTTGTTCTAACTGAGAACCAATTTTTATGCTGTATTCTTTCCCTGTTTTTCGTCGTTTGAATTGAACACGCCCATCAATTATATTTGATGGCTTTAGAAATGCCATATCAATGAAGTTTACGCCATATAAGAAATAGCTGATGATGAAGTAATTTCGGGCGTGAAAACACTCATGGTTTTCATCGAACTTCAATTCCATGATTTTCTTTAATTCTACATTTGAAATTGCTCTTTTTTGAGTTTTCGTCTGCCGAATTTTATAAGAGTCAAAAGGATAGTATTTCTTTTCTACAACTCCGGCGGTTATGGCTTGATTGTAAATAGCCCGCACCGTTCTCAAATAAACCGATAGGCTATTCAGAGAATTTCCCTTTGATAAATGGAATGTCTCAAATCGCTTTAAAAAATTGGAGTTAATTTCTCTAAAATCTAAATGGTTCTTTTTATGAAATGTCTTTAAAACACCAATTATGGTAGTGTAAATTTTTCCATTGCCAAAACGCCCTGCTTTATTCAATTCAGAAACTAAATCCTTGGTATAGGTGAAAAATTCAGAATTGGTTTCCGACCCAATGATCAATTTTTTTAGTTGAGTTATGGAATAACCGTTTAACGTTCCATCTTCTTCGAGTTTGTTTATGACATCGAAGATCGTTGCCTTTCGTTTTTGAAGTTGATTGTTGAGTCGGGTAACGGAACTCACCCCAGAATAGGTTTTTTTTATTTGACGTTTGGTATTGTCCCAATCGGAGATATTTATAGATAATCCTGTTGAAATGGGAAGGGTTTTGCCTATATGACTTAAACGAAAGATTATGGGAAAAGAACCGTCTTTTTTTGCTCTTCTTGTATCTTGCGTTAAAACTATGTTCGTTCTCATAAAACAAAAATACGAAAAAATTTGCACTCGATTTGCACTTAAAATTTGACTTTATTTGAATTAATTTGATGTGTTTTATTTATAACTTATTGATTATCAATTAATATAGACTAAAATAGAGATAGATAAAATCATAAAACTCCTGCCTGTCACGCAGGGGGTCGCGAGTTCGAGTCTCGTCCAGACCGCAACTAAAATGTTGTGTTGTAACACAGAAATGTGTTACGTGGTACTGAGAGATCAGTAACCAATGAGAAGCTTATCCATTTGGATGGGCTTTTTTTGTTTTATAATGATGTGCCTATGGAGATTGTAAGTAGGTTATTCGGTAATTCAAAAATACAAACTATTCAAGACCATAAGGATTATATTCTTAATAGAAGAGTGGGTGAGGAAAAGAGTAGAATTTATCTTTTCTAAGAAATCTGATATCAGCAACCAGATAAATTAATAACAAAAATTTAGAGATATAAAAGATAGAAGGATGGAGACGGACTTTTAATATAACCTAAAGATAGAAGCATATACTCGAGGCTAATTAGTATAAGGATAATTAAATTATATTTGTATGAATCATTTTGTCTATTATATGAAGAATCGCAGTATTATCATCTCAATTGTATTAGTTTTAGTTCTCGCTTTGCTTTGGTACTTGAATAGTGAAAGTAATAATTACAACCAATCCGAAAAATTTCAAGTTGGACTAGTTTATTTGGTTAAACACCCCGCCATTGATCAGGCAATTGAGGGGTTTAAGGAGGAATTAAAAAATGACACAGTATTTAATATTGAATATGCCAATGCATTTGGAGAGGTTAAGAATGTTAATACGATTGTAAATGGATTCAAGCAAAAAGATTTAGATTTAATAGTCGCTTTAACAACTCCCTGTGCTCAAATTTCAGAACAGATGGTTGATAATATACCAATAGTTTTTGTTGGAGTTTCGGATCCGGTTGAAGCTGGCTTGGTTAAAGATCTAAATAATGGTTTTGAAAACGTGACAGGAACCACGAGTAAAGACCCTAATTATGAAACGTTAGAACTGGCTAAAAAGCTTTTTCCTGAAATGAAGAGAGTCGGGGTACTTTATTCATCTTCTGAAGCTAATAGTGTTTCCATTCTTGAGAATATTGATAATAAGATAGCGGCGAACTCATTAGACGTAGAAATTATAAAGAAGTCTGTGACAAATACGATTGAGATTCTTCCTGCATTAAATTCTATGATTAACGATCTAGATGCCATATTCTTGATAAATGATAATACTATTATCTCAAGTTTAGACTTAATGCTTAATACCGCTAGTGATAATGAAATTCCAATTTTCGCTAGTGATATTGAAAGTGTAAATAAGGGTGCTCTCTTTACATACGGACTGAACTATAAAGATGAAGGTGTAGCTGCCGCTCAAATCATGAAAAGAATATTGGTAGAGAATAAAAAACCTTCGGAAATTCCAATCTATATAAATAGTAAATATTATTTACATGTGAATAAGTCTCTGTTAAATTATGATATTGATTCTAACATCATAGATAAAGCAAAAGTTGTAGGTGAATGAACATATTTTCGACACCCCTTAACGAAGCACTAATTTATTCACTATGTGTTTATGGCGTATATCTCCTATTCAGACAGTTAAGATTTCCAGATATTTCAACGGACAATGTGTTTTCCTTTGGTAGTATTTCATTTGTTTTTTTCTTTATTTCAAATGACTCCTTAATTCTATCGATATTACTTGTGTTTTTATCTGGATTTTTAGTAGGTGCGTTTACGTCGCTCCTTTATTCTAAGTTTAAAATTCCAAAGCTATTGTGTGGAGTTATAACTTATTCTATTTTATTCAGTATTAACTTGAAATTTTTTAATAAGCCAAATGTTTCAATGCCATCTAGAATTAGCTCTGAAGAATCAATTGTATTAATTGTTATCATTAACGTGGTTTTAATAGTCTTTATGAGTATTCTGCTGAAATCTAAACTGGGAAAGTCAATCAACACTATTGGAAATAATCCAGCAATTTTGAAGGAGTTTAGAGCTCCATCAACATGGGTGCTTTTAATAGGCTGTGGAATTGCCAATGCTTTAATCGCTGTTTCAGGGGCTCTTACATCCGTTCATTTTGGCTTTTCGGATGTTAGTATAGGTGTGGGGCTCTTAATAAACTCTGTTGCTGCAATTATCATTTCTGAAAATCTTATGATTTATTTCCCTAAGAGGTATCATATTTTTCTTATACCAGTAGGAGTTTTTATTTATCATTTACTCCTTTTTATGGTAATCACTTATTTATCATTTGGACTTCTTGATTATACTGACTACAAGCTTATTTCAGGGGTAATTATTATATTATTTTTTTTAACAAGCTATAAAAGAGCTAAGGACATAATTTCTTTTTAATGAGTTTAATTCTTAAAGATATCAAAGTTAGTTATGAAGGAATGAAATTTCCAATTTTAGAATTTGACAATTTAATATTGAATGAAGGGTTAAATTTTCTCATTGGTAAAAATGGATCTGGAAAATCGACTTTGCTCAAAGCATTGTCAAATTATAGTAACCAAGTTTCGGTAGAAGGATTAATTGAACTTGACGGCGAAAAGCTAATAAATGGTTATGTGGGATTAGTTTCACAAGACCCTGAAAAAAGCATCAATTTAGAGTTAAGCTTTTTGGAAAATTTAATATTGGCTAAAACAAATGGGTGGAATCATTTATCCTTTTTAACACAGATTAGTCGCGTAGAAGAAAATCATGTAATACAATTTTTAAAAGGCTTTAATAACTGGGAGTTAATTGAAGCACTACTGAATGTTGAAGCAAATAATTTGTCTTCAGGACAAAAGCAAATTTTAGCTATCTTTATGAGAGTAATTCGATATAGAAAGGTCCTTTTACTCGATGAATGTACTGCAAATCTTGATTATATAAATACGGGTATAATTATCGATATTCTTTCGGAGATGGGGCGAAATGGTACAATAATTGTTTTTGCCACACACCAACGTGAATTATTAGAAACTGACGCATCAAATATTTATTTAGTAGAAAATGGAAATATCACAAGAAAAGTATAATAAAATGAATGTATTAATTTCTCAAAAATTAATAATCGATGTTGAGTTATCAGAACTTATTCGAATGAGGCGAGATTTGATAATAGATGATCACGTTATAGTAAAAAAATGGTAGTATGCTCGCTGGATTTTTTAAAAACTATCCTGACATAATTATCAAATGTAATAAGGTAAAATCGCAAATTAATAATAGAATTGGTAGGGTCATTTTACCCCAAAATGAAATTAGTTTTGATTTAATTTTGCCATTTCTTTTCCCCAATATAATAAACGATAAAGCAGAGGTTTTATCTTTTAATTTAGCTGTGTACAGAGAGATAATTGATTGTTACAATAAAAAAGACAGTAACGTTGATTTCTTACTAAGTTTAATAGATAAAGATTTTTTATCCCCACTCATTGCATATGACGAATATCAGAAAATTAATGAAAATCACAGGCTATTAATTAAAGGAGATATTGTTCAGAGCTATATGAATTCAGTTGAAAGAGTATATTATAGAGAATTAGTTCTTAAAGGACATATTTCAGATACTGAAATCTCATTGTTAGTTCAAAATTTTTCAGCTTTTCTGTTATTTGATGATGATGTCTATGATTTGAAAGAAGATTTTAGTTTAGGTAAAGAAACTATATTAACTCAATATTTGAATTTAGGAATCACACTCGAGGATTCGATTAAAGAAATGCTTTTTTTGTTTGATGACGAGCGAATTTTATTCAATGACTATACCAAAATATATAAGTTAACTTACCAAATTTAAATTCTATGGGGAAAGAATATAAAATATTTAAATTCGATGTATGGGCTAAGGCTTTTGAATTTTTGTGGAAATTTAAGCTCACCAAATTATTATTAAAAATAGCATTAGTAGCGGGAATACTTTTGATATTCACATATCTTGAAGAAACATTTTATTCGGAAGAAAGGAAATTTTTAAAATTTATTATTAATGTGATACTTGCAATTGTCGCAGTCATTGTAATCGAGGTAAACGCATTACGAAGGGATAATGAGAAGTCAAATCTACAGCTTGAGAATAAGATTTATAGGAAACTGGTAAGTACGAACGCAATTATAAGTAATAAAGACCATAAATTATCGATTACGGCAAGATTGCTGAATGATTTTCCAGATGAAGAAGTTTACAAGGATCCATCCATAAATAAATTTACATCCGAATCTATTGATGTGGTTAGAATATTATCATATCAGAATCTATTGTTAACTCCACAGTATCTTGAATATTTTTTTTATCGAAAAGATAGTGTGTCAAATGCAGTTAGAATTGTTGTTATAGATCGAGATCATTTGAATGGGAGAGTTTGTCAGGCTACTTTGACGTATTTGTTTCTTTCTGCGAGATATGGATATGAAACATATGTTATTTCAGAGATAAAATTTAAAAGGTTTATTAGGTCAAAATGCAAAGATTTAGATGATATAAAAATGATGAAAGGTAATCCGTTTATGCTAAAAACTGATGTTAGGAGTGATGTTCCAATTTATGATGGCGAGTATATTGATTATCAGCAAGACATTGAAAATAACGGAAAAAATGTAGATTTCAAAGGAATAGATAAATGGAATTTGATGTCAAATTTAAAGGATAATTCATATAGAATAACGGCTAAAACAAATGGTTTTCAGCAATATATTAAATCTACCATAGTTGTTGAAAATAATCGAGATTTAGTATAGTTTTGATTATATCTATAACTAATTATTTGTCAACTAACTAACGTCGCGAGTTCGAGTGTCGTCCAGACCGGACCGAGTGTAAAGAAAATGTCTAGCGGACATTTTTAGCGAAGGGGCCAGGTGGCGAGCTGTCGATTTACCATGCCGTCCAAATCTCATACTGAATAAAAAATGTTGTGTTGTGTTTACCGCTCACTGAGTGAAGTCGAAGTGAATTTAAACCGTGCTACTGAGGGATCAGTAACCAATGAGAAGCTTATCCATTTGGATGGGCTTTTTTTGTTTGTAGTCAATTCATTTCCTAATCAAGAATTTTGTAGCTTTATGAATTCTCTTATAAAATAACGACTATGAAAACTTTAATTTTTGCAATTAGAAAAATACCTGTAATACTGATAATATTAACTTTAGGAGTCACAGTTTCTTGTAAAGAAGAATCCAAAAAGACAGAATCTACTACCAAAACTTCAACCAGTACCACACCAACACTTTCTGAAGACAACGCTTCAGATTCAAAAGGAGTTGTTGCGTTAAACCCAGCGCATGGTCAGCCAGGACATCGATGTGATATTGCAGTGGGAGCTCCTTTAGATTCAGAACCCGCAAAAAGTAGCACTAATACACAAAGTGGTGCGCCTTTGAAGAATTCAGGAGATGTTAAGCTAAATCCTGCCCATGGTCAACCGGGACATCGATGCGATATTAAAGTAGGTGATCCTCTGTAGCTTATTTAAAATTATTGAAATTTGAAGGCTACAAAAAAAATATAGCCGTGGTTTAGAAATAAACCAATGAGAAGCTTTACCGTTTTGGTGAGGCTTTTTTTGTTTTAAAAACCTCTCTCCCTACTAATTACCGCTGTTCTATACCCAAAAAGTTCCTTTAATTTCTTAGCTTTAGTAAAAATTGAAATACCAATATACCCCCATAGCAGTGTTTCTGATTAAAACAAGAGCATTCTTCTCATAGATTGTTCGCTAAAACTTTGGATGGATATGAAGTATTATACGAAAAAGAAAAAAAGCATCTATGTCCTGTTCGTTGTTGCATTGTGCTCACTATCATTGATGGGACAGGCAGAACAAGATGTAAAGACAATTACCGGTCAAATAACCTATTTGGATGCCCCGCTGCCTGAGGTCAATATTGTTTTGAAAGGTACCAATAAAGGAGTTAGAACAGATGCTAGTGGGTTTTTTAGTATTGATGCAAAAGTGGGAGACGAACTCCTATTTAGCCATGTAGGATTCACCACAGTTTCAATTATTATAGAAGATGTAACTCAGGTCTTAAACCTGAAAATGACGCCAAAAACCAATGAATTGGAGACAGCCGTTGTAAAGGCGCGCTCAAAAGTAGGAACCGTATTGGCGTTCTCTGAAAAATCCAACGAGGAGTTTGAAACGTCCAGAGGAACAGTGAACGCTAAAGCTTCAGGGTATGCTATTCCCTTAGTAGAAGGAAAAGAACTAAGTTTAGGAGCGCCTTCTCTGGCCGACGCTTTGAATGGAAAGAGAGCGGGTGTAATTGGGGCAAATGGGAAGGTTTGGCTCGCTGGAAAAAAAGGTAACGCTGTTTGGGACATAGACGGATCGATCTATGAAACAGAACCCTCCATTGATATTTCAAGTATTGTAGAGGTTCGAATTCTGAAATCGGTTGGATCTATTGTCAAGTACGGTCCTGTTGGGCGCAACGGTGTTATCGTGGTACGAACCTCGGCCGGTTCTTCTGGCACATACGAGGCCGAAAAAAAGAAGGTGACAGAACAATATACCAATCAGAATTACTATCAGAACAATGCCATTGTTTTGAACACCGAAACAAGTCTTTCCGAATCACCATTGAAATCTGATCCAGCCTTGGCAGATACGAATGGTCCCCTCCAGAAAATCACTGGGGTTGTTTCTTACTTGGAAAACCCCTTGGCGGACGTGCATATTACCATTTCGGGAAGTAACGAACGTGTTGCAAAAACCAACGCAAAAGGAAAATATAAAATCAGGGCTCGAATAGGCGAGAAGATTGCCTTTAGCCATGTAGGACTTCAAACAGTGTATGTGATCGTAGAAGATGTAACCTCGAAACTCAATATTGAAATGGTAGCGGCGGTTAATGAACTGGATGAAGTAGTGGTTGTACGTAATACGATAACTGGCAAGGTTATGGAGCAGGTTCAGAAGAAAGAAAAAGAATTTGAAACATCCCGCGGGAAGTTTAACCCTAAAAAACTGGGATATGACATTGGATTTGTGGATGGTGATCAAGTGAGCAATGTTTATTTAAATATCATGGAAGCGCTAGAAGGAAAGATTACGAGCTATTTCTACGATAAGGGACAGAATAAAGCATACTTGAGAGGGGGTGACATGACCATTAATAACGATTACCCCGTGGCTTGGGAAGTAGACGGTGTGTTTACCACCAATGCCCCCTCCCTTGATTTATCTCAAATTGAAAGCATTCATGCGCTCAAATCCGTTGCAGCAACAAATAAATATGGCACATTAGGAGCTGGAGGCGTCATTGTTATTAACACCAAATTTGGCTTGTATAATGTTGCTGAAGAAGAACGAAAAAAGGTGACCGAGCAGCATACCAACAAGAACTTCTATGCCGATGATGCAGCACAATGGGACGCAATGGACGCATCATCGAACCCATATATCAGAGCTATTGAAAAATTTAGCAATAAGAGGGAAGCCTTTACATATTACCAAGATGTACTAAAACATGAAATCGAAGCATACGATGTTCACATAGCTATTGCGAAAAAATTTAGAACCCATTACGGAGATCTAGAATTGGCGGGTTCAATTCTTAGTGCGTTGGCTGCAACCCACAAAGGCAACCCGGAGATCTTAAAAAGCATTGCCTACCAATGTCAGGAAATGAAATTAAAGAAGGAGAGTATTGCCATCTACGAGCAGATCATGAGACTGAGACCAGACTATGCACAATCGTATAGGGATTTGGCCAATGCTTACCATGAAAGTGAACAGTTCAAAAAAGCATGGAGGATCTATATGAGCTACCTCATGAAGGGTCATGATGTAAGTGGAGAAGGGATTGGACAATTACTTTATAACGAAATGGAATATCTGTACTTCAACAGGAAGAATCAAACGACTATTAGAGAACGATTTATTCCCAGAAACGAAGACATTAATGAATTTAGGAATGATGTGCGTATTGTTTTTGAATGGAATACCTCCGAGGCCGAGTTTGATCTGGAATTTGTAAGCCCGGATCGCAGGGCGTATGTGTTTGAACATTCGTTGGCGGCTAATCAAACACTTATAACCGATGAAAAAATTAAAGGCTATTCCAGTAAAGAATTTATGATTGACGATATAGGCGATGGCGAATGGTTGGTAAACTTCAAGTATCATGGTAACAAGAAGCCTGAACCTACATTTTTCATAGTAAGCATTTATTATCATTGGGGCAAAGCTACCCAACGAAAAGAAACAGCTGTTTACAAGTTCCAGGATGAGCGCCGCAAAGTCCAGTTGTACAGACTTAACAAACAATTGTTGGTTGCTACCAACTAATGGTTCATAAACTTTGTGTTATGTCCCTTTAAATACTCTCCATTGCTCGGGTCGGGCGAAGACGTTTAGGGCCTATTTTTAAGGTTTCGCCATACTGTTGTCTCGCTTCGTCCAATCTGCCTTGCTCCATCAACCAGTCGGCATATAATTCCCGAACTGGCTTTTGAATCCGAGGAGGACCGTAACTAAAACTCATTCCTTCAAAGAGTTCGATAGATTTTAGTAAATGGGTCTCCACCTGCTCCATATCTTCAGCCAACCAGGCTGCTAAGCTCAATAACTGCGCTACTCTTACCTCGGCTCCGGTAATATCCATTTGGCTAGCATCTGCACGGGAAACATTGGAACATAGTTTGCTTCTTCCTGCCTTTATAACAAAACTTTCACGGTCGATATCATTCCGAGCCAAAGTAATAAGGCTATCCAATGCATGTGCATCCTCATTCTTAAAGGCCTTCATCCCTTCTAGGAAAAGATACTGGGACTTAACGGAAATGTTAAGATCTGTTGTTTTGACCGGAATTTCTGCAATTTTGGACTCCCAATCATCGGTCTCTACGAGATAAGTTCCCTTTAAATAGACCATGTGAATACGCGCTCGAGGAGAAGGAGATTCGTTCATGAAGCCCTGCATGTCCCAAACCATTTCTGCTGCTTCGTGGTCATTTCCTTGTTGAATGCGACCATATTCCAACCAGTGAAAGGCATGATATCCACGTGCACTGCCGTCTAGACCTTTCCGTTTCATCCGGTTAAGACTAGCATCGTAGGAGGCTATGTTGGATGAAACCACTTCGTCCCACATCCCCATCGCAACGTAGATATGAGAAGGCATATGCAAGGCATGGCTGGCATCCGGCGCAACCTTAGCATAGGCATCAGCAGCGTCTAGAGCTAGGGCGGCGTGCTTTGGGTCGTCATACGAATGGATAAGGTAGTGCAATGCTCCCGGATGATTTGGGTTCTCGGCAATAATGCCCTGAGCGATCACCGCTCCTTTTCCGTAGATTTCATCATCACGTCCTTCAGAAACCGAACCAAGGAGTGAAAGCGCATAGAATGCCGCCACTTCGTGATTGTCGGGATATTTTTGGTACAAGGACTTCATGTATGTTGCATAGTTGTTGTCCCGCTCAAGCTTGTCCGTTTTTTGGGTATAAAGTATTTTCGCGGCCTCAATAAAATCTCGTTCAAGCAGACTACAGTTGGTTTCATAGTCCAGAGCTTCAAGTTTTTCCATAACAGCCAATGCTTTATCATAGTCCTGCTCGCTCCATAGACCGTGGTTATAAGTCATAGCCTCGCCCCAGTATGCCATGGCCATCTCCGAATCCTCTTGCTGTGCTTCCTTAAAGGCCTCCCTGGCGTCCTGATACTCGAACGAATGTAAAAGCAGCAACCCTTTTTCAAAATGTGCTGTGGCTTCTGTGCTTCCTGTGACTTCAAGTGACACAACACCCAAGAAAGAGGGGGACGGACTATTTTTCTTGCATGACCATGCAAGAAAAAGAACGATAAGTAAGAGATACGTATTTTTCATCATAATTCTTTGACTATATAAAGTTGATTCGCAACACCATGCAAGTTAGATAAAATTAGGATGTTATGCTTTATAGACAAACTCAGTGTTTTAAAGGAATGTTTCGGAGTAACAATTAGAACAGAGTGATGCAGCGAAATTAGTAACCAATGAGAAACGTATCCTGAAGCCTACACTGAGCCGAGCCGAAGTGGATGGGCTTTTTTTGTTTTGGGATGTTGCGTCCACAGAATTCTTGACGAAAGTGGAGGTTTGTTTTGTGATTCTGTATCTTTATCAATCTAACAACCAGACTCTCTATGAAAAAAGTGTTAAAACTCCTTGGTGCGGCATTACTTGTTGTATTGATAATTATAGTGCTAAAAACAATAATGCTTAGCTCTAAACAAGTGGCTCCAGGCTCCATAGAAAATATTGAGTTTTCGAACAATGTTTTCCAAAACCTATCTAAAGGTTTAACCTATAAGACCATTTCGTTTAGTGAAGATGCCATTCCAGATTCGACAGCGTTTTATGGATTTCATAGGTTTTTAGAAGCCACCTTTCCGCTTACCCATGCAAAGCTATCGCTCGAAAAGATTAACGATTACAGTTTGTTATTTACCTGGCAAGGGAGTAGTACCTCTAAAAAACCTATTATCTTAATGTCACATCAAGATGTGGTACCGGTAGACGAGCCTACCTTAGGCGATTGGGAGGCAGGCCCGTTTGAAGGAAAGATAACGGACTCTCATATTATTGGTCGAGGAACCTTGGATGATAAAGGTACCTTGATCGGACTGCTCGAGGCAGTAGAAAAATTACTGGAAGAAGGTTTTCAGCCTTCCCGCACCATATACCTTGCTTTTGGTCATGACGAAGAGGTTGGAGGGGCAAACGGAGCGGCAGCAATAGCGGCACATTTAAAAGCCAAAGGAGTTAAGGCTGCGATGACCTTGGACGAAGGGGGTTTCTTAGCGGAAAATTTAGTACCAGGGATTGATGGCGAAGTGGCTATGATTAATTTAGCCGAAAAAGGCTTTGCTTCATTTCGATTAATTGTGGAGACCAAGGGAGGCCATAGTTCGACGCCACCAAGAGAGAATACCATTGGTATGCTGGCCCAAGCAATTGTAGATTTAGAAAACAACCAACGCCCATATAAGCTTGTTACACCCATAGATTATCAATTTGAATATATAGGGCCTGAGTTTGGGTTTTTTCAAAAGATGGCTTTTGCCAATCCCTGGCTGTTTAAAAAACCAATTCTTAGTGCGTTAAATGCTCATACCACCACGGCTCCTACCATCATCGAAGGGGGAATTAAAAATAATGTGATCCCAACAGTAGCTGAGGCTACGATTAATTTTAGAATCCTCCCAGGAGAGACTATTGAGTCGGTTAAGGAGCATATAATAAGCACGATTTCTGATAAAATACGGGTAGAGCCCGTAGGGTTCTTAACCAACCCTTCGCCAGTTTCTAGTATTGATTCTGAAGCGTTTAAGACTTTAGAGCAAACCATACGCGATATGTTTCCAAATAGCATTGTGGTGCCTGGTTTAGTGGGTGGGGGTACCGACGCGCGTTATTTTTACGATATTTCTGATGATGTATATCGTTTTTACCCCATTCGTCTAGCGCCAGATAGTATGACTCGTTTTCATGGTATAGACGAAAAAATTAGCAAAGACAATTATAAAGAAATTATGGAATTCTCGTATCATTTGATTAAGCGATTTAATTAGTTTCGATATGACGATAGTATTTAGAAAAGCTTATCCATTTGGATGAACTTTTACCGTTTTTATTATTTGATAACCAAAGTGTTATCTTTGAGTATGCCTGGCTGTTCTTTCCAAATTTTGTGGTTGAAAAGTCAAAAGGAGTAACTAACCAATACCGTTTATTATGAAAAAGGGATATCTTCTTGTTTTCACACTATTAATTGCACCCATTTCCCTCTTCTTGTTGTTAACTGACGGAAACGCTGAGGATGTAGTTCCTAAGGCAGGATACAGTTATAGGCTATGTACGCCGCCAAAGTTTTTATTGTCCGATGTTGATAGTACGAAACAAATTGCCCCCTTATTTGAAAACCTTGGAAACTTACGTTTTCCAATTTCCACCCAAAACAACAAAGCACAACTGTTTTTTGATCAGGGGGTAAAGCTTACCTATGCTTTTAATCATGCAGAGGCCCATAGGGCTTTTATGGAAGCCTCGCGATTAGACCCTGGTACGGCAATTACATATTGGGGCCAAGCGTATGCGCTGGGGCCTAACATTAATGACGGTTTGCCAGACGACGACCGCAAACAAAAGGCTAATGAAGCGCTGGCCAAGGCGGTAAAGTATAGTAGCAGTGCCAGTCCATTCGAAAAAGCCCTTATCAATGCCTTAAAGACGCGGTATAGCGAAGATCTTTCGGTAGAAATAGACTCGTTAAACATGGCATATATGAAGGCGATGGAGTTGGTGGTTAAAGATTTTCCCAACAATGATCATGTTCAGGTGCTATATGCCGCTTCGGTGATGAATACAGTTCCTTGGGATTACTGGGATGAAGAAGGCAATCCCGCTCCTAATATAAAGGAAGCCAAGTTAGCCTTGGAAAAGGCAATGGAACTAAATCCAGAGAACCCAGGGGCACATCATTATTATATTCATATGGTAGAATTGCCCTATCCCGATTTGGGTGTGCCAAGTGCCGAGGCATTGGCCGACTTGATGCCAGGAGCCGGACATTTGGTGCATATGCCTTCTCATATATATATTAGAGTAGGACGATATTTGGACGCGGTAGAAAGTAATCAGGCCGCTATTTTGGCCGATGAAGATTATATTTCGCAATGTTATTCGCAAGGGATATATCCACTGGGGTATTATCCGCACAACATACATTTTCTCTGGTCTGCGGCTAGTATGTTAGGAAGTAGTGATGTGGCTATCGATGCCGCAAAGAAAACAGCCGAAAGGGTGCCTGTGGGTGAGCTCCTTTCAATGCCATTTTTACAAGATTTTTCGACCACTCCTATGCTAGCTTATGTGCGTTTTGGAAAATGGAATGAAATATTAACCATACCCGCGCCCAACAGTGAAATAAAGCATGTAGTACTTATCAGACATTACGCAAGAGGAATTGCGTTTATTCGAAAAGGAAATGCTCAGGAAGCAAGGGAGGAACTGGATGCCATTGAAACCTTGAAAAACGATCCTGAACTAAAGGAACTTGTAGCTGCTGCTCAGAATTCATCCGATGTCATTGCAAATATTGCCTATGAGGTAGTTGCTGGCGAATTGGCGGCTCTTGAAGGCGACTTTCCCAAAGCCATCAAACACTTAACCGCGGCCACAGAATATGAAGATGGTCTCACGTATACCGAACCCGCCGCTTGGTACATTCCTACTAGGCAGAATTTGGGAGCTATCCTGATGAAGGCCAAGAAATACACCGAAGCCGAGAAAATTTATCGAGAAGACCTTAACGTACTTAGACAAAATGGATGGTCACTTATGGGGCTGTATAAGACGCTACAGGCGCAAGGAAAAACAGGTGAAGCACAGCAAGTGAAACGAGAATTTGATGAGGCGTGGAAACATGCTGATTTCCAAATTGAAAATTCAGTGTTGTAACTACGGGATTAGAAAGAATTGGATGTCGTGATTTAGAGATACTAATCCAATTGATACATCACATCGGATTTTTTAAATTCGTCCTCATCGATAGTCGCTCGTTTGTCCGCATCTAACGAAATTTTCCATCTGCCTTCTTTCTTGGTTAAAACCACCGTAAAATAGCCATACCCTATGGGTTTAAAAGATTCGGTACTAGCTCCTCTCAAACCAACAGAATAGTAACCCGTTTGATAGGCCTTGTCATCTCCGGTTGCGCTAGACAGTATGGAAAACCTAATATCCATTTCCCTATTCGATTGTTGGATTTGCTTAAAAAACCCTTCTATGTCATTAAAGTAGTCAGCCTTGATCTGTATTGTATTTCTATCGATAGCGACTTTGGTTAAATCGGCGGCTTGTATGGATTTGAATTTTTCAATATTCAGTTCTCTATAGGATTCCATAAATGGTAACCAAACATCGTTATAAATAGATGTCACGATATCTTCAGATGAAGCTATGGGATTATCTTCTTGACCAATACTATTATTTGAAGCGAATAGAAATATGAGCAAAGAAACTTTCAAGAAGAGCAATTTGGTAGTTAATTTTGATGAAAACATAACGTTCGTTTTTTTAAAAGTATGTCATTTTTTATTATGGAATAGTTAAGGTCTGTTAATGTTTGTTAATTTGGTGATTCCTCTAAGTTTCGGAAAAAGCGAACTTTCATGCTTTTACAACCAACGATTGTCTGAATCAAGATATAGTCCGTTGGTTGAAATTCAACTAATTCACAGTAAATTAGAAAAATAGTATCTTAGTTAGGCATTTTGGATGGATTGTATCGTAAAGACGCCATTTCAAAATACTAACCTCTAAACCAAACAACTATGTTATATTACCTCGTTGCTGCTGGGATACTTCTTCTAATAGGTCTCATAGCGGTCGCTATCTTTAATCGATTTGTAAAAAACAGGAATACCGTTCAGGATGGTTGGAGCAATATTGATGTTGCCCTTAAACGACGCTACGATCTTATTCCAAATTTGGTAGAAACTGTGAAGGGCTATGCCGCACACGAAAAGGCGACGCTAGAAGATGTAATCAAAGCGCGCAATGTAGCTATGGCAGTTCCCTCAGACGATATTAACGCTCAAATAAAGGCAGAAAACGCGCTGCAACAGACGCTTCGCAGTATTTTTGCCTTGAGTGAATCCTATCCCGATTTAAAAGCGAATGCGAGCTTTATCAATTTACAAGAAAAGCTGAACGAAATCGAAGACAATCTGGAGCGAAGCCGTAGATATTATAATGGTACGGTACGTCAAAATAACACCTACGGCGAAAGCTTTCCGGCCGTGCTGTTTTCAGGTTTATTTGGATATAAACATTTCGATTACTTTGAAGCTGAAAACGAAGCCAGAGAGAATGTCAAAGTAGACTTTTCGTAAACTTACCTGCCTACAACATGAAAAAACTATACACATTTCTTTTCGCATTTGTAACACTATCCGTTACCTATGGTCAAGGCTTTGTGGTGAATATCTATGACGTAGACGTGTATGTTAGCGAGGAAGGATATTTTGATGTTGTTGAGCACTATGATATAAATTTTGTACAAGAAAAGCACGGGATTTATCGCAATATCCAAACCGCGTATACTATCCTCAATGAGGACGAAGAATCCGTGCAACGGGAAATTCAAATAAGTGAAATTAAGGTGCCTGGGCATACGTTTGAAACTACCAGTGCCTTTGTCCGAAAAATAAGCGGTGAACTTAAAATTAAGATAGGAGACGCAGATAAGACGGTTTACGGCCTTGTTGGCTATGATATTTCATATCGTGTTCACAATGCGTTTTTATTCAATGAAGAGAGTACTCAATTTTATTGGAACATTAAACCAAGTGGTTGGATTGCACACTTTCAGACTATTAACTTCACAATCCATTTGCCAGAGAATTCAGGAGTGAGTTTAGAACATTGTTTTGTATATTCTGGACCCTACGGAGCCACTGGTATTAGTGAAGATTTTGAAACTAATTTTTCTGAAGGAGCGTTTACGGGTACAAGCCTTCCAAATGCGGTTTCTACCTATGGCGAAAGCGTGACTGTACTCGTCAAAATTCCGCCTGGAATTATTAAGGAAATTGAACCTGCATGGCCATTTTGGACAACCCATGGATATGCGCTTATCATTGGGGCACTTTTGTTTATTTTTTACCTACTTTGGTTAAGACATGGCAAAGACAAACGGGTAACAACTACCACCGCATATTATCCACCAGAAGACATGGATCCTGCCATGGCAGGTTTTTTAATAAATGATAAAGATGATACTAGTGATCTTATTTCGCTAATTCCGCATTGGGGAGCAATGGGGTATATAGAAATGGAAGAGATTGACAAAAAAAGCTGGTACAAACAAAAAGACGTGCGTATTACCAGATTAAAAAAGTTGCCCTCCAACGCACCTCGATATCAAGCAACGCTATTTAACGAGCTCTTTAGTAAAGGATTCGATGGAGAGGTGTTAATTAGTAGCTTGAAGAATAGCTTCTATATAACGATGAACAACACAAAATTGGTTTTAAAACATGCTGCTCAAAAGTATTATATACCTAAGTCTCGTGCCGTTAAAAAGATTCTGGGTGGCGTCATTGTTATTCTAACGATGGTACTTGCCCTGGTGTTTTTCTACTATTGGGGGTTAGTAGCGGCGATCTCCATGGTAGTTTGTGGTATTCTGCTATCTATACTGAATATTTTTATGATAAAAAAGAACCGTAGAGGCGATGCTGTTTTATCTGAATTAAAAGGCTTCAAGGAGTTTATCAAAACAGCCGAAGAAAATAAACTTAAAATGTTACTTGCTGAAAATCCTACCTATTTCGAATCAACGTTGGGGTATGCCTTGGCCTTTGGGTTTTTTGATCGCTGGGCCAAAAAATTTGATGATTTGAATGTGAAACCTCCAGGATGGCATTCGGGACCTGGGCACACAAGGCATTCAACTATGAATAACTTCTCCAATTCTTTTTCAGGTAGCATGGAATCTACACGGTCCTCAATGGTTAGTGTGCCCTCAAGCAGTAGCTCTTCGGGCGGTAGCTTTGGCGGAGGCTCTTCAGGTGGTGGCTTTGGAGGTGGTGGAGGCGGTAGCTGGTGATGTGAGACAGCTAGGTGAATTTTGTGTTAGCCTATTTTCATTTGTGAATTGAAAGCACTATCCGTTCTGAATAAATCGGCTGGGTCTGTTTTGTTTTAGAAACTTCTTCATCTGTTAATTACCGCTTTTCTATACCTAAAAAGTGCTCTTAATTTCATAGCTTTAGTAAAAATTGAAATACCCACAAACCCCCTAAGTAGTGTTTCTGACTAAAAACTAGAGCATTCTTCTCACAGATTGTTCGCTAAAACTTTGGATGAATATGAACTATTTTAAGAAAAAGAGAACGAATATTTCTATTCTGTTGGTGATGACCCTATGTTCATTATCACTTTTGGGGCAGACAGAACAAGAGTTAAAGACAATCACTGGGCAAATAACATATTTAAATGCGCCTTTGCCGGAGGTAAATATTGTTTTGCAAGGAACCAACAAAGGGGCAAAAACAGACGTTAATGGAATTTTTAACATAGATGCAAAAGTTGGGGACGAACTGTTATTTAGCCACGTAGGTTTTAACACGTTTTCGGTTGTTGTTGAGGATGTAACCACCGTGCTTAACCTTGAAATGGATGCTCATGTAAATGAATTGGATGAGGTGCTCATCTCCTCAAGAAAAGATGTGAATAAGGTGTCAGATTTATATGATGCCATGAATGTGGACATACAAACTTCTATAGGAAAGAAAAATCCGGTTGCATCAGGCTATGCAGTACACTATTTGGATAATGACAATTTACGCATGATTGCCAGTGCAAGCCTTGAGGAAGCTTTAAATGGTAAGTTTTCTAGAATTGAATTGAGAAGCGATGGTTTTCTATATATTCGAGGCGCCCGCGCCAGATATGATGTTGACGGACAATTGTATGAATCCCCACCGGCCTTGATTTTCAGTGAAATTGAGCATCTCTATATCATTAAAGAAAAAGCATTTATTATAATTAGAACAAAGGAGGCACCAGATGCGGTTCAAAGAAGGAAAGAGGAGCTAGCGGAATCCTACAGAAATCAGAATTTTTATGCCAATGATGCCGTTCCATTTGATGCATCAGAAACTACTGATGCGAGCGAAGGTCCGTCCCTAACAAAAAAGGGAGAAATTCGAAAAATAACAGGTAAGATCACCTATTTAGGTGCACCTGTTCCAGACGTGAATATTGTGGTGAAAGGCTCATCTACAGGAACAAAAACCAATAGAAGAGGGAAGTATACCATCAAGGCGCGCGTAGGGGATCAAATAGAATACACCCATGTAGCGTATAAGACCATAGGTATTTTGATAGAAGATATTACCAGTGAACTTAGCATAGAAATGATTGAAAACGCAAATGAACTTGAAGAAGTGATCGTTTCTGTTAAGACCATAAATGGTGAAGCAGTTACACAATCAGCAAAAGCTGGAGAAAAATTTAACACCTCTCGAGGAGAGTTTGACCCCAAGAAAGCTGGTTTTGCTGTTGGGTATGTAGACGGAGATGATATTGGAGTTTTTTACACCAGTATTAAAGAAGCACTCCAAGGGAAAATTGCAGGTTACTCAGTAAATCCTACCAACGGTCAGGCATATTTGCGGGGTGCAAATTCCTCCCTCACTCAGGATTACCCAGTCGCCTGGGAAGTAGATGGTGTTTTTACAACAGACGAGCCTAGAGGACTCGATATATCTCAAGTTGAAAGTGTACACGCATTGAAATCGTTGGCATCAACTACTAAATATGGTACGTTAGGCGCTGGTGGGGTGATTGTTATTCAAACAAAATCAGGAGACTATAGAAAGGCACAAAAAGATCTAACAGCATCAAAATATACCAATAAGAATTATTATAATAACGATGCCACGTCCTTTGATCAAAATGGAGCGTCTTATAGTGAACACGCGCAAGAATTTCGGAAATTTACTAGTTCCGAAGCCGCCTATTTGTATTATACGGAAGTACTTAAAAACGCACCCATTGCGTATAATGAACATATTTGGATGGCAAAAAAGTTTATCACGCAATTTGATGATCTTGAAACTGCGAAGATCGTTTTTGACAACATTGTTCAAACACATTATAACCATCCCGAAATACTCAAGGCAGTAGCGTTTCAGTTACAGGCGTATGATCTGAATAAAGAAGCCAAAGAAATTTATGAGAGGGTCTTTACCCTACGCCCAAGCTATGCACAGTCCTATCGTGACTTAGCCAATTCATACAAAGAGAATGAACTGTATGTAAAAGCATGGCGCTTGTATATGAGCTACTTGTTTCAGGGGAATGAAATTATTGACGAAGGAATTGGAGATATAATTTATAATGAAATGGAGTATTTATATTTCGTTCGGAAAAATCAATCTCAAATTAAACAGCAATTTGTACCTAGAAATGAGGACGTAAATGATTTTAAAAATGATGTGCGTATAGTCATCGAATGGCATACTTCGGAAGCGGAATTTGACTTGGAGTTTGTGAGCCCTGATAGAAGAGCATATGTGTTTGAACACAGTTTGGCCTCTAATCAGGATCTCATTACAAAAGAAAAGGAGAAAGGGTATTCTAGCAAAGGATTCATTATTGAAACCGTGGATGACGGCGAATGGCTCATAAACCTTACTTATAAGGGAAATAAAAAACCAGAACCTACCTATTTTAAATTCACAACCCACTACAACTGGGGAAAGTGGAATCAAAGAGATGAGGTAAAGGTGTATGAATTCGAAGAGCAACGAAACAAGGTTCAACTACTAAAAATTAATAAGGAGTTGCTGTTTGCAGTAGATTAATACCGTCTGAAAAGGAAGGTTTATGGACTAGTATTTCCCTTGCCTACAATCCGTAATTAATTAGTATCTTTCGTTACATGACTAAATAGAACCTACTATGAAGCAATTTGCCATTGGTATATTTCTCACATCACTTTTATTTTTATCCTGCAAAACCAAAGAAGGGCAGTTAACCGAAGGCGAATGCTCCAATTGTGTGGATGCCATGGTTAGCAATTATGGCGATCCTGCTTTAGATGGTTGCGGATGGGTGATTGATGTATCTTCCACAATATATAAACCCCAGAATTTACCTTTAGCGTATAAAATTGACAGTCTAGCCGTTCAAATCAGGTTTAAAGCATTAGATAGTGTAAATTGTGGGATGATCCAGAATGCTTTTAGAGAAATTTCGATCAGTGAAATTCGGAAGAAATTATAGCGTGTTATTTATTCATATAGCATCTACATAATACGTAAAAACTCCCGGAATAACCCGGGAGTTTTTGATATACTATTAGCAAGCAAAAGGTATTTTACTTTACAATCAATTGTTTTGCAATTTGTGTTTTATCACTTTGGATCAACGCAAAATATGTTGAAGGAGCCAATCCTGTAACATCAATAGTTGCTTCGGTTCCTATATCTATAAGATTCACTTGCTTAACCAATCTTCCAGTAATGTCATAGATAGAAATTGTTTTTAATTCAAGATTCTCCGGGTTGCTTAGCTGCACATTATTATGAGCAGGGTTGGGATAAAGACTAAGGCTTGACAGTATTGAATTGTCTCCAATACTCAAAATGGCTTCTACAGTAATATCAAAAGTGCAGCTACCTTCGTTTCCATCTGGGTCTTCTCCGGTGAGGGTGATGGTATGAACTCCAACGTCCAGCATCGTTCCTGAAGCAGGGCTTTGCGTAACAGTTACAGAGCAGTTATCCGTTGCGGTTACTGTTCCAACATAATCAAGTAATTCGTATTGTGTGCCTTCAAGTACCATTTCCGTAAAATCTGCAGGACAATTGGTCACTACTGGATCCTCTTCATCTACTACTTTTACAATTCCAATACAAGTATGTACCAATCCGTCAGTATCGGTAACAGTTAGTAATACATCATTGTCACCAAGATCATCACAATCAAAAGTAGTGATGTCAATGGCATAAGTTGCGATTCCAATATCGTCAAAACTTCCACCATCAATATCTGCTGAAGTAATCGTGACATTTCCAGTGGCATCCAAAACCGCCGTGTAGTTAGTACATATGGCTGTAGGTGGAATTAAGGCTCCTGTAGGATCGAGGCAGTTACCTACTTCTTCAATATTATTTAAAATAACTGCTGTAGGTTGAGGTCCAAATCCTTCGTTGAAGTTAACACCAACACCTGTGTTGTTGCAATAACTCATGATAGTTCCTCCGCCGGATGGCAATCCTGGCAAAGCACAGCTCCCTTCAGTAAAACCTGCACAGCCATCAATGGCAGTATTGTCTCCGTTCCAAACACAAGCATGGGTATGTCTTGATCCCATAAGGTGTCCCATTTCGTGTGCTATGATATATACATTAAAGGAATAGGTAGGGATATCATTAAAATTGGTTCCAGAGAAACCACTTACACAAAGACTATCGTCTGTATTTGAAGCACAAATACCTGAAAACCCTGCGGCTTGACCCCCAATATTTTGTACTTCAACAAGGTGCCCCAAGTCTCCGTCAAATCCGTTTTGTGGAGTATTCGCTCTAAACTGATTTAGTTTGACACTGGTATTGGTTCCAGTATATGGATCTGGCTCTGTCCAGATAAACATGCTCGAAGTGCGAGCAGCAATACCATCATTAGCATAAAGTGCATAACATTGGGCGAACACACCCGTTAAGAAGGTCACACTATTAGGTAAATTACCACCAAATGCATTATAAACGGTTTGTCCCGCTTCAATATAAATTTCGATAATGTCTCCCGGATCACGATTGGCAGGGTTAGATAATTGTTCAGCAGTATATCCTTCGGAGTCATCTTCAGTGAAACATTCAAATGATTGAGAATCTCTCAAGTTAGTGTCTTTATATAAAATATGATCTGTGTCAGATCCCTTCAGTTTTCCTAAGGTGAAATTACCGTCGTGATTCGAAATAAAACCACTCACTTGTTTCTCAAAAACACTAATGGATACGAGAGAGTTTGGATCTCCCGAGATCACCCCGCGATAATGTTTTCCAAGATCCATCGTAGCTGCAATATCAATACCACTGCTAGTAACGGCCTTTAATGAAGGTGAGAAAATTTCTACTTGGATAAGATCCAAGTCTACAGTCTCACCACTTGTATTATAAGGAACCGCGAGTTTCATTTGTTGCGGATTTTGACTCAATAAACTAGTGATTTTTGATTGATCCAATACCAAGATCACGCCGTCATTTACGCTTTCGGCATACTGACTGCTAGCGCTTCTGGTTTGCTGATCAAAAATTTGAAATTGCTGAAATTCTCCAGATTTCGTTTTTTCGAGCTTAACGGTTTCAAATACTTTGCCTATTCGGTGTTCTTGCGAAAAGGCTAAAAATGGTAGGATAAGAAGTAAAATAGTAATTTTTTTCATTGCGAATTTTTTTCAGATGATACTCAAAGATATTGTTTTTGTCCAACACTTGGTAATTCTTATTTTTTTATATGATCATAAGGCCCTGTTTTTTAGTTTAATTAGGCATTATAACCTGACATAAGTTCGGACTTTCTTATCGCGTTTCGCACTTTTAGATTTATATTATTAAACTATATTAGCTAAAAGGCGAACAAAGGAGGCTTGTAACATTCCGTAATGAATTGCATCTTTGTTAGAGCGATCACATATTAACTCATCTAACCATGGCTTCAAAAAAGAACCTGTTTTCCAAACTAGGACGTTACTTTATCGAAATCCTCATTATTATTATAGGTATTTCTATTTCCTTCGCCCTTACCGACTGGGGACAAGAGCAAACGGCACAGGCCGATTATCAAAGTTATCTTAAAAAACTACAGCAAGATATTCGTATTGATTCAGTACAAATGACCAACGATATTCGTTCGTACAATGCCAAGGTACGAGGGGTTGATTTAATCTTCAAATACCACGACGGTTTTAGTCGAGATAGCATTGCCCTGCTGGGCCAAGCTCAAAATGCGCTCTCTAATTACGTCGAATTTCTTCCCAATGATAATACCTTTCAGATACTTAGTAGCACGGGAGATTTTAAAGTGTTTACGAATGATTCATTGGTGTCAGAACTCTTCCAATTGTATCGCTTCGACTATGCATTTATTGCCATGATGTCTCAAGAGGCAAACGTAGAAAGGACACAGCATTTGAAACCATATCTCATACAAAACATATATTTTGAAGATAAAATTACATTTCCTCTGGTGAGAACAGACATACCCAAAGTTGTCCAAGACCGTACGTTCCGGAATATCTGTTTGGACTATCAGGAATCTGGTTATAACGCCTTGAACGCCTATAGAAGAGCTTTTGAGAGACTCATTCGAATTAGTGAGATAATACAAGGGGAATTGGAAGAATAAGCAAGCCCTTTAGTGGTAGGTGTTAAATATTTGTGCTTCGGAGCTATTCTTATATTTTCTAAGTACATTTAAACAAAATTAACGTAGTATTCTGTTAAATATCAATGCTTTATGAAAAATAAAATCTTGTTTTTATTCGTTATGAGTGTTTTTTTGGTCAGTTGTTCTAGCGATGACAATACCATAGTCGACCCTGTGCTTAATGACCCCGATATTGTGGAACGTTTGCAAGCTATTATTGATGAAAAGGTTGGAACTGATACGGATAAGTTGGTGGGTGTGTCTGTTTCCATTCGTGTGGATGGTGAAGAGCGATGGCAACTTACAGGAGGACTCTCTAAGCTAAATGTTCCTACAACTAGCAATATGCGTTTTGGTATTGCAAGCATTACCAAAACGGTGGTCGCTGCTACTACGCTTAAATTGGAAGAAGAAGGGCTCTTAAGTCTTGAAGACCCTATTAGTGACTACCTGACATTGAACTCTCCTAATGTGGACGAATCTGCAACGATTTTCCAACTACTATCTCACTGGACTGGAATCAATGGGTATTTCACTACCGATCTCTGGGATGTAGTCGAAGGAAATTTAGATACGCCGCTCACACCTTTGGAGGTATCACAATATATCTTAGAGCCTACGAACGCACCGGGAATTACTCATGAATATTCTAATTCCAATTATTTATTGTTAGGGATGATTATAGAAGAAGTTACTGGACAAACTGTAGGTGAAGTTATGAGAGAACGATTTTGGACACCTTTGCAACTTAATAACACCTATTTTGGTGCCAATGAGAACATTCAAGGCACCATTGCGACTCCTTGGAGAGATGGAGACGGCAATGGAACCTTAGAAGATATTTCGGATGAATACAGAGCAGCTTATCACAGCGTATTTTATTGCGCGGCCGATGTCTTTACCACAGCATCAGACCTTTCAATGTGGGCCAAGCACTTGTATGGAGGAAATGCACTCACCGAGGTATCGAGACAAAAAATGATGACATCCTACTTTGATTACGGACATCCTATTTTTCTTGGATATGGCCTGGGTGTACGAAAGAATGTTTACGCCGGAAGAACCATGTGGGGGCATACGGGAGGCATGAGAGGGTATGGTTCACATATGTTCTATGATCCCATAAGTAAGGTAAGTATTGCGGTGTTAAATAATCAGAGTCGGTCTGAAGATGGCCCCGCACTAAGACAAGAATTGATCGATGAACTCTTGGCCGAGGTCTTTAACGAATTGTGATTGAACTTTCCATTATCTCAATGCTTTTAGCATTTTCCTAGCCTCTGAATACTTATAGTTGTATTTATTAGAGACCACCATCTCTAGTGCTTCAATAGCGGCTTCGGTGTTGCCTTGTTTTAAATAAACCAAGGAGGTATACCAAAACCCTTTGTGAGCATCCAAGGTATTGCTTTCTATAAGTGTTGTAAAAGTCTGTAAAGCAGCATCAAACTGATCCAGCTCCAATTGAGAAACACCCAAATACAGTAATAGGGTAGGATCCATAAAATCGGATTCTTCTAGAAGCTGCTCACTCATTGCTGCAGATTCGAGATAGTCTTCTTTCTGAAAAACTTGTTCCAGAATAACTTTGTTGATTTCTGTAGAATCTCCTTTTACGGCCAAACTGGGAAGTTCTTCCCAAGAACTATGGTCTACGTACATTTTGTTGAGATCTGGTGTACTGGGAAAGATAACATAAAGTAAAAGTGCGATACAAGCCGCAACGCTTCCCACAATGGCGAATCGTTGCCAAAGACCACGGGTCTGTTTGGAATGCTCTTGATATTGAAAATTCGCTTCATTCAAGGTAGAAGCGAAGGCAATAGTGTCTTTTTTTAGAAAAAGACGAGCGGCTTCTTTCATGCGGTCGTTTCCGCGCGAGAATGGCCAGTTGTCAACATCCTCAAAAGCGTCTAATTGATTATAGGTTCCAATAAATTCTTGGAGAGCTATGCTCGCATCTATTTCTTGCTGAAAAGCGTTCTTTTCTGCCGCGTCCATTTGTCCGTTGAGGAATCTCTCTAGTTTCTCTAACTGTATGTCATCTAGTTCCATAACTTATTCTTTGAGGCGCTGATATCTTTTATCTTTTTGTATCAGTTTTATAAGCCTCGATTTGCATTTAAATACACGTTGTCTGGCTACCGTTTGAGAAGCATATCCATATTTTTTAACGATATGGGCATAGGGCACTTTCTCAAAGAGCATTTTTAAAATTTCCTGGCATTGTACAGAAAGAGATTTCAACTTTTCTTGATACAATTCCCATTGGCTCTGTTCTACATAAAAAGCCGCCAGATTTAGTTCTTCACTTACAAGAGGTAAAAGATCATTTGTTGTTACCCTTTTTTTTGCATTTTCACGCCGCCAGAGGTTTTTACAAACCGTAAATAGGTAGTTATCAAAAGATTGAATATTTATTTTCTCTTGTTTCAACTTGGTGTAAATAATCAATAAGGCATTCTGGAATATGTCTTCTGCATCTTTTTTTTGCCCATCATGTGAAATAATATATTTCAGTACAAACGGAAATGATCTCGTGTAAATAGCGCGAAGAACCTTCGGATTTCCATCAAGAAACCCTTTGATAAAATCATTGTTGTCATGCATAAAAACTCCCCAGTTTTATAAGGCAGTCTAAAATAGCGGAAAATAATGGGGTAACAAAACGAATAGATATCCTCTTTTATATGAATCGATTTATTAAAAGGCGGAATCTGAAAAGCCTGTAAGAGAGTAGGACACTAATTTAAATATCTTCATTATGAAAAAAATGATACTATTGCTCTTAGTCACCTTAGGCTATTGGACCACCTATGGTCAGTGCAATCAAAACAATTGCCAAAATGTTCCAATTGTTAATGCAAATCCGTGGAGTGTCTCACACGGTACTCCAACTTGGGGTAACAATTCCGTTTGGCTATGGTCTTACACAAACACTAACGGTCAACAAGTAGGAGAAGGGGTTAATTACTCAGGGAAAAATTTTATACAAGGCGAACAGTACTGTATATCATTTACCTTGACTAACACCACAAATACAGGGAACAATCCAGCCAATAACGTGTCGATGAATGTGATGCTAACACAAAATCCACTAAACGGAAACGGTTTTGTTATTCCACCTGTCCCAAATCCCAATCAGGTTTTGATGAATCAAAACATATGGAACAATGGGAACGGAACCCAGACCTTTACGTTTAATTTTACGGCCTCGGGAAATTTTAATAACATCTGGTTTTTCCCACGAAATCCCAATATGCCCAATCCGCAAATTGAAGTACGTATTTCCAACTTGGTAATTTGTTGTCCACCACCCCCACCACCGTGTCCATTTATAGAGAATGTACGTCTTTGGGATAACAGCTATGAAAATCCATCAGGAGCTTCTCCAAACAATTATACAGATTATACGGACGAAGAATGCATTCCTATTTTTGATACGCAATTTCAACAAATTAATATTGAGCCTTCAGATGATGGTGTTTTTATGGCTCTTTTCATTGATTTAAATGGGGATGGAGATTTTTGCGATGATGGTGAAGAATACTTCAATGATTTTGTTGTGTCTGGAGGCGTAGGAGTAAATCTCGTTGGAGCCATTGCAAATGGCGATATCACCGGAGGAGAAATTGTTCGAACCGTTGTTAGTGATAGTCCTATAACTTGTGATGCCATACCAGAATGTGGTGAGGCCGAGGATTATAAATTATGCGATCCTTGTGACAAATTTGAAGATGTTAGCTTTACGGTTGATCTATCTTGTAGCGTGAATGGTGGTGCTTCTATTTCAGTAAAAGATTTTGAATTATATACTGAGTTAGATGCCATACACGAATGGTATATTGTTTCGAGCCCAAATCAAGGAGCTGGTCCTTATACGCCCGTTACTAGCACAACTACTACAGGGGCTGGACCTCATGTATTGGCTACCGACCTCCCTATAGAATTGTACTATACCGTTTTCCATAAGGTAATAACCAAAGATTGTGGAGAGCTTTGCTTTGCTTGGGAAGTTTGGTGTAATAGAAGTCAAAACAATGTTAAGGCTGCCGAGGTTGATTGCTGCCTCATATTTGAGCACTGGCCAAATGGACCTGGTGACCCTGTTGATTTTACAGCCGCCTTTTCGATTGAATTTCCAGGTGATACCATAACAGGTGTTCCAGATGTTGATTATTCAAACAATCCAAGCGCTACACATGAGTGGTATTTGTATACAAGACCAGAACAAAATTCTGGAGACTTTACTTTTGTTACCATGCAAACAGGAGATACCTTTAGCTGGAGCCCAGCGCAAGGTGACACGCATTATTTCTTATTGCATAGAGTAATTACCGATTGTGGAGAAGTATGCTTTATGAACTATATTAATAAATTTAGATCAGCAAATGCTACTGGTGACACCAAAGCTTCGTGTGAAATTTGTGGGCCTATTGATTGCGACTTTGTTGATAATCCAAATCCAGAGTGCGAAACTAGTCAGCCTATTAATCTGGTGCTTAATGGAACTACTTTATCATGGGATCCTGTACCAGGAGCCGTAGGGTATGTTGTAGAATCTACCAATTTCTGGCCGGCAGATGGTTGTAACTGTGATAATCCAGTTTCCATAATACCAATACAAACTACTGCACCTACAGCAACTTTACCATTAAACCAAAGTACCTGTGCTGTGGTTCAGGTGAGAGCTAGATGTGCAGATGGTTCACTATCAGATGCTTCAGATTGGATTTGCGTTGGAGGACATGGAGGTCATGGAGGACCCAAAGGCGTAGCGCATGTAGGGATCACTCCAAACCCTAGTGATGGAGATGTAACGTTTACATTAGATGTTAATTATGACACCAATGTAGTAATAGAAGTCTATGATTTCTACGGAAACAATGTCAAAACACTCACCAATACTATGTTGGCTAATAACCAAAAATCTATTGAGTGGAACGGTGCTGGACTTCTCAGAAGAGGTGTTTATTTGATCAAGATTAAAACAAATAAAGAAACCCTTTATAAAAAGATGATTGTAGAATAATGTAATACAAATAATAAAACCCGGCGCTTACTAGCGTCGGGTTTAAATAAAAAATCCTAAACCTAAATTTTTAAAACCATACAATATGAAAAAAGTATTTTTTGCGGCGATTGCCGTACTGCTATGTTTCGCGAGTTGCGAAAAAGAGTCTTTAGAAACCTCTAAAGACACCCTGACCACATTAGAACAAAACACACAAAGTGATACCCGAGGAGGGGCTTCTCATTATCCCTCCAACGAGATGGTGGTACAATACGACGAAGGACTTTCTGAAGCAGAAAAACAAGCCCTTAGAGATGAATACGGAGTGGTTCACTATAAGAAATGCGAATGTGCAGACCCAACATTAGAATTGTGGATATTAGATTTTAGTCAAGGACAGGGCACAGGTGGGTCTATAGAAGAAAAAGTAGGTGTGGCGAAGGAAGATTCAGACATTGAAGATGCCGATTTTAACCCAGATATTCTACATGGAGGAGTAAAACTACAGCAACCTTTTGGTCCCGCTAATGTGGATGTGGCAATCACAAAAATGGTTCCTTCCAATCAAAACGTAACCATTGCCATATTGGATACGGGCATTGATTATAACTACTTCGGATTCACAAGTCCTTTTTTATACAACAGTATGGCTGATGGGGATTATTGCGTAGAAAATGACTATAAAGACATTTTTGGCTGGGATTTCGTCAATCAAGATAACGACGCCTACGATGATCATGGCCATGGAACTATAGGAGCAAATCAAGTATATCGTAGACTCGAAGCTGATCAGGTCCATTTTCAAATACTGCCTGTTAAGGTTTTTGATGCCAATGGAAAAGGAAGCTATTTCGACATTCTATGTGGATTTAAATATGCCGTAAATAACGATGATGTAGATGTTATCAATATGAGTTTTGGCTGGTATGCTGATGGCTATGAATTATTGGGACGATTTATCGAAGAATCGCAAGATGAAGTGCTTATTACGGCTTCGGCAGGAAATGATATGAACAACAACGATAGTACACCGCACTATCCGTCATCCTGGGAAGCGTATAACATAATTTCAGTAGCTGCCATGGCAAATAATGATATTACCGTGGGGCTTTCAACTTTTTCAAATTTTGGCCCCGCTTCAGTAGATATTGCTGCCGATGGAGAAAACATCCCGTTCTATATAACCCCCAATGAACTTATGTATGTCTCGGGAACCTCTTATTCCAGTGCTATTGTAGCTGCGGCTGCCGGAAAAGCATATGAACCTGGGATGAGCGTTCAAGAACACTTTGTAAAAGTGATTGCCGATGGTATTGTTCATAACAATTTGAACATGCTGAAGTACTCATCCTACCTACAGTACTAATTTGGTTTGAATAGTTAGGTTTAGGTGCTTATTATTTAAACTAGTGGGAGGGGAGTTTTGAACTCCTCTTCCATAATAGTACCTTTAGATTCATCAAGATATATTGATATGTCTTTTAGAAACAAATTGTTGGTGTTTTTCTTTTTTGTATGTGTCCATTCAGGATGGGGGCAAGTTGCGGCTATGGAAGTATATAGGGCAATTGTTGGGGATACCATTTCCAATACCGAAAAAGCATCTCAGGTTGAACAATTTTTTCAGAATAAAGACACAATAACTAAGACAGCACTAGCAGAGATTTATTTTGAGTTTTCTAGGTGGAACTGGACAGATTTACGATCCAAACAAGACGCTATTACCTATGGAAAAAAGGCGCATCATTTGTTCTTAATGGAAGATGAAAGGCGAAGCAGTTTAATAGAAAGAAATTTATTTAATCTGGGTCTATTTTATCGCAAACTGGACGTTCCTGACTATACGAATGCTTTGTATTATTTTGATACTTTAATTGCGATCTCAGGCTCTTCTGATAATAGAATAGGAAAGACCTATAAGGAAAAAGGAGATATTTATGAAGAATTAGGAGATTTCCAAAGAGCGCTAGAGAACTATGAAAATTCCAAAAGAATTCTAAGTAAAAATAATAGTTATGAATTATTGCTCAAGACCAATATTAATATTTTAGCAACGTATGCAGCACTTCAGGATAGTCTTTATTTAAATGATTTTGAAAGTAGTTTTCATCAAGTACTTGACATTGGTAAGAAGATAGAAATTACTTCAATTCAGAAAGCGAAATTGTATTTGTCAGCTGGAGTTATGTACAATACGATATACGATTATCGACAATCTCTTCCGTTTTATCAAAAGGCTTTGAAACTAGCAAAGTTTGAAGAAGAAAATGAAATTATTTTTCTTTGTTTAAACGATATAGGAATTTACTATAAAAAAGAAAAAAAATATAAAAAATCTGAAGAGCTACATAGGGAATCAGCCAAATATATTGCTAAAAATGATTTATATAGTCAAAGTTTTATATTTAACAATTTGGCAGATTTAAATTTGTTTCAGCATGATTATATCAATGCACTAAACAATTATAATGAAGCTATCGGTAAGTTAATACCTTCTTTTAGAATAAGCAGTCATGAAAACTTACCAACACTTTCTGATATTGATGATTCTCCCTATACGAAGGACATCTTAGGCTACCTCATTGACAAAACCAACGGCTGGCTTGCCTATTATAAGGCCACTAACGATAAAAACCATTTGGCACAAGCGGCGAAAACCATGGAGTTGGTGGATCAAGTTATAGATATGCTGTATTTTGAAAGTAGGGAAGAACTCTCCAAGTTGTTTTGGAGAAAAAAGGGAGCCGATCTTTATTTAAAAGCCGTTTCAATTTGTTATCTGTTGGATCAACCGGAGAGGGCCTTGTACTATATGGAGAAGAACAAAGGTTTGGTATTGCTTGAAAATATTACCACGGCAAATGCGCGGCAAACGGGAGGAATTCCCGCTAATGTTGTAGATGCCGAATATGCTCAGATGAGTCGTATCAAAGAACTGGAAAATATACTGTCCAGAGGGTCTTCCTATACTACATATCAGAAGGACAGCCTGAAAGAAAGAGTATTCAATCAAAAGAATGCCTATCAACAATTTATCGATTCACTGGAAACTGAATTTCCAAAATACCATCGTTTTAAAAAAGGACTCGAAATTGTTTCTGCCGCAGATCTCCAGAAAGACCTTTCAAAAAATGAATTTGTAGTATCTTATATTTTGGGGAAAACTGAAGGCTATGTATTATTACTTTCCGAAGAGGATACTGAGGTAAAGAAGCTAACCAATTTTGAAAAACTTCAAAAAGAAATAGACCTATATCGCGCATTAGTATCTCGTCCGTTTGTTACGGAACAGGAAAGGGTGAAGTTTCACCAAGTAGCTAGGTCTCTTTATTCACAATTGCTTCCCTTTGAAGCACTGGAAAATACTTCGGAAGAAATAAAACTAAACATCGTGCCCGATGGGATCCTGCAGTCTATTCCTTTTGAAGCCCTAGTAACGACTGATAAAACAAGTCTTTCTGAAGCCTATTTGATCAATAATTGTAGTATTCATTACAACTATTCATTATCGGTAAATAAGGAAACGACAAATTTCGATTCCCAAAACGCTACTGGATTTACGGGTTTTGTCCCAGGACAATTTAAGGACGACTATCTGCCGTCACTGTTGTATGGGGAAGTCGAAACAAAAACGCTTACACCTTATTTTGAAGACAATTGGTTTATAGGCTCACGAGCAACCAAAGCTGAATTTCTAAGGGAATATGATACCCAAAACATCGTGCATATTTCTACCCATGGAGGAGTAGATGGAGAGAGCCCCTGGTTGGCTTTTTACGATGAAAAATTAACCTTGGACGAATTGTATTTTTTAAAGAATCAAAAAGAACTGGTGGTATTAAGTGCCTGTAGAACCTCATTGGGAGAACACAAACAAGGTGAAGGAACCTTTAATCTTACTCGTGGGTTTATCAATTCGGGCGCCCGAAGTGTGATTGCCACACTCTGGGATGTAAATGAAAAATCGAGCGCCGATATTATTTCAAAATTCTATGAAAATGCCATGGACGGACACACCAAATCTGATGCCTTGCGAAATGCGAAATTGTCTTATTTGACAGACAATGCGAATACGAGTTTGGCATCACCCTATTATTGGAGTGCGTTGGTGGTCACGGGAGACAATAGTACGTTAGATGCATCCTCTGATATTTGGAAGTTTCTACTTTTTGGAGCCTTGCTTTTGGGCATCGCCCTACTGGTTAGACGCTTTAGGTAAAAACCCCAAACGAGTATCGAATGGGGTTCTATAGTTCTTAAAGAGATAGAAAGCCTTTTTGAGATGCGAAATTGCCCGAATCTATAAGAATCACTGCTTAACTACTTTTCCGGTCAACAAGATGTTCGTATTTTGATGAATGCTGTAAAAATAAATGCCTGGACTCAAATGTGAGATATCTATAGTCATTGTCTCAGTATTAGTAGTAGCGTGTGTTTTTGAAGCTGTGTGCACTAGACTTCCGTCTACACCATATAGAGATATTGATGCTTCAGGATATTCAGTAAATACAGAAGAGCTCACAGTAAATGCATTGGCTACAGGATTAGGAAATAGACTAGCCGTAAAACCATTAGTGTCTTCATTGGCCAAAATCCCGTCTCCTTCCACAATAGCATAGAGATCATTGATGTCAATGTCCGTAAAGATTTCAGTGCTGCCCGCTGGCCATTGAATTTCAATTTCATCAATAATTGTAGCATCTCCCAAACCAAAATGATTGGCATAGCTGTTTTGACTGCAGTATCCACTAGAGGCAGCTACTTTCCGAATTTGTGTGACGCTATTCCCATCAATAGTGGCGGTTAGCCTAACCAAAGCACCCACTGCTGAGGCGTTGGAGGCAGTTCCTTTACAGATTATTTTCACCCAGTTGTTGCCCGTCCCAGTGTTTTTATACAATGAATTGGTTTGATTCTCATCCAAAGTATTGGCCAATAAAACATCTAGCCAACCATCATTGTTATAATCGCCAAAAGCAGATCCAAAGGTCCAACCTTGGTGGTTGGCTAAATCACTATTGGTGTCTAATGTGAAGTTTCCACTACCATCATTGATATATAGAAAGTTGGTGTCTTGACCTGCCAGAAAAGCGTTGCAAACAAACAGATCTAAATCACCATCATTGTCTACATCACCAAAAGATGATCCAAAAGAATTGGTTACCGCAGAAGCTACAGCAGAGTTGGTGTCTTCAGTAAAGGTTCCATTGTTGTTTATGAACAATTGATTGGATTGTCCTGCATTGGCATAGTTGGCAACAAACAAATCAAAATCACCATCATTGTCAATGTCTCCCCAGGAACTACCGGCGGAGTTTTTGTTGTCGGTGACAATATTTAGATTGGTGATTTGTGTGAAATTGTCTGGCCCGTCATTACGATATAGGGTATTGTTCTGATTACTCTCATTGGTAACAAACAAGTCACAGTCTCCGTCTCCATCATAGTCAATCCAGTCAATAGAACGAGAAGGTTTTGCCTCGTTGGTTATAGTCAAATTTGTCACAGATTGAAAAGACCCATCTCCTTGATTTTCGAAATACAAATTGGTTAGACTGCCCACACTATTAGTAAAATAAAGGTCTAGAAATTGATCATCATTAATGTCTACCCAGGTGGCCATTTCAGAATAGGTGAGCGGGATTCCCATGGCAATATTGGGTTCGTAGGTAAAAGATCCATCACCATTGTTTCTGTAAAAATAATTTTTCTTGCCCTGCCCGTTTGCGCCAAAGGTCACCACAAAGGCATCATTGTCTCCATCATTATCAACATCGGCAAAACTAGCACCGTCAGAACGATCATTGTCACCCACAATATCGACACCGCTCACTGTAGTGAAAGTTCCATTGGTATTGTTGATGTATAACATGTTATTTTGGCCTTCAAAAGGGCCGTTGGTGATAAAAATGTCGTCCCAGCCGTCGCCATTGACATCTATAAAATTGGCGCTTCTTGAGGCCGTGGGTGTGGTCGTTAGGTTTGGAAACGATGTTTCCTCAAAAGACTGAGCATTAATGGGTTGAAATGCATAGATAGCAATACATATGCATAGCAGTTGTACTAATTTTTTCATAACTAATTTTTTTTTGATTTGTATTTATTGATGTACCCTAAACTTTTAAAATTTAAGGCAATACAGAAACGAAGATGAAAAATAACGGTCCTCTTTATCGTTAAAAAGATATAAATAAGATGGTTTTTGATATGAAAGTTATGGATGTGTGTATAAGGGGGCAACAGTGGCGTTTTTCTATTTATTTTCAGCAATATTTCTGAAAAATGTTTGGCATGAAGAATAGGTGTGCTTATATCTTTTTCTGGTCACTTCCTATCATTTTTTGGTATCTTGAAATGTATTTTTGTAAACTGAAGGTTTATACATATTGAAGTAATCACCTGAGGCAATCATAAAGAAATAAAGAAATAACATGCAAATACTTGTAGTAGATGATGAAGCCCTGGCGCGAAAGAGAATTGTAAAGTTCTTAGCCGAAAGTGAATTAGAAACTAGTATCATAGAAGCATCCAATGGTAAGGAAGCCATTTCATATCTCACTTCGGAAAACCCGGATCTGGTCTTTCTAGACATTCAAATGACAGATATGACTGGTTTTGATGTGCTTGCCAAAATACCTGCTACCCGCATCCCTATAATCATTTTTGTTACCGCGTTTAATAACTTTGCCGTTCAAGCTTTTGAAGTTCAGGCATTGGATTTTTTGTTGAAACCTTATAAGAAAGAACGCTTTTTTGAAGCCCTTGATCGAGGAATACGTCAATTAAGATTGAAGGACCAAGAAGCCTTTCAGGGGAAGGTAGTGCAATTGATGCAGTTTATGTCCACTAAGGATGTGTTGCAGCAAGAGAAATCGAGTTCCTATCTTACACAGATCGTTCTCAAAAAAAACAAGAAATATTATTTCGTAAAAACAGAAGATATTAATTATATAAAGTCCTCAGGGTATTATGCAGAGATCTTTACTATGAGCGATGAGAAACATGTGTATCGCATTTCTATGAGTGATTTTTCAGAAAAATTAAACCCAAGTCAATTTAGCCGTATCAATCGTTCTACTATTATAAATATAGATAATGTAAAGGAGGTTATAAGTGAAGGAATGGGTGATTTTAGTGTGATAGCCAAAGACGGAAGTACATTTGGAGTAACCAAAAATTATAAACCTGCGTTTCTTAAACAGATGGGCATTAGATAAAGTGATGATTAGAAAATTATTAGACAAACAGCTGATAAAGTATTTACTGCTATTTTATCTAGGTTCTTTTATTATAACTACTGTTAGCGGTGTTTTGTCAAAATTGAATGGAAGTGCGTATACGTCTTTTAATTGGGCAGAGATGATCCTAAGTGTGATCCTTCGCTATGGATCTAAGCTCGTTTTTATTTTTACGGCTATATTTCTTATTAGATATCTCTTTTTAAGGAAGACCATATCTCGATGGACCACCTATGTACTTCATTTCTTTTTTGCTATTGGACTTGCCTTTTATTCTAACTGGTCACAGACACTACTCGGTAATTGGTTTTATGGTTTTGATGACAAACTAACGTTTGACGACCTCTATGTAAGTGCTTTATTAGGTACAGATTATAACTTCTTTGTCTATTTCACCATGGTGGTTATCACATATGCCTATTACTTTTTTCAGAAACAAAAAGATTATGAGGTGAAACAGTCGAAACTGCAGACGCAGCTATTGGATTCAAAAATTCAAGTATTGCAATCACAATTGCAACCACACTTTTTATTCAATGCCTTAAATGATATTTCTGCTTTGGTGGATGACAGCCCAGAAAAAGCCCAGAATGCCATTGCAGATCTAAGTGATATGCTGCGCCAAACACTAAATTTAAAAGACACCAAGTATATTTCTATAAAAGAAGAATTGGCGCTATTGGACAAGTATATTGAGATAGAAAAGATTCGGTATGATAATAAATTAGAGTTTATTATTGATGTGGACGATGATTTGGCAGCGATACAAGTACCTCCACTACTACTTCAGCCCATTGTAGAAAATTCGATTAAACATGGGTTTTCTTATGAACACGACGTGTTGCGCGTACAGATTTTAATACAGAGAGAAAGTGCTATAATATCCATTAGGGTAGTCAATAATGGGAAACCCGTAGATGTTTCCAATATTTCGTACGGAACGGGGATAAGCAACGTGATTTCTAGATTGGATACCTTGTATGAAGGAAATTTTGTTTTTGAAATGAGTAATGAGAAAAACAATGAAAATGAAGTGGTTACTACAATTCAAATACCGGTGTAACAGCATTACATATTCTAGTAGTATCTTTGTGTTTTTAGATTAGGTATGATAGAAAAAACAATACAACAACGACGTTCCGTATTTCCAGCACAGTATAATGGTGAGACCATTCAGAAAGAAGAAATAGAAAAGATTCTTGAAGCCGCCAATTGGGCGCCTACCCATAAAAAAACCGAACCTTGGCGTTTTAAGGTATTTCATGGAGATTCTCAGAGAGAATTGGGAGATTTTCTCGCTAGAAAATACACCGAAACTGTTTCCAATTTTTCAGAATTTAAGCGTAATAAAATCAGAGAAAAGCCTGCGCAAAGTGCATGTGTAATAGCTGTGTGTATGCAACGTGATCCTGCCGAGTGTGTTCCGGAATGGGAAGAAGTGGCAGCGGTAGCTATGGCCGTTCAAAATATGTGGCTGTTGGCACATGAAATGGGAATTGGAGCATATTGGAGTTCACCATCGCTAATTCAATACTTAAATGAATGGATACCTATGGAAGAGGGAGAGCGATGTTTGGGATTTTTCTATATGGGAAAATACAACGGGGTATTACCCCAAGGTGTACGTAAAACAACGATTGGTGATAAAACAACTTGGGTTTAAAAAAGAACGTCCCAGTATTCAAAAAGAATTAGATAACAAAAGAAAATAAGATACAGCATTGTAAAGGTGAACTTCATAAACGTTGAGGCTAAAAAACCAATGAAAGAACCAAATGCTGCTTTGAACGCCTTTTTTCCATCTGTTTGATTAAAGACCATTTCACCTACTAAGGCACCTACAAATGGGCCAATTAGAATTCCAAAAGGGATGGGCGCAAAAATCCCAACGACTAACCCAATAAAAGTACCCCAAGTGCCAGCTCTACTGCCGCCAAATCGCTTTGTACCCATAGCGGGAATTACATAGTCCATCACATAAATGGTAATGGCAATAACACCGGTTACTATAATCAAAGTCCAATTAAATGAGATCGAAGGGGCTAAGTGAAGTACAATGAGTCCTGCCCAACTTATTGGGGTGCCGGGCAATACAGGTAGTACGCTACCTACAATGCCTACCAACATTAATACAAAACCTAAACTAGCAAAAAGAATGTCCATCTACGGTCGATATGACGTTCAAAATACGAATACGTTACAACTTTACAACTAAAACATTAGTTTAAACTAAAAAATTAGTTATATTAGCCATCTCAAAGCACGTGAAATTTCATTTATCGAGAAAAATATGAAACAACTTACCAAAGCCGAAGAAGACATTATGCAGATCTTGTGGGATCTCAGCGAGGGCAATGTGGCCGCCATTATGGAAGAGCTTCCAGATCCTAAACCGGCCTACAATACGGTATCTACTATTGTTAGGATATTGGAAAGTAAGGGATTTGTTGATTACCGAAAGGAAGGAAGAGGACATATCTACTTTCCGAAGGTGACCAAGACAGAATATAGTAATCAAACCATAAATAAATTGGTCGATGGTTATTTTCAGGGTTCTTTTAAGAGTATGGTGTCCTTTTTTATGAAAAAAAATGACATCGGTATTGGAGAACTAGAATCTATATTAAAAGACATACATAAAGACGAGAAACAATGATACATTATATCCTACAAACCGTGGTTTTTCAACTACTTTTTTTAGTGGTTTATGACCTGTTTCTGAAAAAAGAAACCTTCTTTAATTGGAATAGAATTTACCTGTTAGTAACTCCCTTACTCAGTTTTGTGCTACCGTTTGCGAAGATCGAAATCTTGCAAAAAAGCATTCCCGAAGCCTATTATATACAACTTCCAGCGGTGATTATTGGTGGGAACACCTCCCAAGCGGCCTTAGATCCAAGTGTGGCAGGTGAAACCTGGGCCTTTGATTGGGCGTATGTATGGTATATAGGAATCGCAGTGGCATTGCTGTTCTTTTGTTATAAGCTCTACAAGATATATCAAATGAGAAATCGAGGTAAAGTTGCAAAGGTCGACGGATTTACCATTGTTAATTTACCAGGAACCAACGCCGCATTTACCTTTTTTAATCAGGTGTTTATAGGAGAACAACTTTCAGATAAACAAAAAGAAAGTATTCTTAAGCACGAAGAAGTGCATGTGAGACAAAAGCATTCAATAGATCTGTTGTATTTCGAACTGCTTCGTATACTATGCTGGTTTAATCCGCTTGTATATGTATATCAAAACAAGATGGTGAGTTTACAAGAATTTACGGCAGACGCTCATGTAATGGCTCAAAGAGGGAAAAAAGAATACTATCAAGAACTGTTATCACAGGTGTTTCAAACACAGGATATTTCATTCATCAATACATTTTTCAATCATTCATTAATCAAAAAACGAATCGTTATGTTACAAAAATCAAAATCGAAGAAAATTTTTCAGTTAAAGTACTTATTACTCGTGCCTATTGTGGGAATCATGCTAATTTATACAGCCTGTACGCAAGAAACAAATGCCCAAGCAAATACTACTGAGGCAAGCTTTACCAGTAATTCAGACAGTAAGATTCTTAACAACATTGCAGCCTTGAAGGAGTCCATCGCCGAGAAGGGGAATATGACTCCAGAAGAAGAAAAAGCATTAAAAATGCTCTATGTGCTTACACAAGAGGATGGGATTCATAGTAAGGCTTTTGACGATGTGAAAGATGAATTGGCCATTCCATTTGGAGTCATTGAAAGAATACCAACATACCCAGGATGTGAAGGGATGTCTAATGAGGATGCCAAGAAATGTATGGCAAAAAAGATAAGCGAGTTTGTGGGAGCCAACTTTAATTCTAGTGTTAGTAAAGAAGATGAGGTAAGTGGAAAGGTTCGAATTAGCGTTATCTTTACTATTGATATTAATGGTAGCGTGGATAAAATAAAAGCAAGAGCGCCTGTTCCCTCATTGGAGAAAGAAGCCATACGTGTTGTAAGCATGTTGCCAAAAATGATTCCTGGAGAACATGAAGGTGTAAAGGTGGGTGTACAATATGCCTTGCCTATTATCTTTGAAATAAATGAGTAGAACCCTATTACTAATTTGTTGTATACTTTTTTTTAAAGCCGAAGCTCAAAACGCATCGGCTTTTCCCCTTGATGAAATCAATAGAGAGAGAATGGCAGATAGTCTATCTGCGCTTGGTGATCATAGTAAAGCCATCACTCTGTATGAAAACCTGGCTAATACTGAATTTAAGATCGCCAGAAGTTATGAAGCCCTCGGAAACAATACGAAAGCATTGCAGTTTTATGAACGGGCCATTACTAATACTCCACAGACTACGTTGCCGTCCTATGCCTATGCAAAGTTGTTATTGAAATCGGGAAACTATAATACCTCGCGAGACGTCTTTGAAACCCTTTCCGAAGAAAATCCAGACAACCCTGCGTTTATATATCATCTGGGTTTGGTTCGTGAAAAACAAAACGATTCCTTAGCCATAGACCTTTTTCAAAAGGCGTACACTATTGATGCGAGTCACCAAAACTCCTGTTATAAGATTGCCAAGTATTATACTGAAAAAAGAAAATTTGAGGAGGCGAAGGGGTACATCCAACAGGGCCTTGAGAACAATCCTAATAGTATTCGGTTTTTGACCTTAGAAGCCTTGAGGGCCTTTTACACAAAAGAGTATCACGGCGCGTTGACCGTGTATCAAAAACTGGAAGAACTCCATCAAAGCAATCCGCAGCTTCATGAGAACATGGGAATAAGTTATAGTAATACGTACCAGTATGAGGAGGCCATAAAACAATTTACGGTGCTCATAAATGAGTATGACGATCAAAATCCGAAATGGCATTATCTCATTGGAAGTGCCTTCATGCAATTAAACTATAATGAAAAAGCCAGAAGACATTTTGAGTTGTCCATTGCCTTTCAACGGCTTCCGTTGGACGATGAGTATATGGCCCTGTCTGCTGTGTTTAGAAAAGAGAAGAACTACAAAGAAGAAATGCGTGTATTGAGTCTCGCCCTACACGAAAACTCAGAAAATGAAGCAATTGTTTACTTCTTGGCAATAGCCGCAGATAATCGTTTTGATGAGAAAGAGAAGGTGATTCCTTTTTACGAAGACTATCTCAAACGTTATTCAGAAAATGGTAGATTTCGGGAAATAGCCAAACACCGACTTAAAGATATCAAAACTGAATTACATTTTTCAAAAGACTAGTTACTTAATAAGTGTGGTCTGGGGAAAGGCCGCCTTAAATCCAAACCGAATAGAAAATCCTCGAAGATTTTTCCAGTACACACAGAACAAGCAATTGACTATACACGTTGCTATAGCCAGTTTTATTTATTTAACCAGTTCCGAAATAGTTTCATTAGTAAAGGTTGAGCTACATAAACCATTAGTATTACTAAAACTGTTGTTAAAAGCAGTTCTACCAAAATTTCATTTAGTCCTAGTGCTATTAATCTAGGCATAAAGAATGGCATGATTGTAAAAATTAAAGGAACAATGGCAATCCAAACTATGATTGCCATTTTCCATTTTTTTGGTTCTTTATTTGCAGCCATTTACCTATCAGTTATTTTCTTGTAATTGACTTTAATTGGAGACTTTAAAATAAACAGCTCGCTATCTTCTATCACGTTTATGCTTATTTCTTCTATATCGCTTGTTTTTGTAAAACTATCTTTTAGCATTTCATTCCCTTCGATTTCAATGCGACCTTCCATCAAATAAAATGAATGAAAGCTATTGTTATCCAAGTCGATAGTATGACTTCCTTTTGGTAATTTATATCGTTTTGCCGAAGTACCAGGAGCATCTGTATGTATTGGCGCATCTTCTCCAACGTATGATTTTACCTCATAGCCATTTTTATTTACCCATTCAAAGGCATTTGCTTGATAATCCTTATAGTAAGGTGCTTTGTTTAGTGCTTTACTAAAATCTGGGTCAAACCATATTTGAAAAGCCCTTGAACCTTTCCAATATTTTTCCGAGTGTTGTAGACCACTTCCGGCTTGGATATGCTGTACACCATCGGCTGGTAAAGGAGTCCATTTGTTAGTGGCAGTATCGAAATGTTCTAAACCACCTTCAAAAATAAAAGTAAGTATTTCTATACCTTCATGTGGATGCATCGGGAAAGCCCCTTCTTCAATTGCTTCTACATTTGCCCAATAAATAAGGTTTGAATATAAAGGCTCTCCAGATAAAGGTTTGTTTTCGTGGAGACTCCCGCCAAAAAGCGAAATACCGTGTTGCTCTTGTTTTGATTTTATATATAATTTCATTTTATGTTTTTTTTCTGAATTAAATATTTTTGCAAAAGCCCAACCGGAAGTTCCTAATAGAATTCCAATGGTTGAACTTAATTTTAGGAAATGTCTTCGCCCCATTCGAGCGTTACTTTCGTTGTTTTACCGACGATAAATAGCTTTCGTAAGTCCATCCATACGAAGTAAACTGTCCTAAAACACCTCCAAGTTCCATAGATTTCTCATCTCTCCAATCATGCATTAGTTCTGCATTAACCGATGCCCAAGTCGCCACTTTTGCACCAGCTTGAGATAAGCGATGCATTGCTGCCTCCTGTACCATTTTGTTCCAAGTCCCAGAAGCATCAATAACTGCATATGGGTCGTAACCATCACGGACAGCTGAAATTGCTGGAAATAATAAACATACGTCTGTTACAATTCCGGCCATAATAACTTTCTTTCTTCCAGTTTTGTCAATCGCAGCTTTAAAATCTGGATTATCCCAAGCATTTATTTCTCCGGGTCTGTCAATAATAGTAGCATCTGGAACTATATTTAATATCTCTTGCCAAAATGGGCCATTTGGTCCATCTGCCATACTTGTAGTTATAATTACTGGTATTCCAGCTACTTTTGCCATTGTTGCCAATGCTCTTAAGTTGTTTTGTAGTAGGAGTGGGTCGATGTCTCTAACACTTGCTAATAAGCCAGTTTGATGGTCGATTAATGTTAGCACTGCATTTTCTTTTGTTAAGAACTCTGTAAATCTGTTGTTTGTGTCCATAATATTAATTTGTGTTTAAAATTGTATAGGTAACATTTGTATAGGAAAATATTTAATTAAATTTTTTTAACTCCTAATTTTGACTAAAATCTTTGAAACGACTTTTGCTTCATCTTCTGTAATAGAGTAGAGGACTTTAATAAGCTCGTCTATTTCTTTCGTAACCTTTAATAATACACGTTTGCCATCTACAGTAATATCAATGTCCATCTGTCTTCTATTGGTTTCACAAAGACAACGTGTAACCCATTTTTTAATTTCCATTTTATCAATGAGACGTGTAATATTACTACCTTTATCAATTACTTGTTCTTTTAGATAAGAAGCCGAAACAGGACGGTTATCTGCACCATTTAGTATTCGTAATATATTGTATTGAGCAGGAGAAATGTCATATGGTTTCAAGACTGTTTTCAATTGATGCATATACCAACTTTGAGTCGTTAGTAGTTCTACTGCAACATTTTGATATAAGTCTCTATTATTTTTCATTGTATGGGCAATAGTTTCCTATGCAAATGTATAATTTATTCTTTAATATTCAAAATGTTTTTAAAATCATTATTGAAAAGCTATCGGTTATGAGGGAATTGTAGCCAACTATTGGATACATGGAACTTTCCATATATCTTTCTTTATTCATACAAATTTAAAACTTTATTGTCATAAATTGATATATACGTATTGTCATGTCAGTTCCCGATTTTGTGAACATGCTGGAGGTTAAACGGTATTGTAAAATACCGTAGAGAGAGTTATACATCGATGGTTAATAAGACTAGACACTTTTTCCAATAATTAATTACTTAATAAGCGTGGTCTGCGGGAAGGCCGCCTTAAACCCAAACCAAAACGCATTGTGTGCGGGAAAAACAGCTAAGACCTCTTTAGTAATCTCATTTTCCATGCGATCTTCAAACAAGTTCCAAACGACGCCATCTGCATCCTTTGCAATGTTTCCCTTGTCATAAAAAACAAAGGTTTTATCTTGGGTGTAATAGACTCTATGTGCTCCGCTTTTATCGGTAAAGACAGTAAATGATTTGCGATGAAAACGTCCGGTATAAATTCGGTTCTTTCGTAAAAATTTCGAAGAGATAGCGATGCTTTCATCGGTTTCCAAGGGGAGGCGTATGGCTAAAATCTCTTGCTTGTTTTTAAGACGAGAATCTATAGCCGGAACATTGAACATGAGCTCATCATCAGCAAAGTATTCTTTATAAGCCACACCTTCTCCATAATTTCTTTGGTGTCCTGTGTTAGTAGAAAGCACGGTCGTTTCTGGATGTAATTTTTTCCACGCTCCCCAAGTGGTTGTCACCACGTTAAGATATTCTAGTTGAATTCCTTTGTTTACCAAGGGTCCTATCACAGGAGTCCCCCATAGGGTATTCCATAGTGATTGTGTTTTCTTATCATACATGAGCTTGTTGGAACGATATAGAAAACCACTGGTTCCAAAGTGATAGCTGGTATCACCATATTGCGTTTTGTATAAAATAACCGTCCCACAAAGCGTACAATAAACACCAGCAACAGGGGTATCACCTACGGTGTCTGTAAACATTTCATGCCAAGCCAAGATGCGTTTGGGATACGCTCGGGCTTCGCCATTTATAGATATACCAAAGACAATATTGTCGTCCTCCAAATAGTCTGCTTCACTTGGAGCGATCATCTTTGGATTGCGTAGCGGCGGAATGCCATCTTGTTCCACACCGCCCCACCGTACTTCGTCCAACCTAATGGTGGCCTGTTGTTCTCTATTTAAAAAGTAATTTACAAAGCGAAAATCGATACTTTTATGAAGCGCCGCTTTAAAGTTGAAATAAGAGGGGTTGTAGGTTGGTGGCTTTTTCCATTGGTACTCAAACCAGCTGTTAAAATCATAACCAAACTCTTTTCCCGTATTTTGTTGTAAGATGAGCAATAGTTTGAAGCCTAGTTTTGCATTTCGTAAAAAGTAAAGCGTTTCAATAGAAAGGATCTCAAAACTTTCTGACCAGTTATTATCAATATGGGCAATTGCCGCATCGTGTACCGACGAATCAACCGATTTAAAGAAATCTAAGAAATATTCGTACCCTTCTTTAGGGGTTTCGGTTATATTTGTTTGAGAATACCCTGAGGTTGTTACACATAGTAGGGCAATGATAAGGAGGAGCTTAGGCATCTTTTTTATTTGCTTTGGTCGCAACAGAGCGATTAAAACAACAGGTTTAACTTAAATTTGTAATTTTCAAGTAGATTTTTTCTGAAATGAAGTACTACAGTATCCTTATACTATTTTTACTATTGACAACCTCCTGTCAATTCTTCGAGACGGAAAAGATATCGAGTGATATTTTTTATGAAGATGAGATGGAATCTATTGATTGGAAAGAAGTAGATCAATATCCCTCTTTTGTAGCTTGTGAGAGTTACACCGAAAAATTAGCGCAAAAAAGTTGTTTCGAAACGACGCTTTCTACGCATTTATATCAATCCATACAGGAAAAGAAGTTCAGCACTGTAAAAGATATGCATGACACCATTCCTTTGAGCTTTACCATTTCCAGAGAAGGTGTTATAGAAGTCACCAACATACACATGGATAGCTTGTTAACCCTAGAACTCCCCCTATTTGAGCGTTGGATTATGGAAAGTGTAGGTTCATTACCAAACTTATCACCTGCTTATAAAAGAGGCCTTCCCGTTCAGACGCAATTTACATTACCTATTGTATTAAAAACCGAAGGATTATAGATTGAACTTATAGCCAAGTGTGAAATCTGCGGGGAATTCTCCGTTGCTATCTACGCCTAGTCCAAAAATATCATTGTAATTAAACGTGATATATCCTTTCCCTAAAGCAACGTCTGCGCCCAAACCAAATGTAGCTGGTGCCTGAAAATCACCACCACTTATAGATTCGATGGTCATAACACCGGTGTCGGGGTCTGTGCGCACTACCTCACGATCAATGTGGGAAAAGGTTACAAATTTGACATTGGCAAACACGTCAAATTTTTCGGTTTTCACAAATTTAAAACGGTAGTTAATGGAAAACTGTGATGATGAAAAATTATAGTCGGAGTTTTTAAAAGTTTGCTTAAATCGAACAACGACAGCGTGTCTTCTAAGACGTACATCGTCAATAATTTCGAAATCAATACCAGCCACAGGAAGTAATGTGTTATCTGGGTTTAGTGTAAAAATATTATTCGAAACACCTCCAAAAATACCTAATCTTGTTTTTAATTGAATGGACTCCGAAACAACAGTGTAATTGGGATCTTTTCTCTTGTTATAATCGATCATGAATTTTTTAAGACCTCCCAAGGTTAACTTTACCTTATCTACATTCATCGAAGCATCTGCCGTTTGCTGTCTTAGTACTTCTTTATATTCTTCCTGATATTTCCCTGTGGTTCGCGTGTTTTTGAGTTCGACAATATCACTTCCTTTTTTTGAAAAATAACGGTATTCTCCATCAATGGTGTTCCATAACAGGGTGAGTGTACCTTCAATTTCAGTTTTTAGGGTATATGATTGACCGTCAACAGTATATTGTTGTTGTGCGTTCAATGTAGACGCACAAAAGAGCAGTGCCATGAGGCAAAACGAAAGTAGGGTTTTCATATGGGATCGATTTAGGTCACTAAAGGTAAAAAATTAATTGAATTTACCGATGTTTTTAAAATTTTCGCCCTTTCCAGAGATACCCACCCCATATACTTCGTATCACTACGAGAACTGTGATAAAGGGATAAATAAAACTATTCTGTAAAAGAGACCACCAAGGAATCCTGACTTTAAAAAAAGAAGCACTACGGTTTAACACCAGTGTGTCTATGATAAATTTACCTACAAAATAGAGAAGTACATAATAGAATGATGAAGGATGCAAAACACTCCAGAGAATACTGTGTATCATCCAATAATTAGCCAAAAATACAATGACTCCAAGAATTTTAGCGGTCAAGTTATTTTGTTTTGTGGTTTTTGAGGCCCACCGTACTCGCTGTTCAATGAGGCCTTTCCAAGAGGTTTGAACGCCAGTAATCACTATGGCCTTTCTTGACTTTAAATAATGCACCCTATCTGGAAATACCCGTCTCATTTTATCCAGAAGAAAAATATCGTCACCGCTGGCAAGATGGTTATTACCATCAAATCCTTTTACCTCATAGAAAGCCTTTTTCAAGTACCCCATATTAGCACCATTACAGAGCATAGGAGGACGGACTCGAAATCCCGCCATAGTAACAGCCTGAAGACTCAAGCCATCCAATAATTGATATTGTTCTGGTAACCGAGTACTTGCAGAGTAGCCCACTGGTGCTGCCAAAAATATGGGATTGTGCGCTGCGATATAATTGTGATAACTTTCTAACCAAGTAATTGGAACCTGACAGTCGGCATCTGTGGTGATAATCCAGTTGTGTTCTGCAATAGCGATAGCGGCGCTAATGGCATTCTTTTTAGGAGATCCTGATTTTTTTTGGTTGGGAATAATCTGATATACACCTTCCCAATCCGCAAGAGCCTCTATTATAATTTGGGCAGATCCGTCCGAGGAAGCATCATCGATAAATATGATTTCAAAATGGTCGTATGGATATTTCAGTTTTTGTAGTGATGCTAAGAGTTGTGGTAGATTATCAATTTCATTTCTGAAAGGAATTACTACCGAAAACGAAGTTTGCGCCCCCTTTCTTTCCGAAGAAAACTCAGGTAATCGTACCATTCCATACATTACGACTCCCATGGCTATGAGATATACAGTAAAGATGATAATGGTTATGATGGTCACGGGTTTTTAAGCTTAAGTGAAACAACATAGAAACTCCCCCAAAGGGCTGGAAGTGCAAAATTGAGAATCCACATGGCCAATACAGTACAAAGTACAGGAAGTTCGGGGATACCAGCAAGCGAAAATAACCACACAGCGACGCCACCCCTAACCACAACATCAAAAATGAAGATAGTAGGGACCAAAGAAGCAAGGAGATACATGGCATAAATAAGGGGCATGGCCGTTTGAAACCTAAGGTCTGTGCCAAAAAAGCGCAATATCAAAAAGAAGAGAAACGAGAAGGTTAGGTATCTCAAAAAAGAGAGCAATACTACAGAACCCTTCACTCTTGAAGAGAGTTTTTTAATGTAGTTCCAGATCTTTGTCAATGAAAACCCTTTGAGGACTAATTCCTTTTCTTTAAAAATAAATCCAAGGATACCAAGGGCCAGTACCGTGAGCCCAATCAATACAATGTTCGTTGTTGAAAAAGATACTTGATATTCTTGTGAAATTAGGACTAACCCCAAGATCCCAAACACAATCGTGACTGTCATTTGGACAAGGTTAGAGAAAAAATTTAGGAGTAAAATTTGTTTTCTTTTTTCTGACGGAAAAAAATAAGCCTTAGCACCATATTCCCCAATACGGTTAGGCGTAGCCAAAGAAATTGTTAAGGCGGCGAGGCTTTGCCGAGCCGCTTTACCAAAAGAGATGGGCTGTACCACCGAAGCTACCGTTTTCCACTTCAGAATTTCCATCACCCAATTAATGACAGTTAACCCCAAAAAAAGAAGGAGACTCCATCCTATTGGCGAATGAGTAGCAGATATTTGAGTTGAAAATTGTGATAAATTCAGGGCACTGTCGTCCGTCAATTTTAGATAGATATACCCAAAAGTGATTATGAGTATCAAAACTTTTAGGGCTGCAAGAAGATATTGTTTAGCTTTGTGAGATAGGGCCATCATTACAGGCTAAATTAGTGAAACCAAAGTTATTTTGTGAATTCTGAAAAAATCATATTGGGAATTGACCCCGGAACTACCATTATGGGCTTCGGACTCATAAAAGTGGTGAAAAAGGAAATGCATTTTATTCAATTAAATGAATTGCAGCTTTCTAAGTATAACGATCACTATGTAAAACTGAAACTCATTTTTGAGCGTACCATTGAACTTATTGAAACGCATAAACCAGATGAAATTGCTATTGAAGCACCTTTCTTCGGAAAAAATGTGCAGTCCATGCTTAAACTAGGCAGGGCACAAGGAGTCGCCATGGCCGCAGGCCTATCCCGTGAAATTCCCATCACCGAATACTCACCAAAGAAGATAAAAATGGCCATTACCGGCAACGGAAATGCAAGTAAAGAACAGGTGGCTAAGATGCTTCAGAGCTTATTGAATATAAAAACACTTCCTAAGAACTTGGATAGTACAGATGGCCTCGCAGCTGCGGTATGTCACTTTTATAATTCGGGTAAAATGGAAACCGGTAAAGGCTATAGTGGTTGGTCGGCTTTTGTAAAACAGAACGAAGATCGGGTTAAAAAATAAGGGTATGAGTGATACGTCAAACGCGCATTGTAAAAACTGTGGCTCGGTACTCACAGATAATTTTTGTGCACACTGCGGTCAAAGTGCAGCGGTAGATAGAATCACATTTAAAGAAACGCTTGGCGACTTTATAAATACTGTTTTTTCTGTGGATGCCCCTTTTGTGATCACCTTAAAATTGCTGCTTGTTAATCCAGGCAAGTTGTTTCGGGAGTATTTGGATGGAAAGCGCAAGACGTACTATAAAGCCGTCCCGTTTTTTATATTAATGTCACTGATTCACATCTTGATTCGGTCCGTTATTAGTTTTGACGCACTGGCTGGGATTAAAGCAACACCGGATAATGGCCCCGACTATACACTTATTTTGGAAGCGGGTCGGTTTATGTTCAACAACATCAACAATTTCCTTTTCTTCTTTGTTTTTTCGTTAGGACTTACCTTGAAGATATTCTTTTATAAAAAATATACCCTAGCGGAATATATAGCGGTCTCATTTTATATAATTGGGGCATATACCATCCTCGGAAATTTGAACGTGCTTTTCATGAAGTTTGTTAATTCCGAAATTCAGTTCTTAGCATTGCTATTTATGGTTGTCTACGTAATTTATGCGTTGGTGTCCTTTTTCAAAACAAATAAGATATGGGTGGCTATTAAAGGTTTTATTGCCTATTTAATGGGTATGATTTTGTATATGATTTTGGCCTTTGGTCTTTCATTTGTAATTATATGGATAAAGAATAATTAAAAGAAAATATGTTTTATGGAAGCTATGGAATCATTGAGGTATCCCGTGGGAAGGGTTGAAATTCCTGAAATAATCAATAACGAGCAGATTAACGAATGGATTCATACTATTGAGACCTTTCCGGAGGATGTAGCTGCACAGATTGCAGAAATGACCTCAGAGGAGTTGCAGTATAAATATCGCCCTGATGGTTGGACGGTACATCAGGTTGTGAACCACTGTATGGATAGTCATACCAATAGCGTGGTACGATTTAAATGGACCCTCACCGAAGATGTTCCCACCATAAAAGCCTATAGAGAAGAACGGTGGGCCGAATTGCATGATACATTGGCCTACGATCCAAAAGAAACAGTACTACTATTAAAAGGATTGCACCAAAGATGGGTATTCTTATTAAAGAGCCTAACGCAAACGCAATTGGAACGTGCCTATGTGCATCCCGAAAAGGGAGCTACGTATAATCTCAAACAAACCATTTGTCAATACGCTTGGCATTGTAGACATCATTTAAATCATATCATGAATGCCAAAAAATATAAGTACTAAAGGCTATGGCCGGTATTTATATCCATATCCCTTTTTGTAAGCAGGCTTGCCATTACTGCGATTTTCATTTCTCAACCTCGTTGAAAAAAAGAGATGAAATGATCAATGCAATATGCGAAGAGCTTATGTTGAGAAAGACCGAATTGCAGGGCGCTGTACAAACCATTTACTTTGGAGGAGGTACGCCCAGTTTGTTAACTGCTGAAGAGATACAGCAAATTTTAGAAGCTGTTCACGCTCATTTTAACATTAAACCTGAACCTGAAATTACCTTGGAGGCGAATCCAGATGATCTCACCGAGGATCGAATTAAGGAATTGGCTAAGAGTCCCATTAACCGTTTGAGTATTGGCGTCCAATCCTTTTTTGAAGAAGACCTTCAACTCATGAATCGTGCACACAATGCCAATGAAGCCCATGAAAGCATTATAAAATGCAAGGCGTATTTTGAAAATATAAGCGTTGATCTTATCTACGGAATTCCGGGCCTCACCAAAGAACGATGGTTGCAGAATTTAGAAACGGCAGTGTCGTTGGAGGTGCCTCACCTTTCTTGCTATGCACTTACGGTTGAGCCAAAAACGGCCTTGGAAAAATTTATCCAAAACGGAACAATCACCCCCGTTGAAGATGCGTTGGCCGAAGCCCATTATCAGCTATTATTGGATACCCTAGAAGCAGAAGGATACGAGAATTATGAGTTTTCTAACTTCGGAAAAGAAGGCTATCGTTCTCAAAATAATACGGCATATTGGGAAGGTAAACCATATCTAGGGATAGGCCCATCGGCACATTCGTACGATGGAAACAGGCGAAGTTGGAACATATCCAATAATGCCAAGTACATCAAAAGTATGAATCAAGAAACCCTTCCTATAGAACGAGAGACTCTCTCTCAAACCGATAAATTTAATGAATATATCATGACGGGGCTACGCACCCAAAGAGGCGTTTCTTTGGAAAGAGTAACCACTCATTTTGGAGCTAATTACAAAGAAACCCTTTTGAAAAATGCACATGTTCATTTGCAAGACGGTCTTTTGATACTAGCCAAAAACACCCTCACGGTCTCCCGAAAGGGAAAGTTTGTGAGCGATGGTATTGCGAGTGATTTATTCTTAGTAAATTGAGCTTAATTTGAAAACAACTGTAAACATCAACAACCAGCACATTGAAATTGATCTATCCAATCCACTGGATATTTCTATTCCGTTGCAGGCTTCAGATGAGAACCCCGTGGCGTGGTATCTAGAGAAACCTACCATAGAACCTGTTCAATTTGATGATTGGGTGGGAAAAGTCACTGAAGGGGCTTCCGTGAATTTTAATACGGTCAATTTCAATCCGCATGCTCATGGTACCCACACAGAATGTTTGGGACATATTAGTGCCGAATTCCATTCCATCAACGATACATTAAAACAGTTCTTTTTTCAAGCGGAACTCATCTCGGTATCTCCTGAGACCCAAGGCGAAGATTTGGTGATTACCAGGCAACACATCGAAACCCAGCTTGGCGACAAACGGCCTCAGGCTTTGGTTATTCGTACCTTGCCCAATGAGGGGACAAAACCATCCAAAAAATATTCAAATACCAATTGGCCTTATTTGGAAGAAGAGGCTGCCAAATACATATACGATCTAGGAATAGCCCATCTTCTTATCGATCTGCCTTCTGTAGACAAAGAGAAAGATGACGGAAAACTACTAGCACATAAGGCGTTTTGGAACTACCCTGAAGCCCCAAGATTACATGCTACTATCACGGAGTTTATTTATGTTCTAGATATTATTTTAGACGGATCATACATCTTAAATCTTATGATTGCACCCTTTCATAACGATGCAACTCCCAGCAAACCGATCCTATATAAAATTATCTAAAGGCCGTAGCGAATTGCTTATATTTACCGTATGGAATACCTTATAATTGGATTGATATTGGGAGGCGGTATTGCGTATCTCCTTTTTTCTAAACTTCAGTCGGATAAGAAAAAAGGAAAGACGGCGACTCAATCCTTAGTGATCATGGAGAAAATACGAAGCGTATGTAAACTGATTACGGTGGAAGGAGATTTTTCAGAAATATATCATTACGAAAATGTCAAAGCCAAATGGCTTAATTTATTGGTGGGAAAGAAAAAAGCACTCATTTTGATCGATGCTAAGGCACATGTGGGGTTTGATCTTGCTAAGATTCAAATGCAGGCCAATGACAAAATGAAAACGATTCAGTTGACCAATTTTCCGAAGCCAAAATTATTGACCATTGAAACGGATATTAAATATTATGACAAGAAAGAAGGTTGGGCAAACTCTTTTTCGGCGGCAGATCTCACCGACCTCAATAAGGAGGCAAAGCAGCATATTATTGACAAAATTCCGGAAAGTGGCTTAATGCAGCAGGCATCTCGTCAGGCACTGGAAACCATTCAGTTGATGGAAAAACTTGTAGAAACCATTAATTGGAAACTGGACTATTCGTCCCTACATATTGAAGAATCATTGCACCCTCGAATTGATCATGAAACTAATTAAATATACCTGGATATTTCTGCTATTTTTTTGTGTAACCAAAGGTGTATCACAGGATTATGAGCGTGTAGATGCTACTATTCAGTTGTATCCAACACAGTTTAACAGTGCGGAGGAGCTATCACGATTTATTGAACGAGATTTTACCTCAGAGGATGAAAAGGTGCGCGCTATCTATGGTTGGATCATTCAAAACGTTGTATATGATCCTGAGGAATACAAGCAGTTTAATTTTCATTTTACAAACTACAGGGAGCGCAATCAAAAAGAGGAAAAAACCCGCGAAAAGATTATAAAAAGAACCTTGAAAAAGGGAATTGCTGTTTGTGAAGGCTACGCCATGGTCTTTGAGAAGCTGTGCGAATTGTCTGGAATTAGTAACTATTTGGTGCGTGGAGATACCAAGACTAATTTTAAAGACATAGGAAGACCTTTTAACAAAAATCATATGTGGAATGTAGCGATGATTAACGGAGAACCTTTTCTGTTTGACCCTACCTGGGGCGCAGGGAGGTTCAATCAAAAATTTATCAAAGAGCCTTCTTATTTCTATTTCAAAACACAACCGGAACTTTTCTTCAAAACGCATTACCCCGATATGTATGAAGATGCCTTTATGAAAGAAGAAGTGAGTAGAACAGATTTTTCGTTACTTCCCATAATAATTGCCAAAGAACTACTGCCCGAAGACATTGAAAGTCCAAAAACTGGATTTATCAATACGCAGGATTATTTTGATGAAATTCTGTTTTCCATAAAAAATAGTAATGCACAAACGGTGGGGTATTCGTATGAATTTGAAGAGATAAAGATAGACACCATTGAAAAAGAAGGAAATACGCTAACGTTTAGTGTCCCAATTGTTTTGAGTGTACGAAACTTATTGATATACTTTGATGGGAAACCAGCCCTTGGGTATAAACTGAAATAAGATGAATATCGAAGAATTTAGAACCTATTGTCTCTCAAAGAAAGGAGCTACAGAATCCTTTCCATTTGATGACCAAGCCCTAGTGTTTAAGGTTATGAATAAGATGTTTGCATTAACCAGACTGGAATATCAACCTTCCAAAGTAAACCTAAAATGTGATACGGAGAAATCTGCTGAACTACGAGTGGAATATGATGGATTGATTATCGCTGGAGGATATAATATAGGCCCTAAATATTGGAATACAGTGGAATTGGAAAAAGGCCTTCCGCAAGACCTTATTTTGGAGCTCATTGACCATTCGTATGATTTGGTCGTACAAGGATTAACCCGAAAGTTGAAAGAAGAATTGGCAAGATTGTAATATGAATATCGAAGAATTTAGATCCTATTGCCTAGTAAAAAAAGGAGTTACGGAATCGTTTCCGTTTGATGAAAAAACCTTGGTTTTTAAAGTGATGGGGAAGATGTTTGCCCTGTCGGGCTTGGAATACCAACCGGCGAGAGCCAATTTAAAATGCGATCCAGAACGGTCCATTGTATTGAGAGAAGAATATGACGGATTAATCACCGCAGGATATCACATGAGTAAGAAACATTGGAATACAGTAGAATTGGAAAAAAGTATTCCGAAAAGCCTGATCTGTGAACTCATAGATCATTCGTACGATTTGGTCGTACAGGGATTGACTCGGAAATTAAAAGAAGAGTTGGCTTCTCTATGACGTTTCAGTCACCTATTGAATATTAGAACAAAAAAATTGTTATCATAACCTATGGAAATGCCCAAATCCTTTTATAAGGAACAAATAAAAATAAACCAAGGAGCGCTACAGCAAAACGGAAGAAAACTTCTAATGTCCAGCATGGCGAGACTTCTTGCCTTTGCCTTGATTCTTTTAGGGTTAATATCGACTTGGGGTAACGTAAAAATTGTGGTGGCTATTTCAATTTTGGGTGTTGTGACCTTTTTATATTTAGTGACACGACACAGTAGATTGAAAAGTGAAAAACAATTTATTTTGGCATTGATCGCATATAACGAAACCGAATTATCTGTTTTGAGTGGCGTTTTTGAGCATCTTCCCAAAGGCGAAACTTATACCAATGACACCCATCAATATAGTAGGGATATCGATCTCCTTGGGCGTGGGTCCTTTTTTCAATATGTAAATAGAACGGCACTCAATACAGGGCGTGATTATCTGGCCAAGCAATTAAAATCGAATGACATTACGAGTATTCAAGAAAAGCAAAAAGCAATTAAAGAACTAGGAGATTTGCCATTGTGGCGTCAACAATATTCGGCCATTGCATCGCTTATTCAAACTGAGGTTTCAGTCATGTCTGTGGAGAAATGGCTTCTTGATTATAAATCATTCGTTCCCAAAAACATAAAAACGATCGCCTCCGTTTTCGGGTTGACTTCGCTAGTGCTAATTCTACTCTATTTTTTGAATGTTGTATCGGGATACGGTGTGTTTGGATGGTTTCTGTTGGGTCTAGGCATTACCGCCGTGTATTTGAAAAAAATCAACACATTATCCAGTCATACAGCTCAGATTCAGATGTTCTTTGATCAATACCACAAACTGCTTTTGAAAATTGAGGAACAAGAATTTACAAGTGACATATTAAATGAAAAACGATGGGCTGTGGTGGATGGAGTACATAAATCGTCCGCGCTGATGAAGAAATTTGCAAAGCATTTAGATGCATTGGATCAGCGTAGCAATATACTTGTGGGGATTGTCGCCAATGGATTTATGCTCCAAGACCTGAGGCAGGCCTACAATATTGAACAATGGATAAAAAATCATGGAGAACAGGTTTCAAACTGGTTTCAGACAATTGCTTTTTTCGATGGTTACAATAGCTTAGGTAATTATGCTTTTAATCACCCAGAAAATATTTTTCCAGAAATACAAGACACAAATAATGTATTCACTATCCAACAAGGATATCACCCATTATTAGATTCGGAGACGCGAGTTTCTAATGATTTTGTGATGGACAAAGGGAAGTTCTTTATTGTTACGGGAGCCAACATGGCCGGTAAAAGCACATTTTTACGCACCGTAGCCATGCACATTGTTATGGCTAATTTGGGGCTGCCAATATGTGCCCAAAGCGCTAAGTATTCTCCCATTAAGTTAATAACGAGCATGCGAACCGAAGATAGTTTGGCCAATAACGAATCTTATTTCTTTCGGGAACTGAAACGCCTTAAGTTTATTGTTGAGAATTTAGAAAGGGATGGCTACTTTGTGATTTTGGATGAAATATTAAAAGGAACCAATAGTACAGATAAAGCACTTGGTTCGCGAAAATTCATAGATACTTTGAGTCGGTTTAATGCTACTGGAATCATAGCAACACATGATCTAAGCTTATGTGCGGCAGCCGATGAGCTTGACCATATTGAAAATTACTATTTTGATGCCGCAGTTATCAATGATGAACTCCATTTTGACTATGAACTAAAACAAGGTGTTTGCCAAAATATGAATGCGTCATTTATGCTCCGTAAAATGAAGATTGTAGAATAATATTATGGGTTATACACCTTTCTATATTCCCGAGGCGTTTTTCCTTTAAGACCTTTAAATTTTCGATTGAAATTTGAAATATTCTGAAAACCGGATGATTCGGCTACTTCGGCCACAGACAATTCCTGTTGGGTCTGTAACATCTTACAAGCCTCTTCAATCCTGAGCTCATTTAAAAAAGTAACATAGGTCTTGTTCGTTCTTTTTTTGAAATATTTACAGAAGGCATTCTTTGTCATGGCTGCTTCCCTGGCAATAACGGCTAACGATATTTCCCGTTGATAATTATTAATAGTGTATTCAAATACCGCGCTCATGCGCTTACCTTCAGCGTCATTGTATTTTTTTGTAGAAACGAAAGAAGAAAGAGACTCATAAGATTGCTTGTTAATACCTTTAAGGAGTGTAAAAAAGGTGATAAATCGATCCAATTTCGATTGAGCATAAAGCTTCTCAAAAGGAGAAGAAATAGAAGAATTTATATTAGAAATCTTAAAACCATTCTCAGCTTTCTTAAAAAAGGAACGCAGCGATTTGAGTTCCTCTGTGTCAAAAAAAGTGGATCCAAAGGAATGCTTAGTAAAAAAGATTGAAAGCATAATGGAAACATCACTTTTAACCACATCACTTTTAAAAACATGAGGCAAATTTTCTCCCAAAACGATAATGTCACCAGCTCTATAGAAACTTACCGTATCACCCACCAATAAGGTGCCCTCGCCTTGTTTGATATAGCTTATTTGTAATTCTTCGTGTTGATGTAATGACGCATAGAAAGAAAGCCCCTTGTCTTCCTGAAGGATCAGTGAATCCCTTTTGGGCTTCGGAATTGTAAACGGAAGTACTTTCATAAGTGTTAAATACTATTCAAAAATAATAATTATATGCTTCATATAGATAATATAATATCAATTTTGGATAAAAGGTTATTATTTTCTCATTCTCATTTCCAATAATTTTGTTTCAACTTAAATAGTATATCAAATGCAATTACAATGGGAAGGCGTAATGCCAGCAGTAACTACCAAGTTTACCGATACGGATGATCTTGACTTGGACATGTTCAAAGTAAATATTCAAGCACAACTTGATGCCGGTGTTCATGGCATTGTACTTGGAGGCACGCTCGGAGAAGCAAGTACCTTGAGCGATGGTGAAAAACGTATTTTAACTACAGAAACAGTGGGCTTTGTGAAGGGCCAAGTTCCAGTGCTCATTAATATAGCCGAACAAACCACCGAAGGAGCTATTCTGGCTGCGAAAAAGGCAGAAGAAGATGGGGCTAACGGCCTCATGATGTTACCTCCTATGCGCTATAAGGCAGGGGACGAAGAAGTAGTGGCTTATTTTAAAGCAGTAGCCACTAGAACAGAACTTCCTATAATGATCTATAACAACCCTGTAGATTATAATACGGAGGTCACCTTAGACATGTTCGATGAATTATTAAAGTGTGATAATATTGAAGCCGTTAAGGAATCAACGCGAGATATCTCCAATATAACCCGTATTAAAAACCGATTCGGTGATCGGTTAAAGATTATGTGCGGTGTGGATACACTCGCTTTAGAAAGCTTGTTGATGGGAGCAGATGGGTGGATTGCTGGATTGGTGGATGCTTTTCCTGCCGAAACCGTTGCTATCTATGAACTACAACGTGTAGGTCGTATCCAAGAAGCCATAGAAATTTATCGTTGGTTTTTACCCTTGCTGGAGTTAGATATTAACCCTAAATTAGTTCAGAACATTAAACTGGCAGAAGTTTATACGGGAATTGGAACCGAGAACGTACGCGCACCTCGTTTGCCACTCTCTGGAGCCGAACGAGAGCATGTTCTAAACGTTATTGAACAGAATCTAAAAACACGACCACAATTGCCAGAATATAAAAATTTATAATGTTAGAAATACGCCCTTCTTGCGAGCATTGTGATGTCAACTTACCGTTTGATTCGCCAGATGCTATGATTTGTACTTTTGAGTGCACTTTTTGTAAAAACTGCGTTGAGAATGTACTACAAGAGGTATGCCCTAATTGTGGAGGGAATTTTACACAGAGACCCATTAGACCCGCAACATTGTTGGAAAAATATCCTGTTTCTGAAAACCGAATTCATAAACCCGTTGATGTTGAAAAACATCTGCAACGAATACAAAAAACATGATTACTGGAAAAAACTATATAGGAGGAACACTTTCTTCCGAAGGAAATACAACGTATAAAACCTTCAACCCAAAGCTTAATGTTGAGAACCCCAACGAATTTTATGAGGCAACACCCAATGAAATAGATCGCGCAGCACAGCTGGCAAATAGTGCCTTTCAATCGTTTAGAAAAACGTCAGGCACCAAAAGGGCTTCTTTTATCAATGCCATTGCCGATGAGATATTGGCACTAGATGATGTTCTGATTCAAACCTATATGTCCGAAACTGGATTGCCCGAAGGCCGAGCCAAAGGAGAACGTGGGCGTACAGTTGGACAGCTCAAAATGTTTGCTCAATTGGTTGAATCTGAAACTTGGAGAAATCCCGTCATCGACGTGGCCATCCCAGATAGGGCGCCAATGCCTAGACCCGATGTGCGTCAATCATTGATTCCTATTGGACCCATTGTGGTTTTTGGAGCGAGTAATTTTCCATTAGCATACTCCACGGCGGGAGGTGATACAGCAAGTGCTTTGGCAGCAGGTTGTCCAGTAATTGTAAAATCCCATCCCATGCATGCAGGTACTGGAGAATTAGTAGCACAAGCCATTTCTAAAGCGGCAAAAGATACAGGAATGCCAGAGGGAGTTTTTTCAAACCTCAACAGTTCTGGTATTGAAGTAGGGGTTCAACTAGTAAAGCATCCAAAGGTTAAAGGAGTTGGCTTTACGGGCAGTATTCGTGGTGGTCGCGCCCTATACGATTTGGCAGCAGGACGAGAAGAACCTATTCCAGTCTTTGCCGAAATGGGAAGTGTTAATCCAGTTGTGATTACCGAAAATGCATTACAGACGCGAGGGTCGGAGATTGCAAGTACTTATGCGGGTTCCATTACCTTGGGAGCGGGTCAGTTTTGTACTAACCCCGGACTGTTATTAGGAATACAGAGTCCAAAATTAGAAGAATTTGTAAAAGACCTAGCGACTAAAACGGCGGCGTTAGATCCACAATGTATGTTGCATCCCAATATTTTAACTAATTATAAGCAGAATGGTGAAGCACTTTCCAGTCAGGAAGGAACTCAGGTGGTAGCGCAGAGTGCAAGTACAACGGCCAATTTTGCGGAAGCGCAAGTAGCTACGGTTTCAGGGGATACTTTTCTGAGTAATTCTAAACTTCATCAAGAGGTGTTTGGTCCATTTTCATTGGTTGTGCAGTGCAAAGACCAAGCACAATTGTTGGAAATTATTTCTGGAATGGAAGGACAACTTACTGGAACTATTTTGGCCGAAAAAACGGACTACAATTCGCTACAAAGTTTGGTCGAGGTTATGCAAGATCGAGTGGGGCGTATTATTTTTAACGGAGTTCCTACCGGTGTAGAGGTATGTGATGCAATGACTCATGGTGGGCCATATCCGTCTTCAAGTGATAGCCGATTTACAGCCGTTGGTGTACATAGTATTAAACGTTGGGTGAGGCCCTTTTCGTTTCAGGATTTTCCTGAAGCATTATTGCCTCCCTACTTAACATAAAAATTATGAGACAAATTAGGTCTGCTTTACTTGTCGTTGCCATTTGTATGACGTCAAGTCTTTTTGCGCAATCTCCTTCGGAAACATTGGCTACCATTATATCGGAAGTAGAAGAACACCAAGGATATGACAGAAAAGAATATCCCATGGGATTGTTTACAAGGGCCTATTTTAAGAGCGAGGCGGATTTTGCTACAAAACAGCTGGAAAAATTAAACAAAATTTCTTCCGATGACTTATCAGAAACCGAAGCAATTTCATTGACATTACTAAGTTTTCGATTGCAGGATGGCATTGATTTTTACACCTTTGAGAGGTTCTTGAATCCCTTACTTTCAGATTCGGGGTTCCATGTGAGTTTTCCGTATATGGTGCGACCATTAAACGACTATGGGCAGGTAAAAAATTACTTGACCAGACTTAATGCGATTCCGGGCTATGTAGATCAGTACCTTCCGTTGCTTCGTGAAGGGCTTGAAAAAGGAGTGTCTCAGCCTAGAGTTATTTTTAAAGGCTATGAATCCAGTTATGATTCACATATCGTATCCAGTTTCGAGGAAAGCTACTTTTACGGCCCCTTTAAAAATTTACCAGAAAGTTTAAGTCAGACGCAAAAAGATTCGGTATTGCGAGAAGCGAAAAAAGCGATTACAAATCATGTGATTCCTCAATTTAAAAGGATTAAAACATTCTTTGAAGAAGAATACTTTCCGAAGACAAGAACATCTATAGGAGTTTCCGAAACTCCAAATGGAAAGGACTATTATCAAAACAGAATTAATTACTATACCACAAGCACTCAATATACGGCAGATGACATTCATCAAATTGGTTTAGGAGAGGTAGCAAGAATACGAGCCGAAATGGCAAAGATTATTGAAGAATTGAACTTCAAAGGAAGCTTTGCCGATTTTCTTCAATTTTTAAGAACCGATGAGCAGTTCTATGCAAAGAGCGCCAAAGAATTACTTATGATAGCCCGCGATATGGCGAAAAGAGCGGACGAACAATTGCCCAAATTCTTCAAAACACTGCCTAGAAAACCTTATGGTGTCGCCCCAGTACCAGATGCCATCGCTCCCAAATATACGGGAGGGAGATATGTAGGTACTAGTAAGAATAGTACATCACCGGGTTATTACTGGGTGAACACCTATGATTTGCCGAGTAGACCACTATATACCTTGCCGTCATTGACGGTGCATGAAGCGGTTCCTGGACATCACTTGCAGGGGAGTTTGAATAACGAATTGGGAGATAGTATTCCGCAGTTTAGACGCAATATGTATCTCTCGGCCTATGGAGAGGGTTGGGGTTTATATACCGAATTTTTGGCCGCAGAAATGGGCATGTACACGACACCCTACGAACGTTTTGGACAACTTACATATGAAATGTGGAGAGCCTGTCGTTTGGTAGTTGATACTGGGATTCATGCCAAAGGATGGACTCGAGATCAGGTGGTAGATTTTATGGCATCGAATACCGCTTTGTCTTTGCATGAAGTGAATACAGAAACCGATCGATATATTTCGTGGCCGGGACAAGCATTATCGTATAAAATTGGAGAACTGAAAATTAGAGAACTTCGGAAAAGGGCCAAGGCTCAATTAGGAAACAAATTTGATATTAGAGAGTTCCATGAAATTATCTTGGAACAGGGTACAGTAACGCTATCCATTTTAGAACAGCGAATGGATGCTTATATTGAGAGAAAGAAGAATGGGTCGTAGTGTATTCAATTGCATAGATGCTCATACCTGCGGAAATCCTGTTCGCGTAGTCGCCCAAGGAGGCCCCGAACTTATAGGGGCAACGATGAGCGAGAAGCGCCAACATTTTTTAAGAGAATATGATTGGATTAGAAAAGGCCTTATGTTTGAACCCCGAGGTCATGATATGATGAGCGGGAGCATTTTATTTCCACCCCACAATCCTCAAAATGATTTTGCCGTACTGTTTATTGAAACCTCTGGATGCCTACCTATGTGTGGTCATGGCACCATAGGGACTATTACCATTGCTTTAGAGGAAGGTCTAGTGGTGCCTAAAACTCCTGGGAAGATACGTATGGAAGCTCCGGCGGGTTTAGTGGAGATCGATTATCAACAAACGGGAAAAAAGGTAGATTGGGTGAAACTCACTAATGTAAAGAGCTATTTGGCTGCAAAAGATTTGACCATAGACTGTCCAGAACTGGGAGCACTTAGTTTTGACGTGGCCTATGGAGGAAACTACTATGCCATTGTGGATCCTCAAGAAAATTTCACAGGAATTCAAAACTATACAGCGGGTAAAATCATACAGTATTCACAGATTGTTAGGGAGCGCATTAATGCAAAATACCCCGATATGTTTGTTCATCCTGAAGATGCCACAATTCGTGATGTAACACACCTGCTATGGACCGGAGAACCGTTGGATTCAAAATCAAGCGGAAGGAACGCCGTTTTTTACGGAGACAAAGCCATAGATAGAAGCCCCTGTGGTACAGGAACATCGGCACGTATGGCGCAATTGTATGCCAAGGGAAAATTAAAACCGGGAGACGATTTTATCCATGAAAGTTTTATTGGATCAACCTTTATAGGGCGCATTGAAACAGAAACCCAGTTGGATGGAAAAAAAGCAATAATACCAAGCGTCCAAGGATGGGCTCGAATCTATGGTCACAACACAATTACCATTGATGACGACGATCCCTATGCATTTGGATTTTCGGTGATCTAAATTAATTAAGAACTATGCAGAAAAAATACATTGTTTTACTACTATTAGGAATGTTGATTTTTCCGTTGCATATGAAGGCTCAGGAGATCACCAAAGACGATTACCAGCGAGCTGTGAGTTTTATGTATGCTAATTATAACAATAAAACGGTCTTTAATTTATATACCCAAGCCCATTGGTTTGAAGATAATTCGGGGCTTTGGTTTCTGAACCATTCTAAGGACGGAAAAGCATACAAAACGGTTTCTTTTTCAAACTATGAAGTGACTCCGTTATTTGATCATCAAAGTTTGACCAATCAACTTAATACCTTAGCTAAGGATAGTATTAAGGCTTCAGATATATCAATAAGAGATATTGAAAAAAAGGAAAATGGCGTGCTTGCATTTTCATATAAAGGAACTCACTATTTGTACAATAATGTCACAAAAAGAGTGACTCCTTCCGAAGAGAAAGAAGAGAAAGAAACTAATGTATTTGAAAGTAAATCTCCAGACGGAAGGTGGATTGCTTACACCGAAGATTACAACCTTTTTATCAAATCTACAGAAAACGAAGCTGTGTATCAACTAAGTTTTGATGGTAAGAAAAACTATGAATATGCCAGCTGGTATGGATGGTACGATAAAATGGAAGGGGAGCAGGGGGAGCGCCCAAAAAGGTTCTTCGTGAACTGGTCTGAAGATTCTCAATGGATTTCTACAAGTGTTGTAGACCTCCGTAATGCGGAGAAAATGTATCTATTGGATTGGAGTATAGATAGCTTGTATAAGCCAAAATTATTGTCTTACTATCGAGGCTCTCCCGGAGATACAAATATGGTGCGTTTGAAGCCCATATTTTTTAATGTTGCCCTTCGAAAAGAGATCGAAATCGACCTTCCTTCAAACACTCACATTAATAACGTGTCTACCCAATTTTTGAAGCAATCTGGCATGCTAGTGGCTAGTTATGCACAACGAGGATATCAAAAAGAAACTGTACTTAAAGTAGATCTTAATGCTGGGACTACAAAACCTTTGATTACTGAGACGAGCACGACCAATATTGATAATTTCTCGTATTGGAATTTAGAAGAAAAGAACAAGCTGGTTTTCCTTTCTGAAAGAAGTGGATGGAGGCAACTTTATACCGTAGATATCGTCTCTGGTGAGATCAAAGCACTTACCAAAGGAAGCTATGTTATTAATAGTATTGAGCACATCGATAAAAGTACTGGATGGATTTATTTTCTGGCTTCTGGAAAAGAAAAGGGCAACAATCCATATCATCAGCAATTGTATAAAGTAGATTTAGACGGAAACACAAGACTATTGACTTCGGAAAAGACGCACCATCGAATTTCGTTTTCGGAAGACGGAACCCATTTTGTAGATAATTTTTCCACGAGTCAAGCACCTACACAGACAGTCCTAAGAGAAGCCGCTACGGGAAACATTGTAGCGAGACTAACACAAGCAGATGCAAGTATAATGACTGCCAAAGGATGGAAAACTCCCGAGGTTTTTCAGCTAAAAGCGAAAGATGGAAAAACAACAATCTATGGCGCCCTGTGGAAACCAACCAATTTTGATCCGAACAAGAAATATCCAATTATTGATCATAGTTATACGGGACCGCATACACAGATGTTTCCAAAGTCTTATGATCGAGGTTTTATGAATCAGTCTTTGGCAGAACTAGGCTTTGTGGTTATGATGGTAGACGGTTTGGGAACGTCTGGCCGATCCAAGGCGTTCCATGATCATTCGTATAAAAACATGGGAAACAACTTGGAAGATCATGTTTTGGCTATTAAATATTTGTCTGAAACTTTTGATTGGATTGATGGAGAACGCGTAGGTATTTTTGGACATTCAGCAGGAGGGTATGATACGGGCAGAGCCATGTTAGGGTTCCCAGAAATATATAAAGTAGGCGTAGCGAGTTCTGCAGATCATGACTTCCGAATGGAAAAGGCCTGGTGGCCCGAAATGTATATGGGATGGCCTGTGGATGAGTCTTACGAAGAGGTCTCAAATATCACCAATGCGGCGAATTTACAAGGAAAACTGTTGATAACCCATGGGGGTATTGATGATAATGTAAATCCATCGGCTACGTTTAAATTGGCAGAAGCCTTAATCAATGCTGATAAAGAATTTGATTTAGTCATTTTTCCGAGTCAGCGACATGGCTATACTGGAAAACACAGAACGTATTTTATCAAGAAACGATGGAATTATTTTGTAGAACATTTACGCGAAACCAAACCTATTTGGGATTTTAAATGGGAATAATACATGAGTAAAAAAGTTGTCGTCATAGGAGGAGGAATTATTGGGCTTTGCTCAGCCTACTATCTTCAAAAAGAGGGGCACGAGGTGACCGTTATTGATCAGTCAAATCTTACTGAAGGCGCTTCCTATGTGAACGCAGGGTATTTGGCTCCGAGTCATTTTATTCCGTTAGCCGCACCCGGAGTTATGAAAAAGGGAATTAAATGGATGTTCAATCCGTCCAGCCCTTTGTTTATTAAACCTCGATTTAATCTTGAGTTCTTGCAATGGGCTTGGGCATTTAATAAATCGTGCAACCCAAAACATGTTACCCAATCTGTGAATGTCATCAAGGATATTTCAGTATTAAGCCAGGAACTATACGATGACCTTAAAAAAACGGACACGTTTAGATTTCATTATGAGAAGAGGGGGTTATTTATGCTGTGTCAAACAGAAAAAATGCTGGAAAGTGAAATTAAATTGGTTACTATGGCTCAAGAATTAGGATTGGATGCTTCAGAGGTAAGTCTTTCTGAAATAACTTCTATGGAACCTAATGCCAAATTCAATATAAAGGGAGCTACGTATTATAAGTGTGATGCCCATACAACTCCGCATGAGTTTATGGAAGATATGAAGGCCCATTTACGAAATGTGGGAGTTACTTTTTATCTCAATGAAAAAGTGACGGACCTTAAAATGCAGGGTAATAAAGTCGTTTCAATCGTTACCGAGACACAGCAGGTTTTGGGAGATGAGTTTGTACTGGCGGCAGGATCTTGGAGTAGCTTGTTAAGTAAAAAAGTAGGTTGTAAACTTTTGCTACAAGCTGGAAAGGGATATAGAATTAATACCGAAAGAGAAACAGGAATCACCATCCCCGCAATTCTGGCAGAGGCGAAGGTAGCCGTAACTCCTATGAATGGTTTTACGCGATTTGCCGGAACCATGGAGGTTGCCGGAATCAATCATACCATTAATAAAACAAGGGTAGAAGCCATAGCTCAGGGAGTACAGAACTATTATCCAGATATTGAAATAACCCTCGAGGAGAAGAATGATGCAGCGGCCGGATTACGGCCAGTAACACCAGATGGATTGCCTTATATTGGTAAAACAAAAAAATGCAGCAATGCCACTTTGGCTACAGGTCATGCCATGATGGGATGGAGTATGGCCACCGCTACCGGTAAAGTGGTGTCTGAAATTATTTCAGAACGAAAACCATCCCTAGACATGAACCCCTACAACCCAGACAGAACATTCTAATATGAGATACGACGCTATTCCAAATACCTTGTTTAGGCAAAACCGAGAGAATTTTGCATCTAGAATGAAGGAAAACACCCTTGCCATTCTTACGTCCAATGACGTTAAACATACCAATGCAGATGATGTCATGGGTTTTGCCCAAAACAACGATCTGTTTTACCTCTCTGGAATCGATCAGGAAGAAACGATTTTGGTTTTGTATCCGGACGCAGTTAAACCTGAGAATAGCGCCATATTATTTATTTCAGAGACCAACGAACGAATTAGAATCTGGGACGGTAATAAACTTACAAAAGAACATGCTATGGCGGTTTCAGGGATCTCTCGAGTGGAGTGGGTACATGATTTCGAAAGAATGCTTCAGCTAATGGCATTTGAGGCTGATGGCATCTATTTGGGTCATAATGAACATGGGAAAAGAACCACCAAAGAACAAGAAACAAGGCAGGATCGTATGATCGCATGGTGCAAGAAAAAATACCCTTTGCACGAATATCATAGAGCAGCGAAGATTACACGTGAGTTACGTCCCATAAAATCTGAAGAAGAAGTAACTCAAATGAAGAGAGCTGGGGCAATAGGAACTGAGGCTTTTAAAAGAGCCCTGAAAGCCACTCGACCTGGAGTTAAAGAATATGAGATAGAGGCAGAGCTCACCTATACGTTAACACAACGGGGTGCCACGCGTCATGCATTTAAGCCCATTGTAGCTTCAGGTAAAAATGCCTGTGTTTTGCACTATAACACCAATGATAATGTCTGCCTTGATGGGGATATGATATTGTTAGACTTCGGAATCTGTTACGCCAATTATAATAGTGACACTACCCGTTGCTTCCCCGTAAATGGAACGTTTTCTGAAAGACAAGCTGAAGTATATTCCGCGGTACTACGATGTTTAAAGGAAGGTTCAAAATTACTGATGCCAGGTGTAGATCATGCCCATTATGAAAAACAAATGGCGTCATTGGTAGAAAAGGAGCTGGTGGGATTAGGGGTACTTAATCAGTCAGATATTGACAATCAAGATCCAGACTTACCTGCTTATAAAAAGTACTTCATGCATGGAACGGCACACCACATTGGTTTGGATGTGCACGATGTTGGTTTGTATTCTAGGCCCATTGAAGAGGGAATGGTATTTACTTGCGAACCAGGAATCTATATTCGGGAGGAAGGCATTGGATGCCGATTGGAAAATGATTATCTCATTACGGCCTCAGGCCCTGTAAATTTAATGCAAGAAATGCCCATTGAAATCGAGGAGATTGAAGCCTTAATGCGCGACAATCTATAACTCCAAATCTGTAATATCAAGTCGCATATTGATCAGATGTTTTTTAAACCCAGCTTTTTCATATGCTTTAATGGCTGGAGGGTTGTCCTCGTAGACGTCTAATCTAATTTCGAAAATTCCACGCGCTTTACACCATTGCATCAATGCTTTAAGGATTAATTTGTTAAGACCCTTGCCTCGGTGTTCTTCTGGGACAAACATAAATCCTAAATACCCTTGTTTGGCATGCTTTAAATAATGCCTATCATCTTTAATCTTGGCATATCCAGAAGCTACAATCTCATTATCTAGTTCCACTACATAGACCTCAGATTCTGGACTGTTTATAAGCACCGAAATATCATAATAGCTAATTGGATCGTCTTGCAAGGTTGGATCCATGGGGCGTTCAGCAACAATAATACCCTGCTCAAATTCCAACAGGGTTGGCAGGTCATCCAAAGTGGCTTTTCTAACAATGGGATTCATAACAATTAAATATTTAACAGGACATATCGGCTACGATTTTCCATTCGCCATTTATCTTCTTGAAAATGATCATAAAGACACCATTGGCATCTCCTACGTTTCGAGTTAGAAAATACTCCCCCATAACCCAATAGGCGCTGCCTTCGGCCTTAGATATATCATGTATCTTGAACTTTAGCGTTCCAGAATGATCTTTGGTAGGGTATCCTTTTTTGTAATTCGCCAAGGTTTGATCCCAACCATAGGTGAGCCCTCGACTCCCGAAGAATTTAAGGGAATCATTGCGCCAATATCCTTTCATAAAGCCTTCAAGGTCATTCTCAGACCAGGCAATTTCTTGTGCCTTCATTACAGCAATAATGGCCTCTTTATCTTCGGCTTCATTGGTTTGACTCTCACATGAGGTACAGGAGATAAGAACGAGTAAAATAATCAGTTTTTTCATATGTTCACTATTAGTAGATAGCCGTACTATACCATCAAAGATACTAAGAGGCTATAATTGTTTTGGAATAATTTTAAATGAATATTGATACCGCTTTGCTGGAATAGTGTATTCGTCATGCACTAATCTACCCCATGATGTATCTCCGCCTACGCCCATTTGAAGGTAGTCAATATTCCATTGCACCTTATCTCCAATGGTAATATCTGCTCCATGTTTTTTGGTTACCGGAACCAAACCTGAAGCCGATTCGGCGCCATCAATGTCGCTGTCAAAATCTAATTCTTTCATGCCGAAGGGCCATACACTAGCGTTCAGTAGAGATGAGGTGCTGCGTACTTCCAGAGATAGCTTTTCTGAACGCACTTGCATCCATCTTACATCGGTCTTATTTCCTGTTTCTTGAGGGCGGGAATACCTGTGAAATTGATCTGCTATTTTTCCTTCATAAATACCCGCTTTGACACCCGTTTTTCGATCCCAATAACTTTCCTGCGGCCCATTGCCATACCAAGATACATCGGTGAAAGTGTTTGGCAACATAAGGTACATTCCCAAGCGAGGAATGTTGGGAAGCTCGGTTAATATAGGTGTGAAAATGTAGTTTACAAGCAGCGTGCCATGTGTCATTAACTCATAGGTCACCAAAACTTCGGCTTCTTGACCATGCGGTTCATAGGCTACAGTGAAAGATACACTTCCATTCCCATCCACAGTAGGTTGTTTCACCAAGTTAGTCTTAAAATTGTACGTCGTAGTTTGCCATACTTTAGCCCAAGAATCCATTCCGTTTCCAAGATCATTGTCTGTTGGAGGCCTCCAAAAATTTGGCCTTATTGGCTCCGTTGTAATCTCAACCCCATTGTGATACCAAGAGAAAATGTTGCCAGTTTTTCGATCTATTTTGAGGTCTGTTATTTCATTTTTTATACTAAAGACAGTATTCTCTACCGAAATTTCAAGCTGTGATGTAGGCAGATTCTTTGGAGTTTCTTCTGTGGCTTTTTTAAGTACAAATTGATCCCAAGCTACTTCGAGACCTGCTGGAATACCGTTCTGGGTGTTTCTCTGAATCAAACGTAATTCTACGATGTATTCTATGGTTGGGTCTGTCATTTCCGGCAACCTGTCAAGCCGTAGGTTCAAGGTTTGTTGTGGTGATGGATTTAAAGATAGGTCGTTCTCTTCTGCAAGGAGGACGCCATTCGCTAATACCTTCCAGGAAAGCCCATGATTGGAAAAATCAGTAAAGAAATTTTTATTTGTTAATTGAATAACACCGTTTCCTAGATAACCAAATTGTGCAGATTCATATACTTTTTTTACTTCGGAAAGATGGGGGTGCGGATTTCTATAAGGATCTACGAGACCATTGTTAAGGAAATTCCCATCTGTGGGTAAATCAGGGTGATAATCATGACCGTAAGCCAAGTACGGTTTTCCATTCTCATTTTGATATACTAAGCTTTGATCCA
>Ga0316205_10000422_pt1 | contig 80840 bp, 71 predicted proteins | sample 3monthpyrite_MG_FD_204941 | JGI IMG/M metagenome (GOLD analysis project Ga0316205, IMG submission 204941) | Microbial mat bacterial communities from mineral coupon in-situ incubated in ocean water Damariscotta River, Maine, United States -... | ecosystem: Environmental > Aquatic > Marine >...
CGCCAGTTTGTCCTGCCTTGCGCCTGACAAGGAATGTCTGCGCGGGAATAGTGGTTCTATTTCAAGCAGATGTGACGCAGATCAGGGACAAAAAGGGACAAACCCGCAGGGCGCATATTTCACTTCATCTCAGCGGCGTGCGTCACTTGGCCGTGGAACCACTATGACCGGCGCGGCGCAGCACGCTACTGATATTTCGTGAAATGTACGCTGGCGACACAGGATTGATGGGTCCTGACCCTAACTCCCGCTCTCCACCTCCTCGGCGCACACCCGGAAGAAGATCGTGTATAGCGTCGGCACGACGATCAGCGTGAGGATCGTGGCAAAACTCAGCCCGCAGATGATGACCACGGCCAGCGATTTGAAGAACGGATCCCACAGAAGCGGGACCACGCCGAGAACCGTCGTCAGAACGCCCAGGGTCACCGGCCTCACCCGGCTGACGGCACTGTCGATGACGGCGCTCATCCGCGCCTTGCCGCTGCCGATCTGGCTGTCGGTCTCGTCCAGAAGGACGATGGCGTTCTTGATCAGCATCCCGGTCAGCGACAGCACGCCGAGGATCGCCATGAACTCCATCGGCGTTCCCGTTCCGGCCAGCCCCCAGACCACCCCGATCAGCGCGAGCGGCACGGTCAGCCAGATGATCAGCGGCTGTCGCACCGCATTGAAAAGGAAGAGCACCACGAGGATCATCGCACCAAATCCCAGCGGCATGGTCGCGGCCAGCCCGGCATTGGCCTCGGCGGAATCGCCGTATTCCCCGCGCCATTCGAACTCGTATCCCGGCGGCAGCTCTATCGCCTCGATGGACCCGCGCATCTCATCAAAGAGATCTCCCGACAGGACACCCGGGGGATTGTCCGATTGCGCCGTGATCGCCAGCTTGCGGTCGATCCGGCGCAGGTTGCCCGCCTCGAACCTCAGGTCGAAGCGGTCCACCACCTGACTGATCGGGATATAGCCACCGGCGATCTGGCTGAAGACCTGCACATCGCGCAGCTCTTCCACGTCGTCCCGATAGGCCGCAAAGGGACGCATGACGATGTCGTGCAACTCGTCGCCATCGCGAAAAACGCCAAGGCTGGCCCCGTTCAGATACCCATAGAGCGCATTTGAAATGTCCCCCTGGGTCAGGCCCAGCCGCCGCGCATTGGCGGTGTTGATCACCGGGCGGATCACCTGAACCTGTTCGCGCCAGTCATCCTTGATCGCGATTGCTCCGGCGTCGGCCATCACTGCCTTGGCCCGGGCCGCAAGGTCCCTCAGCACCACCGGATCGGGCCCGAAGAACCGCGCCTCGATCTTTGCTCCGCCGCCGGGACCAAGCACGAATTTCCAGACCTTCGCGGTCGAGGCGGGGAACTCGGTGTCAACCCAGTCCTGGATGTCCGACTGCAGCCCGTCGATCCGGTCATAGGCCTCGACGTCGATCAGTATCTGGCCATAGGCGGAACTCGGGTTCTCGCTCTCGTAGATCAGCATGAAGCGCAGATGACCGCCGCCCACCATGGTGTTGGTGCCCGTCACACCCTCCAGCCCGCGCACATATTCGTCGATGCGCATCATGTCGGTACGGGTCTGTTCGATATCCGTGCCCAGCGGCAGGAAGTAATCCACCACGAACTGGGCCCGTGTCGAGGGCGGAAAGAAACCCGGCGGCACCAGGCTGAACATCGCGATGGCGGACATGAACAATGCGACGATCACCGCGACAGTCACGAACCGCACACGGATAGCCTTTTCCAGAAGGCGGCGGTAGGCACCCAGCATGGCGTTCTCACCCTTCTCCTTCTGCCCGCCCGGACGCAACAGCAAGGTGCAGAAATAGGGCGTGAGCCAGATCGCGACGAGCCAGGAAAACAACAGCGCGATCGAGATCGTCCAGAACAGGCTCCCGGCATATTCGCCGGTGTTGTCCGGCGACAGGCCGATGGGCGAAAACGCCAGGAGGCCCACGATCGTCCCGCCCAGCAGGGGCCAGCGCGTCCGGGCCACGACGGACCGCGAGGCGCTGGCTGCATCCTCGCCTTTCTGCACCCGGACAAGCGTGCCCTCGACGACCACGATGGCATTGTCCACCAGCATCCCCAGCGCGATGATCAGCGCGCCCAGCGAAATCCGCTGCATGTCCAGCCCGTACATGTACATGCCGAACAGCGTGCCCGCCACGGTGACCAGCAGGATACCCCCCATCAGGATGCCGGACCGCAGCCCCATGAAAATCAGCAATGTGCCGACCACGATCACCAGCGCCACGGCCAGGTTGAGAACAAAGCCGTCCACCGATGCCTTGACCGTCGTCGATTGATCCGAGATCGGCAGCACGTCGATCCCGATGGGCCGCTCGGACATCAGCGCATCCATCCTGGCCTTCACCGCCTCTCCCATGGTGACGACATTGCCGCCCAGCGTGTTCGAGATGCCGATGCCGATCCCGGGGCGTCCGTCGCGAAACAGAAGCTCGGACGCCGGATCCTTGAACCCGTGCGAAATGGTGGCAATATCCCCGAGCCGGAAGGACGCGCCGGTCTGGGCGTTGGTGATCAGAAGGTCGCCAATCGCATCCAGCGAGGTCACGGCCGTCGCGGGACGCAGCTCCAGCCGCGTCTGGCCTGCCTTGATCGACCCGGCCGGCGTAACGAGGTTCTGACCCGACAGGATGTCGCCGATCTGACTGGGGGCCAGACCCAGCTGGATCAGGCGCGCGGGGGCGTATTCGACATAGATCACCTCATCCTGCACACCGTTCAGGATCACCTTGGACACACCGTCCACCGTGACCAGCTCGCGTTGGAGATCCTTGGCGTAGGCGTACAGCTCGTCGATCGCATAGCCCTCGCCGACCACGACAAAATAGAGGGCATAGACATCGCCGAAATCGTCAAAGACCTGGCTGGGCAGCGCATTGGGCGGCAGAACCCGTTGCGCATCGCGCACCTTGGCCCGCAGCTGCGTGAACTTCTGGTTCAGCTCGGGATAGCCCGGGCTTGCCGCGATGGTGAACTCGACCGTGACATTGCTCAGCCCCGGAGACGAGACCGAGCGGACTTCCTTGATGCCCTGCAACTGCTGCACGGCGTTCTCTATCACCTCGGTGACCTCTTCGGCCACTTCCCCGGCGGCGGCTCCGGGATAGGCCGTGACGACCTGCGCCTGCCGGATGACAAACTCGGGGTCCTCAAAGCGCGGCAGGCTCTGGTAGGCGAACACCCCCGCGACGAGGATCAGCAGGGTGAATACGGCCGAGATCAGCCGCTTTTCGATGGCGAAACGGGCAAGGTCCATGGCTCAGCCGCCAACCCTGGTGATCGGGCGGATGGTCATGCCCTCCATGATCTGGCCAACCCCCGCCGAGATGATCGTGTCACCCCCCGAGAGGCCCTCCCTGACGACGACATGCCCGCCCATCAGATCGCCCAGCGTCACGTCGCGCGCGGCGACCTTGCCGGCATCGTCCACCAGCCAGACGAACGGGGCACCATCGGACCTCGAGGCAATGGCCGTGAGCGGCACGGACAGCGCGGGCCCGTTGCCGGGCGCGCGGGACAGGACGCGACCCACCATGCCGGGCAGGATCACGGCGCCCTCGGGCACGGTGACGGCGACGCGGCCGCGATAGGTTTGGGTCGCGGAATCCGCCTGCACGGAAAACTCCACCGTCTCGGAGGCGAAAACCTCGCCCGGAAGCGCGTCGAACATGACCGAGTTCACGATCTTCTCGACACCGTTCGCGGTCAGCGCGGTCACATCCGGCGCGGGCACGTCAAATGCCAGATGCACGACCGACAACGCCTGCAACAGGGCCACATTCTGCCCGGCCTGAACATTCGAGAAATTCTCGATGTCACGCCGGGCGATGATACCGTCAAATGGCGCGCGCAACGAGGAATAGTCGAGGTTGTTCTGCGCCACCCTGAGCTGCGCCTGCAGACCGCGAATGGCGGCTTCGGCGGCTTCGACCTCTTCGGCACGCCCGCCGGCCTGCCCGATCCTGAGCTGCTCCTGCTGCGCCTTCAGATTGGCCTCGGCCACCCGCAGGTTCGCCTCGTCCTGATCGACCTTGGCCTGGGCCGCGACGCCGCTTTGGGCCAGTTGCCGGGTCCGCTCGGCCTGGTCCCGGGCCTGGTCCACCTGCGCCTGGGCGGACTCCACAGCGGCCTCGAGTGCCAGGATTTCCTCGTCCCGCGCCCCGCTCTTGAGCGCCCTCAGTTCGGCATTGGCCTGATCAATGGCGCTTTGCAGTTGCGCCACCTGGGTTTCGAAATCGCTCTGATCGAGCCGGGCGATCAGGTCGCCCTCCTTCACATGCACCGCGCCGCGCACCGGCAGTTCGACAACGCGCCCGCTCACGCGGAAGGACAGCTCCACCTCGGCCGATGGCAGGACGATGGCGGGATAGTTGCGCGTCAGCTCGTTACGGACCTCCGCCACCACAAAGACCTTGGCGGGGCGGGCGGTGTTCTCCTGCGCCAGCGGCCCGGTGGCGGCGACCAAAGCGAGGGCAGGGACAAGAGCAAAGGCAAAGAGCGGTTTCATGGGCGCGCGTCCTGGGTCGTTGGGGTCGGCACGAGATTACCCTATTCCCCTGCCGTGTAAACGCAGCCTTTAGCCCATGTGCCGCTCGAGGTCCTCGAAACTGCGGGTGAACGCCGCGATGACCGGTTCCACATCCTCCATCGCCAGACACAGCGGCGGCACCATGCGGATCACGTTCTTGAACGTGCCCGATTTCGAGGCCACCAGCCCGTGTTCGCGGGTCCTCTCGAAGAGATAGGCGGTTTCTTCAGGCGCGGGGTCCTTGCTGCCGTGATCCTTGACCAGTTCGACGGCCTGCATGAAGCCGGTGCCGCGCACGTCGCCGATGATCCCGAAACGGTCCTTCAGACCCCTGAGCCCCTCGTGCAGCGCAGCCCCCACCACGCGGGCATTCTCGATCATGCCGTCGTCCTCGATCACCCGCAGCACCGCCCGGCCCGCCGCACAGGCCGCCGGGTTCGCGCCATAGGTGTGAAAGAGCAGCTTCTCGCCCATCTTCTCGGCCACCTCGCGGCGCGCCACCACCGCGCCCAGCGGGATGCCGTTGCCGATGCCCTTGGCCAGCACCACGATGTCGGGCACCACGCCATGCGTGTCAAAGGCCCACATCCCGCGGCCGGTCTTGCCAAAGCCCGACTGCACCTCGTCGATGATCATCAGGCCCCCCAGCGCGCGCACCCGCTCGGCCGCACCTTTCAGATAACCTTCGGGCATCTCGACAATACCGCCATAGCCCTGCACCGGTTCGGCGATCATCCCCGCCAGCTGGCCGCAGGTCGTATGCGCAATCGTGCGGTCCAGATCATCGAGATAAGGCTGCGTGCCGGGGCCGAATACCCCGCGATACTGGTTCGGTTCGACCGCGAAACTCACGTTGGGCAACTGCCCGACATTGTGCCGAAACCCCATCACGCCCGTGACCCCCTGCGCGCCATAAGTGGCTCCGTGATAGGAATTGCGCAGCGCAATCATGTCATGGTTGCCCGTATGTGACCGCGCCATCATCAGCGCGAGATCAATCGCCTCGGTCCCCGAATTGGTGAAATGCACCACCCAGTCGTGCCCCCCGGGCATGGTCGCCGCCAGCTCCTCGGCAAAATGCGCCGGGACCGGGTGATAGAACATCGTCGTGCAATGGGTCAGCTCTGCCACCTGCTCCTGCACGGCGGCCACCACGCGCGGATGGGCGTGGCCCACGCTGATGCACAGGTTCATGCCCAGCAGGTCGGTCAGCCTGTTGCCCTCTTCGTCCCAGACATATTGCATCGACCCGCGGCGCAGGATCAGCGGTTTCTGATAAGGCACAAAGGCGCGCTGCGAGGCGGCATAAAACCGGTCACGGCGGGCGATGATGTCATCGGTATCCCAACTGACTTCGGTCCGCTTCGGGGCGTTCGGCATGTTCATGGGTCTACCCTCGCTTGGTTCGGGCCAAGCCTAGCCGAGCCCGCGCACCCAGGAAAGGGCAAGCCGCACCCGCGGGCGCGGTTGAAGCAAACCTAATCCGAACGAGAAGCGCCGCTTATGCCGGCTCAGGCGGCGCGGGTCTCGATCTCCGAGCTGCGTTCCAGCGTCCGGTGCACCGGACATTTGTCGGCGATCTCCAGCAGCCGCGCACGCTGATCCTCGTCCAGATCGCCCGTGAGCGTGATCACCCGGATGAACTTGTCCACTTTGGTCTTCTGACAGGTATCGGCGTCCTGCGCGTGCACCTTGTCGTGGCTTACCTCGACCTTGATCTTGTCGAGCGGCCAGCCCTTGCGGCGCGCATACATGCGGATCGTCATCGACGTGCAGGCCCCCAGCCCCGCGGACAGGAACCCATAGGGCGACATGCCCCGGTCGGTGCCGCCATAGGCCACCGGCTCATCGGCCAGCGCGTGGTGGCGCGGGCCCGAATTGATGTCCTGGAGAAAGCCGTTCGGATCGGCTTCGGTCACCCGCACGATCCCCTCGGGGGCGCCGGGCGGCGGCGCGGGCGCGCGCATCTCCATGTAGCGCGTGGCCCAGGCGACGATCACCTCGGCGGCGTATTCGGCATCCTCGGGCCGGGTGATCAGGTGGTCGGCATCATCGAGCGTGACAAAGCTCTTTGGATGCTTGGCCGCGCCAAAGATTTCGGCGGCATTCCCGATCCCGACCACGTCGTCCCTGGGTGCGTGCAGCACCAGAAGCGCGCGGTCAAGCCGGGCAATCTCGCCGGTCAGCGTCTCGGCCTTCACGTTCTCGACGAAATCGCGGCCGATGCGGATGTCGCGCCCGCCGAGGCTGACCTCGGCCACGCCATCGGCCTCGATCCGCTCAAGGGCTGCCCCGAAATTATGCGTCACATGGCCCGGGTCATACGGCGCGCCGATGGTCACCACGGCCTTGACGCTGTCGATCCTGCGCGCCGTGGCCAGCACCGCGGCCCCGCCCAGCGAATGGCCGATGATCAGCCCCGGTGCCATGCCGCGCGCCTCAAGCGCGCCCGCGGCCAGCAACAGGTCCTCGACATTGGTGGCAAAGGTCGTGTTCTCGAACTCGCCCCCGGAATGGCCCAGCCCGGTAAAGTCGAACCTGAGCACGGCGATCCCCGCCCCCGCCAGACGCGCCGAAATCCGCCGCGCCGCCGGAATGTCCTTGGAGCAGGTAAAGCAATGCGCAAACAGCGCCGTGCCCAGATGCGGCCCGTCGGGCAAGTCCAGCCGCGCGGCCAGTTCCGCACCGTCATGGCCGGTGAAAGTCAGTCGTTCGGTGGGCATTGCGGGGTCCTCTTGAGATACCTCGGGCGTTTCGCGGAACATCGCATGATGCGCGGGTTTCACCATGAGCGATGTCTCATGTTCAGGGCGAAACGCTTTGGACGAGACTAGGAAGCCGGGCCTCGCACTGCTACCCTTTTGAAAGACACGTCACGCGAAGGTTACCAATATGGCAAATATGTTGAGATGGCTTTTGGGCACCGTATTGTGCCTGCTGGCTGTCTCCTTTGCGGGCGCGCTCCATCCGGCGGGCGACTCGTTTGCGGTGCTGCGCCTGCCGCTGGCGGTCCTGACGCTGGTCCTGGCGCTGATCCTGCGGCGGCAGCTATGGCTCAGCCTGCCGGGGCTGGGGCTGGCCTCGGTGGCTCTGCTCACGGTGCTGGGGACCGGGACAAGCGGCACGTCGTCCGGTGCACCGGTGCTGATCTACCAGAAAAACCTGAAGCTCAACAACGACCGGCAAGCGGCCCTTCTGGCGGACATCCGCAGCCGCGCGCCCGACGTGATCACCTTTCAGGAAGTGAGCCGGCTCAACCGGCCCCTGATGGCGGCCCTAGCCGATGACTGGCCCGCCCAGAGCCTTTGCCCCTTTACCGGTGTGGGCGGGGTGGCGGTCCTGTCGCGCTGGCCGGCGGTGGAGGGCAGCGAGATCTGCCTCGAAGGCAAGGGGCTGAGCGCGCTTCAGGTCGTGACCGACACCGGGCCGGTCTGGATCGTGTCGATCCACCTGCACTGGCCCTGGCCCTTTGGTCAGGCCGCGCAAGTCGATGAAATCATTCCGGTTCTGGAGGCCCTGGAAGGCCCCAGGATCATCGGCGGAGATTTCAACATGGTCCCCTGGTCGTATACGCTGGCACGGTTTCAGAGGGCGACGAACACCACCCGCGCGCGGACCCGGGAGCCAACCTTCCGCACCTCGCCCCTGCCCATCCCGATGACCATCGACCACGTACTGGCCCATCCCCGGGGGGCCGGTGAAACAACCGTCCTCCCGCTTCTGGGATCAGATCACAACGGCATTCTGGCAAGGGTCCATCCGGCAGAATGACCTGCGTAGGCCGGGGTTCACCCCGGCGCGTGGCGATAGAGGCGATCATCCCCGAGATCGGCCAGAAGCGTGTAGCCCAGTTGCCTCAACAGACTCTCGGTCGTGTCCGTACCATCATGATTTTCAAAGGAATTCTCGCGCCATTCGAGATAGATCAATGTCGGCCGCACCGGCCCCATGCTGCGCAGAACCGCCAGCTCGGCGCCTTCGATGTCCATATGCAGCAGGTCGATATGCTCCAGACCCGCCTCGGCGCAAAAACTGTCAAAGCGCCGGCCCTCGACCTGGATCGGCGTATCCACTTGATTTACATGGGTAAAACGCTCGCGATAAGCCTCGGAATGGCGGTACATGGAGCCTTGCGCCTCGACGCTGCCGTTGATGTCCGCCGAAAACCAGTCGACGGGGCCATCCACGTCACAGGCGGCGAAGTTGTGGACCTCGACGCCGGCCCCCTCCAGATGCTGCCTCACAAGGCCGATGCGCACCGGGTCGGCCTCGACCGTGACCATGCGGACCTGCGGAAACTCCTGCCTGAACCGAAGCGCATCGCCGCCGTCATAGGACCCCAGCTCGACGATCACCGAAGGCGAAATACCCAGCTCTTTCAACCAGTTGGTGTTAAAGCGCGAATGCTGCAGGGACATCAGCCGGTCGCCTACCTGCGCATCATAAAGCCGTTCGCGCAAGGGCGGGCTCCTGAGGCCGCGGCGCTTCATTGCCAGGCGGGCAGCGATTTTGGCAAACATGGAACGGGCCTTGCTGAATTGGGTCATCACAGGGCTATCCGCTCACCGGCGCGAGTTCAAGCGGCTCTGCGTATGGCGGGGTTTGCAGCGCGGGAAAAGGTCTGCTGAGAGGTATCGGCACTGCGCGCCCGCTGTCTGCAACATTGTCCTCTCCGCCCGTCTGTGGCACAAATTCAGCAAGAAGCCTCTAGGAGCGCCGGAGTGGCAAGCTGGCCTGCAAAGATCGCAACTCTAACCGTTGTCGGTGCCGCCCTTCTGGGTGCGGCGTATGACGGTTTGGGCCTGATGGACCGGTTGGGCTTCGGAAAACAGGCGCAGGTTGGCACCGGACAGAATACCGACCCCAGCAAACGGTCGACTATTGAGGCCGAACCGGTGGCGATGGTGCTCCCCAAGCCTAAAATGGACCCACCCGCAGACCCCTCCCGCGAGCCAGAGCCGCAGACACCCGCGCGAGATCCGCTAACCGAGGCCGTCGAGGCGCGGTTGTTGTCAGAGCTTGAGCGACTGGGATGTACCGGCGTGACGCTGGACCCGATCACAATCGCGGCCACCGAGACGCCGGCAGCCGAGGCCAGTTCTGGTTTTGACACGATCTACCTGGAAGGCACTGCCACATTGAGTGCAGGCGCGGTGCGTGCCGTGATCGCCTTTGCCGGGTCGGGCAAGGGTCCGGGGCGCGCTGTACGAGCAACAGAGATGGTTGCCAAGGGCTTTGCCGGGGCGCTGCCACAAGACGATATTGGACAAAGCTGCACTGGATTGGAGACACAATGATACGAGCAGGGATTATTGCTATGGGCCTTGTGATGGCGACGCTGGGTCCGGCACGTGCCGCCGGGTCGGTGGATGACAGCCTTGATGAGGTCGCAAGCCAGATAGTAGAACGCACACAGACCGACGGCACTCCGACCATTGGCATTTCAACCTTCACCCATGGCGATGGCACCTGCTCGGACCTGTCGAACTATGTGACGGAATTCATCGTGGACAGCCTGTTCAATGCGGGCAACGGCGAGATCAACATCATCGAACGTTCGCAGCTGAGCGCCATTTTCCGAGAGATGGAATTGGTCTTTGACGGCACCATCGCGCCGGATGCGGCGAAACAACTGGGCGAGATCGAAGGTGTGGATGCAGTCGTGACCGGATCGCTGATCCAGTTCGGTGAACAGGTGAAAATTCAGGCCCGTCTGATCAGCACCGAGAACGGAAGGCTGTTCGCCACCGCGCGATCGAGTTTCCCAAGCGTCGGGAGTGTTGCAAAGATGATGACTTCACGCAGCCGTGCACAATGCGGGTTCAGCGGGGCAGCGGCGGGAGCCGACACAGCGACCACCTCGGACGCGCAGGTGGTGGTGATCGAGCAGGGCGGCACAGCGCAGGGCGGCGCTCAGGGTGCGCCGCTCGTGGCACCATCGCGCACATTTTCATCGACCTCCTTCGATGCCGAGGTCAGCAATCTAATCTATTCGGGAGGCAAAGGCGACACGAGTTTTGCCGTGCGATTCAAGAACACATCGCAGGCGCCCATTGCTCTGTCCTATGTCGCCGAAAGCCTGTCAGTTTCGGACGGAAATGGCGGTTTCATGTCCTACAAGGACAATTGGTCCGGACTGAGGGGTTGCAACACATCGTCAAACTTCCAATGGTGTACGGTCGCCTATCCCGACAAAGTGACGACACTTTCTCCGGGCAAAGTCGCCCAATTGAATTTTCAGATGGCTGGCGAAAAGGGACTGGGCGACCCCAAGATCACGCTGACCATGGAGTTGGTCGTCACGCCGGATACCAGCGACGCTGAAACTTACGAGGTTCAATCGGTGGGCTTCTATGACATGGTGCCGGATGTGAAATAGGTGGACCTCTACGTATCATTTTTCGTGATACATTTATTTCCGTAAATTCGCTTTCGTTAAGAATTACGAGCCATTGCTTCTGGCGTACTAAACAAAAACGCCAGAGGGAAACCTCCCATGTCGCGGTCATTTTCCCTCGAAGATGCCTCCATGGTCCCGCGTGGCAATGCCCGCGTGATGCTGATCCTGTCTGTCCCCTCATCTTGCTGGCCGCAAGGCTGGTGTCGGATGCCGCACCCCAATACCCTGCCGTTCAGAAAACTGCCCAGACCGTAGCCGAAGACTAGCCCGGCAACGTGAAGCGATCGCGCTGGGCGCGGTGACACGTGGTGGGGCGGGCCGTTACGCCTGCCCCATCAGCGCCGCGTCGAACGGATAGGTGGTCAGGTTCTCGTACCCGTCCTCTGTGATCAGCACCTGATCCTCGAGCTTGATCGAGAAATCCGCGCCCTCGGCGCCCACCGCCGCCTCGACGCAGAGCACCATGCCGGGTTCCAGCGGATAGTCATAGGCCCCCGCCACGGCGGCATCGGGATAGCACACGAGCGGCCATTCATCGCACAGCCCCACGCCGTGCATCAGGCAGCCGTATTTCTGCTTCTGGAACTGGTCATCGAGGCGATGCGACCGCTCGGTCAGCTCGGGGATCATCACGCCGGGTCTGAGCATCTCCATATTGGTCATGATGTGCTCATGCGCGTGCTGCATGGCATAGATCATGTCGGGGCGCGGTGCTGCGTCCCCCACCCACCAGGTGCGCGAGATGTCGACGCAGATGCCATAGCTGCCGATGAGGTCGGTATCGAAGGCGATGATCTCGTTGTTCTGGACAATCCTCGGGCCGCATTCCTGAAACCACGGATTGGTGCGCGGCCCTGACGCCAGCAGCCGGGTTTCGATCCACTCGCCGCCACGGCGGATGTTCTCGGCGTGCAGCACGGCCCAGATGTCATCCTCGGAGGTGGTCCCGCGCGGCACCATCTCGCGGGCGAAATCCTCCATGGCACGCACGGCGGTCTCGCAGGCATGGGACGCACAGCGCATCGCCTTGATCTCGTCCGGGCCCTTGATGGCGCGGGTCTTCTCGGTCAGCTCCTCGCCTTCCATGACCTCGAAGCCCTGCGCCTCGAGCGCGCGCAGCCCGTGCAGCATGATCTTGTCCACCGCCAGCCGCATGTTGCCGCCGCCATGTTCGGCGATCAGCTCGCGCACCTCGTTGGACAGCCTGTCGGCGGCCACATCGATCTTGTCGCCCCGGTCGAAATAGAAAAGGTCCGCCCCCGAGCGCTGTTCGCGCACCAGCGGGTTGAAGGTCGAAAGGAACGGCGACTGCTTGTAGTCCCAGATCACCATGTAGCCATCGGCACAGACCAGCAGCGCGCGGAACGGGTTGTGGGTGTTCCACAGCTGCATGTTGGTGCTGTCGGTGGCGTAGCGGATGTTCAGCGGATCAAACAGCAGCACCCCGCCATAGTCGCGGTCCACGATCGCCTGCGTCAGGCGCCTCCAGCGGAAATCGCGCATCGCCTGAAGATCGGGCAGCTCGAGCCCCGCCGCCGCCCATTCGCCAAAGGCCAGCCGGGTGGGGCCGATCTCGATCCGGTCGGCATCGTTGGGGGTATTGTCACCCAGAACGGCCCCGCGTGTGGGGTCGATCTTGCGGGTGTCGCGGTAGTGGGTGGTCATGCGGGCCTCGTGATGCTGGCGGTTTGGATCAGCCTGACCGCCGCCGCCATCGCGCGCTTGCCGAAAAGCGACATGCGACATGTCTCCGGGCGATCAGGCGCGGAATTCGGTCTGGCCCCGGTCCCCGGTCTGACGCATCCTTGCGGCGAAACGCACAGGAGACCAGCCGATGAAATCGCCTCTTGCCGCCCTTGTCCTGGCCGGGTTGGCCACCGCCGCCACCGCGTCCGAGACGACGCGTTTTGTCTGCACGGCGATGGGCGACGGCAATTACTCGGTCTATCTCGCGCCCGAGACCCCGGACGTGGCAACCGCGATCTACGAGCTGGGCATCGACAGCGGCAACACCAGCAGTGAGATCACGCTCAAATCGGCAATCACCGGCTCGGGGTTCCGCTATGTCGGCGACGGCATCGAATTCCGCGGCAAGGGCGACGCGGCGACGCTGACCGATGGCGCGATGCAGGCGACCTGCGTGGTCTACATCGCCGGGGACGAGGACCCGGGCGCGGCGACGCCGGATGCGGCGATGCCGGACACGGCGGCGGGGCCGGAGGGCACGACGACATTGCTGGCCATGGGCGGCAATCTGCGCAGCGGCCCAGGCACCGAACACGGTGTCGTGGGCGCGCTGCGCTATGGCACGCCGGTGGCGTTGGAGGAAGACACCGGCGTGGTCTGGAACGGCTATACCTGGTTCCGCATCCGCCGGGAGAACGGCGACACGGGCTATGTCTGGGGCGGCATCCTGTGCGCGCCCGACGGCGGTGTCGCGGGGGTCCTTGTCCCCTGCCGGTGAGACCGCCTGTCCCGGGCCTGACCCGGGACCTTTGGCATGGGGTGTGCTACGGACCCGCCCGCTCGGCGGCATAGGCAATCGCGCGCTGGTAGTTGCCGCTGTCATTCCAGACCGCAAGCACCTGGAAATTGCGGGTGCCCTGGCCGAAGGGTTGCCCGGCCTTCCAGCCGTTCTGGCGCAGCATGTTGGCCGCCGAGGACAGCGCATCCACGGAGCTCATCGGATCGGCGCGGCCGTTGCGGTCGGCGTCCACGGCGTATTTCTCCCAGTTGCCGGCCAGAAACTGCATATGGCCCAGCTCGCCCGACGGCCCGCCGCGCGAAGAGGCGCTGATCACGCCCTTGTCCACCAGGCGCAGCGCGGCGATCGCATGACTCTCGAACCGGGGATAGCGGCGACAATACGAGGCCAGCGTGACCGCGCCGCTGACGATCGGGGTGCCACCCATGTAGCCGCCCCAGTTCGTCTCGAGCCCCCAGATCGTGACCAGAATGCTGGCCGGGACACCGTAGGTCTTCTCGATTGCGGCAAAGGTGTTGGGATTGCCCGCAATCCGCGAGCGGACCTGTGCAATGAACCGCTCGGCCGAGGCGCCGGACCGCTTGGCCAGGAATTGCGCGGGGTCGCGCGCGGCCAGGCCCGTCTGGCTGGAGGGTTGCGATTCAAAGCGCCATGTGATGCCCGACAGCCCCGCCTGACCCAGCGCCCGAAGCCCGCGCTGACCGACACCGGCCTGGGCGGCACGGTCGGCCAGATGCGCCTTGTACTGGCCAAAGGCGCCCTGGGAGGTGATGCATTGCGCCGCGGCGGGCGTGGCAGTGGCCAGCCCGAGCGTCAGGGCAATGGCGGCAAAGGAACGGCGAAACGGCAACATGGGCGGCCCCCGGAACATGATGGCAGACAGGATCAGTCTATCCGCGCGGCCCCCGTCTGCCTAGTGGGCCCGCGCAACGAGACAGGGCGCCCCGATCAGAGCGCCCTGTGTGACATCCTGTGTAGGGTGGGGTTCACCCCACCACCACGCTCAGCAGCTGTAATACATCTGGAATTCGACCGGATGCGGCGTGTGCTCGTAGGTTTCGATCTCTTCCATCTTCAGATCGATATAGGCGTCGATCTGATCCTTGGTAAAGACGTCCCCCGCCAGCAGGTAATCGTGATCGGCGTCGAGCTCTTCCATCGCCTCGCGCAGGCTGCCGCAGACGGTCGGGATGCCTTCCAGCTCTTCGGCGGGCAGGTCGTAGAGGTTCTTGTCCATCGCCTCGCCGGGATCGATCTTGGACTTGATCCCGTCTAGGCCGGCCATCAGCAGCGCGGCAAAGGCAAGATAGGGGTTCGCCGCCGGATCGGGGAAACGCGCCTCGACGCGCTTGGCCTTGGGGCTTTCGGTCCACGGGATCCGCACACAGCCCGACCGGTTGCGCGCCGAATAGGCCCGCAGAACCGGCGCCTCGAAGCCCGGGATCAGCCGCTTGTAGCTGTTGGTCGACGGGTTGGTGAAGGCATTCAGCGACTTGGCATGTTTCAGCACGCCGCCGATGAAATAGAGCGCCTCCTGGCTGAGATCGGCATATTTGTCACCGGCAAAAAGCGGCTTGCCGCCCTTCCAGATCGACATGTTCACATGCATACCGGTGCCGTTGTCGCCATAGATCGGCTTGGGCATGAAGGTCGCCGACTTGCCGTAGGACGCGGCCACGTTGTGGATCACGTATTTGTACTTCTGAAGCTCATCGGCCTGTTTCGTCAGGCTGTCGAAGATCAGGCCCAGTTCGTGCTGACAGCTCGCGACCTCGTGGTGATGCTTGTCCACCTTCATGCCCAGCATCTTCATCGTGCTCAGCATTTCCGACCGGATGTCCTGCGCATCGTCGATGGGGTTCACCGGGAAATAGCCGCCCTTGATGCCGGGGCGGTGGCCCATGTTGCCCATCTCGTATTCGGTGTCGGTGTTCCAGGACGCATCCTGAGCATCGACCTCATACGACACCTTGTTGATCGAGTTCGAGAAGCGCACATCGTCAAAGAGGAAAAACTCGGCCTCGGGACCCATATAGGCCACGTCACCGATGCCGCTCGCCTTGAGATAGGCCTCGGCCTTCTGCGCCGTCCCGCGCGGGTCGCGCTCATAGGCCTCGCCGGTGTCGGGCTCGACCACCGTGCAGTGCACGCAGAGCGTCTTTTCGGCATAGAAGGGATCGACATAGGCGCTGTCGGTGTCGACCATCAGCTTCATGTCCGAGGCCTCAATGGACTTCCAGCCGGCAATCGAGGAGCCGTCGAACATGAAGCCCTCTTCGAGAAAGTCCTCGTCAACCTGGTCGGACATCAGCGTGACATGCTGAAGCTTGCCGCGCGGGTCGGTGAAACGGACATCGACATAGGCGATGTCGTCGTCCTTGATGGTCTTGAGCAGGTCTTTTGCGCTCATGTCTTGGGTCCTCTTCGTTTTTCGATCTCGCGCCCCGGACCTGATCCGGGGCCTTCTGGGTGGCGCAGAGGTCCCGGGTCAGGCCCGGGACGGGTATTACAGGGCGTCCGGGCCGGTCTCGCCGGTACGGATGCGGATGGCTTGTTCGACGGAGCTGACGAAGATCTTGCCGTCACCGATCTTGTCGGTCTTGGCGGCGTCCACGATGGCCGCGATGGCCGCGTCCACCTGATCATCGTCGAGCACCACGTCGATCTTCACCTTGGGCAGGAAATCGACCACGTATTCGGCGCCGCGATACAGCTCTGTATGGCCCTTCTGGCGGCCGAATCCCTTGACTTCGATGACGCTCAAGCCCTGCACGCCCACCTCCTGGAGCGCCTCTTTCACCTCGTCGAGCTTGAACGGCTTGATGATGGCTTCGATCTTTTTCATCCCGGGGCCCTCCTTGGCGTGGTCTTCGGGGGTCAGTCACCACTTCTCAAGGGGCGGGTCCATGGGATAGGTTTTGACAGGGCTCGCGCGCGGGCGGGCCGAAATACGTTTGCACAAAAAATAGGCGCATCGCCTGCGTTTTGAGCAGAAGTGAATCGCCGGGGAGCGCCGAGATGACCGAATTGCTGACTGCCGCCCAGATGAGGGCCATCGAACAGGCGGCGATTGAGTCGGGCTCCGTGACCGGGCTGGAGCTGATGGAACGCGCCGGGCGGGGCGTCGTGGAGGCGGTGTTCGAGGAATGGCCCGAACTGGCCAAGGCCCCGCACCGCGCGGTGGTTCTGTGCGGCCCGGGCAACAATGGCGGCGACGGGTTCGTGGTGGCGCGGTTGCTGAAAGAGTGGGGCTGGGAGGTGCAGGTGTTTCTCTACGGGGACCCGGCCAAGCTGCCGCCGGATGCAAAGGCGAATTACGAGCGGTGGGGGGAGATTGGGGAGGTCACGCAGCGCAGAATTGACGCGCCGCCGCTCCTTGATGACAGTCTAAGTCTTCCGGGGCCAGCCGACGTTCTTGTTGATGCCCTGTTCGGCACAGGATTGACACGCCCTTTCGGAGGGGCGTTTGCAATGTCTGCTCTCGCCCAGACACGCAGTTTGCTTCGGGAGCACGGTGTCAGGGTGGTCGCGGTTGATACGCCAAGCGGGCTTTGCGCCGATAGCGGGCACATTCTCGGCACCGCCATCCAGGCAGACCTCACAGTCACGTTCCACGCCCGAAAGCTGGGCCATGTTCTGTCAGATGGTCCGCTTTCGAGTGGCAAGCTTCTGGTCAAGAGCATTGGCCTCGGGGGCGGCCGCGCAGTGCCGCCGGGCGAGATGGTTCGGCTGGTGGAGCCGCCATTTCATCGGCTGACAAAGGAGACAGGCCACAAATATTCCCACGGCCACGCCCTCGTTCTGACCGGCGGCGCGGGGCGCAGCGGGGCGGCGCGTTTGGCGGCCCGCGGTGCGCTCAGGATCGGAGCAGGGCTGGTCACGCTCGGCGTGCCGGGCAGCGCGCAGATGGAGGTGGCAGGCCACATCACCGCCCTGATGCTGACCCGGGTGGAGGATGGCGACGGGCTGGCGGCGGTGCTGGAGGACACTCGGATCACGGCCCTCTGTCTGGGGCCGGGCATGGGCGTGGAGCGGGCGGCAGCGCTCCTGCCCGTGGCGTTGGGGCGAACCCGCCCCGGCCCGCGAGCCGGGGCCTCTGCCAGAGGTAACAGGGCCCGCGAGGTCCCGGGTCAAGCCCGGGACGTGGGTTGCGTGCTGGATGCGGATGCGCTGACGGCGTTGGCGGGGGACGATGCGCTTTTCAGACAGCTGCACGACAATTGCGTCCTGACCCCCCATGCCGGTGAATTCGCGCGGCTTTTCCCGGACATCGCCGAAAAACGCGGCACCACCCCGACCAAAGGCCCCGCCTATTCCAAGGTCGACGCCACGCGCGAGGCGGCCGCGCGGGCCGGGTGCGTGGTGCTCTTCAAGGGGCCGGACATGGTGATTGCGGCCCCCGATGGGCGCTGCGCAATCAACTCGGCGCAGTATGAGCGCGAGGCCCCGTGGCTGGCCACCGCAGGGTCAGGCGACGTGCTGGCCGGTTTCATCACCGGGCTTCTGGCGCGCGGCTTTGCCCCGATGCAGGCCGCCGAAACCGCCGCCTGGCTGCATGTGGAATGCGCGCGCGGGCTTGGTCCCGGGCTCATTGCCGAGGACATCCCCGAGGAGCTTCCGACCGTGTTCCGGGCGCTGGGTGTGACCTGACCCGCCTACCAGCCGGCAGGGACCGGCTCGGGCGCGAGAAAACCGCGCAGCTCGACCGCCTCTTCGGCCTCGATCACCGGCAGCATGACACGCAGCGTGTAATAGCCATAACCGCGCCCGTCGATCACCGCGGCCCAGTCGCGTATCTGCGAGGTGGCAAACCCCACAGTGCTGCCAGCCGAGAGGCCCATCAGGTGGCGGGGCTCCCTGGCCAGCTTGCCCTGGAACCGGCCCGGCGCGGTTTCGCGGAACCCGGTGACCCAGATCACCTCGTCCGTGGCGCCGGTGTTGCCCACCGTGACCGGCAAGGCCACCTTGAGAAACGCCGTCTTCGCCAGCCAGGGATCGCTGCCCAGCTGTGTCATGAAGCGCGGCAGCGTCGCCTGCGCCTCGCGCACTGCCGCCGACATCACCGGATCGTCGGTGTCAAAGCCGATGACGTCATCCCCGGCCGCGACGCTCAGCGGCCACAGCGCCAGCAGGGCGGCGGCAAATGTCCACAAAACTCGCATGATGCGCCTCAGGCCGCCACGTCCAGCGCCTGGCCCATGACATGGCCCGACACCTCGAGCCCGTCCACATAGAGCACGTGCGGTTCGTCAAACATGAGCACGATGACCTCCATCTCCTGCACGCCCAGCGCGGTTATGTATTCCCCATCGACCAGCGCACCGGCGCGCACCGTGGCCTCGGCCAGACCGAATAGCGCCCTGGCGCGCCAGTCGCGCACCAGCACGGGCTGTTCCTGGGGCAGGACGACATCGCATTCGGGGCGGGTATCGCCCAGTGACCCGGCAAGGATCCGCACCGCCTCGCAGCTGATCACCTGGCGGCGCACATTCACCACCCGGGACGCACCCGCGTCACGGGTGATCACCCGGTCGCCGGGCATCACATGCTCGATCGGCATCTCGCCCGCCATGGTCAGGATCACCGACCCGGCGGCCATGCCGCATTTCGTGGAAACAGCTTGCACGGGAGCCTCGGCCCGCGCACGCCCGACCGTATTCGGCTTCATGGCGTCTCTCTTTTTTGCTTGTCTGCTCGTTATTCTACCCAGAATACCTCAAGTTTCGGTAAATGTCGCCAGAAATATCCACAGGGCGACAGGCGGCTTTTTCGCTCGCATCCCGAGGGGCGTTTTGCTAATCAGCGCCTCGGGACGCGGGTGTGGCGAAATTGGTAGACGCACCAGATTTAGGTTCTGGCGCCGCAAGGCGTGGGGGTTCAAGTCCCTCCACCCGCACCATCCTGCCCCGTCAGAGCCCGCGCATCGGTTGTCGCACCGACAGCGCGGCCTGTCGAAACGGTTGCGCCGCGGTTCACATTCATACATATTCCAATACGAGAATTTATCGGAGGTGACCCATGCCGTATTCCCGCCGCGCCGTTCTGTCCGCCATGGCCGCCTGGCCCTGTCTTGCAAGCCTGCCGGGCCGGGCGCTGGCCGAGATGGCATTGGGGTCGGCCTCGCTGACGACGGTCACGGACGGGAACCTCGTGCTTCCCGGCAGTTTCCTCTTCGATCCGATGCCCCAGGACGAGCTGGGACCGATCCTGAGCGCCTATGGCCTGTCCACCGAGCGCCTGACACCGGAATGCAACCTGGCGCTTTTCCGCGACGGCACGAACACGGTGCTGTTCGACGTGGGATCGGGACCGGATTTCATGCCGAGCGCGGGGTTTCTGGGCGACTCGCTCGAGGCGCTGGGTCTGGCACCCGGGGACGTCACCCATGTGGTCTTTACCCATGCCCATCCCGATCACATCTGGGGGCTTCTGGACGAGTTCGACGAGCCTGTCTTTGCCGATGCGGCCTACATGATGGGCCGGGCCGAGTGGGATTACTGGTGGTCCCCCGAAACGGTCGACACGATCGGCGAGGCACGGGCCTCCTTTGCAGTGGGCGCGAAGCGGCGGATGGAGGTCATCGAGGACCAGGTCATCCTGTTCGACGACGGTGAGGAGATCCTGCCGGGGGTCGCCGCCGTCGCCTCGTATGGCCACACGCCGGGTCACATGAGCTTCGAGCTGCGCAGCGGATCGGATGCGGCGCTGGTCGTGGGGGATGCGATCGGCAACCACCATGTCGCCTTTGCCCGGCCGGACTGGCCCAGCGGCGCGGATCAGGACATGGACCGGGGGGTCGTGACCCGCCGGAGGCTTCTGGAGCGGCTGAGCGCCGAGCAGATGGCGATGGTCGGCTTTCACCTGCCGGGTGGCGGCATGGGGCGGGTCGAGACATCGGACGAAGGCTTCCGGTTCATCGGGGAGGATATGTGATGCGCTTTGCCTGGATCATCATCGTGCTGGGATTTGCCCTGCCCGGCTATGCGGAGGAAACCATCGCCGATCAGTATCCCGGCTCGCCGCTGTATTCCAAGCCGGTCGAGGTGATCCCGTATGTGTGGTCCGCGATCGGGGCCACCGCGCCGCCCACCTACGAGAACACCGGGCACAACAACAACCTGAGCTTCATCGTCACCGGCGATGGCGTGGTGGTGATCAATGGCGGCGCGGCCTATGTGCTGGCCAAGGCGCTGCATGAGGAGATCAGGCAGATCACCGATCAGCCCGTCAGGCTGGTGATCAACGAGAACGGCCAGGGGCACGCGATGCTGGGCAATTCCTACTGGGCCGAACAGGGCGTGCCGATCCTGGCGCATGTGGATGCGGCCCGTGTCTTCGAAGACTACGGTGCGCAGATCCTCGAAGGCATGAAGCGCTACAACCGCGAGAAGGCCGAAGGCACCTTCCTGGCCGGCCCCACCGAGACCTTCGAGGACGAGCGCATCATCGAGATGGGCGATTTCCGCATCGAGGTGCTCTATCTGGGGCCTGCGCACAGCCCCGGCGACGTGTCGGTCTGGCTGCCCGAACAGAGCCTCGTAATCTCGGGCGACATCGCCTTTCACGAGCGCCTGCTGCCGATATTCGAGGACACGATCACCGCCGACTGGCTGGAAACCTGGGAACGGTTCGAGGCGCTGGGGGCCACCTATGTGATCCCGGGCCACGGCCACCCCACGAACATGGCGCAGGTGCGGCGCTATACGCGCGACTACCTCGTCTACCTGCGCGCGCAGGTGGGCGCGCTTCTGGAGGCGGGGGGCGACCTTTCCGAGGCCTATTACGTGGACCAGTCGCCCTACAGGCATCTGGACACTTTCGACGAGCTGGCCACCAGGAACGCGGGCCGCGTCTACGAGCAGATGGAGTTCGAGTAGCGTCCCCGCTCGCTGCGCCGGCCGGTCTGGCCGGTCCGTCAGGCGGGGCGTGCCACCAGACCGCCGCGCCCGATCAGCAGTGCCCGGCCGGCCACTGCGCCGACGATGATGCTCAGGAGCGCGATCAGCGCCGACACGCTCAGGAGCGCGGACCCGCTCAGCCCGGCACCGATGGTGCAGCCCCCGGCCAGAACGCCGCCGACACCCATCAGCCCGGCCCCGGCCGCATAGCGCAGGGTCTGGGGCGCTGACTCGAAGCTCCGGAGCGCCAGCTCACCGCGCAGCAGCGCGCTGACAAAGGCCCCCAGGACGACGCCGCCGATCAGGCCCGTGCCAAAGCCCGCAGGCACAGCCGTCCCGGCAATCGCGTAGAACAGCGTGTCGCTCCACGGCAGGGTGAAGGCCACCGATTGCACGGGCAGGGGGTCGAACTCGTCCATCAGGGCCACCGAGGTGCCCATCCAGCCCGCAACGGCCACGAGGCCGATCACCGCACCCAGGGCCACGTCGCGCGTCCGCGCACCGGACCGGCGCGCCAGAAGTGCAGCCGCCGCGATCAGCACCAGCGCCAGCGCCGGGGCCACGCCCGGACCCGAGGCCAGCGAGGCAAGCCCGAAGTCCAGCTGCACCGAGCCCAGCGCCACGCGCAGCGGGGCCAGCACGCCCTTGATCGTGGCATGGGCGACGATGGCAAAGATCACGATGACCGTCAGCGCGCGCAGGTTGCCCGACGCCCCCAGCACCGTCAGGCGCGACATGCAGCCGCGCGTCAGCGCCATGCCGAGCCCGAAGGCCAGACCGCCCAGCGTGATCGCCAGAACCGGCACCTGCGCGGTCATCAGGCGATGACCGGACACGTCGATCCAGCCGGCGCCGCCGGCCAGGGCCACGCCGCCGATGGCCACACCCAGCGCCATGATCCACACCGACAGGGCGGACGGGTCCACGCCGTCATCACCCGCCACCGCGCGGCGCAGGCAAAAGCGCGAGATCTGGGCGGCCACGCCGAAGACGAGGCCCAGAAGCGCGCCAAACAGCAGGTGCACGGTCTGGACCGGCAGGTCGAAAGGCAGGGTTTCAAGCAGCATCACAGTGCTCCCAAATCGAAGTTCAGCCCTTATTCGAGGCCGCGCCCAATGCTGTCAATCGCCCGCCCCGGAGGCGCCATTCCACGCCCGGTGCGCAATCCGAAACGGCGTTCTCGCCCATGCGGAAACCGGGCAATCATTCTCCGGCTCGCCCGCCAAAGCCGGAAAAACGTCCCGATTTCACGGATTTCGGGAAAATGTTCCAAATTCCGGCCCCGGCAACAAACGAACGCCCCACACCGGGCCCCGATCAGCCCCGGCACCGAAACAGACGGCCCCTTGAGCCATGTCAAGGACGCCCGGCGGGCACAGGGATAGACCCGGCGCAACCGCATGGCATTTTCATCCGGGCACATGGAAAATCTGATCGACATCTATGGCGAAGCGCGGCTTCTGACGGTGTCAGGGGCCGCCGTCGGCCTTCTGTTCGGCATGTCCGCGTATCGGTCCCGGTTCTGCCTGAGGGCCGCCACGGCCGAGGTCGCCGGCGGCACGCCGGGGCCGCGTTTGGCGATCTGGCTGGTGGTGTTCTTCACCGCGCTGGCGTCGGTCCAGACGCTGATCGCGACCGGGGCTCTGCAGGTCGCGGGCGCGCGGCAGCTGGCCGCGACCGGGAGCCTGTCGGGCGCGATCATCGGCGGGCTGATGTTCGGCGCAGGGATGGTGCTGGCGCGCGGCTGCGCGAGCCGGCTGCTGGTGCTCTCGGCGACCGGCAATCTGCGGGCGATCGTCACCGGGCTGGTCCTGACGCTGGCCGCGCAGGCGTCGCTCAGAGGCGTCCTGTCGCCGCTGCGCGAGGCGCTGTCGGGCCTGTGGACCATCCCCGGAGGTGCGGCGCGCGACATGGCGGCGTGGCTGCCGCTGAGCACCTCCGCGATTGCCGCGCTGGCGGTGGCGGCGCTGGGGGCGTCGCTGGTCTACGGGCGGCGGCAGAAGGCAACCGCCTCCGAGCTTCTGGCCGCGCTGGCCGTGGGCGGCGCGGTCTGTCTGGGCTGGGTGCTGACCCATGCCATTGCGGCGGCGTCCTACGAGGTGATCGCGGTGCAGTCGGTGACCTTTACCGGACCCTCGACCGATACGCTGATGGCGCTGGTCAACCGCACCGACATTCCGGCGGGCTTTGGCGTCGGTCTGGTGCCGGGGGTGGCCCTGGGCGCGCTGCTGGCGGCGCTGATCAGGGGCGAGGCCCGCATCCGGCGGTTCGGGCCGGCTGTTCCGATGGAGCGCTACCTGGCGGGGGGCGTGCTGATGGGGTTCGGCAGCATGTTGGCCGGGGGCTGTGCGGTGGGCGCAGGCGTGTCGGGCGGTTCGATCCTGGCCCTGACCGCCTGGCTGGCGGTGTTCTGCATGTGGCTGGGGGCCATGGCCACCCAGCGCCTGCAGGAGGCCCCCTGGCTGCGGCAGCCCGGCTGACCCGGGCGGGACAGGACAGAACAGTACGACGCGGGACAGCACGACGTGGGACGGCGCAACCCGCGCCTCAAACGCGTGCCGTCACCGATCCGCACCCGGCCCGCTGCGCGCGGGTCCGGTCAGTTCCCGACGGCCTCCGCCACGATGTCGGCCAGCAGGTTCTGGACCTTCTGCATTTCGCCGTCCGGATAGCTGCGATAGCCGACCATCACGCCGTCATCGGTCTCGGCCACGAAAATCCCGTAAGGGCAATACGCGAGGTTCAGCGGATCGGCCTCCATGACCTCGCGCGACACCACCGCCGAGCAGAAGAGGAACACATCCGCATCCTTGAACAGTTCCCTGTCGCTGCCCACATCCGCGCCGGTCCGGGCCAGCATCGCGCCCACACGGCTGACATGATCTATGACCAGGCCCTGATCCAGGATGGCGCTTTCGACGGCAAAGGCCGCGTCCTCGAAACTGCCGTCAAACGGCACGGTGACGGGTTCACCCGCATATGCGGCGGTGGCAAGCCCGAGCGAAAGGGCCGCGATCACATGTTTCATATGTCAATTCCTCCTTTGGTATTCCCTTCAGACTAACAGAAAAGCGCGCCCCGGACCTTGAGCAATGTCAACACCTCGGAGCGCCGGCCCGTATCAGCCCAGCATGTCCGTGGTAATTCCGGTGTACCAGCCTTCCGATTCCTCATAGGTGGCCTTGCGCTGCGCGGCACTTTCGCCTGTTGCGCTGATGAAGCCGTCGATCTTGGCGATCTTCTCGGGCGTGGCCTCGTAGGTGGCCCCCACCTTGACCCCGTCATTCGGCGCGATCAGCGACCAGCAGGTGTTCGAGAACCTGGCCGGGAAAACCTTGGACCCGGTCAGCGCGCCACGCACCGCGTTGGCACAGACCTTGGCCTGGCTGTTGGCGGAGAAGCCCGACTTGGGCATGTCGCCCTGCTGGCTGGAATCGCCCAGAACATGAATGTCCGGGTCGGCCCTGGACGACATGTCGGCGGCATTCACCGGTGCCCAGTTGCCCTCCGTGACACCGGCCAGCCCGGCGATCCGGCCCGCCTTCATCGCGGGGATCACGTTGCAGACATCGGCCTTCGTCTCTTCGCCGTCGATGGTCACCGTCATCGCTCCCGGATCGACCGAGACATTGCCGCCGCCGAAATCCTCGCCGATCCAGTCGATCATGCCCGGATAGTGGTCGGCCCAGCCTTCCTGAAAGAGCGCCATCTTGGAAAACTTCGGCTTGGGGTCGGCCACGATGATCTTGGCCGTGGGATTGTTGGTCCTGAGCAGATGCGCGACCATCGACACCCGCTCGTAGGGTCCGGGCGGGCAGCGAAAGGGGTTGGGCGGGGCCACCATGACAAAGGTGCCGCCCTCGGGCATCGCCATCAGCTGCGCCTTGAGAAGCTCCGATTGCGATCCGGCCTTGTAGGCATGGGGCATGGCGTTCTGCGCGCTCAGGTCCCAGCCCTCGACCGCGCCTTCGACGAAATCGATGCCGGGGCTGAGGATCAGCTTGTCATAGGGCACCGTGGCGCCACCGGCGAGCGCGACGGTCCTGGCATCGCGGTCCACGCCCACGGCCCAGTCATGCACCACGTTCACGCCGCCGGCGGCCAGCGCACCATAGCTGTGGCCGATGTCGCGGATTTCCTTGAACCCGCCCAGATAGAGGTTCGAGAAGAAACAGGTGTAATACATCCGCGTCGGTTCGATCAGCGTGACGCTGATCTCGCCCTTGCTGTCCCGGGCGATATAGCGCGCGGCGGTCGCCCCGCCGGCCCCGCCGCCCACCACGACAACGCGCGGCTTGCCGTGACCATCCGCCAGCACCTGCGGTGCGGCCAGCGTACCCGCCGCAGCGGCGGATGTTCCCAGGAATGTTCTTCGGTCGAGTGTCATGTCCTGTCCTCCCTTGGACTGTTCGCGGTCTTATTCCTGCACCTGGCCGAAATAGGCGGCCAGCGCGGCGATTTCCTCGTCGCCCAGACGCCCGGCGATCATCTGCATGACCGGGTGCCTGCGGGTCTTGTTCTTGTAGGCGTGCATGGCGGTCACGAAATCCTCTTGCGGCCAGAGCACGATCGAGGGAATGCCCTCATCCCCCCCGGCGGCCCGGTGGCAGGTGGTGCATTCACCGCTCAGATAGGCGCCGTATTCCGGGTCACCGACCAGCGCCAGAATCGCGGGGTCGAGGTCGCGCTCAGAGCCCTGGCGCGTCGGATCGGCCTCGGGGATGTCGGACGGGTCGTCGGAAAAGCCGCGCAGATAGGCGATCACGTTCGCCCGGTCCTGCGCGTCCTTGAGACCGCGAAAGCTCATCCGGGTTCGGCTGGCCAGCGCGCGCGGGTTTTCCAGGAACGCATCCAGTGTATCCGCGTGCCATTCCAGCCCGCCGGCCCCGGCGCGCCGGAAGCTCCTGGAATAGCGAAAATCCTCGAGGCTCGCGGCGCGGCGTCCGAAAAGCCCGTTGAGATGCGGACCGATCCGGTGCTTCGCCCCCGGCCCGACCGAATGACAGCCCGCGCATTTTGAAAAGACCGCCTCGCCGGCCTCGGCATCGCCGGTCTGGGCGGATGCGACCGACCCCGCCCAGACAAGGCAGGCGGCCAGTGTCGTGATATGGCGTACCGGGACGCTAGCCATCCAGACTTTGCAGATAGGCGAGGATCGCGGCGATGTCGTCGTCCTTCTTCAGACCGGCAAAGCCCATCTTGGTGCCTTTCATATAGGCCTTGGGCTTGGCGAGGAATTCGGCCATCGAGGCCGCGTCCCAGATGCGGCCCTCTTCGGCGGCGGCGACAAAGCCCTTGGAGTACTTGAACCCTTCGACCGTCCCGAAGACGCGCCCGATGACACCGTTCAGATGCGGCCCCGAGCGGTTCTTGGCCCCGTCGCCGACCATGTGGCAAGCCTTGCATTTCCTGAAGACCTTCTCACCGGCCGCGACCAGTTCGGGATCGGGTCCGGGCACGTCGGTCGTCCCGGTCGTCCCGGGCGTCTCGACCGCGCCCGCCGCGGAGGCTTCATCGGTCCCGTCATCCGTCTCCTCGTCCGGGGTCACGTTCAGGACCGAGGCCCGCATGGTGATCTCGACGCTGTCCTTGCAGTTTTCCATGCAGGGCTCGTCGCGCCAGAGCGTATATTCCGTCTCGGGACGGTCATCGATGATGAAACCGTTGGCGTTATACATTTCGAACTCGGCGAAATTCTCGTGGCTCAGCTCGAAATCCTCATCCACCAGGTCGTTGGAATACAGGATGTAGGCGGTGATCGCATAGACCTCGTCATCGCTGAGCGTCTGGGCCGCGCCGAAGGGCATCGAGCGGTGCACATAATCCCACAACGTCGACAAACGCGGCCAGTAGGAGCCAACCGTCTTGACCGGGTCCTTGTCGCCCAGCGTGTCGAAGCCGCCCGCCAGCACCGGCCAGTTGTCCACGCCTTCGGCGAAATCGCCATGACAGGACGCGCAGCTTTCGGCAAAGATCTCCTCGCCGGTCAGCACATCGCCGCGCCCCTCGGGCAGGCCGCGCCCGTCGGGCAGCACATCCACGTCCCAGGCGGCGATCTCATCGGGCAGCGCCGCGCGCCCGAGCCCGAGCTTTTCCTGGGCCAGGGCCGGCGCGGCCAGGACGGATGCGGCACAGATAACCTTAAGAAACCTCGACATTTTCCGCCTCCCCGTTGGTCTTGACGTGCCAGGTCTGGATACAGTTGTTGTGATAGACCGAGTTTTCGCCGCGCAGCGCGCGCAGCTGGTCCTTGGTGGGCTGCACATAACCCGTCTCGTCCATGGCGCGGGCCTGAAGCAGCATCTCACCGCCATCCCATTCGGTATCGAGATAGAACCGGGTCAGCGCCTTGGCGTCGCCCTGCTTGCCCAGCCGCGCGGTTTCCCAGGTCATGCCGCCATCCCTGGAGACATCGACACGGGTGATCCGGCCATGCCCGGACCATGCGAGCCCCGAAATCACAATCGGGCCGGGGCCATGCGAAATCGGCGATTGCGGGCTGGGCTGCGTGATGACGGATTTGGCATCCATCACCCAGGTCCATTTGCGCGCGGTGCCATCCTCGAGCAGATCGGTGTATTTGCTGGTTTCCTCGCGGCTTTCGACGGCCATGTCGGACACCTCGATCCGGCGCAGCCACTTGATCCACATGTTGCCTTCCCAGCCGGGGACGACCAGGCGCACCGGATACCCGTGCTCCATGCGCAGGGCCTCGCCATTCGCCTTGAAGGCCACAAGCACATCATCAAGCGCCTTTTCCATCGGGATCGAGCGCCCGTTCGACGAGGCATCCGCCCCCTCGACATAGATCCATTTGTCCGACAGGTCGCCCGCAGCGCCCAGCCCCGCCTCGTTCAGCAGGCTGCGCAGCGGCACGCCGGTATATTCCATGTTGTGGATCATGCCATGGGTGAACTGCACACCGTTGAGCTGCGCGCCCGCCCATTCCATGCCGGTATTGGCCGCGCATTCGCAGAAATAGACGTGGTTCTCGCGCGGGAAGCGTTCGAGGTCCTCGTAGGAGAAGACCAGCGGCTGATCCACCAGACCGTTGATCATCAGGCGATAGTCCTGCTTGCTCAGCTCGATGGCACCCGAATGGTGCCGCTCGAAGGCGCAGCCCTGCGGCGTGATCGTGCCGTCGAGCGCATGGATCGGCGTGAAGTTGATCGAGCTGATCGGCGAGGCGGTCAGCCATTCGACATTGCGCCGCACCACGTCCGCCTCGAAACGGATCGGCAGGCCGTACGGCACCTCGTCCACGCCCACGCCGGTGAGCGAGGCCCAGTCCTGAACCTCGGTGATCAGCGGATCGCCGTCGCCGGCCATTGCTGCGGTGCCCGCCACTGATCCGGCCACCGCCGCCGCGCTGCCCCGCAGAAAGGCGCGGCGCGATGTGGTGGATTTGAAAAGATCGTCCATGGGTGAACTCTCCCCTGTCTCTAGATGCCTGTCACTTCGACGCTGTTGTTGGGCTGCACCGTGACGGTTCCCAGCCTTGCGATGTGGCTTTCCACCACGTCCCATATCTTGGGCCCTTCGGTGCCTTCGTTGACCGAGGCCCAGCCCGCGACCACATAGGCCCTGGCCGGGTCGATCGCCTCGCCGGTCCTGAGCAGCGTCAAGTCGCTGATCCGCTCGCCCTGCGGCCTGCCGATGTCGATGCGATAGCCCAGGCCCCCGGTGCGCACCATGTCGCCGCCCTGCTGGTAATAGGGGTCGGGGTTGAAAATGTTGTCGGCCACGTCCTCGAGCACGATCTTGAGGAACTCGCCGGTCATTTCGGTGCGATAGGCCTCGCCATAGGTCATCGAGGTGACGTTCCAGATGTCCTCGCGGGTGATGTCCTGACCGGGGATCAGCGACGGTCCCCAGCGCACGCCGGGGCTGAGCGCGATGTCGGCCTCGCGTTCCGAGATCAGCGCGTCACAGATCAGATCGTCCCAGGTGCCGTTGAAATTGCCACGCCGGTACAGCAGGCTGCCCGTCTGCCCGATCACCTCGGACAGCGCGGCCGCGTGCGGGGCGCGCTGGGCGTCGATCAGGGCGGTCATTTCGGCATCCGCCTCGATCACGTCCGAGAAGATCGGGATCAGCTTGTGCCGGTAGCCCATCATCCGCCCGTCGCGAATATCCAGGTCCACGCGGCTGACGAATTTGCCGTTGCTGCCCGAGGGCACGATGATCGTCTCGCCCGCCAGCGCCGGTTCGGGCAGGGCGTCATGGGTGTGGCCCGACAGGATCACGTCGATGCCGCTGACGATCGTGGCCATCTTCTTGTCCACGTCAAAGCCGTTATGCGACAGCACCACGACGCATTCGGCCCCCTGGGCGCGCACCTCGTCCACCATTGCCTGCATGTTCTCGTCGCGGATGCCAAAGGAATACTCGGGGAACATCCAGCGCGGGTTGGCGATGGGCATGTAGGGAAAGGCCTGACCGATCACCGCCACCTTGGTGCCGCCCCGCTCGAACATGGTGTAGGGCGGGAAAAGCGCGGTGGGCTCATCCCATTCGGCGTCGAATATGTTCTGGCCAAGCGCCGCGAAGGGCAGCCCCTCGACCAGTTCGGCCACACGATCAGACCCCAGCGTGAACTCCCAGTGGAAGGTCATCGCATCGGGCTTGAGCGCGTTCATCACGTTGACCATGTCCTGGCCTTGCGTCTGATAGCAGGTGTAGGAGCCATGCCATGTGTCGCCGCCATCCAGCAGGATCGCATCGGGGCGGTCGGCGCGGATCGCCTTCACCACCGTGGCCACCCGGTCCAGCCCGCCGACGCGGCCATATTCCCGCGCCAGCGCGCTGAAATCCCCGCTGCTGAGCGCATAATGGCTGGGGCTGCCGTCCTCGATGCCGTAGAGGCGGCGGAAATCGGCGCCGGTCACATGCGGCACCGCGCCCTTGTTTCCGCCCACGCCGATATTCACCGAAGGCTCGCGGAAATAGATCGGCTTGAGCTGCGCATGGATGTCGGTGATGTGGATCAGCGACACGTTGCCGAAGGTCTCGAACTCCAGAAGCTGGTCCTGGGTCAGGCGCTGCTGCGCGGCCAGCCGTGCCCAGTTGCCAAACCCGGACGCGCCCACGAGGGCCGAGGCGGCCATGCCGACCTGCAGGAAATCGCGACGTGAAATCATCAGCTCAGCTCTTTCATATCATATGCGCATGTTTGAATATTATGGCGGACGGAAAACCCCGCACCTTGACGGCGCGGGGCCCGGGTCTGTTTAGTTGCGCACCGACGGTGTTTCGACCGACAGGCCCTGACCACGCGAGGCCAGGTAGAGTTCAAGCGCCCTGAATTCTATGCTGCCTTCCGCGTAGGGCGTGGCACGAATGTTTCTCATGCAGCCCTTGAAACGACCGTGGATCGAGTTCAGCTTGGCGTTCTTCAGACGGTAGGTCGGGAAACCGTTGCTCTGACCCTGGCTGAGGTGATCGGCGCGGATCATCTCGCCGTAATTGCCCTCGTGGCAGTTCGAGCAGGCCATGTCGAGCTGACCGACGCGGGTGTAGTAAAGCTCCTTGCCCCTCTCCCAGAACGGGGCGGCATCGCCATCGACGGCCACATCCATCGGCATCCCGCGCGATTGCAGGCCGATGAGCGCAGTCATGGAGGTCATTTCGACCCCGGACCACTTCCAGGGCTCGGCGCCCATGCGGTCGACGCGGCATTCATTGACCAGGTTCTCCATCGAGACCAGCTCGCCGTCATCGACGCGCGGCAACTGGGTCCGCAGACCCGCGAAATCCTCGACGTTCTCGTGGCAGGATGCGCAGGACTTGCCTTCCGATCCGTCGGCCATGTTCCACAGATCCTCGCCCTTTTCGACAAAGATGAAGGCCGGGTTGTCGAAATCATCCGTCTGCAGCGCCTGTGTCTCGGCCGAGCGGAACCGCCAGCCCGAGTAGATCGTGTCGACATTCTCCATATGCGCGGGCGCGGCGGTCTCGGTGACCATCTCCTCGCCCTCGACGGACAGCGTGTTGCTGTCCTGCGCCACGGCGGCACCGGCCAAGCCGGCCATACCCGTGATAGCGACCCATTTTTTCAGGTTCATTCTTGTCCCTCCCTGACAAGCTCGCGGCGTCTCTTCAGGACACCTCGATCTTTTTCTTCATGTCGTAGACCGAGCCGTCGTCATCGTACCAGGTGAAGGTGAATTCACCGGATTCAGGCACGATGGCCTCGAACTGGAAATACGGATTGGTCGAGATCGCCGGCTCAAGCTTGACGTCGATCACGTTCTGGCCATTGAAATCGGCCGTGAAGCGATTGATGATCGAGCGCGGGATGGGGTTGCCGTCGCTGTCCTTGCGCTGGCCGCTTTCCATCTTGTGGCTGATCAGCGTCTTGATCGTGATCGTATCGCCGGCGGATGCCGTCTTGGGGACCTTGACGCGGGGTTTCACATCAGATGCCATGTTCGTTCTCCTCGTCCTTGCCTCAGCCGCCGCAGCCGCCGATGGTGACTTTCACATTGGCCGACGCCTTCTGGAACGATCCGTCTTCCATCTGGGCGATGGCGACGACGTTCTGCGTTCTGGCCAGGCGGATGCGCGTGGATGCGCTGCGCGAGGCGCTGAGCGGGCCAAAGGTGAACGTGGCCACGTTCGGCACCGGGTTGCCGTCGGCAAAAAGCGCGATGGACGCCGCGCCGGGGGCGCTCACCTCGATCGGAACGGTGTTGCCGTTCTCGGCGATCTCGGGCGCGGTCAGTGTGATCGCGCCTTCGCCCAGTTCGGCCCCGCCGGTCAGCTTGGCGATCTCGTCATCGGTCGGCGACGCAAAGGCCGGTAGCGCGCCCATCGCGGTGGCCGCGATGCCCGCCGTGCTCAGCGTCAGCATGGTACGCCGTGTCAGTTGCATGATGATCTCCTCAATTCTCGAATGCTCTTCATTCCTTGAGCGTCAGCAGATAGGCAACCACGTCCTCGACCTGCTCTGCGGTCAGGATCGGCTTGCCTGCGAATTTCTCCAGCGGGCGCTCATATCCGCTGTCGATATAGAAGGCCGGCATGATCGTGTCTTCGAACACCATCTTGGAATTGGTCACGATGGCGCGCAGCTCGGCCTCGCTCCAGCGGTCGCCGGCACCATCCAGCGACGGCCCCACTTCGCCGTGGAACGAAAGCTCGGACAGGTCCGAGTTGACGTGACAGGCCAGGCAATTGCCCTGCTTGCGGTTGGCAAAGACCTCGCGGCCCGCGGCCGGATCACCGGCCTTCCCGGTCAGCGACGCCGTGACGACACCCTCCTCGAAGACCACTTCGGACGGCTTCACGGCCTCCGCATATGCCGCAGCCCCGCCGATGGCGGCGATCACGACACCTCCCAATACGTGTTTCATGCACCCTCCCTAGGTCGATTCCGTGCCTTGGTTGCGTTGCAGGCTAGCCCAGTCGATCACGTTGACGCAACAACAAATTCAAACAAGTGAATTTTTGGATTTGTTCGCGACCGCAGCATAGCCGCAGCATTCCGGGCGGGACTGTTGCGTTAATTCCGGGCCGCCAGATTTATTCGAATGTTGCGAATGGGGTTACCCGGCGGTTTTGAAGAGCCTGCAGATAAAGTCGATCTCGCCCTGTACGCCTGGTTGTTTGTGATGGATGTGGCCGCGTTTGATGGTTCGGATGGTCTCGATACCGCTGAGGGTTGCTTTGGCTGTTCGTAAGGAGCGAAAGCTCTGGCGGTATCCCAGGAGCCGCTTCATCGCGGCATGATCGCTTTCGATCCGGTTGTTGCGCCACTTTCGGTCAATGTGCCGGATGCTGTCAAAATGCGGATCATAGCGGTGGTTGATCTCCCGGATAACCCGTCCATATGCCTGCGCTTTGTCGGTGCAGATTGTTACCGGCCGGTGCAGACGTACACGCTCGATCGCCTTGTTGAGAAAAGCTTTGGCCGCCTTCGCATCCCGTCGCGCGGTAAGGCGAAAGTCGACCATCTGGCCGTTTGCATCAATCGCCCGCCACAGGTAACGCCACTTGCCGCCGACGCGGATATAGGTCTCGTCAACATGCCAATCGACGCTGGCCAGGCGTAGATGCGTCTCTGTGCGCTTGGTCAGTTCAGGGCCGAACTTTTGCACCCAGCGATACACCGTGGAGCGATCAACGCCGATACCGCGCTCTGCCAACAGATCTACCACGTCCTGATAGGAGAGTGGATAGCGCAGGTACCACCGCACGGCGCACAGGATGATCTCACGCGGAAAACGATGATGCTTGAACGGCGATTTGCGTGGCATGGCAACCTCAAATGCTCAAAAGCTCAAATGCTCAAATGCTCAAATGCTCAAATCTGACCGACAAGAAGAGTTAATGCAACAGTCCCTTCCGGGCCGGCCCTCCAGGCACCGGCCGGGGGTCAACTGCCCTCTTCCGCGAGACGCCGCGCGTGGTACTTCTGGAACGGCTCCTCGCCCTCGTACCGCTTTTCGACCACCCAGCGCAGCATACTGAGCGTCGTGCCCGGCCCGAAGGCGCCCGGCATGTAGGCCACCGCCAGCTCGGACGCCTTGCCGCCCTCGCCGACCTCCTCGGGAAAGAAGTAGATGCTGGGCGTGAAGATCGCCCCCCAACGCTTGACCATGTCCTTTTCCGGGAGCGCCGTGCCGTCGAAATCGGTCATTTCCACATCGCCGAACATGTTGACCTGAACGACAAAGAAATTGTCCTCGATATAGCTTTCGATCTCGGGGATCACGAAAACCTCTTCGTGCATCTTTTTGCAATAGATGCAGCCGCGTTGCTCGATCATGACCATCAGGCGCTTGCCCTCGGCATTGGCCTCGGCCAGGTCCTCGCCCATGTCCTTGAACGTGTCGCGCATCCATGCCGTCTTGTAGAGCCCGTCATCGCCCAGTTCGATCGCCGCGACAGGCGCACCGATCAGAAGCGCCGCCAGAATTGCCAGAACTCGTGTCATCATCATGTCTCCCTGTTAACCGATATTGCTGAACCACGGGATGTACTCAAGCATCCACAGCGCGATGTAGTTGATGGAATTGGTGGCGATCAGGACGCCGAAAAGGATGAGCAGCAGACCCATCATCTTCTCGATCAGGCCCAGGTGCCGCCGGAACCGCGCCATCCAGCGCATGAAAGGCCCGATGAAGAGCGCCGCCGCCACAAAGGGCAGCGTCATGCCCAGCCCGTAGAAAAAGAGCAGCATCGCCCCCTGGCCCGCGCCCTCCTGTCCCGCCGCCGTGAACAGGATCGCCGCCAGCACCGGCCCCACGCAGGGCGTCCAGCCAAAGGCGAAGGCCAGCCCGATCACATAGGCCCCCAGAAAGCTCACATTGCTGGTACCTCCGACATCCGCGCGGATCTGCCTGTAGAGGATGCCGATGCGGATCACCCCCAGAAAATGCAGCCCCATCGCGATGATGATCGCCGCCGCCACCCAGCGCAGGATGTCGAAATACTCGCGTACCATCTGGCCAAAGGCCGTGGCCGTCGCCCCCAGCCCCATGAAGACCGTGATGACACCCAGCGCAAAGCAGCTGGCCGCCAGCACCGCGCGCAGGCGCACCGCCCCCGACACGTCCGCCCCGGCCGAGATCTGGTTCATGCCGACCCCTGCGAGATAGCTGAGGTAGAACGGCACGATGGGCAGGATGCAGGGCGACAGGAAAGACAGCAACCCCGCCACCAGCGCCCCGAATATGGTCACGTCAAACATTTGTGATATCGCCGCTGAGCCTTGAAGTATTCAAATATAGGATTATGATCACATTTGAAGCTTCGTCAATTGGAGTTCCCCGTTGTCCCGTCTCAAGGCGTTTGCAATCGTCGTCATGACTTGGCTGCCGCTGTCGGCCAGTGCCGAGATCTATCTGCTGATGGCCGAGGAGCAGGGCTGTATCTGGTGCGTGCGCTGGAACGAGGAAGTGGCCCCGATCTATCCCAAGACCGCCGAAGGCAGGACTGCGCCGCTGAAACGCTATGACCTGCTCACCGAAGAGCCGGGGGTCACGCTGAAATCCAGCGTCCGCTTTACCCCCACCTTCATCCTGGTCAGGGACGGGCAGGAGGTCGGGCGGATCGAGGGCTATCCGGGCGAGGATTTCTTCTGGGGTCTTCTGGGCCTCCTGTTCGAACGCGCAAATATCCCTTTGGATCAGACGGGCTGATACTCTATGACTTTGCATGTGACGCCGGAAACCGACATCTCTTCTGATACCCCATCGCGGCTCCCTGTGCTCGACGCCGACATGTGCGCCGAGGACATGGAAAAGATGATGAAGAACGCGCAGCTGGCCTCGAACTTTCTCAAGGCGATCAGCCATGAGGGGCGGCTGATGATCCTGTGTCACCTGGCCTCGGGCGAGAAATCCGTGACCGAGCTGGAGGACCTGCTGTCGGCCCGGCAGGCCGCCGTGTCCCAGCAGCTGTCGCGCCTGCGCCTTGAGGGTCTGGTGACCCCGCGCCGCGAGGGCAAGGCGATCTACTACAGCTTGACAGACGATCGGCCGCGTAAAATCATGGAACTTGTCTACGACATGTTCTGCCGCGACGACTGACCAGACGGCTGGCCGGTTTTCGACGGCTGGAGGACCCCCGAATGCTGGAGATGCTGGGAGAGGCCAACGCCGTGGCGCTGATCGGTCTGATCGGCGGGCTGGCCCTTGGCCTGGCGGCGCGGATCGGGCGATTCTGTACGCTGGGGGCCATAGAGGACGTGCTCTATGGCTCGGACACGCGGCGCATTCGCATGTGGGGCATCGCCATCGGCACGGCCATCATCGGCACACAGGCCGCCATCGCGCTGGGCCATCTGGACGGGTCCCAGACCACTTATCTCGACCGTGTCTGGAACCCCCTCGGCACGATCATCGGCGGGCTGATCTTCGGCTATGGCATGGCGCTGAGCGGCAATTGCGGCTACGGGGCGCTGGCCCGGCTGGGCGGGGGCGACCTGCGGTCCTTCGTGATCGTGATCGTCATGGGACTTTCGGCCTATTTCGTCATGTCCGGCCCACTGGCACTGCTGCGGATCACGCTGTTTCCGGTCGAGGACGGCGCGACCTCGCCCCAGGGGTTCGGACAGCTGGCACAGGCCACGCTGGGCCTGTCGCCGGCGGTCACCGGGCTCTTGCTGGGCGGTCTCGTGCTGGCCGTCGCCCTCTCCAGCCGCGACATGCGCCGCTCTCCGGGTCATATCGTCTGGGGCGGTGTCGTGGGCCTTGCGATCTTCAGCGGCTGGATCGGAACCTATTGGGTGGCCATGACCGGGTTCGAGGCCGAACCCATCGAGACCCACACCTTTGCGGCCCCGATCGGCGACACCATTCTCTACGCTATGACGGCCTCGGGCAACGCGCTCTCCTTCGGCGTCGGATCGGTTGTGGGGGTGGTCATCGGCGCGGCACTCGGGTCCTGGTCCAAGGGGCATTTCCGCTGGGAGGCCTGCGAAGACCCGCGCGAACTGAAACGCCAGATCGGCGGTGCCGCCCTGATGGGGCCGGGTGCCGTCCTGGCGGTGGGATGCAGCGTGGGGCAGGGCATCTCGGCCTTCTCCGTTCTGGCCTACAGCGCACCGGTCGCTTTCCTGGCCATCTTCGCCGGGGCGGCCCTTGGGTTGCGTCAACTGATCTCGGGCTTTGCCCCGGCCGAGTGACCGCGCCGCCGTCTCGTCTTGCCATCCTGCCTTGCGCCTTGCCGCCTTGGGCAAGGATAGGACCTCCTGTTTCCCCATCCCGCCGACAGGAAAGACGTGCCCGCCCGCCACGCGAAGTGCTACGGTCGGATCAGAGCCGCGCACAAGGAGGATCACATGACCAGACCCGCCCGCCGCTCGGCAATGCTGCCGGTCATCGCCGCCCTGGGCCTGGCCGCCGCCGTGCTGACGCTGGTGCTGGGGGCCGCCGACCCGCGCCTGCCGGATCTTCTGTTCGGCGCCTGGCGGCTGCGGCACGTGATGCTGGCGGGCGCACTCATCGTGCTGGCCGCCGCGTGCCTCGCGACATGGATGGGCCGGACCGTGGCGCTGGTCTTCTGGTCGGGCACGCTGTCGGCGCTGCTGTTGCTCGCAGCGCTTGAGGGGGCGGGCCGCGCGGGCCTGATCGACTGGGACGCGCCGGCCGGCGCGGCGCAGGACGGCACCGGCGCGCCCGGCTGGACGCTGGCCCCCGGGGTCGCGATCGAGGGCGAAACCTATCAGGACATCGCCACCCTCTTCGGCATCCCGCATGACCCGATCCCCTTTGCCTATGCCACCGACGAATACGGGTTCCGCAACGCGGCGGACGAGGCGGCCGGGGCCGGGATCATCCTGTTGGGCGATTCCATCGTTCTGGGCGCGCAGGTGCCACGCGGTCAGACCATCGACAGCGTCGTGGAGACCGCCACGGGCCGGCCCGTGGCACAGGCCGCGCTGCTGGGCCTGTCGATCCAGGAACAGCACGACATGCTGCGCGGCGCGGGTCTGCCGCTGGAGGGCAAGCAGATTGTCCAGTTCCTGTTCGAGGGCAATGACTTGCTCGATTCCCGCGCCTTTCGCCGGTCCGGCGGGACCGGGGACGAGGCCAAGGCCAAGGCTGGGGACCAGCCCAAGGCCGGGGGCGGGTCCTTCATCAAGCAGCTGTGGGGCCCGCTGGTGCGCCGCAGCAACCCGCCCGCGCGCTATGCCGGTTGCGAGATCGGGGATCAGGAGTACCTCTTCCTGTGGACCCGCAAGAGCTTTGACGGCGTGCAGGACGAATTCGACGCCATCACCGAGGCGATCCTGACCTTTCGCGACGAGGTCGAGGAGGCCGGGGCGCGCTATGCGCTGGTCTTCGTGCCGACCAAGTACCGCGTGCTGCAGCCGTCCTGCGCCTTTCCAGAGGGCAGCCTGATCGCCAACCCCGAAGAGCAACTGTCCGACCTGCCCGACGCTTTCGCAACCTGGGCCCGGGCCAGCGGCATCGCGCATCTTGACCTGACCGGCCCCCTGCAGCAGGCCGCCGCCGAGGGGACATATTCCTGGTTCTGGGGCGACACGCACTGGACCGCCGAAGGCCACGCCGTCGCAGGCCGGGCCGTGGCGCGCTGGCTTGAGGGGCTAAGATAGGTTGACGGAATGACAGGGCCTGTGCCGCAGTCCGTGTCACACCCGACCGCCCATCCTCTGACCCCGGGATTTGAAATCATCGGACGCGGGTACCGCATCCGAGCCGGCGCACCCGGATTTGCCAGTGCCGCCCGTCGAAACCGGGCTCAATCGCCCGCAAGGCATTTCGGGCAGCTCACCGGCGGCAAGGCGGACACAGGCGGCTATTAAATGGCTGTCCGGACTCCGATGCCCCCGACCAAAATCAAGCTCAGAGCCCAGACAACATCAAGGTTGAACCAGCCCTTTGACAGAAATTTGAGACCGAACCAGAAATACATCCCCGTCGCCAGCAGGCCACCGGCCAGCGTCATCGCCGCAGTGTGTACCAGCGCCACGACAAAGGCGGTGCCCGCGTTTCCCGCCATCAGCGACGTGGCCGCCTGATGCATTGTGCCCTGGTCCGTGCCGCTGATGCCCAGATAGATCGGCACGAGCATGAGCCCGGCACCATGCGCCATGGCCGCCAGAAAGGACCAAAGCGCCAGACGCGAAGGCGGGACCCGGGCCAGGAAACGCGGATGCCGGCGGTTGATCAGCAGGTAGATGCCAACGGCAACCACCAAAACGCCGGCCCCAATGCGAATTTCGCGTTGCCACATGACCAGCGACGTCATTGCCGAGAACGGCAACAGGATTGCAGCCATTGCCAGAAAATGCCCAAGGGCAAGCGCTGCCAAGGCGCTTGGCAGAGCCCGCCGCCGCCGCTCCATCAATGCCGCCGAGACCGCCAGCGGCCAGCCCATCCCGGGGTTCACGCCGTGATAGATGCCCGATGCGATGACGGCCCACCAAAGGGCCGGCACATTTGATATTTCACCCAAAATCTAGACGGACGGGTAGCAGAAACTGTCAGTGGAACAGTCGCCTCCCTCAAGACGAATTTGGTGGCTGCGATACCCGTCGGGGAATTCCACCCAGAAATCCTTGTTCAGCGTCAGGCCGCCATTTTCGCCGACATCCGCCATGACCATCGCCGCCCCGCGTTCTCCGGGATAGAACTGGTCATCCCAAGTGGAGTACAGCGAGTTCGTCCAGTAGACCCGCTTGCCGTCGCGGCTGATCTCGACCATCTGCGGGCCATAGCCAAATGTCTTGCCGTTGGGATGCGGCGTCTTGTTTACGATGCCGCCTATCTCGACCTTGCCGGCCAAGACCGGGTTCATCGGGTCAGAAACATCGTATTGATGCATCTCGCCCAGGCCCCAGCAAGCTACGTAGAGGTATTTGTCATCCAGGCTCAGGTCGATGTCGGTGACCAACGGCGGACAGGCGCCAAAGCCCTTCAGCAACTCGGGCAGATCGTCGGCAGCGGCCGGGACCGGATCGATGGTGATCGTCTTCTTGGCCTGCCATTCACCGTTTTCATCGCGCCACCAGGTAAAGATCGCGCCTTGAAGGTTGGTCGTGTCGACCACCACGCCGCAGAAGCCGTATTCCTTGACCGGATCATGGGCCGGGCGGATTTCCAGCGCCATCTGGTGGTTTTCACCCAGATCGATTGTCTTGGTCACCTTGCGCCCGCGCAGGTCCCAGAAATGGATCGAGTGGCCGTATTTGTTGCCGAGCAGATCCTCGGGCACGATGCCGTTCTCGAACTGCGGCGGCAGGCCCCATTCAGAGCTGACCATGTAGTCGCGCGGCAGGTTCCACCAGAAATCGTAATGCTTGTCCTGCGCACCGCGGTCCATTTCGTATCGGCCAAGGATGTCGAAGGTTTCGCAATCCATGATGAATATGCCCGGAGGACCATCGGTGCCGTCCTCGCCACCGCCGCCAAGGGTGGAAACATAGATGCCTTCCGGGCCGCAATGGATCGTGTGCGGTCGCGAATAGCCGGTTTTTTCAAACAGTTCCTCTGGCTCGATGATCTTGTGGATCTTCGCCTTCAGCGGCTCCTTGACGTCGACGATGTAAATTCGGGATGAACGGATACCGGGGATGATCAGATAGCGGCGCTCAAGAAACGCGTGACCGGTGAGCGGCGACAGCGCAGAGGAGCAGGCATTCCAGCCGAAATGGTGAAACTCGTCGCCCTTGTTGGGCATCATCAGGCTGTGCACGATCTTGCCGTAGTCATCCGAGGTCGGGTCGACATTGACAACGGCAAGCCCGTCGGGTTGTGAGCCATCGGGGCTGAGCATCAGTGTGAAGGCCAAATTCTCGGCAGGTGCTTCCATTGCCTGCCTGGGCGAGGCGTGGAATGTAGGATCGGGCCTGAGACTCATGGTTTTATCTCCCTAGTAAAATGAAATAGCAGCCTCGAAAATCACGACGATGGCCAAGTGGTCAGGTGTCAACGACACAAAGCTAGCATAGAGTGGTTCTCAACTCCAAACGGCCGCAGTTTTCGAAGCGGCCGCGACGCTGCCCGGTATTTGCAACGCCATGCGACGTGGTCTCGGAAAATCGGACGGACGGCCAAGGTGTATCCCAAACCCCTGAAGGGATACGAACATGGCAGGACGCCGAAACTTTTCAGATCAGCTCAGAGCCAAGGTGGCGTTGGGCGCGCTGCGCGGTGGCAAGACCGTGCAGGAGATCGCAGCGAAGCTGCCAGTTGCATCCTGTCTGACGTCAGGCACCTGTTGAGCCGGATTCTCTCTCAGATCACGCTGCCAACCGGCCCCATATCTCTGACGACGGGCAACTGATTTGGAGAAAAATGGAGGCGAGTACCGGAATCGAACCGGTGTACACGGATTTGCAATCCGCTGCGTCACCACTCCGCCAACTCGCCTGACCCGGTGGGTGAGCACTCCCCTTAGAACAGCGGCGCGGGCGGTGCAAGTCCCTCAGCCGCCATAGGTCACGGCCCAGCGTTCGATCAGCGCCTGCTGCAGCCGTTTGGCGCGCTTGTTCCAGCTGCGCGATCCCGGCACGTTCTCCCCTGACGAGCGGTCGACGCGGGACCGTTTCCCTTCGTTGGCGGCAAAGAAGGCAAAGGCCAGCTCGGTCCCGTCCGGGGCGCGCGCATATCCCGCCAGCGCGCTTACAAAAAGCAGCGTTCCGGTCTTGGCCTGCACCTTGACGGGATGGCTCTTGTCCACCTTGCCGTCCTTGCTCCGCATCGGGATCGGCTTGAGCAAGGGCCTGATCACCCCGTTGGATTGCGCCCTCGCCAGCGCCCGGGCCAGCGAGGCGGCGGTGATCCGGCTGGCATCCCCCAGACCGGAATGATCGACGAATTTCGCCCCTGTGAGCCCCAGTTCGCGCTGCGCCCAGCCGGTCATTTCGCGCGCGGACCCGGCCAGCGATGCGACCTTGCCCTGACGTTTCACGCTCGCGGTCATGCCCATCAGCTCGGCGGTGATATTGGTCGAATGCTTCAGCATGCCCTGGATGATCACGCTCAGAGCCGCCGAGCGATGCGTCACCAGCTCGGTGCCGCGCGGGGCGGTTTTCAGCGCCTTGCCACGCCTGAGCTTGATCCCCTGCGAACGGGCAAAGGTCTCGAACACTTCGGCCGCGTAGATCTCCGGGTGCCGCACCGGCAGCCACCGCGTCCCGCTCTTGCCCAGCGCGCCGCGCGCGACGGTCCACTGGTCGTGATCGCCGCCATTGCGATAGGTATAGACCGGCACCTTGCGATCGGCGATCTGCATCCGGGCCACCCGCACCTCGGGCCGGTATTTGTCCGAGCGCGCATCCATCGTGACCGTATAGCCGTTCCCGGCGCGCACCCACTGGAAATGCACCCTGTTGAAATTCAGGTTCAGCCCCGACAGCGCCGGGTTATAGCTCACGTGTTCGGGCTGGCTGGCGTCGATGACACTGGCGTTGGGCAGCGCGTCGCCGAAGACGCGGAACCTGCCCGTCACGGCCCGGATGCCCGCCGCCTTGAGGTTCGCCGCCATCCCGGCCAGCGCATTCGTGTCGAGCGTGGGATCGCCGCCGCCGGACAGGATCAGGTCGCCATTGATCACGCCATTGGAAATCGACCCCGTCGCAATCAGCTTCGTGCGGAACCGGAAATTCGCCCCCAGCGCATCGAGCGCGTACATTGCCGTCACCGCCTTGGTCACGCTGGCCGGCGGCAGACCCCTGCTGCCGTTCAGCGCCTCCAGCTCGCGCCCGGATTTGAGGTCAACGACCGCGTAGCCCACGGTCCCGCCCAGTTCGGCCGCCTGCACCAGGGACTGCGCATCGCGCGCCACGGGCCGCGCGCGTTTGCCCAACGTCTCGGGCCGCAACACGGGCCTGAGCGACACCGTCGGCGCACCGGCTTCGGCGACCGCCGCAACGGCCGACAGGGCGGTGCCCAGAAATACCCGTCTCGAAAGAACCCTGGTCATGGGCCAAACCGTAACCCCGGCCCGGCGGCCCGCACAAGATGGATTACGCCATTTCGGGCGGCCCGGGCGCAGATGTGATCGGCCATTGTCCCTGCTGTCTCAGTTTCGTCGATGATTGCGGGCTCATCGGCACATTGATGAAGCACCATGCGGGGGCGGACATGTCCGCAAGCCGCTGCGACTGTTTCCCGGGCAGGCGGAAATCGTCGAACGCGCGCGCCGCCCGTGATGTGCGCGCAGGCGTCCGCGCGCCGGGCCGCGCCAGCACCCCCACGGGAACCGAACGCATGATCTCCTGCCAGTCGCGCCACTGGTCGAACTGCTGCAGGTTGTCCGCCCCCATCAGCCAGACAAAACGCACATCCGGTTTCGCCCGGCGCAGCGCGCGCAGCGTCTGGGCGGTGTAGCGCGAGCCGATCTGCGCCTCGACATCGCTGATCTCGACCCGGGGATGATCCATCATCGCGCGCGCCGCCGCGATACGCCGCGCCATCGGCGCCGGTCCGCGCTCTTTCAGCGGGTTGCCGGGGCTGACGATCCACCACACCCGGTCCAGCCCGAAGCGTTTCAGCGCCTCGCGGGTGATATGGACATGGCCCTCATGCGCGGGATCGAACGACCCGCCCAGAAGGCCGATCTTCTGCCCGGACGTGGTCAGAGGCAACCGCACATCAATCATCAAACGCCCCTTCCGGCTAGCGCGCATGAGGCGTCAAATCACAGTTTGACGGGATTGTCATCTTTGGGCGTCGTCGGGATCAGCTGCGTGTCTGCATTGCGGGACGTCGCCGTCATTGCCAATGTCCGCCCTGGCAATTCTCATAGCAAATGGGCTGGTGTCCAACGAAACAGGCTTTTCTCATATTCGGTCATGGATTGTTGCAGCCACCGCATGAACAGGGTCAGGGTCGGGCGAACGGACCCGGGCAGCGTTACCAGATAGTATCCGATCCCGGGGATGGGATCGTCGAACAACGCCACGAGTTTCCCCGAGTTCAATTCATCCGCAATGAAAGCTGGCGCCGTTGCGCCAATCCCATCTCCACGGCGAATGCCGTCCAGCAACATGTTCCCCGGCATTCGGACGACCTTTCGTTTTGCAGTCGTTGGAATGCCCACCTTCTCAAGCCACAAGTCGAACTCAACCGAGGCGTGCTCCTGAAGCAACGGATAGTCGAGAAGCTCCGATGGCTCGGCAAACACCCGATCGCCGATCAGATCCCGCGAGGCCACAACTGTCAGACATCCCGGCAACAAGAGCTGCGCGTTCAGCCCCGGCCACTGTCCGGTGCCATATCGGATTGCCACATCGACGCCTCCGGGTTTCAGGGCAACCGCTTCGATGGTCGAATCGAGGTTCAGCTCGATATCCGGATATGCCTCGATGAACGCTGAAAGACGCGGCATCAGGAAAGCACTGGAAAACATGGGCGTCGCGGACACGAGCAATGGCCGGGCGGCTTCTGTATCCGACAGGTTCTCGGTCAGGGTTGCCATCGCCGCAAAGGCTTCGAGCAGGCCGGCGGATAGGTATTCCCCCTGTGGCGTCAGAGAGATGCCGTGTTGGGTGCGGGTGATCAGCCGCGTTCCGAGAAGACGCTCGAGCACGCGGATTTGCTGGCTGACCGCGGAATGCGTGACGTTCAGGGCTGCGGCGGCTTTGGTCAGATTCCGATGCTCGGCCGCGGCCGCAAAGGCCCTGAGAGATGTCAGCGAGGGGAGAGTGCTCCAATTCATGTATAAGATGATCTAACAACACAGAAAAATTTACAACTGTGGAAATCAGCCGTTCCTGTCCATGATGAAACCGAAACGTGAGTCCTGTGAATGGAGGAAAAAATGACTGATCTTGCTGTACTGGGCCTGGGCTCGATGGGGTCCGCTTTGACACATTGCCTGATCAAGGCAGGTCACAACGTCAGCGTCTGGAACAGGACGCCTGACAAGGCCGAGGCGCTGGCCAAGGCGGGCGCCAGGGTCTTCGGCTCGGCGGACGACGCCGTGGCCGCCAGCGATTTCACGATAATCTGCATAAAGAGCCACAGGGAAACGGTGGACCTGGTGGGCGGATTGAGCGTCCCGCTCAAGGGCAAGACGATTTGCGATATGAGCACCGGCGACACGTCGGATGCAGATGCTCTGGTCGCGATGCTCGCAGAGCGTGGCGCGGATCACCTGCTGGGCATGATCAACGCCTATCCGTCCGGTATTGGCGGAACGGATACGACGATCCTGACGGTCGGTGATACCTGCGCGTGGGATGACTACGGAGACATCATCCGGACGCTGGGAGGGAAATCGGCCTATGTCGGCCAACAGCCCGCGGCGCTTGCCGCCTTGTTTGCCGGTCTGTTCACTGTTCGGCAGGGGTTCATGTTCGGCATGATCTACGGAGCGCTTGTCTGTCAGAAAGCCGGCATTCCCATGAAGGTTTTTTCAGACCAGATCCCGGCAAGCCTCAAACTGGTCAACGACTATTACGATCTTTTCGCCAGAACTGTTCCGGCAGAAGACTATGACAACGCCGAAGCCTCTTTGAAAGTCTATGCATTGGCGCAGGACGATGCTCTGAAGACCTATCGGTCACTGGATGCACCCGATGAATTCATTCAGCTCATGCACAAACGCACCAAGACCGCCTGGGACGACGGGCTTGGTGACAAGCAGCTGACCGCCCTGGTCAGGCATATGTCGGGCTGACAGTCGCACCACCCCGGGCGCAGACCTGATGCCGGGTTGCAGGTCGGAAGGTCGCTGGCCGGGAAAGCCGGCTATTCACTCAAGGGTCAGGCAAGGCAACCTGCGCCACCCGGACCCGCTCAGCCCAGCACGGTCCTCACCGCCCGCGCCGTCGCGGCCACGACCGTATCGGCCTCTTTGCGCGTCAGGCAGAAGGGCGGGGCAAAGCCCAGGATGTCGCCCTGCGGCATCGCCCGGGCGATCACCTTGTCCTGCGCCAGGAGCGTGGCCGAGACCTGCGGCCCGATCTTGTCGGCGGCGTCGAAGAACACCCGGTCGTCCCTGTCCCGGACGAACTCGACCGCACACAGCATCCCTTCGCCGCGCACATCGCCCACATGCGGATGATCGCCCAGCGCCTCGCGCAGCGACGCGTTCAGATAGGCCCCCACCGCACCCGCATTGCGAACCAGGTCAAGCTCGTCGATCAGCCTCAGGTTGGCCACCCCCGCCGCCGCCCCGACCGGGTGTGCCGAATAGGTCCAGCCATGGCCGATCGGCCCGTTCTCATCCGTGCCCTGCTCCAGCACCTTCCAGACCCTGTCGCTCACGATGGACCCCGAAAGCGGCGCATAGGCCGAGGTCAGCCCCTTGGCGATGGTGATGATGTCGGCCTCCAGCCCGTAGTGATCCGATCCGAACATCGTGCCCAGCCGCCCGAACCCGGTCACCACCTCGTCGGCAATCAGCAGGATGTCATGCTTTTTCAGCACCGCCTGAATGGCGGGCCAGTAGCCCGCGGGCGGCGGCACGATGCCGCCCGTGCCCAGCACCGGCTCCCCGATGAAGGCGGCGATGGTATCGGCCCCCTCGCGCGCGATCATGTCCTCCAGCCCGGCCACGCACTCGGCGACGAACTGCGCTTCGCTCTGGCCCGGGTCGGCGCGGCGGAAGTAATACGGTGCGTGCGTATGGATCACCTGCGCCAGCGGCAGGTCGAACGTCTTGTGAAACAGTTCCAGCCCGGTCAGCGACCCCGTCACCAGCCCCGAGCCGTGATAACCCCGCCAGCGGCTGATGATCTTCTTCTTTTCCGGCCGCCCCAGAATGTTGTTCATGTACCAGACCAGCTTCACGTTGGTCTCGTTCGCATCCGAACCGCCGAGGCCGAAATAGACTTTCGACATGTTCGCCGGCGCGCGGTCCAGGATCATCTTCGAGAGCGTGATGCTCGCCTCGGTGCCGTGGCCCACATAGGAATGGTAATAGGCCAGCTCGCGCGCCTGCGCGGCAATCGCCTCGGCGATCTCCTGGCGGCCATAGCCTACGTTGACGCAATAGAGCCCCGCAAAGGCATCTAGAAGCCGCGTGCCGTCCCGGTCCTCGATATGCACGCCGCTGGCGGTCCTGATCACCCGCGACGGGCTTTCGCCGCGCGCGTGCTGGGCCAGATGGGTCGAGGGGTGAAAGAAATTCTCGCGGTCCCATTGGTCAAGTCGATCATTCTTCAGCATCCGTGCCCTCCTGCGATACGCGGCCTGTGGTCCTGGCGCAGTGATGCACCAAAGACGGGGGCGGGGCCAAGGGGCAATCGCTCCACCCCCGGTCCCGGCGCTATCCGCCCGCATGGCGCTGAAACGGAGTGGGACATTGCGCATCCTTGAGATGAGGAACCGGATTTCCAGCTCCTGTCGGTGGGTCGCCCCGCTCGCCGTTGGCCCAGACGTCAAACGTTTCCGACCCAAACCGGTCCTTCGGTTTGGTAAGGGTCAAGGTCGGCAGCGCGGTTCAAAAGTTGCCGTTCGACGCAGCCGTGCATCGGCGGGCCGCGGTGCAGCGATCCAACCGCAGGTCCGAAGCACTTTATCCCCGCCAAATCCTCAAAACCTCGAAACAGCGCGCCTAACCTAACCAAATCGCCGTGCCGGGGGGCGGCCCGGCGATGCGCGGCGGCCTGCGGCCTTGATTCCGCGCGGGGCGACGTAGACGTCTGCTGTGCCGACGAAGCGGACATTCTCAGTTCATTTTTGAATGTCCGCTTCCTCAACTCGGAGACTTCAGAACCCAGCAGCCTCTCGCTTTTGTCAATCGGCCGGAACGTCAGCGCATTCAACCTGCGAGATAGGTCCGGAACCATGCGATCATGCGCTGCTCCGCGAGAGTGGCCGCTGTCTCATCGTATCTTGGCGTCGTGTCGTTGTGGAAACCGTGGTTCACACCGGGATAGATATGGGCCTCATAGCGCTTGTCGTTCTCTTCCATTGCCTTCTGGAACGAAGGCCACATCGCGTTGATGCGCTGATCAAGCGCGGCCAACTGGATCATCAAGGGCGCTTCAATTCCGGCGACCTGTTCAGCGTCCGGGAATGAGCCGTAAAACGGAACGCCTGCTGCCATCTCGGGATAGGCTGCCGCCAAGCGGCTGACCACGCCACCGCCATAGCAGAAGCCGGTCGCACCGACCTTGCCGTTGGTCCCTTCAAGCGACTGAAGATATTCAAAACCAGCAAAGAAGTCATTAAGCAGCGCCGCTTGATCCAGGGTCCGCTGCATTTCTCGACCTTCGTCATCGGTACCCGGATAACCACCAAGCGACGAAAGGCCATCTGGCCCCATGGCTACGAACCCTGCCTTTCCGAGACGCCGGACGACATCTCGGATATACGGATTGAGCCCCCGATTTTCATGGACGACGAGTACGGCAGCTGGCGGACGGTCAGGGTCGATCCCGGTTGGGCGGACAACATAGGCGGTGATATCGCCCGTTCCATTGGGACTTTGATAGACGATGTCTTCGCCTTCAATGTCCGGGTCGTCCTCGGCTACTTGCTGTGCCAAAGCGTAGTTCGGCGAGAGTGTGCTGAGGATCGCTGCTGCCGTCAGGCCTCCAACAGCCCACTTGCCAGCACGGTCCAGAAATTCGCGTTTCGAGATTTTTCCGTGCACATAGTAATCATAGAGATCAAGCAAATCCTGATCGAAGTCTGCGGCAGTTAGACGACGTGTTGATGCATGATTGTTCATTGTAACTCCTCCATGTCCAGAGTCCGAGCCTAGCTCATGTGGCTCCCTTATTTGGCAATAAAAGTTGCGCCAATCGCTCGAGCCGCGAATACCAAGGCTGTCGTGGCGTCCATTTCAGCCTCTCGAGCGGCTGCTAAAAGTTCCATCTCCCGACAACGGTGCATTGCGCAGCATCTGTCAAAATGGACTCGTTTGCCGCCTTGGCCGCATCGTGCCTGAAAGTCGGCTGTGCCGGTATTCCGGGTTTTGGGTCAGTTTGGTACGCAAAGCTCAAAGTCATCTGACGTTTCGCAAGCAGGTCGATCTTGTGCGGATCAAGGGCCCGGGCGGCGGTGCCCTCGCGCATCCCGGGCATGGCGATGTGTCCGGGGGTTGGTGATCGTGTGACACCCACGCCCGCCGGGCGCAGCGCCTACAGCACCGCATCCGCCCATAGGGTCAGGCCACGTCACTGGCCGCATCTGTCGCCGCCCCCCAAGCCCGCGGCCGGCACCCACAACGCAACATCGTTCCGTCCTTGCCGCCCCCGGTCCGGCCCCGTGCCGGATCACGCAATATTAACCCCACGCTTTCATAGTGCCGGGGCGACTCGAACCGCACAACACCGGGACCTTGCGTGACGGATGATCCAGGATCAGGGCAGCTTGGGCTGCGATTTCCCGAAGGGGTGGCGTCGGACCGGCCCCTGCCGGATCTCGTGCTGGAACATGTGCGCGACGGGGTGATCGTGCTGGATGCCTGCGGGCGCACCCTGTGGATGAACCACGCGCTGGAACAGATGACCGGCGTGGCGCTCGCCGACATGGCGGGCCGCAACCCGCAGGAGCTGATCCTGCCGCCCGAAACCCGGCCCGCCCAGGCCGATCTCGACGCCTTTCGCTATGACCCCGGCAGCTCGCTCTTCGACAGGTTCCGCGTCACCGAACACATGCGCGCCGACGGCACCCGCTTCTGGAACCAGCAGAGCCATGCCCTGATCACCCTCGGCGACGGCGCGGATGACAATCTTGTCGTCGCCACCTGCCGCGACATTTCCGACCAGGTCCGGACCGAGGCCGCGCTGCACCAGGCCAAGGACGAGCTGGAACATGCCGCCTTTCACGACGACCTCACCGGGCTTGGCAACCGCAAGCGTCTGTCGGCCTATCTGGGCTCGGATGCGGTCACCGGCTATGTCCGCGCCGGGCAGATCGGCGTGCTCCAGATCGACCTCGACAAGTTCAAGGAGATCAACGACACGCTGGGCCATGCCGCGGGCGACGCCACGCTGCGCCACGTGGCCGACGGACTCAGGCGCAATGCCGGGCCGGATGACCTGGTGTGCCGCACCGGCGGGGACGAATTCCTGCTGATCTGCGCCAAGGTATCCAGCCAGGAGGCGCTGATGACGCGCGCCGAACTGGTGCTCAGGGACATCTGCGCTCCGCTCCGCTGGCGCGATCAGACGATACCGGTGGGCATTTCCATCGGTGCCTCGATGCCCGTGCAGGACACGGTCACCGGCGAGGCGCTGATCCAGCAGGCCGACCAGGCGCTCTACAGCGCCAAGAATTGCGGGCGCGGGCAGGTCGTGTTCTTTTCCGAACATCTGGGCCGCAAGTACCGCGCCCAGCAGAAACTCGCCCGCGAGATCCACCAGGCGGTGGAGGAACAGCAATTCTCGATGGTCCTGCAGCCGCAGATGCGGCTTTCCGATGATGCGGTCGTGGGTTGCGAGGCGCTCATCCGCTGGAACCACCCGGAGCTGGGCACCATCGCGCCCGGCGATTTCCTCGGCGAGGCGCGGCGCTCGCAGGTGCTGGCCGACATCGACTATATCGCGATGAACCTGTCGCTCGATGCCCTCAAGGCGCTGGATGATGCGGGCCACAGGGACCTTGCGATGTCGATCAACGTCTCCAGCCCGATCCTGGCGGATGAAAACTATCCCGGCCTGCTGGACTGGGCGCTGCAGACGCGCGGCCTGTCGCCGGACCGTATCTGCGTCGAAATCCTCGAGACGACGATCCTGGATGGCGGCGACCTGGACGTGGTCACGGCGGTCGAGCGACTGCGGCGGCTGGGCGTGCGCGTGGCGCTGGATGATTTCGGCACCGGCTATGCCGGGCTGGCCCATATGTCCACCTTCGAAATCGACGCGATCAAGCTGGATTTCTCGATGATCAGCCGGCTCGAAACCGACCCGCGCACGCGGGTGATCACCCGCTCGATCATCCGGCTCTGTACGCTTCTGGGCATGGACGTGGTGGCCGAGGGCGTCGAGACCTGCGAACAGCTCGATATCCTGCGCCGCGCCGGATGCCCCACGATCCAGGGCTATGGCCTGGCGCGCCCGATGCCGGTCGAGGCGATGATCGCCTGGCTCGGCGCCAACCTGCCTCTGCCCTCGCCGTACACGTTCGCCAGTCCCGAACCGGCACCCGAAGACGGCGCCGAGGTGCGCGCACTCAAATCCGCCCGGTCTGGAGGAAGATCGTGACCATCACACCAGGACACCCAGGCGCATAACCACCCGGAAACAGGTGATCCATCCGCACATTGCCCACTGGCCGGATGCCCATGGTGATCAGGAGGCCGCCGCCCACCGGCATCTTGGGCGGCAGCTTGTCGATCATCGCCCTGTGACTGCGCCCGGGCCTGCGGTGATCGGCGTGGCTTTGGCCGCCCCGGAACGTGTCGCTGCCACACCGGCGCATGGGTGCGTTTCCTCCAATTGCTCTTGCCCGGCATTGAGGCTAAACCCGGCCCCGTAACCCGTCCCATCCGCAAGAGGCTCAGAACCCATGGCAGCTTACCAATATGTCTACCACATGCAGGGCGTCTCCAAGACCTACCCGGGCGGCAAGAAATGCTTTGAGAATATTCACCTGAGCTTCCTGCCCGGCGTCAAGATCGGCGTGGTCGGCGTCAACGGCGCGGGCAAATCCACGCTGATGAAGATCATGGCCGGGCTGGACACCGACTTCACCGGCGAAGCGTGGTCCGCCGAGGGCGCCAAAGTGGGGTATCTCCCGCAGGAACCGAAACTCGACCCCGCGCTGACGGTGCGCGAAAACGTCATGCTGGGAGTTGCCGGGAAAAAGGCCAAGCTCGACCGCTTCAACGAACTGGCGATGAACTATTCCGACGAGACGGCCGACGAGATGGCCGCGCTGCAGGACGAGATCGACAGCGACAACCTGTGGGATCTCGACAGCCAGATCGACGTCAGCATGGAGGCCCTGCGCTGTCCGCCGGATGACGCCGATATCAGCACCCTTTCGGGCGGCGAGGCGCGCCGCGTGGCGCTCTGCAAGCTGCTGCTCGAAGCGCCCGACATGCTGCTGCTGGACGAGCCCACCAACCACCTCGATGCCGAGACGATCGCCTGGCTGCAACAGCACCTGATGGACTACAAGGGCACGATCCTGATCGTCACCCATGACCGCTATTTCCTCGATGACATCACCGGCTGGATCCTCGAACTGGACCGCGGCCGCGGCATCCCCTACGAGGGCAACTATTCCGCCTGGCTCGAGCAGAAGGCCAAGCGACTGGCGCAGGAGGCGCGCGAGGACAAGTCCAAGCAGAAGACGCTGGAGCGCGAGCTGGAATGGATGCGTCAGGGTCAGAAGGCCCGGCAGGCCAAGCAGAAGGCCCGGATCAACGCCTATAACGAGCTGGCCGGCCAGTCCGAGCGCGAGAAGATCGCCCGGGCCCAGATCGTCATTCCCAACGGCCAGCGCCTGGGCGGCAAGGTCATCGAGGTCGAGGGCCTGCGCAAGGCGATGGGCGACAAGCTCCTGATCGAGGACCTGAGTTTTTCCCTGCCCCCGGGCGGCATCGTCGGTGTGATCGGCCCCAACGGCGCGGGCAAGTCGACGCTCTTCAAGATGCTCACCGGTCAGGAGACGCCCGACGCCGGCACCGTCACCTATGGCGACACGGTGCAGCTCAGCTATGTCGATCAAAGCCGCGACGATCTCAAGGACAACGACACCGTGTGGGAGGCGATCTCGGGCGGTGCCGAAATCATCGAGCTTGGCGATGCGCAGGTCAATTCGCGCGCCTATTGCTCGTCCTTCAACTTCAAGGGCGGCGACCAGCAGAAGAAGGTCTCGCTCCTCTCGGGCGGCGAACGCAACCGCGTCCACATGGCGCGGCTCTTGAAGGAAGGCGGCAACGTCCTGCTGCTTGACGAGCCGACCAACGACCTTGACGTCGAAACCCTGCGCGCGCTCGAAGACGCGCTGGTGGATTTCGCCGGCTGCGCCGTGGTCATCTCCCACGACCGCTTCTTCCTCGACCGGATATGCACGCACATCCTCGCCTTCGAGGGCGAGGCGCATGTGGAATGGTTCGAAGGCAACTTCGAGGACTATGAGGAGGACAAGAAACGGCGTCTTGGGGCCGATGCGCTTGAACCGAAGCGGTTGAAGCACAAGAAGTTTGCGAGGTGACTTTTGGCCAACGGCCAGATGTTACAAGTGCGCGAAAGCGATTGCCCCGCAATCGCGTGCGCAACCTTTTTGAGTTTTGCCAGCAATACTTCGACGATGCTATTGCCGATGGCGAAAATCGTTCTTATATTGTTCTTGCCTTTGGAGCGTGGCGGGGCTGCGCGAAGGGCGGGTGCGTGTCCGCGAGGCGGGTAGCACAATTCCTGCCTGAGACTTGGGAAGCGCTTAGCGGCGCTGTGTCGAAAGCCTAGCGGTGAGTAGGCTAAGGCGGTCCGACAGGTCCTTGGCGACGCCGAGGGCGACCTGAACCGGGAGCCGTCGAACTGCAGACCTCAAGTGATCATAGGGGTTTGCGAACCGCCGGAATTGGGGCGGTATACAAATACTGAGCGAACTATAATCGCTCATCCGGATGAGCATCGCTTAGGATAAGTTCCAATGCGATTTTCATTCAAATTGGAAGGGAGAGTACGCTATGCCGATGTCATCGGCACTATCGCGCTCTTGCTGACGATACTAGGATCCTTCCTGTAAAGTCGGGCGGCTTCGGCCGCCCTTCCATCGTTTTGACATGCCCCGTAGGCCGGGCTTCAGCCCGGCAACCGCCGTCAAAATGCCGGGGTGAACCCCGGCCTACTCCCTTTCCCCGAATTCGCCCTCCGGCATCTCCCCCGCCCATTCCGGCTCCACCAGCCCGAGCCGAAGGTCCCTGTGAATGGACGAATACGGCCAGTCCACCGCCCGCTCGACAAGCCCGTGTTTCACCGGGTTGCCCCAGCAATAGCGAAGATGCGCCTCGTAGTCGCGTTCGTCGCGGATGTGGTGCTCCCAGAACCGCCGTTGCCAGATGGCGCATTCACGTTTGTGTTTGCGTAGGCCGGGCTTCAGCCCGGCAAACCTCCCGGAACGGACAACCGGCAATTGCGTCGGTAAGGGTGCCGGGCTGAAGCCCGGCCTACGGTGCGCATCATTCAAACTCCGCGTGAACCGCGCCTTGATCGCGCCCCACCGTGTCGAATAATCCACATCCCCCTCCGGCAGGGTCCATATCGCGTGCAGATGATCCGGCAACACCACCATTGCGTCGATCTGAAACGGCCGTTCCGCCTGCGTCTCCCGGACCGCCGCGCGCAGGCGCAGGATTTCGTCGGTCAAGAGCGATCCGCCCCTGCCGGACAGGCAGACCGTGAAAAACAACCTGGCGCCGGACACCCTGGGACGAACATAGCAGGACATGCAGCCACTCTGTCCGCCCCATGGTTAACGCAAGGTTTATGCGCCTAGCCAACCTCCCCCACACGCCGCGCCACAAACCCCTCCAGTTCCTCCAGAACCCCTGCCTCCATCTCCGGCGCCTCATATCCCTCCAAAAGCGCGGCAACCCGCGCCGAGGCCCGGTCATGCGTCCACACACCGCCCTCCGCCGACCACTGCTCATAGGTCCCGTTATCCGACATGGTCCCGCGCCAGAACGCCGCCTCGAAATGTTCGCGCGTATGCGTGGCCCCCAGGAAATGCCCCCCCGGCGGCACCTCGAAGAACGCATCCATCGCCTGCGCGGCCTCGCCGAAATCCACGCCCTGCGTGAACCTCTGCAGCGCGGCACAGCGGTCGGCATCCATCACGATCTTCTCCATCCCCGTGGTCAGCAGCCCCTCCAGGCACCCGGTCGCGTGGATGATGAAATTCACCCCGGCCAGCACCGCGCCCATCAGCTGCGCCTGGCTCTCATAGCCCGCCTGCGCGTCCGGCACCTTGGCGGCGGTCAGCCCGCCGACCGAGTGGAACGGCAGGCCCAGCCGGTCCGCCAGGCTCTTGGCGCACATCTGGAACTGCGTGCCCTCGGGCGTGCCGAAGGTGGGCGCGCCGGTCTGCATCGAGAGCGGCGAAAAGAACGTGCCGAAGACCGATGGCGCGCCGGGGCGGATCAACTGAATGAGCGCCACGCTCGCCATCACCTCGGCCAGTACCTGAGCGAGCGTCGCGGCCACGCTGACCGGGCTCATCGCGCCGCCCAGCACGAAGGGCGAGACCACCACCGCCTGCCCCGCCTCGGCATAGACCTTCAGGGCCCCCAGCATGGTTTCGTCCAGCACCAGCGGCGCGTTGGTGTTGACCACCGAGTAGAGCACGCAGTTGGCGTCGACAAAGTCGCGCCCCATCGCGATCCGGCACATTTGAATCGTGTCGCGCGCCCGCGACGGCGCCGTGACCGCGCCCATGAAGGGCTTGTCCGAAAGCGTCAGATGCGCATGGGCCATCCACAGGTGCCGCTGCTCTACGGGCACATCCACCGGCTCGACCACCACGCCGCCCGAATGGTTGACCGCCCCGAGGCTGTAATGCAGCCGCGTGATGTCGCGGAAATCCTCCATCGTCGCATAGCGCCGTCCGCGTTTCATGTCGTGCACGAAGGGCGGGCCGAAGGACGGCGCATAGACCTGCGCGTCGCCGCCGATCTGCACGGACCGCGCGGGCGCGCGGGCGTGCTGCGTGAAGACGGGCGGCGCGGTGCGGATGATCTCGCGGCACCAGCCCGGCTCGAACCGCACCCGTTCGCCCTCGACCCGGCAGCCGGCATCGCGGAACCGCGCCAGAACCTCCGCGTCGCCGCGAAACTCCATGCCGATCTCGTCCAGGATGCGGTCGGCATTGCGCTCGACAATCGCGATGCCGGCCTCGTCGATCAGACTGAGCCGGGGCACCAGACGGCGGGTGAATGGTGCCGCGATGGCCTGTGCGGCCCGCTCGACCCGTTTGCCCTGCCGCCCGGTGCGTTTTGTCATGTCCGGCCCTCCCCCGGGATCACGTTAGCGAGGGCGCAGGCCGTCTGACCAGCGCCAAAGCACGGCATCAGTATCTCTAATAAAGCGGATTAGCGGTGATAGAGCACCGGCTCGGGCAGGTCCGGGAACCGCGTCTCGAACTGCGCCCGCAACAGCGCCGCCGAACACGCCGCCACCTGCTCGGGGATGTCGCCCAGCTCGCCCTCCCGGGCAATGGCCCGGATGGTGCGGCGAAACCCCGGAAAGGGCAGGGGCGCCACGCGCAGCGCCATGCCCTCGGCCACCGCGTCGATCAGCAGGCTGGGCGTCAGGATCGCAAAGCACCGGCCGGTGATCACCCCCGCCACGACCATCGACGCGCGGTCCGCCTCCATGCTGCGCCTGAGGTCGATCCGGCAGCGTTGCAGATGTTGCTCGGTGCGCCGTCCCACCGGCGTCTCGGCCCCGAACCGCACCAGCGTCAGGCGCGCGGCAAGGGCCTCGACATCCTCAGTTGGTCCATCATATTCTGATGGTAAAACAAGAAGATAGGGCTCCTCCAGAATTGGAATGCTGCGAAACCCGGCCATGTCGAACAGCGGCTCGGACGTGACCGCAACATCCGCCCGCCGGGTCATCAGCGCGTTGTGGTGGTCGCTGGCCAGCCCCGCCGACAGGACCAGCTCGGGAACGCCCATGTCCTGCGTCACATGCGCATAGAGTCCCGGTGTCAGCGACGTGGCAATCGAGGCCAGCAGCGCAATCCGCAGGATCGGAAGCGAGGTCGATTGCAGGTGCCGCAGGTCGGATTTCAGGTCCTCCACCTCGCTGAGGACCCGAAAGGCCCGCCGCGACAGGATGCGCCCCGCATGGGTCAGCGCCATGGGCCGCCGCGCCCGGTCGAACAGCGTGCATCCCAGCCCCGCCTCAAGGGTGCGCAAATGCTGCGAGGCCGCCGATTGCGTGATGCCCAAAGCCCTGGCCGCGCCCGTCACCTGGCCCGTCTCGACCACCGCCATGAACACTTCCATGGCGCGAAAGAGGTTGAAATCAACGTCTCTGCGGGTGGGCTTCACGTCTTGTTCTGCTTTTCATTAGTTCTGCTTATCAAGCCGGGCCACGCTTGCACTTTACCCGCAGGCCGTCAATCGTCGGCCCATGAACCATGTGATCATCATCGGCGGCGGGGCCATCGGGCTGGGGCTGGCCTATCACCTCGCGGGGCGCGCGCAGGTGACGCTTGTCGAGCGCGGGACGCTGACGAGCGGCACATCCTGGCACGCCGCAGGCATTGTCGGTCCGCTCAGGGCGACACCCAACATGACGCGGCTGGCAATGTATGCGGGCGAGCTTTTTCCGCGGCTCGAGGAGGAGACGGGCCTGGCCACCGGATACCGCCGCACGGGCGGGTACTGGCTGGCGCGGGACCCCGCGCGCATGGACGAACTGCACCGCATCGCCAGCCTGGGGCGGCACTTCGGCCTGACGCCCGTGATCACGAACGAGATCGACATCCCCGGCGTGGACCCTGCCGGCATCGTTGGCGCGCTGCACGTCAAAGAGGACGCCAATGTGAACCCCGTGGACCTGTGCATGGCCTATGCGCGGGCCGCCAGATCCAGAGGCGCGGTGATCCGCGAAGGCTCTGCGGTGGCCGACATTCTCGTCGAGAACGGCACCGCCAAGGGTGTCCGCCTCGCGACCGGAGACGAGATCATGGCCGATCAGGTCGCGCTCTGCGCGGGCGCCTGGTCCGTGCCTCTGGCACGGCGCGCGGGCCTCGCCCTGCCGCTGCAGGCGGTCGAGCACATGTATGTGGTGACCGAGCCGATGGACCTGCCCGCGCCCTATCCTGTCCTGCGCGATCTGGACCGGGGCATCTATGTCAAGGGCGACGCGGGCAAGCTGGTCATCGGTGGCTTTGAGCGAGACGCCAAATGCTGGGATGCCTTCGGCCCCGAGGGCGACCGGCCCTTCCTCGAACTGCCCGAGGACTGGGAACAGTTCGCGCCCTTCATGGAGGCCGCCCTGGCGCTGATCCCGGCGCTGGGCGACACCGGCATTCAGCATTTCATGAACGGGCCCGAGAGCTTCACCCACGACACCAGGCCCTGTATCGGGGCGGCGCCGGGCACCGACAATCTCTTTGTCGCGGCGGGCATGAACTCGGTCGGGGTCATGTCCTCGGCGGGTGTGGGTCGGGCACTGGCGGACTGGATGCTGGACGGTCTTGCGCCGATGGACATGTGGGAGGTGGACATCGCCCGCGCCGATCCGCTGGCCGCCGATCCGCGCCACATGGCCGCCCGGATGCAAGAGGCCGTGGCGGACGCCTTCGCCCTGCACTGGCCGTTCAGGCAACCCGGGTCGGGCCGTGACCTGCGTCGGTCCGTTCTGCATGACCGCTGGGCCGCGCAGGGGGCCGTGTTCGGCGTCACCGCCGGGTGGGAGCGCGCGCTGTGGTATGCCGGGGATCAGAGCGAGCGCGACCTGCCCTGTTCCGTCGGCGATCAGCCATGGTTTCCCATCGCCCGGCGCGAGGCGGCGGTGATGCGGACCGGCACCGCGCTGCTGGACCTCTCGCCCTTCGGCAAGTTCGACGTGACCGGCCCGGAGGCTCTGGACCTGCTCAACTGGCTCTGCACGGCGCAGATGGATGTGGCGGTGGGCCGCGCCGTCTATACCCAGATGCTGAACCCGCGCGGCGGGATCGAGATGGACCTGACCGTCACCCGCACGGGCCACGATCGCTTTCGCCTGACCTCGGGGGCCGCCACGCGCTGGCGCGACATGGCCTGGCTCCGGCGGCACGGGGCGGGGCGCAGGATAGAGATCGCGGACGTGACCGAAGACGAGGCCGTGATCGGCGTGATGGGCGCCGGATCGCGCACGCTGCTCGGCAGGCTCGGCCCCGACGACTGGCAGGATTTCCCCTTTGCCACCACCCGCGACGTGACCCTCGCAAGCCATCCGGCCCGCGCCACGCGGCTCAGCTTTGTCGGAGAACTGGGCTGGGAACTGTCGATCCGGACCGCCCACGCCGCCGCCATTTTCGACGCGCTCATCGCGGCGGGCGCGCGGCCCATGGGCCACTACGCGCTGGATGCCTGCCGCATCGAGAAAGGCTTCCGCCACTGGGGCCACGACCTGGGCCCCGAAATCACGCCGCAGGAGGCCGGGCTGGGCTTTGCAACAGACCCGGACAAGGGCTTTCTGGGCAAGGCGGCGCTGGGCGATCCGCGCCGCCGTCTGGTGCTCCTTGCCCTGCAGACCCACCCTCTGATCCTGCATGACGAGCCGATCTGGCAGGGCGGCCGCGTGATCGGCCTGACCACCTCCGGGGGACGCGGGGCGCGCACGGACCTGACCCTGGCGCTGGGCCTCGTCGCGGCGGATGCCGACGCCCGACAGGTCGAGATCGAGGTGGCCGGCACCCGTCACGCCGCCCGTGCCCTGACCCGCCCGCCCTTTGACCCCGGCTCGGAAAGGATGCGCGCATGACCGACGCTCAGGTTCTGATCATCGGCGGTGGCGTCATGGGCGTGTCGCTCCTCTACCACCTGACAAAGGCGGGCTGGAGCGACGTGGTCCTGACCGAAAAGAACGACCTCACCCACGGCTCCACATGGCACGCGGCGGGCCTGTGCACGCATTTCGCCCACAACGCCACGATCCAGGAGCTGCGCGCCACCTCCGTGCGGCTTTATCGCGACATCTTGCCGGAGGAGACAGGCGGCACCTGCGGCTTTCACCGCTCGGGCGCGATGCGCATCACCTCGAACCCGGACCGGATGGACGAGTTCGCCCATGTCGCGGGCCTGTCGCGCTTTACCGGCCATGACCTGCAGCTGATCACCCCCGGGGACATCGCGCGCCTGCATCCGCTGGCCCGGACCGAGGGGCTGCTGGGCGGCATCCATGAGCCCGACGATGGCCATGTCGACCCTACGCTGGCCACCAATGCGATGGCATCGGTGGCGCGCAGGCATGGGGCCACGATCCTGCGCCGGACGCAGGTCACCGCGATCACCCGCGAAAAGGGGCACTGGCGCGTCGAGACCGGCAAGACCACGATCCGCGCCCGCCATATCGTCAATGCCGCGGGCACCTGGGGCTGGGAAGTGGGGCAGATGATGGGGCTCAACATCCCCTCGGTCCCGGTGCTGCACCAGTACCTCGTCACCGATACCGTGGCCGAGGTGGCCGGCCGCGCCACCGAGCTGCCGATCATCCGCGACCCCGAGCAAAGCTGGTATGTCCGGCAGGAACGCGACGGGCTGATCCTGGGGCCCTACGAGGCCGAGGCAAGCCCGTGGTCCATCGACGGCTGTCCGCCCGAGTTCGGCGCGGATCTCATGCCGCCCGATCTCGACCGCGTGGAACATATCATCGAGGCCGCCATGGCCCGCATCCCGGCCCTGGGCACCGGCGGGATCAAGTCGGTGATCAACGGACCCATCACGTTCACGCCCGATGCCAACCCGCTGATCGGTCCGGCGCATCACCTGCCCGATGCCTGGCTGCTGACCGGCTCGTCCATGGGCGTGATGGAGGGCGGCGGCGCGGGCTGGTTTCTCGCGCACTGGATGACCTCTGGCGCGCCACCCATGGATGCGCTGGCCGTGGACCCGCGCCGGTTCGGGGCCTGGGCCGACCGCGACTATCGCGTCGCGAAGGCCATCGAATGCTTCGGCCTGCAATTCGGCGTTCACTACCCGCACGAAGAACGCCCCGCCGCGCGCGGCAAACGCCTGTCACCGCTGCACGAGCGGATGCAGGAGCGCGGCGCTGTCATGGGGGCCGTGCATGGCTGGGAACGGCCCAACTGGTTCTCGGACCGGCCCGGCGACACGGCGGTCCCCAGCTTTCGCCGCGCCAACTGGTTCGACGCCGTGGCCCGCGAATGCCGAACGGTGACCGAGGCGGCGGGCCTCGCCGATCTCTCGGTCTTCTCGAAATTCGAGGTGACCGGCCCCGATACCGCCGCCTTCGTCACCTCTCTGGGCACCAATACCTGTCCCCGCCCGGGCCGCATCGGCCTGACCCACGCGCTGAGCCCCTGCGGCGGAACAGAGGCGGAGTTCACCGTGACCCGGCTGGGCGATACACATGCCTACCTCACCTCTGCAGCCGCCGCCGAGGATCGCGATCACGCGCTGCTCGGGACTCGCAGTGCGGAGTTCGACGTCACCGTCACCAATGTCACCGAAGCCTACGGCGTGCTCGCCCTCATGGGGCCCGCCGCGCCGGCGATCCTCGAAACACTGACGGATGATCCGCCGGGCGCGTGGCTGAGCGCCGCCGGGATCACCGTGGCGGGCCTGCCCGTGCGCGCCCTGCGTGTGTCATATGTCGGCGAACCGGGATGGGAACTGCATACCGAAGCGCGGCACCTTCCGGCGCTGTTCGATGCCATCGAAACGGCCGGCAAACCGCATGGTCTGGGGATGTTCGGAGCCTATGCGATGAATGCCATGCGGCTCGAGAAAGGCTATCCGGCCTGGGGCGCGGATTACACGACCGAACGCACGCCGGCGGAATCCGGCGCGGGGCGTTTCATCGACATGGGGCATGACTTCATCGGCAAGGAGGCCCTGGCCACCCGCATGGAGGCCGAAGACCGGTGGGAGATGGTTCTGCTCGACGTCGACCCCTCGGACGTGGACCCGTTCCACGCCCATGGCATCTGGCGGGCAGGCGAATGCGTGGGCATCGTCACCTCTGCGGCCCATGGCCACCGGACGGGCAGGACGCTTGCCCTGGGCTACCTGCGCGACCGCGGGGCCCGCGACGGGCTGTCGGTGGACATCCTCGGCACCCGCAGAGCGGCGACGATCCTGCCCGCGCCGCCATTCGATCCGTCGAACGCCCGGCTCAGGGGCTGACGCGGGGCACCGGAACTTTTGAAAGGTTCCGGATCGGAAAATGCGCATTGTCCGGTCAGACCGCGGTCTCCTCTTGCCCGGCGATCCGCCGCGCAAGCGCCTCGTCCAGCCGTACCTCTCCCGCGATCTTCATCTGGGCCCATGTCGCGAGGATACGATTGATCCGCGCCTGGTAGCCATGCCCCATCGCGCGATAGAACCTGGCCACCGATGTCTCGACATATAGCGTCACCTTCTCCTTTGGCTCCCACACGTCGAGATCGGCCTCCAGCGTGTGCCAGGCCTCGGGCACCTCCTCCCTGAGCGCGCCCACAAGCCACTCGTCGCGCTGCAGGGCGATGACGTTCTTCATCAGGCTGTCGCGCGCCATGCGCTCGGTCTTGGTCATGCGGCGGGTCGTGGTCATGGCCGGGGCCTCCTGTTCTGTGGCGCCATGCTCGCGCATGAGGGTTAAGACACCCTGACAGCCCCGTCCCGAAGCACCGACGTGATACCGACGTCATGCAGATGCGAAACCGACGCCCCATCTTGGCAGGACCCGCGCCCCGGTGTAGTCCCGCCCCATGACTGGTTCCGAGCTTCAGAATTTCGACGTGATCGTGATCGGCGCCGGCCCGGCCGGGTCGGCCGCCGCCTTCACCGCGGCCCGCGCCGGGCTGCGCGTGGCGCTGATCGACAAGGCGGCTTTCCCCCGCCAGAAGCTCTGCGGCGGGCTGTTTTCGGGCCGGGCCCGCATGGTTTTCGAAGAGGTGTTCGCACGCGGGCTCGACCCGGACCTGTTCACCATCCGCAACCGCATCGGCTTTTTCCTGGGTGGCGCGCCGCTTGGCCCTGTCCAGGCCAGTGGCACCATGTATGTCACCATGCGCTGGGACATGGATCGCTGGCTCAAGGAGATGGCCGTGGAGGCCGGGGCAGAGGACTTCACCGGCCAGCGGATCGACCTGCTGGACCTTGGTACGAACACGCTCACGCTGGCCTCGGAGCAGCGTCTGGGCTGGCGGGTTCTGATCGGGGCCGACGGGGTCAACAGCCTCGTGGCCAAGGCGCTTTTCGGGCGCGCCTTCGATCCCGACCGCATCGGTTTCGCGCTTGAGGTCGAGGCCCCGAACAGCGGCGATCCCGGCCCCGATGCCCCCCTCAGGATTGATTTCGATGCGGCCGAATGGGGGTATGGCTGGGCCTTTCCCAAATCCGCAACCACCACGATCGGGATCGGCGGTGTGCATCCGAAAAATCCCGACATGAAGAAAAAAATGGCGACGTATCAAGCGCTTCTGGAGGATGAGAGCACGGCGCGGGTCAAGGGTCACTTCCTGCCCTTCGGCGAAGACAAGGGTCCGCCCGGGCGGGCGGGCGTTCTGCTTGCGGGCGACGCGGCTGGCTATGTCGACCCGATCACCGGCGAAGGGATCGCCTATGCGATGCAAAGCGGACAGGCCGCGGCACAGGCGGCCCGACAGGCGATTTTGCAAGGCCATCCCGAGCAGGCTCTGCGCCATTATGCACCGCGTGTCCGGCCCATCCGGCGCTCGCTCCGCATGGCCTGCCGCCTGCGCCCGCTGATCTTCTCGGCGCGGTTCCGGCCCGTCTTCAAGCGCAGTTTCGGAGGCTCCCGCGTGCTCAAGGGCGAGTTCCTGCGCCTGCTCAACGGCGAGGTCGAATACCCGCGAATCCTGTGGCTCGTCGCGCGCCGTCTGCCCCGCATCCTGCTGCGCGCCCTGACGGCGCGGGCGCGTCCGTAGCGCCGTTTCAGCGCCAGATTCGGGCAAAACCGGTCCGCTACGTTCCGAAATCCCGCTCAAAATGCAGGCTCCGAATTTTTTTCTTGTTTTGAAAATCAACAGGGCACATATCAATGCCGCTGCGTTACCACTATCGACTAACTGCTCCTCTAAACGGCTCAGCACTCGATTCTGCGCTGACGAGCCAGGCTGCCACAGGTCCGTGGGCAGCACATTTAGAAGGAGACAACGGAATGGCCACTGGCACCGTGAAATGGTTCAACACCACCAAAGGCTACGGCTTCATTGCACCCGATGGCGGCGGCAAGGATGTGTTCGTGCACATCTCGGCGGTCGAGCGCGCCGGTCTGACCGGCCTCGCCGACGATCAGAAAGTGACCTACGACCTCGAAGCGGGCCGGGACGGTCGCGAATCCGCGAGCAACATCCAGCTGGCCTGAGCGGCCGGTGCACAACAGATCGGAAAAGGGCCGCCGCGGGTGGCCCTTTTTCTCTGCGACGAGCATCACGCGGACCGGATGCGGCCTTGCCCTTTACTCGATGGCCGCCAGAAGTTTCATCACCTCCGGCCCCAGCCCCTCGACGATCAGCGTCACGCCTTTCGCGTTGGGGTGTATCCCGTCCGCCTGAAGATAGGCTCTCAGCTCTGCCGGGTCTGTCTCCGGCAATCCGGCAAAGAAGCTCTCGGCATAGAGCACCCCATGCTTTTCGGCCAATTCGGGATAGATCGCGTCGAAACTGGCCTTGTAGTCGGCGCCGTAGTTCCCCGGTGCCTGCATTCCGATCAACAGCACCGGAAGGTCGCGCGCGCGCGCCACGGACAGGATGGCGTCGAGATTGGCCCGCGCCACCTCGGGCGCGATGCCGCGCAAGAGGTCGTTGCCCCCCAGCGCCACGATCATCGCGTCCACCTCCGGTGTCAGGCTCCAGGCCACCCGCGCGGCGCCGCCTGCCGTGGTGTCGCCCGACACGCCGCCATTGATCACCTGAACATCGGCCCCCTGCGCGGTCAGCCACGCGGAGAGCTGCGGCACGAACCCGTCCTCCTGCGCCAGGCCGTAGCCCTGGGTCAGGCTGTCGCCCAGCGCCAGCACCGTGACGTCTTCGGCACGCGCCACCCCGGCGATGACCGCCAATACCGCAATCGCCTTGCCGATCACCCGCAAGGCCCCATATGTCAGGAACCGTAATGAAAGGCCCACCTGATCCATGACTTCGCCGCTCCTCTCGCTTCGGGACGCCACCCTGTCACTTAGGTCGAACGCCGGACGGATCGACATTCTTCACGGTATCACGGCGGATGTCCACGCAGGCGAGACCGTGGGCCTCACCGGACCGTCCGGGTCCGGCAAATCCTCGGTGCTGATGTTGATGGGCGGGCTGGAGCGGGCCACCTCGGGCACCGTCATGACGCTGGGTCAGGACCTGTCGGGAATGGGCGAAGATGCGCTTGCGCGGCTGAGGCGCGACAATATCGGCGTGGTGTTCCAGAGCTTTCACCTGATCCCCACGATGACCGCGCTGGAGAATGTCGCCACGCCGCTGGAACTGGCCGGGCACCGCGATGCAATGGCCCGCGCCGCCGAAGAACTGGCCGCCGTGGGTCTCGCGCACCGCATGGATCACTACCCGTCCCAGCTTTCGGGCGGGGAACAACAGCGTGTCGCGCTGGCCCGTGCCGCTGTCCCGCGCCCGCGCCTGATCCTGGCCGATGAGCCAACCGGAAACCTCGACGGCACCAACGGGGCGGCGATCATCGACCTGCTTTTCGGCCTGCGCGACCGGCATGGAGCGACCCTGGTGCTGGTCACACATGATCCGGGGCTGGCCGCGCGCTGCGACCGGGTGATCGCCCTGCGCGATGGCCGCATCGACGGATCGCTCGCCGCATGAGCCTGACCGTCGCCGCCAAACTGGCCCGGCGCGAGCTGCGGGGCGGCCTGGCCGGATTCCGCGTCTTTCTCGCCTGCCTGATCCTGGGCGCCGCCGCCATCGCCGCCGTGGGCACGGTACGCGAGAGCATCCAGGCGGGACTTTCGGCCGAGGGCGCGCGCCTCCTGGGCGGCGATGCCGAGATCGAGCTGACCTATCGCCAGCCAACCGCGGACGAGCGCGCCTGGATGACGGACATTTCCGAGCGCCTGTCGCAGGTCATCGATTTCCGCTCGCTCGCCGTCTCGGTGTCCGGCGACCGGGCGCTGACCCAGGTGAAGGCCGTGGATGACGCCTACCCCCTTGTCGGCGCGGTGACGCTTGATCCGGCGATCCCGCTGGAAACCGCCCTGCAAGGGAACGGCACGCTTCCGGGTGCTGTTATGGACCCCGTCCTGATGACCCGGCTGGAGCTGGGCCCCGGCGACACTTTCACATTGGGCACACAGGAATTCGTGCTGATGGCGGCACTGACCCGTGAACCCGACAGCGCAACGGGCGGCTTTGCGCTGGGCCCCCGCACCATTGTCTATGAGGCGGACCTCGCCGCCTCCGGCCTGCTGGCGCCCGGTACGCTGTTCACGACGCGGATGCGACTCGATCTGCCCGAGGGGACGGACCTTTCGGCAATTCAGGTCGAGATGACCGAGACCTTTCCCGACAAGGGGCTGGGCTGGCACGATGCCCGCAACGGAGCGCCTGGGATCGCCGACTTTGTCGACCGGCTGGGGGCTTTTCTCGTGCTGGTGGGGCTCAGCGGTCTGGCCGTGGGCGGGGTAGGGATCGCCACGGCGATCCGCGCCTATCTGGCGGGCAAGACCGAGGTGATCGCCACGCTGCGCACGCTGGGCGCGTCGCGTCGCACGATCTTCCTGACCTATTTTCTGCAGATCGGTGCGCTCACGATCCTTGGCCTCCTTCTCGGTGTGGTGCTGGGTGCGGGTCTTCCGGTGCTTCTGGGTTCGGTCCTCAGCGACCGCCTGCCGGTGCCGGCGCAGTTCGGGGTCTTCGGCCGCCCGATGGCCGAGGCCGCCCTCTATGGCGCGCTGGCCGCGCTGATCTTCACGCTGTGGCCGCTGGCGCGTGCGTCCGAAACCCGCGCTGCCAGCCTGTTTCGCGACGGGACGGGCTTTGCCCGCACGCTGCCCGCGCCGGTCTTTCTGTTCCTTATCGCGGCGCTTCTCGCGGCCCTTCTGGCCAGCGCCATCTGGTTCTCCGGCAACACCCTCCTGACCCTCTGGACGGCGGGCGGCATCACCGGCGCGCTGGCGCTGCTGGCGCTTGCCGCAATGGCAGTGCGATGGCTGGCGCGCCGCAGCCGGGGGGCCGCGCGGGGCCGCCCGGCGCTGGCCTGGGCGCTGGCGGCCATTGGCGGGCCGGGCAGCACGGTCGGGCCGGTAGTACTGTCACTGGGGCTGGGCCTTTCGGTGCTGGCCGCCGTGGGCCAGATCGACGGCAACCTGCGCGGCGCCATCGCCCGCGACCTGCCGGCCAAGGCGCCCGCCTTCTTCTTCCTCGACATCCAGCGCGACCAGATGCCCGGGTTCCTTGACCGGCTCGACCCCGACCCAGCCGTGACCCGCATCGAAAGCGCGCCGATGCTGCGCGGCATCATCACCCGCATCAACGGACAGCCCGCCCGCGAGGTCGCCGGCGACAACTGGGTGCTGAGCGGTGACCGGGGCGTGAGCTATGCCGGCGCCCTGCCCGAAACGACAACCCTTGTTTCAGGCGACTGGTGGCAGGCGGATTATGCCGGCCCGCCCCAGGTCAGCTTTTCCGCCGAGGAGGCCGGTGAGCTGGGGCTGAAACTTGGCGACGAGATCACCGTCAACATCCTGGGACGCGACATCACCGCGACGCTTACCTCGACCCGTGAAGTGGATTTTTCCACCGCCGGGATGGGGTTCATCATGATCATGAACGAGGCCGCGCTGGCGGGCGCGCCGCACAGTTTCATCTCGACCGTCTATGCCGAACCCGAGGCCGAGGCGCAGATCATGACCGACATTTCAAAACAGTATCCGAACGTCACCGCGATCCGGGTGCGCGACGCCATCGACCGTGTGTCGGGGCTTCTGGCGGGGCTAGCCTCGGCCACCGCCTGGGGGGCGGCTGCCACGTTGCTGACCGGGTTCCTGGTGCTGATCGGGGCGGCAGCAGCGGACCAGCGCGCACGCATCTACGAGGCAGCCGTGCTCAAGACACTCGGCGCGACCCGCGCCCGTATCCTGAGGAGCCTTGCCCTGCGCGCTATCCTGCTGGGGGCCGCCGCAGGGGGCGTGGCGCTGCTGGCGGGCATCCTCGGAGGCTGGGCGGTGAGCCGTTATGTCATGGAAACCCGGTTCGAGGTGATCTGGCCCTCGGCGCTGATCATCGTCGCCTCGGGCATCGCGGTCACACTGCTGGCGGGGCTGGGATTTGCCTGGAGACCACTGGCGGCGCGCCCGGCGCAGGTTCTGCGCGCCCGTGAATGACATCACGCGCCGCATCCTGTCTTCATCTTTCCGGAAATACTCCGGGGTCCGGGGCAGCGCCCCGGGTTTCGGACAACCGGCTTAACTGATCCGGCTGCGCTGTTCGCCCGGGGACACGCCAAACGACCCGCGATAGACCCGCGCGAAATGCGTCACCGATTTGAACCCGCAGGCCACGGCCACCTGCGTCACGCTGCTTTCGCTCTGCAAGAGCAGGTTCCGCGCCTTGTTGAGCCTGAGTTCCAGGTAATACTTGCTGGGCGAGCAATTCAGGTAGCGCCCGAACAGCCGCTCGAGCTGGCGGGTGGAGATGCCCACCTCCTCGGCGATCTCGCTGGTCTGGACCGGGTCCTCGACGGTCTCGGACATGCGCGCGATGGCGCGGGCCAGGTGCGGGTTGCGCATCCCGTGGCGGGCCTGGAGCGAGACCTTCTGCTCGGCACTCGCCTCCCGCACGGCGTTATAGACCATCTGGTCGGCAATCGCGTCGGCCAGCGCCTCGCCATGGGTCTGGCCGATGATGTGCAGCATCAGGTCCGCCGTCGCCGTCCCGCCCGAAGCGGTGATGTTGCGCTCATCCGCCACAAAGACATTGCGTACCAGGTTCACATCCGGGAACCGCTCCATGAAACTGTCATGGTACTCCCAATGCAGCGCCGCGCGCTGCCCGTCGAGAAACCCTGCCTGCGCCAGAACATACGCCCCCGAACAGAGCGCCCCGATCCGGGCCCCGTGGCTGCGCTCGCGCCGCAATGCGGCAAGCAGATCGCGGCTCGCGTGATCGCGCATATTGATGCCCGATATCACGAAGAGCCGATCCGATTTCACCCGGTCGTCGAACCGGTGCTGCACCTTGACCTCGACCCCGTCTGACGCCCTCGCCACCTTGCCATCGGCGCTGGCAAAGCGCCACTCGTAGAGCGTCTCGCCCGTCACCCAATTGGCCAGCCTGAGCGGGTCCACCGCACAGGAGAGCGCCATATGCGTGAAGTCCTCGACAAGATAGAAAAGAAAGGTTTCCGTCCTGCTCATCGCACCAAGACAGCCTTATCCGGATCACACTGGACACAGCTGTACAGTGTGCATCGCACCGGTCAAGAGAAAACGCCCCGGCGGTTGGGTCCGTCGGGGCGTTTCGCGGTCACTCGGCGGCTTCGGCGTACTCTTCCATGGGCGGGCAGGTACAGACCAGATGCCGGTCACCATAAGCGTTGTCGACCCGGTTCACCGGCGGCCAGTACTTGTCCACGCGGAAGGCACCGGCGGGGAAACACGCCTCTTCGCGGCTATAGGGCCGGTCCCACTCGCCCACCAGGTCTTCGACCGTATGTGGGGCGTGTTTCAGCGGGTTGTTGTCCGCATCGATCTTGCCCTCCTCTATGGCGCGTATCTCTTCGCGGATTGCCAGCATCGCGTCGCAGAACCGATCCAGTTCGGCCTTGGTCTCGGATTCCGTGGGCTCGACCATAAGCGTGCCCGGCACCGGAAAGCTCATGGTCGGCGCGTGAAAGCCATTGTCAATAAGCCGCTTGGCGATGTCGTCCACCGTGACACCGGCGCTCTCCTCAAAGGGCCGTGTGTCGATGATGCACTCATGCGCGACCCGCCCCTGCCTGCCCTTGTAGAGCACATCATAGGCGCCCTCGAGCCGCCCGGCGATGTAGTTGGCGTTCAGAATGGCCACCCGCGTGGCCTGGGTCAGACCCTCGCCGCCCATCAGCAGGCAATAGGCCCAGCTGATCGGCAGGATCGAGGGCGAGCCGAAGGGCGCCGCACTCACCGGCCCCTGCGCGCCATCCTCCAGCGGATGCCCAGGCAGAAACGGCGCGAGATGCGCCTTGACGCCGATGGGACCCATGCCGGGGCCACCGCCGCCATGCGGGATGCAGAAGGTCTTGTGCAGGTTCAGGTGGCTCACGTCGCCGCCGATGTCGCCGGGCCGGGCAAGGCCGACCATCGCATTCATGTTGGCCCCGTCGATATAGACCTGGCCGCCATGCTCGTGAGTGATGCCCGTCACCTCCTTCACCTGCTCCTCGAACACACCATGGGTCGAGGGATAGGTGATCATGCAGCCCGCCAGGTTCTCGGAATGCTCCGAGGCCTTGGCGCGGAAATCCTCCACGTCGATGTCACCGTTTTCGGTCGATTTGACCGGCACGACCTTCCAGCCGACCATCTGCGCGCTTGCGGGGTTGGTGCCATGGGCACTCATCGGGATGAGGCAGACATTGCGGTGGCCCTGGCCATTGGCCTGGTGATAGGCGGCGATGGTCAGAAGGCCCGCATACTCGCCCTGCGCGCCCGAATTGGGCTGCATGGTAATCGCGTCATAGCCGGTGATCTCGCACAGCTTGGCGCTGAGATCGTCGATCAGCTCCTTGTAACCCAGCGCCTGATCCTCGGGGCAATAGGGGTGCAGCCGCGAGAACTCGCGCCAGCTCACCGGGGCCATTTCGGCGGCCGAGTTGAGCTTCATCGTGCAGGACCCGAGCGGGATCATCGCCCGGTCCAGAGCCAGGTCCCGGTCCGCCAGACGCCGCATGTAGCGCATCATCTCGGTTTCGGCCCGGTTCATGTGGAAGATCGGGTGGGTCAGGTAGTCGGTCGTGCGGTGCATCGCCTCGGGCACACGGTACTTGTGACCGAACTTGTCGTCCCTTGCGGTGATCCCGAAGGCGCGCCAGACGGCCTCGATATTCTTCGGGCGGGTCGCCTCGTCCAGGGTGATGCCGACGCGGGTCTCGCCCACGCGGCGCAGGTTGATGCCCTCGTCCACCGCCGATTTGAGCACGGCAGCCTGGAGCGGGCCCACATCGACCGTGATCGTGTCAAAGAACACCTTGGGGTCCACCTTGAACCCGGCCTTTTCCAGCCCGTCTGCCAGGCGCACGGTCTTGCGGTGAATACGCTGGGCAATCGCCTTGAGCCCCTTGGGCCCGTGGAACACCGCGTACATGGATGCCATCACGGCGAGCAGCGCCTGCGCCGTGCAGACATTCGACGTGGCCTTCTCGCGCCGGATATGCTGTTCGCGGGTCTGCAGGCTGAGGCGATAGGCCCGGTTGCCATGGGCATCCACGCTGACCCCGACGATGCGGCCCGGCATGGCCCGTTTCATCGCGTCCTTGCAGGCCATGTAGGCCGCGTGCGGCCCGCCATACCCCATGGGCACGCCAAAGCGCTGGGTCGAGCCCACGGCAATATCCGCGCCCATCTGACCGGGCTCCTTGAGCAGGGTCAGAGCCAGAGGATCGGCCGAGATGATACCCACACCCTTGTTCTCGTGCAGCGCGGCGATGTGGTCGGTAAAATCCCGTACGTGACCGTAGGTGCCGGGGTACTGGAAGATCGCGCCAAAGACCTCTTCCGCAACTATCTTGTCCGGGTTGCCGATCACCAGCTCGATCCCGAGCGGAGCCGCGCGCGTCTTCATCACCGCAATGTTCTGGGGATGGCAATCGCGGTCCACAAAGAACCGGGTCGCCTTGGATTTCGAAACCCGCTGCGCCATGGTCATGGCCTCGGCACAGGCAGTGGCCTCATCCAGAAGCGAGGCGTTGGCGATCTCCAGGCCCGTAAGGTCTGTAATCATGGTCTGGAAGTTCAAAAGCGCCTCAAGACGGCCCTGGCTGATCTCCGGCTGATAGGGCGTGTAAGCCGTGTACCAGGCGGGATTTTCCAGGATGTTGCGCTGGATCGCGGGCGGCGTGACCGTGCCGTGATAGCCCTGCCCGATCATGTTCACGAGAACCTTGTTCCTAGACGCCACGATCCGCATGTGATGCATCAGCTCACGCTCGGACTTGGGCTTGCCGAAATCCAGCGGCTTTTCCTGCCGGATGGACTTGGGCACCGTCTCGTCGATCAGCTGATCGAGGCTCTTGACCCCGACCGTGTCCAGCATCTGCGCCATTTCTTCAGGCGATGGCCCGATATGGCGGCGATTGGCAAAATCATAAGGCAGATAGTCGGTCGGCTCGAAACCCATGGCGTCTCTCCACATCCTGCGACGAGGGCCTCGCCCCCGTCTTCATCTTTCCAAAAATACTCCCGCCGGAGGCACCGATTTCCTTGACGGAAATCGGACCGGAATTTTCGTAAAATTCCGCCCCCGACGGCCGGTGCCGTTCTAGGCGATAAAGGCCTTGTAGGCGGCTTCATCCATCATGTCGTCCATCTGGGACGCGTCCGACGGCTTTAGCTTGAAGAACCAGGCATCGCCCTGCGCGTCTTCGTTCACCTTGCCCGGCTCGTCGGTCAGCATCTCGTTCACTTCGACAATCTCGCCGTCGATGGGTGCCAGGATGTCACTGGCGGCCTTGACGCTTTCGATCACAACGATCTCGTCGTCCTTGACCACTTCGATGCCCACCTCGGGCAGCTCCACGAACACCACATCACCCAGCTGTTCAGCCGCGTGATCGGTGATCCCCACCACGATGACGCCATCCTCTTCGCGCAGCCATTCATGTTCTTCGGTAAACTTCATCATGTTCCTCCCTGATGATCAGCGTTTGAAATTTGCAGGCGTGAAGGGCATCTCGGCCACCGCCACCGGCAGCCGCTTGCCCCGCACATCGCCATAGAGCGTCGTGCCCGTCCCGCTCAGCTCAGCGGACACGTAACCCATCGCCATCGGCCCCCCGATGGTGGGGCCAAACGCACCGGATGTCACGCGGCCAACGGCCTCGCCGCCTTCGGCCCCGGCATAGAGATCGACGCCCTCGCGCATCGGCGCGCGCCCTTCCGGCAGCAGCCCGACCCGCTTGCGCGCGGCGCCGTTCTCGAACTCGCCCAGAATGCGCCCGGCCCCCGGGAACCCGCCCTCGCGGTCACCGCCCGCGCGGCGCACCTTCTGGATGGCCCAGGTCAGAGCGGCCTCGACCGGGCTGGTTGTCTCGTCGATGTCATTGCCATAGAGGCACAGTCCCGCCTCGAGCCGCAAACTGTCCCGCGCGCCCAGGCCGATGGGTTCGACCGCCTCGCTGGCAATCAAGGCCCGGGCCAGTGCCACGGCCTGACCGTTCTCGACCGAAATCTCGTAGCCGTCCTCGCCCGTGTAGCCCGAGCGCGAGATCCACAGCTCGCCAAAGGCCGACGGCAGCACGGCCACATCCATGAAGGTCATCGCCGCCACGCCGGGCACCAGCGCCCCGAGCACCGCCTCGGCCTCGGGGCCCTGCAACGCCAGCAGCGCGCGGTCGGTGATCTCCTCGATCTCGCACCCCGCGAGCCCGGCGCGCATATGCGCGATGTCGGCGTCCTTGCAGGCGGCATTCACGACTACAAAGAAATGATCCCCGCGGTTGGCCAGCATAAGGTCATCCATGATCCCGCCCGCGTCATTGGTGAAGAAGCCATAGCGCTGTCGGTTCTCGCCCAGCGCCAGAATGCTCACCGGAACCAGGGCCTCCATCGCGGCCGCCGCACCGGCAAATCCATCCGCATGGCGCACGATCACCTGGCCCATATGGCTCACGTCAAAGAGCCCGGCGCGCGCCCGGCAATGCAGGTGCTCTTTCATCACGCCCAACGCATATTGCACCGGCATGTCATAGCCTGCGAAGGGCACCATCCTGGCGCCCAGCTCCACGTGAAGCCCGTGCAGCGGCGTTTGCAACAGATCGCTCATCGCTCTCTCCCAACCAGTGGGCCGGGGTGATTTTTCGAGAAATCAAACCGGCATCGTCCCGGCGCCTCCTGTCACGGAAAGCGCCACGATGCCCCCTCTGTCCTTTCGCCTGAGATCGCTATCCCTTCGGCGGCCCGGCTTGACCCGGACACTCTCCAGAGTTCTATCGGATCGGCACGGTCCCTTGCGCCTGAGAGTTTCCGGGGCGGTTGCTCCTTCGGCACCAGTTTGCACTGGTTCTCCCGTGTCGATCTAGGCGTATGCCTTAGTATACAAGTTGAGTCGCAGCAAGACGTTTTGTACCCCTGCACACTGCACGACCCGAACCTCACGCCGGAACAGCCCGTTTTGCGCTCACGCAACCCATTGGTGAAAAAGCATTTTCCAATGCCGTATTGTCACAGACCAGCGCCCCCAGCGTGATCCCGTCAAGATGCGCATAGAACGCCTCGGCCGCCGCCTCGATCGCGGGGCGCAGCCGGCAGGCCGCCTTCAAAGGACAGGAATCATCCGCATCGGCAAAACACTCGGTGTCCGGAAAGGCCGGCTCCAGCACGCGGAACACATCGCCGATGACAATTGCACCGGCGGGCCGGGCCAGCGACAATCCGCCATTGCGTCCGCGCTGAGTATCGAGATAGCCCAGCTGCGCCAGCCGGTTGATGATCTGCGCCAGGTGGCTCTCGGAAACCTGCGCCCGCGCGGCAATCTCGGCCTTGGTCACCAGGCGATCCGAATGCACGGCGCAGAACATCAGAACGCGCATGGCGATATTGCTGCGTTTGGTGATGCGCATCGGTGGTCCGCCTCCTTGATTTCCGGTCATCGTGCCTGCAAAACGGGGCGGTATGCCTTGACCTGGATCAACACGCGCCCATGACCGGACATCCCGCCTATTTCTTCGGCTACGGCAGCCTGGTGAACGCCACCACGCATCACTTTGCCGACCCGCGTCCCGCGCAGCTCAAAGGCTGGAGGCGGATCTGGCGGCACACGACATTGCGCCAGGTGGCCTATCTTACGGTTGTGCCCGATCCCGCGAGCACCATCGACGGGATCATCGCGGCGGTGCCCGCAGGCGACTGGGCCGCGCTGGATCATCGCGAACGCGCCTATGCGCGCGTGCCCGTGTCCGAGCGTGTCACCCATACGCTGCCGCATTCACCCGACATCGCGGTGTACTCCGTACCCGCCGAGGCCCACAGCGCACCGGGACACCGCGGCCAGGTCTTTCTGAGCTATCTCGACGTGGTGGTGCAGGGCTATCTTGCTGCCTTCGGCGAGGCCGGTGCGCACCGGTTCTTCGCGACCACCGATGGCTGGGACGCGGAGTTTGTCGATGACCGCTCGGCCCCGCGCTATCCGCGCCACTGCAGGCTGACACAGGCGGAATCCGCGCTTGTGGACGCCCTGTTGCAGGACGTCGGTGTTCAGGTGTCTGTCTGACCGCTCATACCGGGGCCGGCCCTTGCAGATACGCAAGTGGGGGGCGATCTGATATGGGTTTCCGGTGATTTCTACCCGTACAATCGCCAAATACCTGAGACGCGCGCCCTCTCGCCTTCACCATGCGCGAAGTGGCGATACGGGTCGGCGATGGCGCACGGCCCCGTGGCGTTCACTCCGCGCCGCTGAACTTACCGCCGGTTGTGATAGAGCCTGAGCAGCGATGCCTGCCGCTGGAACGGCTCACCCGCCACCGGAGCGACCGGCTCCGCCATCACCCGCCGCGCCAGTCCCCAGGCCAGCACCCCGAAGATCACACCGCCCAGCGCCTGTCCGAGCAACACCCCCGGCGCGCCAAACAGTGCCGCCCCGATCATCACCAGCGGGATCGTCCCGACCGTATGCCGCCCCCAGTTCACCCAGGTGGAGTAGAACGGATGTCCGAGATTGTTGAACGCCGCATTGGCCACAAAGATCACCCCGTTGAAATAGAAGAGCAGCGCCAGCGGCCCGCAAAAGAGATAGACCAGTTCCCGCGTCACCCCGGTCGCGGCAAAGAGGTCCGCAATGGGCGCGCGCAACACAAACAGCAGCGCCGAGATCAGCATCACCACGATCCCTGTAAAGACCATCGCCGCCTTGAATGTGCCTCTGACCCGGGCCGCATTCCCTGCGCCGAAATTCTGGCCAATGATCGGCCCCACCGCCCCCGACAGCGCAAAGAGCACCGCAAAGCTCAGCACGCTCAGCCGCCCCACGATGGCCATCCCCGCCACCGCCGCCTCGCCATACTCTGCCATGGCGCGAGTGACATAGGCCTGGCCCAACGGCGTGGCCAGCTGTGTCAGGATCGCGGGCGCGGCGATGGTCAGCACCGGTGCCAGATCGCGCAACAGCGCCAAGGGCCGGGGCCAGGCAAACCCGCCGTAATGCCGAACGAGCGGCATCAGCGCGGTGAGCGCAATGGTGATCCGCGCGGCCACGCTCGCCAGCGCGGCACCTGTCAGCTCGAGGTTCAGACCGAAGATCAGGATCGGGTCCAGCACCGCATTGACCACCCCGCCGAAGATGGTCGCGAACATCGCCCGCCGCGCATCGCCATGCGCCCGCAGTATCGCGCCTCCCATCATCCCCACCAGGAGAAAGGGCAGCGTCGGCACGATGATCGCCAGATAGTGTATTGCCAGCACCTCGGTCTCGCCCGTGGCACCCAGGAGCCGCACCAGCGGGCCGAGGTTCAACCACACGAACCCCGCAAACACCGCCCCGAAGAAAACACCGTATATCAACGCATTCGTCGCCCGCTCCCGCGCGGCCTCGACATCGCCCTGCCCCAATGTCCGCGCCACGATCGCGCCCGAGGCGATCGCCATGCCGATGCCAAAGGAGGTGGTGAAAAACAGAATCGCGCCCGCGTATCCCACCGCCGCCGCCAGCTCGGCCTTGCCCAGCATCGAAATGAACAACATGTCGAAGAAATCCACGGCAAAGATCGCCAACAGCCCCACCGAGGCCGTCAGCGACATCACCGTCACGTGCCGAAACAGGCTGCCGGTCAGAAATTTCGCCTGTGCGTCCGCCATGGCCAGGCCTCCCCCATGCCACATGCCCCGGGCCTGACGCGGGGCTTCTGCGCTGTCATTTACCGCGAAAAGGAGGTCCCGGGTCAGGCCCGGGACGGGGCCACCCGGTTCGGGAGGGTCCTCATCCCTTCGCCCGGATCACCTGCAACAGCGGCAACAGCTTGCTCATGTCCGGCCCATGGTTCTGACCCGTCAGCGCCTTGCGGAGCGGCATGAACAGGCCCCGCCCCTTGCGCCCGGTCGCTTCTTTCACAGCCGCAGTCCACGCGCCCCAGGTCTCGCCGTCATGCGCGCCCTCGGGCAGGAGCGCCATGGCCTCGGCCACGAAAGCGGTGTCCTCGTCGTCAATGACCGGCTGGGCCCCGTCCCGGCACAGGTCCCACCAGGCCTGCAAGTCCTTCAACGTCGTGATGTTGTCCCTTGTCGCGTCCCAGAACTGCGCCGCCAAGCCCCCGGGCACGCCCGTCGCCAATACGTCCTCGCGCACCGCCTCGAAGGGCAGCGACTGCAAATGATGCGCGGTCAGCGGATATAGGTCCTCGGCATCGAACTTGGTCGGGGCCGAGCCAAAGCGCGCAATGTCAAACCCCTCGACCAGATCCTCGAGCGAACCGCGCAGCTCCACCGGGTCGGACGAGCCCAACCGCGCCATGAGGCTGAGCAAAGCCATCGGCTGCACCCCGGCCGCCCGCAGGTCGCGCAAGGAAAGTGTGCCCAGTCGCTTCGACAGACTCTCGCCCTGAGGGCCCGTCAGCAAGGAATGATGGGCAAATTCCGGATGCCCGTGGCCCAACGCCGCCATGATCTGGATCTGGGTCGCGGTGTTGGTCACGTGATCGCTGCCCCGCACCACATGGGTCACGCCCATATCCGTGTCATCCACCACGCTCGCCAGCGTGTAGAGCACCTGCCCGTCCCCCCGGATCAGAACCGGATCGCTGACCGAAGCGGCATCAATCGAGATGTTTCCCAGAATGCCGTCGACCCACTCGATCCGCTCCTGGTCCAGCCTGAACCGCCAGACGCCTGCCCCGCGTTCGGAGCGCAGCTTGTCCCTTTCCGCCTTGCTCAACGCCAGGGCCGCCCGGTCATAAACCGGCGGCTTGCCCATGTTCAATTGCTTCTTTCGCTTGAGGTCCAGCTCGGTCGGCGTCTCGAACGCTTCGTAGAACCGCCCCATCTCGCGCAGTTTGTCTGCGGCCTCGGCATATCGATCCAGCCGCACCGACTGCCGCTCCACCCGGTCCCAGGTCAGACCCAGCCACTCCAGGTCCTGCTTGATCGCATCGACATAATCTTCCCTGGACCGCTCGGGGTCCGTGTCGTCAATGCGCAGGATGAACGTGCCCCCACTCTGCCGCGCGATGAGATAGTTCATCAGGGCGGTCCGAAGGTTCCCCACATGGATGTAGCCGGTGGGTGACGGGGCAAAACGGGTGACAGTCATGGGTTGGCTCCATTGGTTGGCCGGGCTTTGTCACAGGCGCAGTGGATTGTCCAGAAAGCGGTGCCCGTGGCGCGCGGCGCGACATGGGTATTTCGAACCAAAAAGAAGCCGGAATACATGCTGTCTCTTTCTGGTTTTCAAATACCCAGATCGCGCGCGGGCAAACGGAGAAGGGGCCGCCGATGTGGCGACCCCTCCGAGTTTTCAGTGGTCAGGGCTCTCGGCGACTTGCGCGGCAATTCACCTGCTGCCCATCCCGGTTTCGCGTCGCGAAATCCGGGATTACATCATGCCGCCCATGCCGCCCATGTCGGGCATTCCGCCACCGCCCATGCCTGCGCCTTCCTTGGCGGGCTTGTCGGCGACCATGGCTTCGGTCGTGATCAGCAGACCAGCGACCGAAGAGGCGTCCTGAAGTGCCGTGCGCACAACCTTGGCCGGGTCGATCACGCCGAACTTGAACATGTCGCCATATTCCTCGGTCTGCGCGTTGAAACCGAAGGCATCGTCGTTCGATTCGCGGATCTTGCCCGCGACGACCGAACCGTCGACACCCGAGTTCTCGGCGATCTGACGCAGCGGCGCTTCGATGGCCTTGCGGATGATCGTGATACCGACGTCCTGATCGGCATTGGCGCCTTTCAGACCGTCCAGCGTTTTGGCCGCCTGGATCAGGGCCACGCCGCCACCGACGACAACGCCTTCCTGCACGGCCGCACGGGTCGCGTTCAGAGCATCGTCCACGCGATCCTTGCGCTCTTTCACTTCGACTTCGGACATGCCGCCGACGCGGATCACGGCCACGCCGCCTGCGAGTTTGGCCACACGTTCCTGCAGCTTCTCACGGTCATAGTCGCTGGTGGTTTCCTCGATCTGGTTGCGGATCTGTGCAACCCGCGCTTCGATCTCGGATTTTTCACCGCCGCCGTCCACGATCGTGGTCTCGTCCTTGGTGATCTGAATCTTCTTGGCCGATCCAAGCATGTCCATCGTAACGGACTCCAGCTTCATGCCCAGATCTTCGCTGATCACCTGACCGCCGGTCAGGATTGCGATGTCCTGCAGCATGGCCTTGCGGCGATCGCCGAAACCGGGCGCCTTGACGGCGGCAATCTTCAGACCGCCACGCAGCTTGTTGACCACGAGGGTGGCCAGCGCTTCGCCTTCCACATCCTCTGCGATGATCAGGAGCGGTTTTTGGCTCTGGATCACTTGCTCGAGCAGCGGAACCATCGGCTGAAGGCTCGACAGTTTCTTCTCGTGCAGCAGGACGATGCAGTCATCGAGCTCGGTCGTCATCTTGTCGGCGTTGGTGACAAAATAGGGGCTCAGGTAGCCCCGGTCGAACTGCATGCCCTCGACCACGTCGGTCTCGGTTTCCAGGCCCTTGTTTTCCTCGACGGTGATGACACCCTCGTTGCCAACCTTCTGCATTGCGTCCGCGATCTGCCGACCGATTTCCACTTCTCCGTTGGCCGAGATCGTACCGACCTGTGCGACTTCATCGCTGTCCTTGACCTCACGCGAAGCGGCCTTGATGGCCTCGACGACCTTTGTGGTGGCCATGTCGATGCCGCGCTTGAGATCCATCGGGTTCATGCCGGCAGCAACCGACTTCATGCCTTCGCGCACTATGGCCTGGGCCAGAACGGTCGCGGTGGTGGTGCCGTCGCCGGCCTCGTCATTGGTTCGGGAAGCTACTTCCTTCACCATCTGAGCGCCCATGTTCTCGAACTTGTCTTCCAGCTCGATTTCCTTGGCAACCGTCACACCGTCCTTGGTGATGCGCGGGGCGCCGAAGGATTTGTCCAGCACGACATTGCGGCCCTTGGGGCCCAGCGTCACCTTGACCGCATCGGCCAGGATGTTCACGCCGCGCAACATCTTGTTGCGGGCGTCTGTATCGAATTTTACGTCTTTTGCAGCCATAACAGTCACTCCTGTTGACTAGGTATTTCTGGATTGGAAACGAGTTCCGGTGTTCAGGCGGCTTTCGCGGCCTTCGCCTTCTCGATGATACCCAGAATGTCGCTTTCCTTCATGATCAGCAGCTCTTCGCCGTCAATCGTGACCTCGGTGCCCGACCATTTGCCGAACAGGATACGGTCACCGGCCTTCACGGCCATCTCGATCAGCTCGCCGCTGTCCTTGCGCGCGCCATCGCCGCAGGACACGACTTCACCCTCACTGGGCTTTTCCTTTGCACTGTCGGGGATGATCAGCCCACCAGCGGTTTTCTCTTCGCTTTCCACGCGACGCACGAGGACGCGATCATGTAGCGGTTTAAATGCCATCTTCGAGGCTCCTTGGCTCAAAGTTACTCCCATTGGACCCGTGTTCGGGCCGTTAGCACTCATAATGGTCGAGTGCTAACAGCGTGTAGGTAAGGAGTTTGATTTGACGAGTCAACCGGAGGGTCGGAAAAATTTTCAATGCTTTCTCAAGCGCCTGCGCTGTTGCAGGCGCAAGTCTCCTGCCGCACGCCGGGGGATCGCATCAAGCCCGGATGAAGCAACAGCGATCAAAGCCGGTTTCGAGGCAAAGCCGAACATTCGGCCAGCGCGGATTCATAGGCGCGTTCTGCCGGACCGCGCCCTTGACCGGACGCAGGAGCAAGCCCGGCCTTGGCCCGCAAAGCCGCCCCTCACTTCCGGTAAACCCAGTTGATCGTCGGCGCCAGCAACGCCCGCTGCGTGATTTCCAGCACCCCCTCCGCACAGATGAACTGCCGCGTTTCCGTGTAGGACAGTTTCGGCCCCAGGAACTGGTTCTCGGTGATGCGCTCTTCATTGCCGTCGGGGTCTGTCACCGTCTCGTCGATGTTGATCGACTTGATCGGTCGGTAGCATTGCACAAGGTCATCGCCGTTGATCGACCACGTCCCCTCCTTCTCCATCGACAGGGAAATCTGGGCGCTGAAAATGCCCTTGGAGTTGCTGGTCTGCATACTGCCCTCGTCATCGGCCTGCAGCGTGAAGGTTCCGTCCCGCCTCAGGATCAGCAGGCCGTCGAGATCGGGGTAGTCCACCGCGCTCAGA